>Ga0078972_1000115_pt1 | contig 314674 bp, 260 predicted proteins | sample YelNatPaOPGAMG01_FD_67568 | JGI IMG/M metagenome (GOLD analysis project Ga0078972, IMG submission 67568) | Hot spring thermophilic microbial communities from Obsidian Pool, Yellowstone National Park, USA - OP-RAMG-01 (SPADES assembly) (version 2) | ecosystem: Environmental > Aquatic > Thermal...
GGGGCTTGAGGATTCTCTTCAATTTTATAATTTTCCGGAGATAGACAAACGCCGTATTTCCTCGACCAATGTGCTGGAAAGAACGAATCGTGAGATAAGGCGGAGGAGCCGGGTGGTGGGAGTTTTTCCTTCGGTTGAATCTTATGTTCGTCTGGTTACTTGCTATCTCCTTGAATATACCGAAGACTGGGCTAACGATTATGCTTATATCAAAGCTGATAAGCTGGGTCCTTTATTAGAGCAGGAACAAATGTTAGCGGCTAATTAGGAGCTAAAAATGGAGAGTTTACGATGGTTAATTTGCGAACAAAAATTGACATGGCCTATCTTGGCTCTTTCCTTCGGAATAAAATTTCGTAATTTTTTTAGCCCGAACCTGTTGGTCGAAACTTGACTTCCAGATGAGATAACTCAGGACGTCATTTTAAAAGAATTTTATTTCTCCCAGATGAAACCCAAAATTCATCGCTTGTTGGTCCCCAATTATCGTCGGGCTTGATCTGTTTAAATAAAGAAGGGGAGAGAGGTGATGTCAGGACATGGGGTGATCTGAGAGGACTTTATTTCAGACGATAAATTGCTAACGAGAAGGAAGGTAGAACCAGAAAACATCGTGAAAAAAGCTCGTCGTGAATTCCATTTTTTATCATGTCTGAATTCAATCAATTAAATAAAGCGCACCTTGATCCTGGAAAATTGGAGATTAAACTGAGGGATGGCTTTATAAAGATTTTTTATCTGGATAAAATCATGAAAAATATATCTGAAGATAATCACCTTTTTGGAAGCTGATCTGGCTTTGCTGGAAAAAAATTTATGAGTAAAGTAAACTGTTATCCTTTTTAAGTTTGAATTAGAAACATACCCCATGATGGAAAGCCTTACTGGCTGGCAGGCTCTGATTCTGGGCATCGTCGAAGGTTTAACGGAATTTTTGCCTGTATCCTCCACTTTTCATCTCCTTCTGACTAGCCAGATACTTAATATTCCTCTAAATCAATATACCAAGCTTTTTGAAATATTTATTCAGAGTGGGGCCATTCTGGCTGTTATCTGGAATTATCGCCGGGAAATTTTTTCCCGCTTTGATTTAGTGGCGAAAACAGCCCTGGCTTTTATTCCTACCGCTCTTCTGGGCATCGGCCTTTACGGACCAATTAAAAATATCTTCATGATGTATATCCCGGGCCAGATTTATATCTTTATTTTTATGGGCTTCCTTTTTTTGCTATTTGAGTTTCTGGTTCGTCGCGGGCTGATTAAGTTAACCAGAACCATAAATTCGTTAAAATTTCATGAAGCCTTGATAATCGGCAGCCTTCAGGGCTTAGCTTTTTTCCCGGGTGTTTCACGGGCCGGAGCAGTTATTTTAGCCATGATGCTTTTCGGGTATCGCCGTTCAGAAGCTGCCTTTTTCTCCTTTTTCCTGGCCATTCCCACCATCATGGGCGCCGCCGCCTTTGACCTTTATAAATCAAGAGCCGTTCTCATCTCCTTTCGTTATCAGATTTTGCCTCTGAGTCTCGGATTTGTTGTTTCCTTTGTCGTGGCTCTCGTGGCTATTCGCTGGTTTCTTGGCTATCTCAGGAATCATAGCTTGAACCTCTTTGCTTTCTATCGCTTTATGATTGGTCTTCTGGCCTGCCTCTGGTTATTCCTGAAATAAAGATTAATCAAATCCAATCAAGTTCTTAAGATTAAGATTAGTTTTTTAAACACAAAAAATATCGCCCTCACCATCACCATTTCTGAAATCATATTGTCTGTTTTTAAATCATATTGCCCGAATCAATTCTTTTTCCCCAAAAGACCTTTTTTTCGATAAAATTTCATTTTTTCCTCAATTTTTAAAATGACATTTTCTTCACCGGAAGAATATTTTTAGTTTTCTGAGATTTTTAGCTTTAATTCTCTGGTTTTGATTGACGGCGGGCGTGCCAGAAGAAATAGGCTGGTATGCCCAGGGAGATAATGGCCAGGCCAGCAAAAGAATTCCAGAATTCTTTAACCAGCGTATTAATGGAAATATAAAGAGAAGCCAGGATAAAGAAAATAGGTGTTATCGGGTAACCCCAGGTCTTATAAGGACGGGGAAGGTCAGGTTTTTTGTGGCGGAGAACGATGACTGCCGCCACTGTCAGACCAAAGAAAAGCCACTGACCGAAAACAACATAGGTGAAAAGCTGCTCAAAGGTGCCCGAAAGACTTAAGATTGAGCTCCAGATAGCCATGATGATGATGGAAACATGGGGCGTCAGGAAGCGCGGATGGACAGCAGCCACCTTACGGAAAAAAAGGCCGTCCCGGGCCATGGCAAAATAGACCCGGGGACTGCAAAGTAGATTCTGATTGGCCGCCCCCGTAATGGAGAAAAGAATAATAAGAGAAATCAGAGAAGCTCCCCAGGCGCCAACAGCAAAATTCATCACATCAGCCGCGATGCGGTTGCTGCGGGCCATCTGCTCTGAAGGGAAGGCATAAAGATAGGCCAGGTTAGCCAGAAGATAAATGCCGATGACAACGAGAGTCCCGGCGAGCAACCCCAGAGGAAGATTGCGCTGGGGATTTTTAACCTCGCCTGAACTGAAAGTAGAACTTTCCCAGCCTTTATAAGCCCAGAGGGTGGCCACCAGAGCCAGGCCGAATTTACCAATGATATCGGAAGAAAAAGTCGGCGCCGGTTTTACCCAGTTGACTACATTGCCCTTGGCCAGGGTGAAGACGATGGCGCAGATAGCGACAATGGCACCAAATTTGATTAAAGTCAGGATGTTTTGAAGCAGAGCTCCCCAGCGGACCCCGACATAATTGACGATGGCCAGAAAGATAATCAGGCCAATGGCAATAAGCTTCGTGGCAATGAAGGAGAGATGGGGGAGAAAATGGGGTAGATATTTGGAGGAAAAAGCTACAGCCAGAGTGGCAATCGCCCCGGAGTCAATGACCAGAAAGAGAGTCCAGCCGAAGAGGAAGGAAAGAAGAGAGCCATAGGCCTCGCGAAGGTAAATATACATACCGCCGGCCTGAGGAAACATGGCGGCCAGCTCGCCAAAGGCCAGAGCGCCAAAAAAACAGAGAAGGCCACCAAAGATCCAGACGGACATAATAAGCAGGGGAGAGCCGACATTGGCAGCGACTGTAGCCGGAACGATAAAAATACCTGAGCCAATGACTCCCCCGACAATGATGCTGATCACATCCCAGACACCCAGAACCCGGGGCAATTCAGCCTTTTCGGGCTGAATTCTGGGAACCGAAATTTCTTTAGCCACTTCTTACCCTTTATTCGATTCTTCGTTACTTTGGAATTTATAAAAAAAATTATTTTTTTTCGCAACAGAAAAGTTTTGAGTTGAATCTGGCCATCTCTTTCTGCCTCCATCTTTTGCCTGGATCTTTTCTTTTTTCAGCACGTCTTCGCTTGAAAAGAACCGGTTCCAAGCAGAATTGCCTCTCGAAAGATATGACTTAAAAGTTTCCGGGATAATTTATTCTGTTCTCGCGGAAATTAAATCAATTAAACTGAGAGAAATTTTATCTGAATCAATTAGCCTTCAAGGGGATCGATGAGGCTTCAATTGATATTCCCTTTGGAGCTGGCTGTGTTTCAGGCCATAAAGGAAATAAATAGATAATCCGGCCAGAAGCCAGATGGCAAAGCGAAGCCAGGTCGTAAGATGGAGGCTGGCAATAAGATAAAAGCAGAAAGCTATCGTGATCAGCGGGGTAAAGGGGACGCCGGGGACGCGGAAACGGCGTTCCAGGTCAGGCCTGGTTTTCCTCAAAATTATTACTCCCAGGGAAACAATAATGAAGGCAAATAAGGTGCCGATATTAACCAGGTCAATAATCATGGAAAGGGGCAAGACGCCAGCAATAAAGGCCGTAATTATTCCGGTTATCCAGGTGCAGATATGAGGAGTTTTGTGCACCGGATGAATCCGGGAAAAAGAGGCCGGAAGCAGGCCATCTCTGGCCATAACCATGAAGATTCTGACCTGGCCATAAATGGTAATGATTAGCGTTGAGATCATGCCGACGATAGCGCCTGTGGCCACCAGGGCTCCACCCCAGCGAATACCATAGCGAGCCAGGGCTGCAGGCAGAGCATTTTCAAGGTCAATTTCTTTATAGGGAACCATGCCCGTCAGAACAAAGGCGACAGAGACATAAAGGATGATGACGACAGCCAGACAGAGCATCAGTCCCAGGGGAACATCCCTCTTTGGATTCTTGGTTTCTTCAGCCGCCGTGGAAACAGCATCAAAGCCAATATAAGCAAAGAAGATAATAGCTGCGCCGGACATAATCCCCTTCCAGCCAAAAGGAGCGAAGGGGCGGAAATTATCCAGATTGACCCTGGAAAAGCCAAGAAAAACAAAGAGCAAGATAACCGCAATTTTTATCACGACAATAATATTATTTGTGGTTGAACTTTCTCTGATGCCAATGTAGAGAATCCAGGTAATTATCAGAACAATAATAATGGCCGGAAGATCGACTATTCCTCCAGCTAAAGGAGCTGTAACCAGAGCCTTAGGTAAATGAATTCCGGCTGTTTCCAGCAAGCCCACAAAAGTCGCGGACCAGCCAGAGGCCACAGCGCTAGCTGAAACCATATATTCAAGCATTAAATCCCAGCCAATTATCCAGGCAATCAGTTCACCGAAAGCCACATAGGCATAAGAATAGGTGCTGCCAGCTACAGGAAACATGCAGGCCAGTTCAGAATAGGTGAGGGCGCAGAAGCCACTGGTTATGGCGGCAATAATAAAGGAGAGAAGAACACCTGGACCGGCCAGATGGGCTCCCTGGCCGGTGGCCACAAAAATGCCTGTGCCCACAACAGAGCCAATTCCGAGAGCTGCCAGGTCAATTGCCCGCAGTGTTTTCTTCAATTCCGTTTTTTCTGAGGCTTCCTGAAGCTGAAAAGGAGCCTTGGTCAGCCATAGATTGTATTTCATCGCTACTCCCTGATAATTAACTTTAAAAGAAAAAGATTATAAAGAGGCCAGTAGCTTTTGACAACCTTTTTAAGCTTTCGAGTTAATTTTATGTCAGGCGATTTAAACTTTTTTATCGACCAGCTGAAAAGAAGCTTTAAATTAATTTATCTAAAAAGCCATATTTATTTGGCCTATCTCAGCTCAAGCCAGGCCATAAACAGGCAAAAGAAGACGCAGAATCAGCCAGATGATGAGTCCACCGGAGAGGCTGATTAGAATTCCAGCCCTGACCATTTTCGTAATAGGAACGAGTCCTGAACCATAAACAATGGCATTGGGCGGAGTCGAAACAGGCAGCATGAAGGCTAAACTGGCGCCAAAGGCGCTGCCGAGAGCTGGAGGCAAAGGGTTGAAGCCGGAGGCTGTGGCTAGAGAAATCATCACCGGAACCATCATCGTCGCCGAAGCAGTATTGGAGGTAGTTTCTGTTAGGAGAATCGTGACATAAATCCCCATCAGAGTCAGCAACCAGACAGAATTGGTTCCAGTAATTTTAATCAGGCTCTGGCCAACGGCCTCAGCCAGTCCGGTTTTAAACATCAGGTCGCCGAGGCTCAAACCGCCACCGAAAAGGAGAAGTGTTCCCCAGTCAATGTCAACCGCCTCTTTCCAGCTCAGGGTCATTTTGCCCTTTTTCCAATCAATGGGAATAAGAAAAAGCAGGAGGGCACCAATCAGAGCCGCTGCTGCCTCCGGAATCCGCCCTGTCACCATCTGACTTAACGATGAATTCTCGCCGGAGACCATTAGAATGAGACCCGGGGTAACCCAGAGAATAACTGTTATTAGAAAGACCAGAAGAGTATTCTTTTCACCTTTTGTCCAGGGCCTGAAAGAATTTGAGGCGCTCTCCGGGGTTTTTATACTGGCCAGACCCCGTTGAATTTCTTTAAGGCCTTTCTTGTGCAAAAGAAAAAGAAAGGCAAAGAGAAGGAGATACATGCAGATAAGAAGGGGAATAGCGAAAAGCATCCACTGGAAAAAATTCAGTTTTACCCGAGCCAGCTTATTCAGCATGGCTATGGCTATCAGGTTAGGTGGTGTGCCTACAGGCGTGCCGATACCACCCACGCTGGAGGCGTAGGCAGCCATGAGAAGAAGAGCCGTGGCAAAAGGTGTTGAAGGCTGGCTTGAAGATGAACTTGATTCCTGGTTTTTTGCCTGAAGCATCGAAATCAGGCCTAAGGTAAGGGGAAACATCATGGCCGTTGTCGCCGTATTACTTATCCACATGGAAAGGCCAGCAGTAACAAGACCCAGCATGAAAAGGAGCCTCAGGGGGCTTGTTTTTACCCATTTCCAGGAAAGGACACGAAACGCTAAGCGATGGTCGAGGCCATGAAGCGTCATGGAGCGGGCAATAATAAAACTTCCCATGAAAAGGAAAATAACCGGGTCAGAAAAGGGGGCGAGAGCTGTTTTAATTTCGGCCAGGCCTAAAAGGACGCAGAGGATAACTCCGAGAAGGGCCGTCATGGGGAGAGGTACGGGTTCGCCAATCCACCAGACTACGACCCAGAGAACTATGGCGGCCAGCTTATGGGCTGGGGGAGAAAGAGAAGGGAAAGGGAATAAAAGAATTATAAGAAAAATTAAAGGACCGAGCCCGAAAGCAATTCGGTGGCGCCAGAAATCAAAAAGAGAAAAATTATTGTCTTTTATTGCCATTGAGTGGTATTTTTATTGGTTTTTTTGACAACTTCAAGGGGGTATGATACAAAAGGCTTCTGATTTTTCCAAGGAGGCCCAGGATGAATGTCTTGGTGGTCCTCTTGGCAGCTGTTTTCCTTTTTTTTCTGGCCAGCCGTTATTATGCCCGGTATCTGGCAAAAAATCTGGGCGAGGACCCAACGAGGCTTACGCCGGCCATAATCTGCTCTGATGGACGCGATTTTGTTCCCACCAGAACTTCGGTCGTTTTTGCTCATCATTTTTCCGCCATTGCTGGCGCTGGTCCCATCCTCGGTCCAACCATGGCCATTCTCTATGGATTCATCCCCGCCTGGCTGTGGATTGTTCTCGGTGGTATTTTCATCGGGGCTGTTCATGACTATACGGCTCTTTTTATGAGCATCAGGGAAGGTGGCCGCTCTGTCGCTGAAATTGCCCGGAAAACCCTTGGCCGCATGGGCTTCAATCTGTTTATCGGTTTTACTATCATCATGATAACCCTGGTTACTTCCTCTTTTCTGAATGCGACCGCCATGTCTTTAACTTCCCTCTGGCCTTTAAGCAAGATCGGCGTTGAAGAAGGCAAAACCTTTCTAAAAACAGTTGTCATTAATGGAGTCGTCATGGGTCGAATTGGCGGCATTGCTTCGACCTCTGTTATTTTTATTACACTCTGTTCGCCCTTCCTGGGCTGGCTTATCTTCCGTCGCCATCTGAAAACCCTTTATGCCTATTTTCTGGCCGCAGCTCTCGCCATTATTTCTTTTTTTATTGGTATTCATTATCCGGTCAGTCTGCCGGCCACTACCTGGATGGTTATTCTCTCTTTTTATGTTTTTCTGGCTGCCGGTATTCCTGTATGGTTAATCCTTCAACCTCGAGATTTTATTAATGTTCAAATTCTCTATGGCGGTATTGCCCTTCTCGTCGTTTCTATTTTTTCCTCAGGCCTCTCCGGACTGAAAATAGCCATTCCCAGCTTTAATCTCAGCGAGGGTGTGAGTCATCTTGGTCTGATCTGGCCCATGATGTTCTGCACCATTGCCTGCGGTGCCATCAGCGGCTTCCATGCCCTGGTGGCTGGAGGCACAACCTGTAAGCAGGTAGCCAAAGAAGCAGATGCCAGACGAATTGGCTACAATGCCATGCTTCTTGAATCTATTCTAGCGCTTGGCGTTATCGTTGCCCTGGGCAGTGCTATGGATTTTGGGGATTATAAATCCATTGTCTGGCCCTCGGATCCAGCCATCAAATCCAATCCGATTCTCGGCTTTTCTCTGGCGGCAGGCCATCTTTTTAATAAGGCCCTTGGAATTAATGTGGCTCTCGGAGCTGTTTTCGGCATTCTTCTGGTTGAAGGCTTTGTTATTACGACGCTGGATGCTGCGGTCAGGCTCAATCGTTATCTTTTTGAAGAGCTCTGGGCCATCCTTTTCTCTCATCCTCCGCGACTTCTCCGTAATTACTGGTTTAATTCCGCTCTGGCTGTTTTTCTCATGTGGATTCTGGCCTATTCTAACGCTTTCAGTGCTCTCTGGCCGATTTTCGGAACAGCTAACCAGCTGCTGGCTGCTTTAACCCTGATGACTGCTTCGGCCTGGCTTCTTCTTCGTCATAAAAAGAATCTTTTTACTCTGATTCCTGGCTTTTTCATGTTGGTGACAACTTTAGCTTCTTTAATCATCCTTCTTGGTAACTACAGACGCGCTCATAATTATACTCTAATGACAGCCGATATCATTTTGATGATTCTGGCAGCCGGCTTTATCCTTTTAGTTTTTAAAATCTTTTTCCGGCGACAGAAATTAGCTGGATTTAGCACTTAGGTGTTATGGCTATTACAGCTATTACCTGAAAAGAAAAGACGAAAAGTCCAAGGTTGCTCTTAAAATTTTCTAAATGATACCTTCTTAAAAAACTTTTTTAATTCATCTATTATCAAAGACAAATTTATTGAAACATAAATTAGCTCTTAGCTGTTTCTATCAAGACATGGCCATTAAAAAATAAGGTTCTTCCGGGTTTTCTGTGGGTAAAAGGCATGCATAAATCCTTTATGAGAGCAAAGAAATCCCCGTATTTTAGAATTTGAGGCACATGTATTAGCGCTTTTAAATTGTAATTTAAAGATATTCAAGGAGATAGGCATTAATCGGAAGCTCTTTGAGCTATCTCTTATTCTCATTGCCTTATAATTTAATCCCAGAATTACCCATAAGAAATTCGGAAGAACCAAAAATAAAAATCAGTAGGGAAAGTTAAAAATTTCTTTGATGGAGGGCAAAAGAAAAGCTGTTTTTTAGACGAGATCAACGGAAAATATTAAGAAAAAGAGTAATAATCAGGGCGTTGGTAAAATCAATAAAAAAAGCGCCGACCAGAGGTACAACCAGAAAGGCTCTCGGGGCCCGGCCAAAGCGGTCAACCAGGGCTTTCATATTGGCCATGGCATTGGCTGTTGTGCCGAGAGCAAAACCACAGAAGCCTCCGCTCATGACGGCTGCATCATAATCCCTGCCCATCAGGGGGAAAATAGGCCAGATGGCGACTAAAGCCACAAGAATGACCTGAAAAATGAGAATAATCAGAAGAGGAAGAACCAGACCGGCCAGCTCCCACAACCTTAAAGTCATCAGGGCCATAGCCAGAAATAAAGCCAGGGAAGCATGGCCAATTGTTTCCAGCGTTTTTTCGGAAAGACCGAAGATATGAGTAAAATCATCCAGATTTCTGAGAAAAGCAGCAACCAGCATCGCTCCAATATAGGCAGGCAAGGTAATTCCAGTTGTGGCGATTAAGCGGCTCAGCCAGGCACCCAGGCCCATGGCCAGAAGCAAAACGACAACATTTTTAATAAAATCGCGGGCTTTCATGGTTTCTTCAATTTCTTCGGAAGTTATATCAGCTTCAGCTGGAATTATTTCTATTTTCCCAGATTTATTTTCTTTTATCAGGCCGCCCCTGGATTTTAAACGCCTTTTCTCGATGATTAAAGTAGCCACCGGTCCTCCAATAAGCCCTCCGGCAATGATACCGAAAATGGCCGCAGCAATGGCGACACTAGTAGCAGCTGGTACGCCCGCCTGTTCAAAGACTGGGCCAAAAGCCATGGCTGTAGCCGGGCCGCCAATCATGGTCATGGAGCCGCTGATAACCCCGTATAACGGGTGGATTTTAAAGGGAAGAGTAAGAGCAACTCCCAGGACATTTTGCAGAAAGACAACTCCCGTTGTCAGGCCATAAAAAAGGAGGACCTGGGGTCCGCCAATTTTAAGCAGGGAGAGGCTGGCGCTGAAGCCGATTGTTGTGAAAAAGGCAATCATCAAAGGTTCGCGCAGCGTCATATCAAACTCAAAGAAATTCAGGCCAGCCATTTTGCCAAAAAGATTGAGGAAAGCTATGACCAGACCTCCCACAACAGGCGCTGGAATACTATACCTGGCTAACGGTTTGATAAAACGAATAAGAGCGTGGCCTAAATAGAGAACGACGCCGGCGAAAGCCACTGTCTGAATAAGGTCCAATTTAAGCATCGAACAAAACGCCTTCGTTTATAACTCAGGCTCTTTTACTTTGTCAACTGACATGTTAGACCAATCTAAGCCGAAATTTCCTAATATCAGCATAAGCGCGCCTTCACTTGCTCTGCCAATTGAGTGCAGTAGACGAGCCTTGCCTTATTGCTTTTATCCATATTTTTTAGCAATCAATCGCTCTTTTCATTGATAAAAAGTCACTGGCTGGAATAATAATAACAGGAATATCTAAGAGTAGTGTCAAGCATTTTGGGTAAAATTAGAGGCAGCCTTGAGCTGCGGAATAAACATAGCCGAAACGGCTTTTTCCATTGAGGCGAAAGCCAAATTGGTCTCAGGCGAAAGTGTCTGCTGATCAACGCCGCCTGGAGAGCTCAGATAGGTCAAAGCTATTTCTCACCACACACCTGAATTACCTTTATTTGAGCTGAAGCTATGTTTTTTATTATGGCTATCTCAGAAAATACTTGATTGTCTTATTTTTATTTTGAGCTAAAAATCTCTTTATCCTGGGTTTCTTCAAAATGTTCAAGAGTTGGATATTTACGGAAAAACTCCTTAACTGTGGCCGCCACTGTTCCGCTTAAAACAAAAAGAGCAATCAGATTGGGCAGTGCCATAAATGCATTGGCAATGTCGCCGATGTAAAAAACAAGTTCAATGGAAATTATGGAGCCAATGAAACAAAGGACTACATAGATTACGCGGTAGGGATAGGTTACTTTTAGACCAAAAAGAAATTTCATACATTGTTCACCATAATAATACCAGCCAATAAGTGTAGTGTAGCCGAAGAGGAAAGAAGAAAGAGCTACAACCAGGCTACCAAAATGCGAGAAAACCTTGGCAAAGGCGGCAGCAGTCATGGCTGTACCGTTGAGACCGCTCTGCCAGGAGCCAGTGGCCAGGTTGATTAAACCGGTCATGCTGCAAACAAGCAAAGTATCAATAAAGACTTCGCCAACGCCCATGAGACCCTGGTGGACAGGGGAGGGTGTTTGAGCTGCTGCATGGGCGATGGGCGCACTACCCAGGCCGGCTTCGTTCGAGAGCAGTCCTCTTCTGAAGCCCATCTGAAGAGCATTTTTCACGGTGGCCCCAAGAAAACCGCCAGCCGCGGCAGCGGGCGTAAAGGCATGTTTAAAGATTAAAACAAAAACCTTGGGGATGGCGGTTATATGGACTAAGAGAACAATAAGACCGCTGGTAAGATAGATGAAAAGCATAGTCGGCACAATTTTTTCAGCCACAGCCCCAATTCTTTTAATCCCCCCAATGACCACCAGACCAACCAGAGTGGTGACGATTATCCCGATAATTAATTTGGGTATACCGAACTGGCTGTTAAAGGCCAGAGCTATTTGATTAGCCTGCATCATATTGCCTGTACCAAAGAGGGTGGCGAAGGCGCCGCAGATAGCAAAAATCGGGGCCAATATTCGGGCAAAAGTAGCGTTTTTGAAGCCATTTTTAATGTAATACATGGGGCCGCCAGCAATCCGGCCATCAGGATACTTTTCTCTATACATGACCCCAAGAAGAGCCTCGGAAAATTTAGTTGCCATGCCAACTGAACCGCAGACCCACATCCAGAAGATAGCTCCAGGACCGCCGGTAAAAAGGGCTGTCGCCACCCCACCAATATTGCCATTACCGACGGTTGCCGCCAGGGCTGTTGACAGGGCAGCAAAGGGCGAAATATCACCCTCTCTTTTAATCTTTGACCGCCGGCCCATGAGCCCGGCGAACATCAATTTAAAGCTGTCCCCGAGTCTTCGGAATTGAATGAAGCCGGTGCGCAGACTGAGCCAGAAGCCAGCGGCAAAAAGAATGAAGAGCATGTATCCCCAGATTTGAAAAGAAATTTTGGTCACCCAGATGTTGAGTTGCTGATAAAATTCCTGCATCTTCCACTCCTCGCTGGGGCATATTATCATAATTGATTTTGAGTCTCAAGACGAAGGCTAAAAGAAAAAAGACTTTTCAGGCGAGGATTCTGGAAGAGATCAGGCAAAAAAAGAAAACTCACCGCAGGTGACCAGACTTAATCCGACAAGGCTATTGGCAATAGTTTTGATCTGATTCAAGTCAGAAGCCTCAGGCATATGGCCCCACTTGATTTTTTACAAAATGCTTGGAGCAACCCAGCTTTTAACAATGGATAAGGTTTCGAATATCATAAATTTTCCAAGGCCAGGGCGGTCATGGTCAGAAGTCATCTCGCAGGTTTTTCCTGGCTCGCAGGCACTCATTTCAAGTTGAAAAGATAGGCCTGATTCGGTATATTCATAATGGCTGCCTCGAAGCGCGCCCGTAGCTCAGATTGGATAGAGCGTCTGACTACGAATCAGAAGGGCGGGGGTTCAAGTCCCTCCGGGCGCGCTCCCATATCTCGCCCTTATCCCCTTTAAAATCAATAACTTAGGCCAAATTTTGGCTTAAGTTCTATTAAGTCCTTTTAAGCCCTTTTAAGCCCATTTTTGGGAAAAATTTAAAAAAAAGTCGTAACAAAGTCGTAATCGGGTTTTGCACAAGTTTTCGTCATTTTTTTTAAGGGGGGCTGGAACTGGGCCTTATCCGTTATTTGAGGGCTTAACTGATTATCTCAATATCCGGTTCTTCAGCTTCTTCATGTTTAGAGAAAATTCTGAATCCGTATCTCAGGAAAATTACATTTTCAAAGATATGCTTAATGAGCTTTTTATAAGGTCTCGAATTATGCCGATAATGATATTGCCGGAGCTTTTCAATATCATCGGGTTTCTTTATCGGCTCAAAAATATAAGAATATTCATCGCTTTTATGCCGCTGTTTTAAATACCAAATAATAAATTTAATCCTTTCTAAGTTTGAATAGCTGCTACCCTTTTTTATCTCCGGAAATTTTTTAAGAACATCAAAGAGAAGCTGACAAGGTCGAACCTTTAGCTTTTTAATAAATAAAAAATAATCACTCGAAAGATCTTCAATGCCCAAGAATGAAAAATAATAAGGTTCAAACCAAGGGTAGTTAAACGCAATGTTTTGCTTAAGATTTACCCACCTTTTGCAAAGCCGGATTAATTCATTGAGCTTGGCTAAAAAATTTAACTCGGGTATTTCTAAGTTGAATTCTTCACAGCTACCGAAATAATACGGACAGTCTTCGGGAAGCTCTTCTAAATTCGCAAGCCTATAACCAATAATCCCTTTTTCCTTGTCGATGATTTGTGGTATTAATTGACCAAAAAATGGCCAAAATTCCTTTTCAGATATCTTTTCATGTTCAGCCTTGTCACAAACTTTTTGAGCCCAATCATAGAAGGCTAACATTTTTGGATATTTTTTGGCCGCTTCTCTTTTTGCCAGGATGGAAGGTCTTAAAATCGAGCGCATTTTCTTTCTGAACTTTAACAGAGCGCTTAAAAGCTCAAGGCTTGTTGCCCATTCAATATTAATTTCTTTATTAAAAACGTCTTTAATGCTTCGGATTATCAAAATCATATCTAAAATATTATCTACTCCCAGGCGAAACTCAGGCGGAAATTTTTCATTATAGAGGCTTTCAAGCTGTTCAAAAGGAAGCTCCTCTATCTTTAAGCCCTTGCTAGGAGCTTCCTCTGAGCAGGAAAAGCTGTCCATATCTTTAAAATTTTCTGAATCCTCATGGATTTCGCGGGAATCTTTTCTTATTTTTTTTGAGATTTCATCATTGAAATAATTCTGGCAAATTTTTCTTACATATTCGTCGGGGAACCGAGCTCCTTTGATTTGGTCACGGTTATCAAGAAGTTTAATAATAAGTTTGTGCTCTATCTCCTGTTTATAGTCCTCATCAAGGTCCCAGTTTTTTTTAAAAAACTCATTTAACTCATGCCTCACGACTGAATAAGTTTTAGGTGGAAAGCCCTCAAAATAGTCTTTAGAAATCATTTCTGTTACCCTTTTTTCAAAAAAAATTTTCGTTTCATATCACTCTTATGAAGAGAAAAAGCGTCATCCTTATATGTGAAGGGTACACCAATGGTGAAACAAAGTCAAGTGCCCACGCGACGGAAACTAAGGCACATGGCCTTTATCGGCCTCCGAGAACTGGCAAGGCGGGCCGGTGTAGATAATGGCCAGCTGAGCCGGTGGGAAAGAGGCCTGGTTGGTATGGGACCTGATAAGGTCGCCAGAATTGCCAAAGTTTTAGGGGTTTCCCCTGAAATTCTCAATAAAAGCAATGAATAAACAGAGCGTAGCAAAGCATAGCAATGCGCAGCAAAGCGCAGCTGAGCGCAGCACAGCCAAGCATAGCAAAGCACAGCACAGCAAAGCAAAGTGTGGGGCCAGGGGGTGGCCTTTCGGGGTCACCCCCACCCCTCGGCCAGCTTTACGATGGGGTTTAACATGAATGATGGAATTGAAAAAAGATGGCTCTCAGTTCGAGAGGTCGCTGAGAGATTATCGCTTCACCCGCAAACAATATACGAATTATTCCGCCAGAAGAAGCTTCCCGGCGGTCATATTGGGCGGGCGGTTCGCCTAGACTGGAGGGCTATCGAGGCTGCCCTTGAGGGGCTGCCTTATAAAGGAGCCCTGATTTCAAGGAGAAAGCAATGTCGCCAAAAAAAGAAATAGACGATGAGGTTATCATTAAAAAAGACGCTGTCGATTAATCGAGCCTATCTTTAGGAGGGGAGAAATGAAAAAAATCCTGTTTGAGGGCAGGGAGTACGACGCGGAAAAAATCGCCGGCTTCTGGCGTGAAGGTAAAAAAATTAAAGCTGTTATTGAGGATAAAATTGAAACTCTTGCCGAATACGAAAGTGAAGAGATGGCAATTGAAGGCTTTCAATATTTTGATTCGCTTATTAAAGATAAATTTAAAAAGTGGATTAATCAATTTGACAAATGGGACTATAGAACTAAGAAATTCTGCCCATTCACCCGGCAGCCATGCCAATACGTGATTGATCCTAATGGTGAAGAAATTCCTGAAAATATGGCCCAATGCCAATTTTACAAGTCCGATATAGAAGCCTGTAGCCTTTTTTGGGAAATCACAGAGGTGCTGATAAGCATGAAGGATCTTTTGGAGGGGAAAATATGACTGAGCTTGAAAAGTTAAAAAAAATTTCTTTAAAAGATTTCCTATCTAGCCAGGGCTTCAAATTTACAGGAAATAAAACCTTGTGTCCATTTCATGATGACAGGACCCCCAGTTTTGAGGTTAACCAAAAAGATGGTATCTGGCTGTGGTATTGCTTCTCATGCCAGACCGGTGGGACGATTATTGATTTCGTTATGAAGCGAGATGGGGTTGATGAGAAAGAGGCGATCAAAAAACTGGCCCAGCATTTTGGCCTTGATGACGGCAAAAAAGAAAATAAGTCAAAAATAATTGCCGAATATCCTTATTACGACGCGGCTGGAAATTTGATTTATAAAGTCCTAAGGTTCGAGCCCAAAGCATTTAAAGCTGATAGAAAAGTTGCGCCGGCTGATCAGGTGCTTTTTCGGCTCCCTCAGATCTTGAAGGCAAATGAAGTCTGGCTTGTTGAAGGCGAAAAAGATGTCATTACTGCTGAGAAGTGCGGGCTGATAGCCACAACGGCCCCCTTTGGCAAGGGCAATTGGAAACCTCAATTCACCGAAGCGCTGGCCGGCAAGGTCGTCCACTTCTGCCCAGATGCCGATGTCCCAGAGCATGAGGTTATAAAACGAGCTCAAGAGTTAAAGAAAAAAGCCAGGGCCGTCAAGATAATTCGTCTGCCTGGTCTCGACCCTTCACGGGGGCTGAAGGATTTGACGGACTGGGTTGAATTTCATGATTCAAAGACTTATGAAGAACTCGGCGCCTGGCTCAGGAGAATAGCCGCCGAAGCGCCGGAGTTTCGAGAGCCCAAAACGCCGCTCGGGATAAAGAACTCTTTTCTTGAATCTTATATTGATTCTGTCGGCAAGGTCACCGACGCGCCACCGATCTTTATCCTCTTTTCAGGCCTGGGCCTACTTTCCGGGGTTGCCAATAAATTCTTCTTTTATTACCCCAGAAAAACGCCCTTGAATCTTTATATCCTCCTACTGGCACCCAGTACTTTCTACCGGAAGTCGGTCACAATCGACATAGCGACTGACTATTTAACAGAAGTTAATCCGAACCTCATACTACCCGAATCTTTTACGAGTGAAGCATTATTGGAAATTTTGACTAAGCAGAACCGGGGCCTTTTGACCTGGCGGGAACTGATCCAGGTTAAGGAATTTCAATTTGGATCTGAATATAACCGGGGCCTACCTTCGCTTCTCACCGACCTCTTCGATTTCAAGCCAAAGATTCGGCGCTACACCAAAGGGGAAGGCGAGCTTGTGATTGAAAACCCAATTATTTCTATCCTGGCCGCCGGCATTTCAACCTGGCTCGTGGAAAACCTAAAGAAGATCGATTTTCAGGGCGGAATCTGGACTAGGTTCCTTTTTGTCCCAATCGAGGAAAGCGAAAGGTCCTTCCAGCTGCCCAAACAATTTACTCTCGATCCTTTCATCTTGGAGAAACTCCGAGTCCTGGACGAAAAAGAGGGCGGCCCTATGGACCTATCGGCTATTTATCCGCTGCTACAAACCTGGGGGGAAAAACACCAGCAGGAAAGCCTGCGGCTCGAGAACGACCTTTTGAAAGCCACCTTTCAACGCCTCGAGGTCGCTCTGATAAAAATTGCCTGCCTGCTACAGCTGGGTGAAGATGGCCTGACCATCGTTTCCCCCGAGGCCTTCAGAGAAGCCGAAAAAATAATTCTCTGGCTAAAGGAACGCCTGCCCATCTTTTTCCAGGAAGAAGTGTGTTTTGACGAATTTCAGAAATTGAGAGTCCGAGCGCTTAGAGCAATAAAAAAAGCGGGGAAAATCACGCATTCTACGCTCCTGAGAAATTTAAGCGTTGAAGCTAAAAAATTAAATCAAGTAATGAATCAGCTGGTTCAGGAAGAATTGGTTTCAGTCCAGTGGCTAAAAACCGAAGCTAAGAAAAACGTCAAAACATATGTTTATCAGGGAACCTAAAATGAAAAATTCGGAAATTAAAAATCCGAATTATCCGAATTATTCGCCGTCAACACGCAATAATTCGGAATTTTTTTCCGAATTCGGAATGACCATCCGAATTTATTATTCATTGGCATTAAAGGCAAATGGTAATAATTCGGAGATTAGGATGGGGGGGTGGATACCCCTCAAAAAGGGGGTAAAAATGGGGATATATATACCCCCTTCCGAATTTCCGAATTTTTGGTCTGCTGGCTGTGAGCGCAAGCTGGCTGACCCCCAGGCCGGCACATGCTTCCCGGCCCAGAAAAGCGCCCTTCTGTCCACAAGACATATTCACAAGACCATTTTACAGGGGAAAATTGGCCACCGTTGCCGTAATGTTACGACTTTTATGACGCCTCGGACCCTGTCCGGGCCTTGTCAAAGTCTTTCGGACATGACCGAAAAAGGCGGCTTTTTAGCACATTTTTTGAGGTGAACATGACAGGAGAGGAAAAGCCTAAGCCAGGACAAATCAGTCATGGGGTCTGGTCTTTTCTAAGGACCGGGCGGATCAGCCCTTCAGTGAGAGGCTTTCGCCGGATCAGGCGCTATCTCAAAGAGATTGAGCGAGAGCTTATTGAGGACCTGGGTGGAACGCAAAATTTGACGGCAGCCAAAGAAATCCTAATCAAGAGCACACTTCAGGCTTTTGGGGTTATTTTGCTGGCTGCGGCTTATAGCGAGAGACACTCAATTTTTAGAGAGGACAGGATGAGAGAAGGGACGCTTGAGCTACAGCCGGTCTTTAGTAACCAATATCTGGCCTTCATGAACACAATTAGACAGAACTTGGCCCTTCTGGGATTGGAAAGGCAAAAGGCGGATGAAATTTTAGACTTAAAGCGATATCTCGAAATCAAGGCCAGAGAGAAAGAAGAGGCCGAAAAAATGGGGAAAAAACGCGCTCATAAGCCCCAGGATGACCAAAGTCAAAGTGATAAGGCTTCTGATATGGCCCAAAAAGAGTCTGGGTCTGAGGATGGCAAAAATGAGGCATGAATTTGGCTGGGCCTGTTTTACTTGGGCAGGGGCCGGCCATCCGGAAATAATCGAGAAAAAAGCGGCTATGCCGTGTTATGGAGTAAAAAAAAATGACGGATGAAAGATTGAGACCTGAGGTTATTAGTTTGTTTCGCCAGGGCGCGAAGCCACCGAAACCAAAGTTGACGCTGACTGCTGAGGAATATGAGGCGCTTATCGAGAAGCTGCGGACCTTGCGAGACCAGGTCGAGCGAGATAACGAGCGGCTTCTTCAAATTTTAAAAGAGAGGGATTAAATGAGCCAATTAATCGCAAGCTTCCAGAAAAATAGTAACGAGGTTATCAAGGTCCAGCTTCAAGAATGGAAGGGCGAACCTTATGTTGATATCCGAGTCTGGATTGCGGACCAGGCCGGAACCGCTGGCGCTCAGCCAACGAAAAAGGGGATCACGTTAAATGCCGAACTACTGCCGGACCTATTAGCGGCCCTTCAAAGGGTCAGTGAAATAATTGAGGGGAGCCATGACGAGGCAACGAGCGATTTATCTTAAGTGCCTTGATTGCTCAGCCGGCAGCCCCAGAGAGGTTACCCTATGCACAGCCTTTGATTGTCCGCTCTGGGAATATCGCTGTGGCTATCATATCTCGGCCAGGGCCTATGAAAAACGAGTTAGGGCTGCCTTTTCAAAGAATACTGAAGAAATCAAGGATTTAGAACGGGAGGGCCTAAAAATGGCCGATTTTTTGCCGAAAAAAGGCAGCAGGCGGCCTCTCCAGCCGGAAAATCAAGGTGTGGCTTAGGTAGGTTGAATTTTTAGGGCCATGAGACAGGAGGGCTTGAATTTAATGATAGTTGAGGCGATTCAAGACCGAAACCTGCTGGGAGCCTCTTTCAAGGATCTCTCTACGTGGCGAGCCTGGCTGGCTTTTCTTAAGGCAATCTTCAACCTGCCGATGACCGATGATGAATTAAGGATTTATCAGCAGGCCACGCAGCGCCAGGAACCGCCGAAAGAAAGGGTCCGTGAGTGCTATGTTGTGGCCGGCCGGCGGTCCGGAAAATCAACGATGGCCGCAGCCATTGCGACTTATCTGGCCTGCTTCAAAGATTGGAAGCAATATCTCGGCCCGGGAGAAAAGGCGTGGATTTTCGTTCTGGCCGTTGACAAACTTCAGGCTCGAGTCATTCACGGCTACATTAAGGGCTTTTTCAAACAATCTAAATTTTTGACCAAATTGATTGAGAAAGAGACGACAGAAGAGCTCTGGCTTAGAAATGACGTTGTCATAGCGATAAAAACGAGTTCGTTCCGCAGCGTGAGAGGTTACACAATTGCGGCCGCAATACTTGAGGAACTTTGTTTCTGGCGAGGCGATGAAACCTCGGCCAATCCAGATCGAGAAATCGTGGCGGCGATCAGGCCAGCTTTAATCACAATTCCCGAATCAATTTTAATCGGCATAAGTTCGCCATATATGCGGGCAGGGTTTTTATATGATCAATACAGGCGATATTTTGGCCAGGATGATGGGCCTCTCATCTGGCAGGCACCAAGCAGAGTCATGAATCCCACGCTGGACGAAAAGCTAATTGAAAAATCAATTACTGAGGATCCAGAAGCTGGCCGCTCTGAGTTTTTGGCTGAATGGCGCCAGGACCTCTCCAGCTTTTTGGATTTGGAGCTAATCGAGCGGGCCGTTGTCCCTGGCCGCTATGAGCTGCCCCCAATGGCCGGGGTTAAATATACTGCTTTTTGTGATCCGAGTGGGGGCAGAAATGACGCTATGACCTTGAGCATTGTCCACACGGAAGGCGAAAAGATTGTCCAGGATGTTTTATTGATTAAGCAGCCGCCCTTTGACCCGGCCCAGACTGCGGCTGAATTTGCTGAAGTTTTAAAGCGCTATGGCATTTATAACATAAAAGGGGACCGTTATAGCGGGGCCTGGGTAACCGAGGCCTTTCTGAAAAATGGGGTTTCTTATGACGCGGTAGACCAGAATAAAAGCGAGCTTTACCTGGAATTTTTACCTCTGTTAAGCCAGGGCCGTGTGGAGCTTTTAGATAACAAGCGTTTGGTTTCGGAACTCAGAAATTTGGAGCGCCGGACCAGAACGGGCGGTCGTGATGTTGTAGACCATGGTCCTGGTCTTCATGACGACGCCGCTAATGCGACAGCCGGTTCTATCGTTCTCGCGGCAAAATGGAGCCAGCCAATTTCAATTTGGTTCCCGGGAGAACGGGATGGCGAATTTCGTTACGTAAGTCCGAGGGAGAAATGAACTACAGAATTATTGATGAGGTTGACGAGGCAAGGCTGCGGCTTGCAAAAAAAGTCGAGCTGGCCTTCCGTGCTCATATCAAAAAGACTTTAGGCCTTGAACTCCCGGATTTTGAATTGAAGTGGTTTCTGCCGTGCACTGAAGAAGATTATAAGAAAAACGGCATATATGACCGGATTTTCAGAATCCTTCATGAGCTCGGCGGCCCGGAGCCCGAGGAGGAATTTTTGATTGAGCCTGAAAAAAATATTTGTGGAATTTACCGCAAAAAACATGCCTTTTCATTGCGGCTCAAGCCTCGCCGAATTATCTACGTCCGGGCCAATCTTTCGCTTGAAGAGACGGCTAAAACGATGATTCATGAGCTTTTCCATCTACTGCAGGCTGAGGTTGAGCCGAATTCTTTAGTCCATAGCGAGTTATGGGCTGAAGAGGCCGAAAGGATTCTATTAAAAAAATTTAGAGAGGAGGGTTTGCTATGACCAAGAAAAAATTACTTCAGGCGGCCAATTTAATGAGCCTTTACTCAATTCTAACCAGAGATGAAATTCAGGCTGGGAATTTTAAGACCAGTCTACAAAAGGACAAGGTCTTGAAATACCTGGAAAGAATCGAGCGCCTCGTTGGCAAAATTCGAGGCGTTATTACGGAGGTTTAAATGAAAGAGCTGGAAAAATTTTTTGAGCTGAAAAAGCAGCTCTCAATTGAGCAGGAAAGCATTAAAAAACTTGAAGCACGGTTAGCTGAGCTAAAATCAAGTCTCCCAGTCCTTGAGTCGCGCTGGGTCGAAACTGAAGATGAGAAGGAAGCTAAGGCGATTGAGGCCGAGCTGAATGCGGCTCGTGAAGAAATTGAGCGGCTGCCACTGGAGATTAAAAAGGCCAAAAGGAAAATTGAGCTTCTCGAGCAAAAGCTGCCTAAACATGAAGAAGAGGCGATAAAAGCGCTGCGGCAGGTCTATATGCAAAAGCTTGAGCTGTTGGTAAAAGAGCTAATAAAGCGCTGGCGCCTTGTTGCTGAAGTTGAGCGCGAAATCAGAGATTTAAAAGACCGGGCGCAGCTTGATCTGGTAAAGGTGACGAGCGCCCCCCGAATTCTGCTGCCCTATATTCCGACTTACTTCATTAACACCGACGAAAATGCTGTCGCAATTTCTAAATCTGGCATGCCGTTTCATCCGTTTACGAGGTTAAAAAAGATGATCGAGGCCCTGGCCCGGGAAGGGTTTGATGTCTCGCCTAAAGACACTGATTAAGCATGAAAAGACAGCCTAAGATTGCAATTTGCCGCCATTGCGGGCAAAAATTTCCGAGGCGTTGGACTCAAAGCGGTCTATGCCCCTATTGCGATTCGGTGACAAAAGGCAGGCCTTTTCCCGATTGGCTGCCGGTGGTGGATTTATGGGAGATAAAAAGGCAAGGGAAATGAAGGCGGGGTGTCCCCGGTTCCTCCTCGACGGTTGGAGGCCTGGTTCTTTCCCATTCTACCAGGTCCTCCCGCCCCGCCTTATACAAAAAATATTTAAAAAAATTGCTTGACAAATGATTTTAAATGTGTCTACGATGTCTACGGAGGCACGGATGAAGGATAAAATGAAGGGTAAAAAGCCGATGGAGCACGTTATTTCGACGAGGCTTCCGGAAGAGATTTTCCAGGAGCTAAAGAGGATTTCAGAAAAGGAAGTCCGGCCAATAAGCTCCGTCGTGAGGTTAATTCTTATCGATTGGTATAAAAAAAGAAAAAAGGAGGCAAGGGATGCAAGGGATGAAGGAAAAACTTGAAGGCTATTTTGATATCGGCGGCTCTATGTTGATTGAGTCGCCGAAAATCGATGAGGATAAAAGGCTGTTTTTGAGCGATGTCCAAACCGAGTTTGAAATCAAACAGAAAAAAGGCGACAAAGAAAGGGCCTTCTTTAATCTCTCAATTGACCTTTCAGGCGCTCCTTGCATAATTAAGGCTTCTCTCGGCCTTAATCCTCCCTGGCTATCGGTTTATTTTAGGGACCCGTCAGGGAAGGAGCTGGAATTGGGATTAGACCCTGAGCAGGCGAAAAAGCTCAAAAAAGCACTTGAAAGTTTTATAGCGATCTCCGAAAATTTGAGCAGCTTTGACAAAATGTTATAAAAGGGGGAAATCAAATTTATAATTTTATCCTGCATAAAAAGAGGGGGGCCAAATGAAAATTTTTAAAAGGAATGGGAACTATTTTTTTGATTTTTCGTTTACAATTAATGGGATAAAGAAAAGATATAGAAGGCAAGGGGGAAAAACACGCAAAGAAGCAGAGTATGCAGCTTCAAAACTGAAGGCTGAGCTTGAAGAGAAAAGAAGATTATTAAGCCAGGGAATCGTGCCGCCAGAGAAAAAATCAAATATGCTTTTTTCTGAGTTTGCTGAAAAGAAATTTCTACCGCTGGACGATATTAAGGGCCGCCGGGAAAAAACTAAGATGAGCCATTTAACAAGCATTAAACATCTTAACAGGTTTTTCGGCCAAAAATATCTTTCGCAGATTACTAAAGAAGACATAGACCAGTATATCAAGGAGAGAAAAAACGAAAGGGTTAAGGGTTCAACTAACAGGTCAATTGCCCGTCCAGTTTCTAATGCGACCATAAATAGGGAGTTGACCTGTTTGAATCAAATTCTTAGGCTGGCGATGAAATACGGCTATATTCAGAAAAATCCGGCTTCAGAGATCGAAAAACTTAAAGAGAGTCCACGATGGACGATTCTTAAAGATGATGAAGCCAGGCGGCTTATTGACGCGGCCAGTCCTCACCTCAGGCCGATCTTAAAGCTTCTTTTATTTACAGGCATGAGACGAAATGAAGCCTTAAAGCTGGTCTGGGCCTTTCCTGATTATATGCGAAAGACTTATCAGAACGAGAAAGAGGCTTGTTCTATTCTCGATCTTAATCAGGCCCTGATTTATATTCCAAAAGAACTTGCAAAAAATCACAAGGCCAGGATTGTTCCTTTAAGCCAGAGCCTGGTTGAAATGTTTAATGAAATGCGAAATGGGGCTAAACCTGGGTCACGCGTTTTTAATATTTCGGATATAAAGAGAAGCTTTAAGACTGCCTCGAAAAGAGCAGGTCTTTCAAATATCCGGATTCATGATCTCCGGCACACCTGTGCGAGTCGAATGATTGAAGTTGGGATAAATGTGGTTGATGTTTGCGAACTTCTGGGTCATAGCGATTTAAAAATCACGATGAAATATTGCCACCCATCGATTGATAACAAGAGGCAGGCGGTTGAAAGGCTGAGCATGATTTATGATGGAAGTCGTAACAAAGTCGACATATCGGCCCCACAGCCTTCCTTCAATCAGGACGTAAATTATTGTAAATATTGGAATTAGAGCCCACCTAATTTTTTTCTTTTATGACTACGAATCAGAAGGGCGGGGGTTCAAGTCCCTCCGGGCGCGCTCCCTTTTTCAGCCATATCTCCTTTAATATCAATAATTTAGACCTCAATTGGCGCCCATTGGCATTCCAGTCTTCAAATTGTTTTTTAACCCCATTTAGGCCAAATTTTTAAAAAAAGTCGTAAGAAAGTCGAGCTATTGTCAGCAAAGATCAGTTCTTTCTGGTGAAATAACTTTAAATATAGGGATAAAGAAGTTCTGGCTGGCCTTTTTCGACGTACATAATAAAAAATGACTTAACTTTAAGGTCAAAAAGCTCTGATTAAGAAATAACTTTCTTTAACTTTCTTTTTGTTTCTCTTTTAATTTTCCTTATTTTTTGGTAAAAAACGGAAACAGGCTGAAATTTAGCTTTCAGGAGCGGACAGCATGGCCGAAAGAGAAGAATCCGGTCGTGGCACCTGGGGTTCCAAAATTGCCTTTATTCTGGCAGCTGCCGGCTCAGCCATCGGCCTGGGTAGTCTCTGGCGTTTTCCCATCATGGTCGGCCGGATGGGTGGAGCCGTCTATGTTTTTGCCTATATTCTGGCTGTTTTTTTTATTGGTTTTACCGAAATGCTGGCCGAGCTGGCCATAGGTCGCCACACCCAGAAGAATCCGGTTGGCGCCTTTGAAGCTATCCGGCCCCGATCGGGCTGGAAATATCTTGGCTATGCTGGAGTGGTCACGACCATTGCCATTCTTTCTTATTATGCTGTTGTCGCCGGCTGGGCCTTTGGCTATCTCTATAAGACGATTTTTGGTCTCTTTAAAAATATTACCTGGGAATCTTCGGCGGCTCTCTTTAATCGTTTTGTAGCCAATCCCTGGGAGTCCCTGTTTTGTTTCCTGGTGGTCATGGGGATTACGACCTACATTATTTCACGGGGAGTACAGTCGGGAATTGAGAGATTCGCTAAAATTCTCATGCCTTTGCTTTTTATTTTGATGATTTTTCTGGCCTTTAGAGCTCTGACTCTGCCCGGGGCCAGCCGGGGTGTCGCCTTTTATCTTAAGCCTGAGCTCAGCAAAATTGATGTTAAGGTTTTATTTTTTGCTCTCGGGCAAGCCTTTTATTCCCTGAGCCTGGGGATGGGCATAATGATTACCTATGGAAGTTATATTTCCAGGGAGGAAAATCTTGTTTCTTCAGCTGGCTGGGTCTGTTTCTCGACAACTCTTGTCGCCTTTCTGGCTGGAATCATCATCTATCCAACTCTTTTTGCCACCCCTGATCTAACACCGGAAAAATTTGAGCCCTCCCTTGGCCTGATGTTCCAGACGATTCCCTTAGTGATTGCTAAGCTGCCAGGCGGTTTTCTCTTTGGCGTTCTCTTTTTTATCCTTCTTCAGGTGGCTGCTCTGACCTCAACTGTTTCGCTTCTTGAGGTTCCGGTCGCTTTTCTTATTGATGAATATAAATGGGCTCGGCCGAAAGCAGCCCTTTTTCTGGGAGGCCTTTCTTTTCTTCTGGGTATTCCCTCAGCCCTTTCTGTTGGCGCCTCCACGGCCTTAACCAGGTTCGGCTTTTTCAACAAAATGGATCTTATCTTTGGCAATATCCTGCTGGCTGTGGGTGGTCTGGGAGTTTTAATTTTTCTTGTTTATTTCTGGGGAATAAAGCCAGCCCTCGAAGAAATCAGGGCAGGCTGCCCGCGCTTTAGCCTGGAGCCTCTCTGGGTTTTTAATGTCCGTTTCCTGGCTCCCCTGGCCATCCTCATCCTGCTGATCTTCATAAAAACAATAACCGGATAATTAAATTTACACGGTTCTTTCGACGTGTTTTTTCTCAGTTGATAGAGGCCAGTCTTAAAATTAGACTGGGATGGATAAATCAATTTGAGAAAATTCAGCCCTTTTGAATTGACCTTCAAGCAAATTCCTGGTTACAGGAAAGTTGAGTTAAATCCAGATAAGTGAAGAGGCCATATTTATTATCAGTTAAATAACTGTTCCGGGGTAAATAACTCCGTGTTTGGGTACAACAATTATCCCATCCCGGATGACATAGTTTTCATTGTCCTCATTCTGAATGTTTCTCTGATTAATCAGGCGGCAATTGTCACCGATGCGGGCATTTTTATCGATTATGGCTCGCCTGATCTCGCAATTTCGGCCAATGCCGATATTGGGGACTCCCCGCCGGGCATTGGCTTCAATTTCTTCTTCAGATTCAAAATAATCGGCTCCCATGATAACCGAATCTTCAATGATGCAATTTTCGCCAATTCTTGATCTGATGCCGACAATTGAATTCCTGATCCAGGAGCGATTGATAATGCTACCCTCGCAGAGAATTGAATTTTCTACTTCAGAAAAGATAATTTTGGAGCCAGGCAAAAAACGGGCGTGCGTGAAAATCGGTCTTTCTTCATCATAAAAATTAAAGGGTGGCAGAGGCCTGGTTAATTCAATATTGGCCTCATAAAAGCTTTTAATGGTCCCGATATCCTTCCAGTATCCCTGGAATAAATAGCCATAGACATTGTAAGTTTGAATGGCAAAGGGAATAACGCCACGGCCAAAATCCTCGAAAGGTGTTGTCTTGAGCAAATCGCGCAGCACGGGCCAGGAAAAAACATAGATGCCCATGGAAGCAAGGTAACATCCCTCTTTCCCCTCAAAGCCCCAGGCTGAAGCTAAGGAGGGCGGAATGGCCATAGTTTCAAGCTCCGGTCCTGGCCGGGGCTTTTCTATAAAAGAGATTACTCTCGAATCTTCATCCAGTTTCATTATTCCAAGTTCAGGTGCCTGCTCAGCGGTGACTGGAGTTACTGAAATAGTCACATCAGCCCCTTTTTTCTGGTGGAATTCAATAAAGGGCCGGTAGTCCATGCGATAGAGATGGTCGCCCGAAAGAATAAGAACATAATCACCTTTACCTTCGATGAAGAAGAGATTCTGACGCACAGCGTCAGCTGTTCCCTGATACCAGTCGCGGTTTTCAAGGGTCTGCTGGGCACTCAAAATAGTGATAAAACCTGGGCTGAAGTTATCAAAACGATAGGTGAGAAAAATATGCCGGTGCAGGGATTCTGTGCTGAATTGAGTTAGAACATAAATTTTTCTTAGTCCTGAGTGCAGACAGTTGCTGATAGCAATATCGATCAACCGGAAGCGGCCGGCAATGGGGACCGCGGGCTTGCTTCTGATTTTGGTCAGGGGATAAAGGCGCGATCCCTGTCCTCCGGCCAGAATAAGGGTAAGGACATTTTTCATGACCGGATTTCTCCTGAAGCCGGGCGCCGACGTCGTTCAAAGCCAGAAACGCAGACAAATTCGAGTTCATTTTCCGGGTCAATGGCATCCAGAAGCAGATTGAGCCCGAGAGTGTCGCTGGCGATATGCCCGGCGACAACAATATTTAAATTTGCTTTTTTTGCTTTTTCTAAATGCTCTTCACTGAAATGCATGCCGACAATAGTGGAAATACCACTTGTAGCAATTTTATCAAAAATTTCCTTTGAACCTTCAGTTCCTCCGGTCATATCCACATAAATCTGGCCGCAGCGGCTGTTCTCCGAACCATGCAGGATTTTGGGCGCCCCCTCCAGTCTAGCCGAGGCCTCATATTCAGGTATGCTGCGCAGTATCTTCAGCAGGTCCCGGAGAAAAAGAGGCTTTTCCTGGTCAAATCTTTTTTTAAGATAGGCGGTAACACAGTTATCGGCCGGGGTATGAAGGCAGAGGAAGGGAAGGCCCAGCAGGCGAGCGACATCAACTGTTCGGTTATGATTTACGGGCAGAAGACGCCGCTCCACCTCGGCTATCCTTTTTTCCATGAGCTGTTCGACCACACTCACAGCAATGCCATACTGACTCAGAAGATCGACCTGAAGCTTCATGACTTCGGCCAGGCGGGCCAGAGCCCGGCCTTCAGGATGATGAGCGATCAAGCAATCAATTTTCTCTCCTCGGTCGCGGTTGAGAAGATAGGCGAGAAGAACCTCACCTACCTCAAGATCAATGCCCACGAGGACCTTTTTTACCTCTATTTCCGGGTCGCCCCAGAGAATTCTGGAATCAGCAAAGGGATTGAAGAGACGGTCCAGATCAAAGGAAGCTTTTTCGCTTTCTTCTAATTTTTCATATTTTTCCTTTTCTTCGGCCAGAAGGCGGTTAATCTCTTCTCGGCCCCTTAAATCATAGTCAATACCAATAGCCACGGCGCGACGATAAATTTCTCCCAGCTTCATTTTATTACCTCCGTCAAGATTTATATTTTAACTCAGGTTTTCCCCGGGGAAAAGAAAATTTTCCTTCCCGGGGGCTGTTATCTTATTTTTTGAAATATCTTACTTTTTGAAATCAGGGAAAAAATTTGATTCAGAAGCGACATAAGGCTTGCCGTCTGCAAGCTGAATATGGTAAAAGGAAAAAACATGATAAAAGATGTTTTCAGGGCTAAGGTCAATCGTTGTCTTGATTTATTACAAACTTCGCTCAAAGAGATTAGCGCTCTGGGTGAAAGAGTGAAAATTGAGGCAAATGAGTATTATCGTTTGCGCCATCAGGTCAGGGAAGCGAAAGCAGCTTTTGACGAGGTGAAAAAAGAGGCCAGGCGCCTCTTTGGCCCCCCACCGGCTTACGCCCCCAGGGATTTTGAAAGAAAGCGAGAGGAAAGCCTGGAAAGGCTGCGGCTTCTTGTTAGAAGCGAAGAAAAGGAAAAGATAATCGAAGAGCTTTTTCAGGATGAGCTCATTGGCCGCTATTTTGACCCGGAGGAAGTCAAAAAGTTCGTTGAGGAACAGTTCGAAAGCCAGAAAAAGGGGAAGCGAAAATTAGTCAATTTTAAAGCCCGCCTTTTTATTGAAAAAATTAAAAGAGACCTTAACCAGGCTGAAACTTCGATCAACTCCATAAAGAGCAAGGTTGACTTCGGCTAATTTGTTCTTTCTTGCCAGAGGGACCTCATAAATTTTTGAAATTTTATTAATCTGGGATTTTTGGCGAGGTTAAAAAGAGAGGTTAAAAAGAGAAATTATTTTACTTATTAAAGCTATCCGGGGTTTTCCCTTTTTTGAAGGGACGGCAATGGACCCTTTAATAAGAGAAGAGTCTTTTTTTATGTTATATTACTTATTGAAAAACCTGTTTGAAAATATTGACCAGGTCCAGGGCATAATCGACCTCAGTGAGGGGAATATTGCGGGCTTTAGCGATATTGGTAAAACGGCCATCCTTGTTACTGTCTTTGGTGACAATAATATAATCGGCATAGGGCGCGACAGCATCAATCATTCTTTCGTTATCGCTACCAGGAGCACCGCGCAGGGCGGAACCACCAACATGAACTGCGATGATAAAGATTTTATTTTTCTGGCAGTAATCCACGATTCTTTTCAGTCTGGCTTCTTCGGCTTCCACCGTCAGGCCTGAAGCCCCCATTCCTTTAAGGCTGGCCCCGATAGCAAAAATAATCGTTTTATACGGGGTCCCTTTGGGGTATTTGCTTAAATCAGTGTAGACCTCGACGTGAAAACCAGGTCCCGATTCCCTGTCAGCCAGACCAACACCACTTTTAATAAGATCAACATCAGGGACATCGCAATAATCATACTTTATGCCCGCCTCTTCCAGGATGATGTTGATAGTATTGACATCATTGCTCTGTCCAGCTGAAGTTGTCAGAACAGGGAGACTCGCCTTAGGAATTTTTGTTTGAGCCACAAGAGGGAAGATAGAAAAAAGCCCGGCTATAACTGAAAAAATAATCAGAAAATAAAAGCTTTTTCTTAGATATTTCATTTGTTTTCCTCCACCTTACTTTTATTTTGATTTAGTTTTTTCATTCCATTTTCTTTCTATTTCTCCCTTAATTTTTCCTTATTATGGCGCTTCTATTTTACACCTTCTTCGAAGATAACATCAAAAATGCGGATAGCCTTGCGCCACCATTCAGGATAGGCTGGTTGATTGCGATCCATAATTCTTTTTTCAGCATCATAGAACTTGAGGTGATTGAATTTAACCAGAAGGTCATCACCCAGCTTCCACCAGGCCTCAACAACATTTTTCGCATTATTCAAGCAGTAGGCTGTCAAAAATTCAGAAGCCCTGGCCGGTGATTCCTTATAAAGCTCGAGGGCTCTGTCATCTATTTCCCTGGTCCTTTCCAGGGCCCCGCCTTCCCATTTAGCCTGAGCTTTCTTAACCTCCTCCAGACAATAATTGTAGGCTACCTGGACATGAAAATCGACATAGTCAAAGGCCCAGCGAGCCGATTCTCGATTAAAAATCCAGTGGTCGCCGATTTTGAAGGAATCAGGCATATCGGTTATACCCGCATAGAAGGGCATGTAGCAGGAGGTGTCCTGGGCGCCAAAGGCTATCCAGACCAGACCCCCGATGGGATTGGGTAACCAGCCCCGGCACTGGGTGATGGTGGTATATTCGGCCCTGGGATCACAGATAGTCCTGGTGGTCCCGAAATAATTAGGATTGCGGAAAGGACCGCCTCTTATGCCCTTAACCCGGTCAAAAATAGTTCCCTGAGCCCTGTCCCGGGTCATGGCCATGACATCCTGAACGGAAATTGGCCTGTCCGGCTTAACCGAGAAGGGATAATCCATATTGGGGGTATCAGGGCTGAATTTTTGAGATGGGGCCACCAAATCAAAAAAACGCCAGAGTCGGGCCCTGCGACCTTCAGTTGACCTGGCACTGCCTTCAGCAGGGGAATAGGCTTTCTTCCAGTTGAAGGGCTTTCCGCTCCTGGGGTCATAAAGGCCCTGTTCAATGGCGAAGGAGATAACATTGGGTGAAGCCATGAAATAGTCTGGATTTTTGAGATCTATTTCACCTATCCGGCTTTCATTGGGGCAGACACTGACATGGTCATCAGGCACCCGCTGGGCACACCAGACTGCTCCTGGCTTACCGCTTTCCGGTTTCCACAGGGGACCAACAGGCATAATTTCAAAAACCCAGACTTCATTGGGGTCATGAACGCAGAGCATTTCGCCATCGTCGTTATAACCATAGCCATATTTTTCAGCCAGAGAGCCCATAATTTTGATAGCTTCGCGGGCTGTTCTGGCTCTTTCCATGGCAATTAAAGTCAGCATGGTGATATCAAATTTAGCACTGGGTGTATTGTTGACCAGTTTGCGCACGGTGCCAATGGTTGATTCGCCGATAGCAACCTGATTTTCATTTATATAACCGAACATACCGTGAATATAGGCATAAGTATGGGGAACCTCCGGTATCTCCAGACCAGTAAAATCCTGTTTGTAAAGATCCCATTTTAAGCCCTGCTCAGGCGGCCAGGTCTTGTATTGATTGATGTGGTAAATTTTTCTGGTTTCGCCTGGCTTATGGTCAGCCGCCGGAACATAGCGAAAAGTCCAGTCACAGATACCGCAGTCACAGGTATGGGTAGCCATGGTCGAGCCATCAGCTGAAGCTTTTTTCCCAACCATAATAACTGTACAGGCCTTCTCTGAGTCAGCAGATAAAGTTAAATCTGATTCTAATTTTCCCTTTCCAGGTAAAACCAGAACCATAAAAGAGAAGATAGCCAGGATAAGCCCAAAGGGGATTAAATTTTTCCATCTCATCTCCAACTCCTCAAAGAATTTTTTAAATAATAAGTTCATTTCAGATTCCGAAAAGAAGGCCTGAATTCATAAAGGAGAAAGCAAAAAAAGAGAAAAAAGAAAAAAGAGAAAAAGAAAAGACTTCCTGGTCTTAGTTAGGTGATAACTCATTTTCAATTGAAATAAATTCTGTCAGGCGGGACGGTTGAGGGGTCAGTAAAATAGAAGCCAACTCCTTTTTCGACCACCTCAGCATAACGGGGAACATGGTGAAGTATAATTGACCTTTCAGGGCTGCGCCGCGAATACTGCCTCAGGATTTCCAGGGTGACGGAAAGGTGCTGGCCAACCCTTTTTTCTATGGGCCAGCCGGTTTCATCGTAGGGCACAAAGAGTTTATTCTTCCTAGCCAGGCGAAGAAGAAAAGGGTCCCGGCCATCAAGAAGAAGCTTTTCGGTTTTTGGCCCTGTAGGCTGGTCTAAAAAGGGAATAGGAGCTTCCAAAAGAAAAGGCATGGCCTCGGAATAATCACCAATTTCCCGGTGAGAAAGGCCCCTGAACTTTGGCGGTGAGGGCTCGACATGATTATCAAATTTTTCCATGGCCTTCACGGTCAAAGAGACCATGGTGGCTAATTTGGCCGATTTTTCCGGAGCCACGATACAGTTGGTCACGGGAAACATGGTTTCAGCTCCATGAATATCAATGACCAGATCTACCTTTTCCTGGCGAATCAGCTCCATGGCAGCATAGGTCACCTGTTCCATGGGCAGGCCGTTGGGTCGTCCTGGCCAGGTACGATTGACATTGCGGGCATCCAGAAAAGAAAGAAGCTGGCGCTCAGGATAATGGATGTATACATCCGGATCTGGCCATTGATCCAGGGGCGAAGCCTCGCGGTTACCCATTCTGAACTTCTTTTTTCCCCAGCCTGTGGGAATTTCAAAAAAGAGGGGATAGCCATCACCGGGCCGGGTCGCCCGGCTGGCACTATGATTGAACTGGGGAATAATGATGACTGTGCCTCTGTCCACCTGGCCATTTTCTATCATTACCAGGGTGGCCAGCATGCCTTCAGGCTCATTGGCATGAGTATTTCCCAGGATTAAGACTTTTCCTCCCTGTTCCTTACCCTCAAGGAAAAAAACCCAGGTGTCAGCCATGGTCCCTTGAAGGGCCGGAAGATAATGACTGAGTTTTACGACTCTGGTGACACCGGGGCCGGCCACGATGGGCAGCTGGTAATGGCGATGCTGGTAAAGTTGAAATCCAGAGATAGTCAGAAAAATGGCCAGAAATATTAAAAGAATAATTTTTATCCGCATCATTTATTTTATCCTCAAAAGGCGAAGAATCAGGGGAACAAGCACAAGTAAATAAAGAATCATCCGGTCAACCTTTTTCTTTTCCAGCCAGAAATTCCAGAAAACCATGGCCGCAATAAAAGCTGAAATCAGATAATAAGAAATCATGATTATTTTAAACATAATTTTCGGTCCTTCCCTTTAAATCCATCTTATTGTCTGATTGCTCTTGCTTTTTAAATCTCCCCTTAATATTTCCAGTATCATTTAAGTCAAATCTCAGCCATTTTTTAGCCAACGCTCCAGCGGACCAGAAAACTGAGCCTGGTACTGAAAACGACCATCAGAACACCGGCAATGGTGATAACTATCCAGGGAAGCCAGGTTCTTTTAAGGAAGCTCCAGTAGGAGCCTTCATAGTTGGAAACCATAATGGAAAGCCGGCCAATCAGGGCAGTGGGTGGTAAACCATCCCCCAGGGGCCAGAGAAGGCTCAATCCAGAAATGGCCACGGTGGCATGATAGCCCAGGGAATCGAGGTACCAGATTAAAGGTATACCCAGGATGGCTGCTGCTCCATAGGTTAAAACGCCTTCAGAAACAGGAATGATGATGGCTAAGAGAATAAAAAGGACAACAAGGGGGATACTGATAACCACATAGGAAAGAAGTCCTCTGACACCGCTGGCTGTCATCACCTGCTGGAGCATGCCAATGACAATCATCGTGGCAATCAGCGGCAATAATCTGGCCATGGTGTCGCGAGCGATAATGAGGAAGGGAAGTTTCCTGGGGCTTGTAAGCAAGGCGATTATTGAAGCTAAAAAAAATTCAAGGGGAAGGCCCAGAACAGGCATCTGAAATGGCCAGAGGCGGTAGGCCAGAATCAAGCCGAAAAGGACAATAAAGGGCAAAGCTACCCGCCACCAGCTCATACCTGGAGGAATCTGGATTTTTTCCAGAGCTTCTCCGGCAAGGCCAGTTTCTTCCCTTTTCCAGCCCAGAGCGAAAATGGTGAAGGTTCCCAGCAAAAGAACAGGCAGGCCCAGCGGAAGTTCAAAGCCAACATAGGGGATAGCCGTGCCAGCACAAAGAACCATAGCCCAGATATTAACGGGAGGAGCAGCGGCGCTTAAGCCAGCGAGGATAAAGAGAATGGCTGCTGTTCTCGGCCGGGAAATTCCAAGATAATTAAGGGCCACAGCGACAGGTGCACCCACAACCAGAAGGGAGACACTTCCCGCTCCAGTTAAAGCTCCGGGAATGAGAACAATTATCATCAAAACCAGAAGAGCTAAGGGTCTGATTTTGCCCAGGGATTTCATGGAGAAGCGAACAACATAATCAATTCCCCCTGATTCTCTCAGGATGGCCATGAAGATGGTTGCTGTGGAGAAAACCAGAATGACATCAAGATAAGTAAAGGAACCTTCGGCTAAATGCCTTAAAATTTGTGTCCAGGGAGGGGTGGAGAAAAAAGCACCGGCTATGGCTCCAGAGAAAGCTGCCAGAAAGAGACTCAGTTCAACCGAGAATCGTCGCCACTGACCCAAGATATAGGCCAGAACCATTACGCTCAGGACAATTAGAATTCGGCCAATCATCGCAAAGCTGTGGCTAATTTATTTCCATTTAAAATGAAAGTCAAGAAAGAAATGACTCCTTCCAAAATGAATTTCCAATTAAGTGCCAGCAAATTTGCTCTTTTTGCCACAGAGAATTCGGTTGAACCTTACCCTCTAAAAGGCTTGCAGGTCAAGTGTGAGAAATCGTGATAGTTTAAATGAACAGATTAGAAAAACATGTTCTGGAGAATTCCTGACTTTATGAGAATCATAAGAGTCGATTATTTTACTGGAAAAAAATCAATAAAAAGTCTAAAAAAATGACTTGAAAATGGAAAAAGATTTGTGATAGGAAGAGAAGGGAAAAGAGAAAATGTTCTTGGGAAAAATTTTTAAAAAGAAAAAAGAAGAGCAGGAAGAGGGTTGGCTTAAAAAAACCCGGTCAGACCGGCGCCGGGATCCAAGGATCGAGGAGGAAAAGGAGGTCATTCTGGAGATCGTCAATTCCAGAAGTTTGAACGAGCAGGAGAAAAAGCAGCTTTTAGCCCGAAGCCATGATATTTCAGTGGGCGGCATCCGTCTTGAAGCGGCCGAAGAGTTTGCGCCCGAATCCCTCATCCGGCTGAAAATTCCTTCTGATCAGTTAGGCAAATGGATTCAAGTTTTTGGTCGGGTCAGATGGATCAGGAAGATTGAAGAGCAGAGAATAATCGAGCTTGGCCTGGAATTTATTGATACGCCTCCTGAGACTGTTCTTGATTTAATGGAACATATTTACCGCCGGAAAAGCTAAACCTTCGATGGCCCTTCATCAAAAAGAAAAAAAGTTAATCTTTTTAATTTGATATTTTAATTAAATTTGGCCAGCAAGCAACGAATAATTTGTCATAAAAGCCAATTCTGGAGAAAAAAATGAGTCGCATAAAATCTCTTGCTCCCTGGCAATGGGCGGCCTTGGTTTTGCTGAGGGTTATCATTGGCTGGCATTTCCTTTATGAAGGCCTGGCCAAAGCCTTTAACCCTTACTGGTCTTCAGCCAGCTATTTAGCTGAAGCTAAGTGGCTTTTCCCGGATTTTTTCATGGCCATTGTCGCCAGTCCACACTGGCTTAAAATTGTTGATTTTCTTAATATCGGTGGCCAGATAGCTATTGGTCTGGGCCTCATCACTGGCTTTCTGACAACCCCGGCCTGTTTAGCCGGTCTTGTCCTTCTTGCCCTTTATTATATTACCAATCCTCCTCTGATTGGTTTTAAATCTTCCATGCCAGCCGAGGGAAGTTATTTAATCGTTAACAAGAATCTGGTGGAACTAGCTTCTCTTCTTGTCCTTGCCCTTTTTCCTACAGGCAGGGTAGCCGGACTTGACCGGCTGATTTTGGGGCCGCTTAAGGCCAGATCTTCGCGGGAGGAATAGCCATGAGTGAGGAAAAAAACAAAGAAGAAAAAAATAAAAGGGAAGGGATGGGGGAGAAAAAAATCAGGCGCCGGGATATTCTTCTTGGTCTCTCGACCCTTCCTTTTCTCGGCGGTTTTTTAGCTGCCTGGCTGAAAAAGCGCCATTATGATGAGGGTAAAAAGCAGGCGATTCTTAAACAATTAGGTCTTGGGCCTGAGGCGCCGGCAATTCTTCCTGAAGGAGCCCTGAAAAGGTCAAATCAGGTTATAAGGTTAGGCATCATTGGAGCCGGAAGTCGGGGCGAGCATCTGCTGCGCTGCGCCGGTTTTGTCCATCCGGACTGGCTTGAAAGCCGCAGGCGTGCGGCTAAATTGAATCCTATGGATAAAAGCCTGGAGATTTTTCTGAGTCAGCAGGATACGAATTGCCTTCTAACTGCGGTTTGTGATGTCTTTGAACCAAGAGCAGAAAGGGCTCTGGAAGCATCAAAACATGTGCTTCGAAATGGACAGGTGGTTGAAGAAAAAGGAGCCAAAAGATATCGCCATTATCAGGAATTGCTTAATTCTCCCGAGGTAGATGCGGTCATTATTGCGACTCCGGACCATTTGCATGCTCAGATGGCTTTAGATGCGGTGGCAGCGGGCAAACACATTTACCTCGAAAAATGTATGACCCGCACGGCCGATGAAGCCGTTAAGCTCTATGATGCTGTCAAAGCCAGCCGGATTGTCTTTCAGTTAGGTCACCAGCAGCGACAGCAGGAAAGCCATGTCCGGGCTCGAGAAATCGTCAGACGGGGTTTATTAGGCAAGATTACCCTGGTGGAAACTACAACCAACCGCAACAGCCCTGAAGGTGCCTGGCAGTATGAAATTCCTGAAAATGCCGGTCCGCACAATATTGACTGGGAACAGTTCCTGGGGCCAGCGCCGCGACGCCCCTTTGATGTTTATCGCTTTTTCCGCTGGCGCTGCTGGTTTGATTATGGAACAGGCCTTTCGGGCGATCTCCTCTCCCATGAGTATGATGCTGTTAACCAGATACTTGAGCTTGGTATTCCTAAATATGCCGTTGCCTCCGGCGGCATTTATTTCTTTGATGATGGTCGCGATGTTCCCGATGTCTTTCATGCTGTTTTTGAATATCCCGATAGGGACCTGACGCTGATTTATAGCGCCACCCTGGCCAGCGACCGTTATCGTGGCCGGATCTTTATGGGTCATGATGCCTGGATGGAGGTGGGAGAAACCTTGACCGTAACGGCTGACCCGGAAAGTACGAAATACAAAGAATTTTATCTTGAACAATTGATTGAGCCATCCTTACCTCTATTTTCTTTTCGTCCTGGAGCCAAAGGAATTGATACTGTTACCTCAGCCAGCGAACGCTATTTTGCCACCCGTGGTTTGCTTTATTCTTATAAAGAAGGCAGAAGGGTTGATCTTTCTCATCTTCATGTCCTCGAGTGGCTTGATTGTATTCGAGAGGGGCGTCAGCCCAGCTGCAATATTGATCGCGGCTTTGAAGAGGCCATAACCTGTCATATGGCCACCGAGGCCTACCTTCGAGGTCGCCGCGTTGAGTGGGATCCTGTGAGCCGTCGCATAATTTAAGAATACTTTCAACTTCCTTTTGATTGAAAGATAAATTTCTGCAAAAAAGGAGGTAAAATGAGCGTCAGGTTCCGCCTGGGGCTGATGATGTTTTTACAGTATGCCATCTGGGGCTCCTGGTCTCCTGTCCTTTCTGATTATCTAATTAACAGACTCGGTTTCAGTGGTACTCAGGTTGGCTTTATTTATAGCCTTTTACCTCTGGCTACCATTATTTCACCTTTTATTGGCGGGCAGGTGGCTGATCGCTATCTGGCTACCCAGAAAATAATTGCCCTTCTCCAGCTTGCGGGCGGCCTTCTCCTTATTATCGGCTCAAGACTTACTGATTTTTCCTCCCTGGCCGGTCTGATGCTGGTTTATTGTCTTATCTATGCTCCCACTCTGGCTCTAACTAACTCCATTGCTTTTATTCACCTGCGGGATAGAGAGCGGGAATTCGGACAGATCAGAGTTTGGGGCACCATAGGCTGGATAGTGGCTGGGCTGCTTCTGGCTGGCTGGCGCCTGGCTTTCAGGTCCTTTGGCCTGGCTCCTGTAGCCGGAGATACACTGCTTCTTGCCGGAATATTTTCTCTTATCATGGGCCTGACCTCCTTTGGCCTGCCCCATACACCACCCAAAAAAGAAGCGGCCAAGCCCTGGGCCTTCCTGGAGGCTCTGCGCATGCTCCGGGACAGAAATTTCGCTGTTTTTATTGTCCTCGCTTTCATTGTGGCCACTGAGCTCATGTTTTATTACGTTATGACCGCTCCTTACCTGACTTCAGAAATGATCGGGGTCTCCAGCTCAGCTGTCTCGGGAGTTATGGTCATTGCCCAAATTGCCGAAATTTTTGTCATGGCCTTGCTTTTACCCTATTTTCTCCCCCGTTTTGGTATTCGCACCACGCTGCTTATCGGCATTCTTGCCTGGCCGGTACGCTATATCATTTTTGTTATCGGGAAGCCTTCCTGGCTGGTCATCGCTTCCTTAGCCCTGCATGGTTTCTGTTATGTCTTTTTCTTTACAGCCGCTTTCATCTATGTGGATCGAGTGGCTCCCTCTGATATCCGGGCTTCAGCCCAGAGCTTAATTACCTTTGCCACGATTGGCGTCGGGAATTACCTGGGCAGTCTCTTTGCTGGCTGGATTCAATCCCTGTTTACAGGGCCGGCTGGAACCAACTGGCGAGCTGTTTTCGCCATTCCAGCCGCCATCACTATTCTCTGTGCCCTTATCTTCTTGCTCTTTTTTAAAGGAGATAAATCAACTCAAGCAAAATAAAATCGAGCCAGAAGATGCTGACCTTGAGGAACTATCAAAAAAAGATTAGCTTTACAGGATTTATGAGCTTTGATTCAATTAGATTTGTTTAGGGAATAAGATGTCTAAATAAAAAGGCATGAAAATTTAAGTTTTGACTGAAATGGAATTTATGAGTTACATAAAATTGAATTTCGGGCTTTAAGGAGCATCCTGTTTGGCCATCAAAGAGAGTTCAATTTGAGCCGAAGAGATTAACAGGAAAACCGGACAGAATAAAAGGATGAATATTATAAGAAACAAGAAGAAAAAAAAGAAAAAATGAAAATAGCGAAATTATTAAAAAATCAGGGAAAGGGAAAGTTTTTTGAAGGCAAAGAGCAATCCATAGATTAAAAGCCATCTATAAATTAAAAAGCAATTTAAAAAGAAATCGATAGATTAAAGATGGCGAATAAATTTAATCAGACTTAAAGGGAGGGAAGAATGGAAAAAAAGAAAAGATTGGGTATAGGCCTGGTGGGCGCCGGTTTCGTTGCCCGTTTTCACCTTCGCTCCTTTGTTGGCGTCAGGGATGCCGATGTTCTGGGAATTGTCAGCCGCACGGAAAAAAGAGCGGAGGAGGCAGCCTTGCTGGCCCGCGAACTGGGAGTTGGTGAGGCCAGGGTTTATAAATCAATAACCGAGATGGTGGCCTCGCCTGAAATTGACGCTATCTGGATTTGTTCACCCAATTATACTCGCCTCGAGGTCATGGAAGAGATTGCTGAGGCTGTCCTTTCCGGTAAAGGTGAGCTCATTGGGGTTGCCTGTGAAAAACCTCTTGGCCGGAATGTCAGGGAGGCGAAAAAAATGCTGGAACTGGCCCGCAAAGCTGGGCTCCTCGATGGCTATCTGGAAAATCAGGTTTTTGCCCCGGCTGTCGTTCGAGGCAAGCATATCATCTGGCAGAGGGGAGTTCCTCTGACTGGCCGGCCCTATTTAGCTCGAGCCGCTGAAGAGCACAGTGGTCCCCATATGCCCTGGTTCTGGGAAGGGGAGCTTCAGGGAGGGGGAGTTCTCAACGATATGATGTGTCATTCCGTGGAGGAAGCCCGGTTCATGCTCACACCTCCAGGAAAGGACAGAACTTATCTCAAGCCCATAAAAGTCACCGCTTATGCCCATTGCCTAAAATGGCAGCGGCCCGAATATGCGGCTCAGCTGAAAGAAAATTCTGGCGGCCGAACTGATTATCTCTCTCGACCGGCTGAAGACTTTGCGCGTTCTGTTATCGAATATCGGGATGAAGAGGGATATCCTTTAGTGGTCGAAACAACCACCTCCTGGTGTTATGTCGGTGCCGGCCTGAGATTGACGATGGAGCTTCTTGGTCCGGAATATGCTCTCCAGATAAATACCCTGGACACAAGTCTTAAGGTTTTCTTCAGCCGCCGGGTTAAGGGTGAAGCCGGCGAGGACCTGGTGGAAAAGCAGAATGCTGAAATTGGCCTCATGCCTGTCGTGGCTCAGGAAGAGGTCGAATATGGCTATGAAGCTGAGAATCGCCACATGGTTCGTTGCTTCCTGGAGGGTCGGCGACCTGAAGAAAACTTTTCAGATGGAGTGAATGTGACTGAACTTCTCATGACTGCCTATATGAGTGTGGAACAGGAGAAAACAATTCCTTTTCCGCCGCCAGGACTTGATGATTTTATACCGGCTGTAGCCCGGGGAGAATGGAATCCGGGGAAATCTTTTTGAGGGCCTTAGGGTTTGCGGGAATATTGGCAGGACAATTTAGCTTTTTAAGAGTAACAATTCAAAATTTAGCCAAAATTTTGCCTGGATAGCAATATTTGAAAAAAGGTATTTAAAAATTGAGAAATCAAAATTCGAAGATAATCCACCTGAAATTATTAAAAATTCCTATAAAAAATTTAGGCCACATGAAAAAATGGGGAACCCTTTTCCTCATACTTTCGGATTATAAAGCCGAAGAGAAAGAAACAAGTGAAAAAAGAGAGCAAAAAGATAGAGGGAAAAGGATGGGCCAATGAAATGGATGAAAGGTAAGGCAAGCTGGAGAAAAAAATCAAAATTTAACAGCGATTCTGGTGGCGTAAATATATTTGAAAAATAAACCGGGGCGATTTAAAAATAAATTAAAAATGCCGCTGGAATTTTAAGGAGGGGAAGATGATTTTATTGAATCAGCCAAATTGTTTTAGGGAAAAAAGAACAGTGCAAAAGGGCTCAGAAAGCCAAGGCCTGAAAAATTGCTCTCTTAAGTCAGAACGAACGGTCAGGTCGAACATGGGAATTTCTGTCCCGGCTTGTTTTATCCTGACTTTCTTTTTTCTGAGTATTTTTCCTGGGAGCGGGCATCTTTCTATTTTCTCCCAGGAAAGAAGGACGTCCCAAGCTCAAATTATCAGAACAAAACCCTTCCCCATAGCTCTGCAGAACTGGACCTTCCGGAAATTTTCTTTTCTGGAAACGATTGAGTTTGCTCAAAAGCTGGGCATTAAGTATCTTCAGGCTTACCCTGGTCAGATTCTTTCCCGAGAAAAACCTGATGTTGTTTTCAATCATCATTTAAAACCGGAAGATGTGGAGCTAGTTCAGAATAAATTAAAACAGGCCGGGGTGGAGCTGGTGGCTTATGGGGTTGTCGATCTGGGAAAAACAGAAGAAGAAAAAAGAAAGGTCTTTGATTTTGCCCGCCGACTGGGAATTCAGCTGATTGTGGCTGAGCCGTCAGAAAATGAGTTTCCCTCCCTTGAACCTCTTCTTGAAGAATACAATTTATTTTTAGCCATTCATAATCATCCCGAGCCTTCTCGCTATGCCCAGCCGGAAAAAGTTCTGGCTGTTTTAAAGAGAACTGGAGACAGGATTGGCGTTTGTGCTGATCCGGGCCACTGGATGAGGGGCAAAATCAAGCCAGTTGAGGCCCTTCGTCTTCTTCAGGGCAGGCTTCTGGATATTCATCTTAAAGATAGAAGTGATTTCGGTGTGGGCGAAAAGGTGGAGGATGTACCGCCCGGAAAAGGGAAGGCCGGGCTGAAAGAAATTCTCGAGGAATTGACCAGACAAAATTATAGCGGCTATCTAACCCTGGAGTACGAAAATGAAAAAGAAGCCCTGAATCCCCTGCCGGCCCTCAAAGAAGCCGTCGAACTGATAAATAAAAATACCTATTTTTATGGCTATGAAGAGTTACTTATTCGCACCCGCGGCCGATACAGTAAGCATGGCTGGAATCATTATGGGCCCGGCCACTTTGAGCTCGATGAAAAAAAAGGCATTTTGAAATCAGTGGGCGGCATGGGGCTTTTCTGGTATAGCCGGAAAAAATTCCGCGATTTTATCCTGGAACTAGACTATAAATGCTCTGACAGAAAGACCAACTCCGGCGTTTTCCTGCGGGTTCCCGAGGTGCCAACAAGCGATGACTATATCTATCATTCTTTTGAAATTCAGATCAATGATGCCGGCGAAGGAATCCATAAGACAGGAGCGGTTTACGATGCTGTTGCCCCGGCTAAAGATGCCTTTAATCCTGCAGGTGAATGGAATCATCTGAAAATAATCTTTAAAGGGAAGCAGCTCCAGGTGGAATTAAATGGAGTAAAAATTATTGATTGGCTGGCTGAACCAAGGGGTAAAGTCAGAGATTTTGCTTCCGAAGGCTATATCGGTCTTCAGAATCATGACCGGGATTCATCCGTTTATTTCCGAAACATTTTTATTAAAGAAATAAAATAACCGGATCAGGTTTTTAACTCTCGGTCAAAATAATAAAATAGATCCATTTTTAGAAGAGAAATGGGGAAAAAGCTTCACCAATGAAGTTAAACTTCTTTACTTCAGATATAAGAGCAAGATGAAGAAATTATTTAAGGCTCATAAGCCTATCTAAACGAAAATCTTGAGCACCCCATAGGAAAAACCAAAGGGTCCTATCATAATCTCTATTTTAATTTAATCAGAAAGTAACCTGGCTACAGCCTCCAAGATAAATGGCATTAAAGAAGAACTTGAAAGTACCATGGGGTTGACCGCGGAAGAGAATTTCAGGGCCGAAAAGATAGAGCTTTCCCTTTTCCACCGGAGCTTCCAAAGCCGCCACACTTCCCTGAAGATAGCCCTGACCCATAGCCCAGCCAGACCTCAAAGGCGTGGGTGAATCAAACCAGGCCACAGGAATAATATTTTTCAGTTGAGCCTCGGGCAAAAGACGGAAAGAAGGACTGTTATCGAAGAAAACATCGACTAATTCCGGCATTCCATAGGCCAGAGGATGGAGATTATTGACTCTAACCTGAAGCACAGAACCCGGAATATAAAATTTTTCTCTTGGCAGGCGGGTTTCAGTTCCATCAGGAAGCTTTTCGACCAGGGCATCAGTTACAGGCAGGCGCAAATGATAGGCCAGAGCTGTCGAGGAACCGATGGTAATTATCGTTCCCCCTTCTTTCAGGAAGGCTTCAAGCTGAGGAATTGTTTTGTCAGCGGTGATGCGGCCGACCCTTTCCCGGTATTCTGGAGGAATCTGGTCAAGGGCTGGCTGAGCCATGAATCTGGATTCCATGGCCCCGCCCCGGCCAACTCCAGGAATCGCGCCTGAAGGAAAAATAAGAACATCGAATTTTGATTTTAAATTTCCCTGGTCAAGTGTGGGCGGGTAAACTACTTCAAAGGGAAAGTTAAACTGTTCCAGAAGCCACCTTGTCCAGCCCGAAGTCATGGAACCACCATAGGTATCCCAGAGACCAATTCTCACTGGACGTAGTTTTAAGAGCTCGGTTTGAGGCAAAGAATCAAGGCCATAGAAATTCAGGCCTATTTCCCTGGCCATCTTCTCAAGTTCGGCCCTTGTTCCCTGTTTCGAAGCTATGCAGAAAGCACCAGGCGGGAGAGTCTGGGAACCAATGATAAGTGGCTGCGGGCAGAGATAAATTTCATGCTGGCTGGCGAGAAGACGATTAACGGCAATGACGGCATCGTTTACGCGATGGTCGAGAGCATAGAACCTGGCCTCGGTTGAGCCGATGATATGACCGGCTGGCGGCCGGGCTAAGCCTGAAATTTTCTCAAAGGGACCATCAAATCCATCAAGGATACGATCGAAAACAATTCCCATCTGGAAGGCCAGGGTCCAGCCAGCATTATCATAGGGCGGAATCGGAGGCCCGCCAGGATAGGCCACATCATGGGGATGGTCCTGGGGCTCAAACATGGAAAGAATATGGGGCCTGAAGGCCTGAGCGCATTTAACCACATAGGAACCAGCAGGATAGGTTTTTCCAGCTACCTGAAATTCTTTTGGCGCCCGATGAACTGTAATCCCATTTTTAATTAAAGCATTAACGAACTTGGTAGCTGTAAGAAAATCGGGCTGATCGGAGGGAATGATATAGCCTCTGGGGTCGCGCCATTCCGGATTTTTGAGAAGCTCATAATATTTGGCCGGGAGAGCTCGGCCAGCTCCCATGCGGGCCGTAAACTCGGGTGGCATCTCCATGGCTGGACCTGTTTGAGGCTGGCCTTTAGGTTGTTCTCGGGCAATGATTTCTTCAACCGCAGCGATTCTTTTGGGCGTAATTGTCCAGTGGTCACGGTTGCCCCGCTCAATTGAGTTCCGACCCATGCGATAAATATTTAAAAGAAAATCTTCCTTTAATTTAGCTGCCAGATCGAGGATAGCTCGATCAGCGGTGATGAGATATTCAATAGTCTGTTTGAAGTGCCATTTCTGAGGAGCGATGGGATAAGGATAATCTCCTTTTGGTAAATGGCGCTGCAGAATGAAGGGAATTTCTATAGGCGTCGGATTGCCAATGATTTCAGTTAAAATGCCAATCATATTATGGAAATAGGCGGTTGACCTTAAACCGCCATTCCACCAGGTGGAGTAACTGGCGCCTGAGCGCATGGTTGCCCCTGGTTTCCCTTCAGCAATGAAACGATTATGCATGGCAATGCCCACGAGTTCAGTGCCCATAACGACAAGCGGGTCAAAATGATAATTAAAGGGGTCGCGGAAGGGAGCACAAAAAAGAACAGTGCCCGCCGGTCCGGTTTGATGATGGTTATAGACAATCTGGGGGAACCACTCATGATAAAGTTGATAGCAAACAGCTTCAGTCTCGGGCTGAGTAACCATATAAAAATCCCGGTTATTATCATGGCCGATGTACTTCTGGTAAAGCCGGGGTAAACCGCTCAGGCTTCTTTTAGTGGGATCAGGATTTCGCATATACCATTCGGCCACCAGGTCAAGTCCGTCAGGATTAACGGGAACAGCCAGAAGAATAACGTTGTCCAGAATGCGCAGAGTCTCGGGGTCATTGTAGCTGACCATCTGATAGACCAGTTCAATGAGCTGCTGAGAGCCGGCCACCTCGGTAGCATGCAAACCGCCATCAATCCAGACAACGGCCCTGCCCTCGCGGGCAAGCTTGCTGGCCTGTGTTTCATTTAAACCTTCAGCCAGGGCCAGACGACGGGAAATTTCTTTATAGCGGTTCAACCGCTTCATATTATCAGGCGAAGTTATAATGGCCATAATCATGGTTCGACCTTCGGCCGTTCTGCCGATTTCAACAAGTTTAATGCGATCTGAAACCTGCTCGAGCTTTTTCCAGTAGGCCACAAGCTGTTTGTAGCTGGCCAGATGATAGTCGTCGCCCACATTAAAGCCAAACATATCCTTAAAGGTGGGAATTTTTTCAGCTGAGGCCGGCAAAATCAGAATTAATGAGAGTAAAAAATAAAAGACCAGAGCCTTCAGGAAATTCAATTTAGACCGCATCATTCATCCTCCTTAAGGATTAATATTTTCCTTGCTCGCTTTTTCCTGTCAATAAAAATTTGCCTCTCCTCTTTTCAAGAAAAAAATTTACATTCCATGAAAAAACTAATAATTTCGGCCTGATTATAACCAGAGTTTTTCTCTCATTAATTAAAGTCCATTTACTTTCTTGCCTGGATGAATTTTATGGTTCTACTGGGTTTTCTGTAGGTAAAAGGCGTGCCTAAATCTTTTATGAGGGCAAAGAAATCCCCGCTATTTAGAATCTGAGGCATAGGTGTTAGCACTTTTAAATTTCAATTTAATGATGTTCAATGAGATAGGCATTAATCGGGAGCTCTTTGAGCTATATCTTATTCTCATTGCATTATAGTTTAATCCCATAATTACCTCCAAGAAAATCGGAAAAATCAATTTTATTAAAAAATACCGGCTCTGCTTGAAGTTCAAAATTTGGCTTAGTTAATGATTCAGCGGACAATACGATCAAACCACTCATCTTCTTTGATCACAGCCATAGTGGAAAGCTCAGTTGTACCCGCCTTGAGGACAACTCGATATTCACCTGCGGGCGCGGGAGCTGTGACAAATCTGGGATCAAATCCGCCAAAGGCCCTCGCTCTTTCCAGCCTTTCCTGGAGGGCCTTGATTTCAGCCTCGCTTCTTTCCCGGCGAATCATCATATTCCAGAGGACTCGATGAAGGCCAGAAGAATTAGGGCCATCCATTTCATTAATAAGGCGGTCTCCTTTCCAGATCTGGATTTTAACCGGGCTCGTGATTCTGGTTTTTAAATGATAATAAATGGCAACGGCATTTGGCTCGCTTTCGCCATTGAAATTGGCAGAGCTTGAATGGGGTGTTCTATTGGCCACCCAGCGAACCCTGGGTTTAATTGAATAAAGGTGAATATTTTTAGCCAGCACCTCCGGTGTCATTTCCTCTAAAGGAGAAATATCAGCGATGAAAATGCTCCGACCATGAGTCGCCACAATTATTTCTTTTTCTCGAGGATGAATTTTTAAATCATGAACGGGCTGGGTGGGCATATTATTTTTCAATTTTATCCAGCTCTGCCCGCCATCAAGAGAAACATGAAGGCCAAGGTCAGTGCCGACAAAAAGGAGATTGGGGTTCCAGGGGTCCTCGCGAATAACATTAATTGGCTCATTGGGTAAATTTCCGGCGATTGACACCCAGGTTTCGCCATAATCGTTTGTTTTATAAAGGAAAGGCCGGAAATCGTCGTGGCGGTAGCCGGTAAAGGCAAGGTAGGCTGTGCCAGCAAAGTGACTGGAGGCCACAATGCGGCTTACCCAATAACCTGGATGGCCGGGGATGCGGTCATTAAGCTTTTTCCAGTTCTTGCCTCCATCGCGGCTCAGCCAGACGTTGCCATCGTCCGTTCCCACCCAGAGAACGCCTTCTTCGAGAGGTGATTCATCAATTGTGGTTATGGTGCAATACTGAATGTTACCATCACCGCCTTTGCCCGTCGGAAGTTTCGTCGGGTCATTGGTGGTTAAATCCGGGCTTATTTCTTCCCAGTATTCACCTCGATAGGGCGAACGAAGGAGGATATTGGCTCCATGATAAATGACATCGCTATTGTGAGGCGAAACCAGAATGGGCGAGCACCAGTTCCAGCGAAGGTCGCGGCGTTTCAGCTGATAGGAAATATTTTTTCTTTCACCGGTCAGCAGGTCAATTCGCTGAATAGCGCCAAATTGGGATTCATTATAGAGGAAGCGATTGGTCTTACGGTCAAAGACATTGTACATGCCGTCGCCACCGCCAACTGTCTCCCAGTCTTCAAGCCGGATAGGGCCACCGCCTCGCTTTGTACTTGGCCCTTTGGCTGAACCATTATCCTGCATGCCTCCGGCGACGTTATAGGGGTAGGACATATCAAAATCGACTGCATAAAATTGACCGAGGGGAAGGTTATCAGGATGATACCAGTTTTTGCCTCCATCAAAGGAAATGCCCATACCGTGGTCAAAGCCAAGTAAAAGATGGCGGCTATCCTTAGGGTCTATCCAGAGGGCATGGTCATCGCCACCAAAATTAAAGGCCCTCGTCCAGCTCTTCCCACCATCTTTCGATTCAAAGGTGCTGACGGAAAGGACATAAACATGTTTATCGTCATTGGGATCAACCACAATCCGGCCATAATAATAACCCGGCGAGCCGCCGATGCTCTGCTTTTCCGGACTGACCTTGCGCCAGCTCTCGCCACCATCATCGCTACGATAAACCTCACCATCAATCATCCCCTGGCTTGATTTTCCCTGAAGGATTTCCTGCCATCTTTCTTCCGGGCTCATTCCGGGTTTATTGGCATTTTCAATAGAGGCATAAACAATCTGGGGATTCTTGGGATAAACAGCCAGGCCGATCCGGCCGAGAATACCGCCGGGAAGTCCGTCGGTCAGCTTTTTCCAGGTCCGGCCGCCATCAGTGCTTTTATAAATACCGGAGCCAGGGCCACCAAGCATATAAGTCCAGGGTTTCCTCAGCCGGTCATAGGTTGCTGCATAAACGGTCTCAGGATTCTGAGGATCGATGGCCACATCGATGACGCCGATATGACGGCCATCAATAGAAACTCCCAGGACTTTTTTCCAGGTCTGGCCGCCGTCTTCAGTTTTAAACAGTCCTCTCTCCTCATTTTCCGAGTAAAGATGACCCACAGCGGCGACATAAACTATATCCGGATTCTGGGGATGAATGACAATACGGCCAATGTGGTGGCTGTCCCGCAGGCCCATATTTTTCCAGGTGCGACCGCCATCGGTCGATTTATAAACCCCATCACCCCAGTAAGTGCTCCGGGAATTATTGGCCTCTCCTGTTCCCACCCAGACAATATTATGGTCGGTGGCAGCGCAGGCCACGGCGCCAATCGAAAAAACGGCCTCATTATCAAAAACGGGTTCAAAGGTAATGCCATTATTAACTGTTTTCCAGAGACCTCCGGTGGCGGTAGCCGCATAAAAGATATAAGGGTCCTGGGACGAAACAGCAAAATCAACAAAACGACCACTTGGCCGCGTTGGACCGATGGAGCGAAAATTAACTATTTTGAGCCAGTCCTTTAAATTGTCCTGGCTAATCTGCTGGGCTTCAATGGCACCAGCCGTTATCCAGAAAAGAATAAGCAAAATGAAGATAAAGCCCCATTTTTTCATTTTGACCTCCTGTTGCAAATTATCAGGGAAAGGAAATGATGCTTGAGTTTATAATGTGAATTCATTTCAGCGGCGAATAAATTAACTCACTTCTGCTTGAAGTGTCAACTAAATAAGAATTATTTCCTTGAGTTTTGATTTAGCAAGTTCATCCTGCCACAACTTTTTAGAAAAAGAAGGGCCAGATTTTAAGGTGGCTATGAAATTATTTGAAAAGTGAAGATAAATTCATTCTCGTCCCGCGATTTAATTGCGATGAGATATTTATTTGAACATTATTTTTTCCAGATGAAGGGTCTTTTTGAGATGAAAGGAGACGAAGACGTGTCTTAGAGGAAGATACTAAAAAAGCTCTCAGCGGACTGAATTTTTAGGAATGAGTTTTATTTCGAAATCAGAATATCCTTTGATCAAACAGGAATCAGGACGGCCGGACAAGCCTTTTCTTAAATAGATAGTAGGCGGGAATACCAGCCAGCACCGTTAAAATGGCTATAGCTGATGGTTTCGGACTTTGCATAAAGCCAAGAATAAGAATGGAGATTCCAGCAGCTAAATAGATAATCTGGGTCAGAGGAAAGCCGGGTAATTTCAGGTAAGATAAATTGTTCTTTCTGAGTTTAAAAACGCCCAGGACAGCAAGAAGAGGAAAAAGGCCCAGAGAAAAGCCCATATAAGTTAGAATGTGTTCAAAGGTGCCGGAAAGAGCAATGATGATGGCAATAAATGCCTGTAAGAGAATGGAAAGCGAGGGAACTTTAGTCTGGGGATTAATTCTGCCCGCAAAGGAAAAGAAGAGGCCGTCTCTGGCCATGGCATAATAGACCCTTGGCCCGAGAATGATGAAGGCGCTCAGGGAAGAAAAAAGAGCAAAAGCAATAAGGAGGGAAACAAATTTTTCCCAGGCCGGGCCAAGAAGCCGGCCAGCCGCCAGCCCCCCGACTGAAATTACTCCTTTCATTTCCTCAGGCGGGAGTGAGTAAAGATAAAAAAGATTCAACCCAAGATAAAGAATAATGACTGTGCCTGTACCCAGAAGGAGCGAAAAGGGAAGCGACCTTTCTGGTTTTTTTATCTCTGAGCCAATATAGGCTGAGGCGTTCCAGCCACTGTAAGCGAACATAATCCACATGAGAGAAAGTCCTATGACCTTAAGCGAGCCAAAGGAGAACCGTAAACTGTCAGTAATTGTCAGATGCCGCCAGCTACCTTTGGAGCTGGCCAGACCAAGGGCTATGAGGAAAACAATTAAGCCGATTTTACCGAGAGTTAAAACATTCTGTACCCTTGCTCCCAAGGAAATACCCTTCAAATGAATAAAAGTGAAAAGCAGAATAATGGCCATAGCGATAAGTTTCTTGGTCAGAGCTGAGGAGAGGACAAAACCGAGGTGAACAGGTTGATTCAGGGCAGGAAGAGTTCGAGCCAGATATTCGCTGAAGCCAATGGCAGAAGCAGCAATGGGCGCTGAAAAGCCGACAAAAAAGGAAACCCAGCCACTTAAAAAACCAGCCAGGGGATGGAAGAGACGCGAAAGGAAAATATATTCACCTCCGGCATGGGGGAAGGAGGCCCCGAGTTCTCCATAGCTTAGAGCGCCGCAAAGAGCAATCAAACCCCCTAAAAGCCAGAGAAGCAACATCAGAAGCGGATTTTGAAGGTCCCGCAGAAGAAGTCCAGAGGTAGTAAAAATGCCGCTTCCGATCATGTTAGCTATGACTATATTGGTGAGCGGAAATAGACCGAGCTTTCTTTCCAGTTCAACTGATTCTGATTGGGTCTTCATTTTCTCTCCATGATTAATTTTTTAACTTATGCTAAACAGAGCTGGAAAATCAAGACATTTTAGACCGACCGTTAAAGGCCTGCGCCTTTTAGGGCCTCATCATGTGAATTTAGTCTTATTTCGCCAGAAACAATCTTTTAGAGAAATATGGGCTTTATGAAAACTTGTTTTATCCAGATTAAAAGTGAGGATAAGAAAAAATCTCCCTGCTGTTTTAAATCAAATGGGTGCTTATTGAAATGAAGCTTTAGCTGATTTTCTTGCCAGTAGTAAATAGGTATTTGACACCTAAAATCGGACTCAGCTTCTTCGAATCTAATGCCTCTGAGGTTAATTAAATGAATATCAATGAAACAAAAGGACGAATATTTCTTATTAATTTGCTATTCATGAGGCATTGAAGATCTTTAATTTTGCAGCCATTTCCCCAAAACCCGGAATAGGCAAATTTTATATTTTCTTGGCTTTAAAGAGAATATAGCTGCAATGATTTTAATAAATTGCCAGACCCCGGCGAAAGAGCCATCGTAAAATTGACAAAGGGAAGATATATTGCCTATGATTATTAAATTGAAAAGCTTGAGCCTTAGGAGGTTAAAAAGTGAAAAAAGCTTCGCTGTGGCTGGGCTTGACAGTTTTTATCTTCTTTATCGCGAACTTTTTTTCTTTAACTCCGGCGCAGGAGGTTTATGAGCAACAGGTTCACCGGGATGTTCCCTATGTCCCTTCACCCTATGAGGTTGTGGAGGAAATGCTGAGGCTGGCTCAACTTAAGCCCAATGATATTCTTTATGACCTTGGCTGTGGTGATGGCCGGATTGTCGTTGAGGCGGCTAAAAGGGGGATCAAAAAAGCTATCGGCATTGATATTGACCCTGAACGTATCGCCGAAAGCTGGGAAAATGCCAAAAAGGCGGGGGTAACTAATGTTGAATTCCGGCAGGGAGACCTCTTCACGGCCGACATTCACGACGCTTCGGTCGTCACCCTGTATCTTTTAACCTATGTTAATCTTAAGCTCCGACCCAAGCTGCTGAGTGAACTGAGGCCAGGGACAAGACTGGTTTCTCATAATTACGCCATGGATACCTGGCGCCCCGACCAGACAACCACCGTGGTTGTTGATGATAGCGTCCACACGGTTTATTTCTGGGTAATACCGGCGAATATCACCGGAACCTGGACCTGGACGATGCCTTTGAAGGATAAAAAATTTGATTGTCAGCTTGAAGTTGACCAGCATTTTCAGTATTTTCAGGGAAAACTGACTGTTGGCCGCGATACTGTCATCATTGAGGAGACTAAAATTGACGGGCCAAAGGTTAATTTTACCGCTCTGCTGGCTAACCGCGGGCAGAAAATGCATCTCGATTTTACCGGTCAGGTTGAGGGCGACAGGATAAATGGCACCATTGTGGTCAAGGCTGATAACACAGAAGAAAAAATCCCGTGGAAAGCCACCCGCGACCCCAAGACCAAACGGCCTCTCGATACCGGTGAAAACATCTGGCGATAAAAACTTCAATTTAAATTTCTTGATAAATTTTTTATGAGTTTTTTAGCTGCAGAGGCAAAAGATTCTTAGGAAGTTGCTTCTAATTTACATCCTGAAAGCCAACTCTACCAGTGCCTGATTAGATGAAAGCAAGGAAATATGAAAAAGAAATAAGATGGAGTTATTTAAGTTTTTTTAAAAACTCCAAATGAATATCTATGGATGAGCCGTGCGGTAACTCCATTTTCGCGGATGTGCTCATAAAAAAGATTTATTTAAAAAACCGTGGCCTTTTCCTCCCATTAATCTTTAAACCAATTTCTTCTGTCCTTAATTTCTTTTTGGAGGTGGACTGAAATGGAAACTTCGTTTTCATCCATACCAGCCTGGAAGAAGTGGCTCATAGCGGCCCGACCCTGGGCCCTGCCGGCTTCAATCATTCCGGTCTGTTTAGGCACAATGTTAGCCGTGATTGTTGGCCGAAGTTCTTTTCATTTCTGGAAATTTCTTCTGGCTCTGGTGGCCATGATTATTCTCCATTTTGCTGCCAATATGCGCTCCGATGTCAGCGATTTCCGTCTTGGTCTGGATAAAGAGGTAACTCCTGTAAGCGGGGCCATTGTGCGCGGCTGGTTATCGGCGGAGCAGGTGATGAAAGCGGCCATTCTTCTTTTCGCCCTCGGTTCGCTTCTGGGCCTTATTTTGGTTTTGATGACAGGACCAGCCCTTCTTCTAATTGGCCTCATCGGGGTAATTATCGGGGCCAATTATCCTTTCCTTAAGGCCAGGGCTCTCGGTGACCTGGCGGTCTTCCTCAATTTTGGAGTTTTAGGCTCCATGGGAGCCTGGACAGTTCAGACCGGAAAATTTTCTTTCTGGCCTGGCCTGTGGGCCATTCCCCAAGCTCTGCTGGTCGCCGCGATTCTTCATGCTAATAACTGGCGAGACATGGTGACGGATAAAGAAAAGAAAGTCTATACTCTGGCTTCAAGGCTTGGCGACCAGGGCTCCTTGATTTATTATAGCTTTTTGCTTTTGAGCCCCTTTGTCCTTTCTTTTATTTATGTTGTGGTTCCTCGTTTTTCCTCCTCTTCCTGGCCATATCTTCCTTATTCTTTCCTGATTGTCTTCTTGGCCCTGCCCGCAGCTTTTTCTCTCTGGCAGAGGGCCAGAAGGCGCCATCAGCCCCGAAAGCCTCTGGATTTTATTATTCTGGATGGAGCCACCTCTAAATTTAACTGGCTTTTTGGCCTTCTTTCGCTAGCTGGTCTTGGCCTCGATCTTGTGCTTCGCTATTTTTAATTCTGATTTATGATAATTTCCATTTCATTCGTCATTCTGGCCTTCTGTTTTCTTTTTTATTATCAGGGCATTGGACCACTTGATTTCTGGTGGTTGATGGCAGGGGTACTTTTCTTTTTTTGTGCCCTGATTTTTCTTTTTTCCGCTCAAGAAAGAAAAGCTTTTAAACAGAACCTTCGCCACAAGCCACCCGAAAAAGTTTTTCTTGGCCTTGCGGCTTCTCTTTTCCTTTATGCTGTCTTTTATTTTGGTTTTCTCATAATTAAATTTGTCTGGCCGAAAGGCGAATTATCAATTCAAAGTGTCTATACTCTGAAAGGCCATGCCAGCACCTGGCGCCTCACCTTTTTTCTGGGCCTGATTATCGGGCCAGGAGAGGAAATTCTCTGGCGATGGTTTTTGCAGCGTCGCTTGGCTGAAAGGGTGGGCCCAAAGAAATCTTTTTTATGGATAGCTCTGATTTATACCCTGGTCCACCTGGCGACAGGTAATTTTCTGCTGGTTATGGCTGCTTTTATCTGCGGCCTTTTCTGGGGATGGCTGTTTCTAAAATTCAATTCGCTTCTGGCCAATATCATTTCTCATTCCGTCTGGGATGTGGCCATTTTTGTCCTCTGGCCATTAATCTGATCCCCTACTTATCTTACTTAAATCCAGCGCCTTAATTTTGATAGTAATTAATCCCTAAAATTTGCCAATCGCTAACAGCTATTGGGCAAAATAGCAGGCTAATATAAAAACTCTGATTTAGAGTTTTATAAATATTGTTTCGAAGATAAAAGGCCTAGGAGCGCAATGACGATTTTCTCCAAGGAAATTTTTATTCCATGAAATAATGCTCTTTATGATGATAAATTTCAACTTCTTATCTCGAAAATTTGACTGCAAGGAAAGTTTTATTAAAATTTACAATAGTCAGGTTTTAGAAATATTTTTGGGCAAAAATGAATCACGTGGCGAAAGAAGCTCAGGAAAGGGTCTTCTGGATACTTGAAGCCACGGACAATCCTAAATTTCCCTATCGTCTCCGGATAAAAAAAGGCGAAGAAGACCTTTTAGTCCTTCGAGTCCAGGATAGATGGCCTGGAACCAGAGGGCACATTTTTTGCCTCAGAGAAGAAGGCTCAGCCTACTTGGGTCAGGCTCAGGAAATTGAAAGGGTGCCGATAATTTCGCTTAAAAGATATGGCAAAAGGCTTGCCATTGTGCTTGATAGAGCTCTGAACAAACGCTGTGAATTTCTCTTCTTGAAGAAAAAATATAAACAAAAAGAGGGCGAATATGAGCAAATTTTCTGGCGAACCCGTACGTCCCTCATTCAGCGAAAGCTGAAGGTAAAGTTAACTGCCCAGGGTTCACCGTCTCTCCATATTATCATCGATCGAAATGAACGTTATCCCTACAATTTCCCTGGATGTCTGGTGGAGCGAGGGCATTTGCCGGTGGGCGACTATGCTCTCGTCACAGAAGAAGGCCTGAAAGCTGTGGTCGAGCGCAAAACTTTCGAAAATCTTTTAGGCGATTTCGGCCGCATGCCCCTTCTTCATCAGGCCCTGGGGGAGTTAGAGACTTATCGCCATGCAGTTCTGGTCATTGAGGCCAATTATGCCGATTTTCTTAATCCGAGAAAATTAAGATTCTATTCTCCGTCTTTTGCGGCCAGGGCTCTGGCTGAAATCCAGGCCCTTCACCCTCATTTAACCATTATCTTCGCCGGCAATCGTAAATTAGGCCGGGAATGGACACTTCGTTTTTTTTCGGCTATTCAAGCCCATGACCTGGATAAATTGCCAGAAAAGCTCAATCAGGCATTTTTTAAATATGAGCCGCCATCTGATTTCAGCGGCGGCCAATATTTCGAGATCAGGAAAGCCATCCTCGGAGAATTACCCGGGGAATTTAAGAAGAATGATTTAGCCAGCTTGATTTCAGATTATGGGGAAAAAGCAGTTTTAAGGGTATTACGTAACCTGAAAAAAGAAGGTTTTATCCTGACCCGGGGCCGGGGTAAAAACCGATGCTGGATTAAGACAGGTATTCCCTCTGATTAAATCGCCCTAAAGATGGCTAAAAGGCTAAATAAAGAAGCTTAAAAAGCTAGGAAGAGACTGATATATTTTATATTGACAAATTTTCAAAAACATTTTATTTTATAATTAGCTCTCCTTGGCCGGCTGGGGAGAGCTCCCACCTTTTTGGTTCCCATCATCAACCCCCCCTTTTGCTGACGCAGCCGGCACGATGTATCAATTTTTCAGTCTGAGTATTAGGATTTGATTTCTAATTGCACTCTCCGAGAAAGAAAAACAATGTTAAGCCTGGCGGCACTTTGGGGGTAATGGCTTTCTTCTTGGAGATCCAGGTGTGCTTTTCCGGGGTATTAAGCTATCATATCAAAAAGCCTCATATACCTCATTCTAGGAAAAAATCCAAAAGTCAGAGTCGAATTATTATTGCGGCAAGCGACCTGATTCAGGCGAATCTTTCTCTTTTTTCATATAAATCTATTATCTTAAAGAAGATTTTTAAAATTTCGTGCCCCTGATGGGTTATTTTTTTAAAAAAGAAATTATTTTATTGCCTGAATTTTTGCCCGCAGGCCAGACTTTTTTAAAAAAGATTCATCAGAGGTTCCGCCAACAATTATTTCATAAGCCCCCGGGTCAATCGACCAGCTATGAGTTTTTTCATTCCAGTAAGCAAAATCTCTGGCCGTTAATTGAAAGCTGACCCTTTCTTCCTCGCCTGGCTCAAGAAGCCTCGTTTTGGCGAAACCTTTAAGCTCTTTTAATGGGCGTTTTAACCTGGGAGAAATGGGCTTTATATAAAGTTCCACCACCTCTTTTCCCGCCACATTCCCCGAATTAAGGACATCCACCGAGACAACTATAAGCTCTCCAGGATTGGTCAAATTGAAAGTATTTTTATTGACGCTTAGATTTTTATAAGTAAAGGCGGTATAGGACAGGCCGAAGCCGAAGGGATATTTTATGGCCTCCGGGTGCTGGTCATAATAACGATAGCCAACATAAATATCCTCACTATAGACAATGCTTGGCTGATCCAGTTTAGGCATATTCCCATAGGTAGGTGCCAGGGAATAAGCCCTGGGCCAGGTATCAACAAGTTTACCCGAGGGATTTATCCTGCCTCGGAGCGCTTCGGCAACAGCCAGAGCGCCATATGTTCCGGGAAGGCCAGTAAAAACAATGGCATCGACTTCGTCATCCCAGTCAACAACAACCGGATAGGCTACATTAAGCAAGACAATGACCTTTTTCTTCTGTCCGTGGAAGGCCTGGCTGACCTTTTTTATCATCTCTTTTTCGGCCATCGTCAGATCCAAGGAGGTATTATCAATTCCCTCCTGACCCGGACGACCGATCACAATAATAGCTGCCTCAGCTTCCTGAGCGGCAAAAACAGCATCAGCCTCTGTCAGTCCCTCCTGAAGATAGGCCTTAACCGCATTTTTCTGGAGAACAGAGAATCCTGTCTGCTGGAGAGCGTCAGCCAGAGAAATTACCTCATCCGGGTCAACATTAACCCGGGCGCTGCCACCGCCTTCAATAATCACACCTTTAGCTGGGGAGGAGCCAATGGTTTTGTATTCAGGAATGGCCACAGCACCAATTAAAGCCACTCGTGAAACATTTCTTAAGGGCAATGTGTGGTCCTCATTTTTAAGAAGAACAATTCCTTCGCCTTCAGCTTCAACCGCCAGGATTTTGTGGGCTGCCTTGATCTCATCAGGCAGATTTTTTCTGGCCGCAAAATCGGATTTATCATAAATCTGTCTTTTAAAAGTTTGGGTTCTAACAATTATTTTTAGAATATCGGCCACAGCCTGATTTAAATTTTCCTCGGTTATGATTTTGTTTTGAAGGGCCGTGATGAGGCTTTCCCAGCCAGAGCGCCCGGGCATGTTTAAATCAAAGCCACGGGCATAAGCAACTGGATTGTGGTATCCGCCCCAGTCGGACATAATGAGGCCAGTGAAACCAAACTCCTTCAGGACAGATAGTAGATATCTATTTTCAGCACACCACTCACCATTTACTTTATTGTAGGCAGTCATTACGGCCCAGGGAGAGGCTTCCCTGATAGCCAGTTCCCAGTGGGGCAGGTAAATTTCGCGAAGGGCCCGCTCTGAAATAATTTCATCAATATTATTCCGGTTATTTTCAAAATTATTGGCCGCATAATGCTTCATGGTGGCTCCAATTCCCTGATTTTCCAGACCCCGGATATAGGCCGCCGCTATTTTCCCTGTAAGGAAGGGGTCTTCCGAATAATATTCAAAGACGCGGCCACCTAAAGGGTCACGGTGAATGTTCATGCCCGGGGAAAGCATAAGATCAACTCCATAATGCCGGGCTTCACGGCCGACAGCGCTGCCAATTTGTTCCAGAAGATGAATATTCCAGGTTGAGGCCAGGGTCAGGGGATTGGGCCACGAGGTTGCTGTTCGGCCATTGAGACGAACACCTGCCGGACCATCGGCTAATTCCAGACTGACAATGCCCAATCGCGGAATAGCAAAGGTATTACCAGCCGCTCCTATAGGCGAATCACTGACTCCCCAGACAAGTCTGGCTTTTTCCTCAAGGGTCATTTCGTCAATAACAGCCTTTATAATTTCCTCAGCCTTGGAGCCAGGAAGCAGAATATCAGTCAGCATAATGAGATCTGGCTTCGTCTGATAAGTAAATATCGCTTCGAAACTATCAGGTGAGCCATCTTCCTTCGAGGCGATGGCTCTGATGACCACTTTCTCTTGCCGGACTAATTCATTTTGGCTTAAGGTAATGGGCGCTTCATACTTTAAACTTGACCTGGTGGGAGCTGTGCCATCCAGGGTGTAATAGATCAGAGCGCCGGGGGTGGGGCAGGAGAGAGAGATTTTTCCTGGAAGCTTGCGCCATTCGCCCGGTCCGGGCCAGGCCTGGGGTCGGGCCACCCGGATAATGAATCTGCCCTCAGAAGCTTCACTTGGCTCCAGACCTTCTTTTAACGCCACCGCCTTTATTAATGTTGTAAAGGCAATATTTATCGGCCGCCGGAATTGACGGCGGGTAGAAGAGGTCAGAGGATCTGAGCCATCAGTAGTGTAATAAACGATTGCGCCCTGAGTCTGGCAGCTTAGAACAAGACTTACGGGATTATCAAAGACGGAAGGGGCAGGACTGAATTGCGGTTTAGCCACCTTTTCCTGAGCTCTTTTCCCGGGAAGAGAAGAGATGGAATTTTCTTCATAAAATTTGCTGCCGGAAAGGCCCTGGCCTGGCCAGGTTAAGACAGAAAAAAATAATAAGCTGATAAAAATAAAAAGGCGTCTGTAGCTATCTTCCCCCTGTAACTTCACTTTATTTACCTCCCGAATAAAATTTTTTGGTTAATCCTTCAGGACTCACAGAAAAAAATTTTTCTCTAACTATAATTTCGCAGCTTAAATAAATAAATCAAGAATAAATAAATCAAGTCAACTTTCTCCGTCCTTATGATTTCCCGAGGATACCCGAGAATTGCCTGAAAAGTCCCCAAAAAAAGATATATTTCTTTGCGGGACAAGGCATTTTTCAGGAATGGGTCACTTTAATTAATTTTGATTTTTCTAAATTGAAAGAAATTTTTTTCTAATATGGAAATAGCTTTTAAAGAGAATCATTATCACCTTTCGGGGTGAGGAAAAGAGATTTTTCTCACCCCCTCTTTGATTTTTTTCCCCCTTCAAATTCACCGCGAAGAGTAATTTACGCTCATTCTTTTATATTCCAAAATTATGGATGATCAAAAGAGCGTCCGACCTGGATGTTAAAAAAAATTTAAATGGGACATCCAGGCAGAGGAAAAATTAAAGAAGGAGGTGGAGATGCTCAAGCTCAAAAAGGCGGCTTTCTTGCTCCTGGCCCCGCTGCTTACAGTCGGTTTTCTATTGGCTCAAGACACAGCCACCCAGACTGTAACGATGCGGGTAAGTGAAATCTGTGTCATTGACGTCACCGGTAATCCTTCAGTCCTTGTTATCGTCCCGCCTTCAGATGGTGGTGATACACCAGCCAACCCCTCAGATAGCTCGACTTATGCTCAGTACACTTCAGTCGTTGCCTCGGGAAAGACAAGAAGTATCACGGCTCAATGGGCTGCGGGCGATACAGCGCCATCTGGTTGTGTGCTCCAGCTTCTGGCTCAGCCTGCCGGTGGAAATCAGGGGACAAGTGCCGGTACGATTACTCTTTCCTCTACACCTCAAAATATCGTTACCGGAATAGGAAGCTGCGCCACAGGGCGTGGCCCAACCCAGGGAGCCAGACTAACTTACACCCTTGTAATTAATGATGTCGAATCCCTGGTGGCTGGCGAAGAAAAAACGGTGACCGTCACCTTGACACTGACTGATGATGCCTGAACAAGAAAAGGGGGAGGCTTTTTGTCTCCCCCTTAGCCGCCTCAGCGGAGGGAAGAATGAGGGGAAAGGAAGGTAAGAAAAAGAAGCTTAATATTCTTTTCCTTCTCCTTTCCCTTTTATCGCTGACGAGCTTTGTTTATGCCATCAGGATTAGAGTGACAGGCCAATGGAGTGAAATTATTGACGTTAATGACCTCGCTGGCCCGCCCGGAAGCGACCTTATCCCCTATCAGGAGTCAGCCCCCAATCAGAGTCTGGTTGATATTACCAATACAAATCGTTTCTGGGACGTAAGTATCTATAAAGTTGATTCACTCTGGCCCGCTACCTTCAGACTTTATGTCCGTCGCACCGGCAATGGAACTGGTCCAGGAAGCATAAGCGGGGGCTTAAACTATTTAGAAATAACCGATGCGGAACAAATTTTCTTTTCCGGCTCGCGTCAGAGAAGGGACATCCCTCTTCAATTTCGTCTGGAAGGCCTATCAGTCCAGATTCCGCCCCAGGTTTATACCACGACCATTATTTATACAGTAACAGAAAGATAGAGCTTTTTAAAAGAAAATTTAAAAGGAGAAAAAATGAAAATTGAAAGAAAAAAGAAAATAAAAAAGGACAGGGTCGCTGGAACGGCCAGAAAATCCCTAAAATTAAAATTAAGGGAAATTTTCCTGGCTCACTTTCTCTTAATTTCGCTTTTTATCACACCTCTTCAGGGAGCGATTGCTGTTCTTAATGGGCTTACCCATGAGTTCAAAGTAACGCCTGGCCAGACCTATGAAGGCGTGATTGTGCTTAAAAATACAGAGGAAACGCCTGAAAAGGCCAGAATTTACCAGACCGATTATTCCTTTAATGCCCAGGGCCAGAAATTCTTTCCGCCGCCTGGAAGTAATCTCCGCTCCAATGCAGGCTGGATTAGCTTTCATCCCAGCTTAATTGACCTTCCACCTCAGGCCACGCTGGAAGTTAAATTCAAAATAATAGTGCCGGCTGACCCTTCCTTGAAAGGAACTTACTGGAGTCTGATCATGGTGGAACAAATGCCAGCCCTGATTAAACCAGCCAGTTCCTGGGCGGGAAAAGAGCCAACCCTGAGCCTTAATCAGATAGTCCGTTATGGTATTCAAATCGTGACACACATCGGGGAAACAGGCGAAAGGAAAATAAGGATTGTCAAGAGCCGCCTGGTTAATCACGAAGGAAAATACGAATTACAGCTTATGGTTGAAAATATCGGGGAAAGATGCCTTGTGCCTGACCTTTGCCTTCAATTGTTTAACCCGCAGGGAGAGCAGATGGGTCAATTTGCCGGTGGACGCTGGCGCCTTTACCCGCAGACTTCAGCCCTTTATAGGGTGGATTTAGGCTCACTCCCGGAAAACAAATACAAAGCTTTAATTCTCCTGGATAATCACGATGACCATGTCTTTGCGGCTCAGCTAAATTTAAATCTGAGTTCGGCCGCTCAGGAGAGCTCTCTGGTCAGAAGAAATGAAAAATAAGAAAAATGAAAAGTAAAAAGCCGGAATGATGAGTAAGGGGAAAATATCAGAAGGAAAAGTCATTTCTTGCAAGCAGAGGATTTTCTGCTCCGAACTTTTCTCAAGAAAAAAATGCAGAAAATTTTTAATTATTCTCCCCCGATTTATCATTTTTTGCGCTCTCTTTCTTTTCCTTTCTTCGCCTCTTTTTTCTTCTGGCTCTGAAGAAAGCCAGGAAATCAAGATCCAGCTCCTCAATCCCTTACCCCTTTCCCTGAATGCGGGCGAAACTCTGACGGTTCGCTTCCAGCTGGAAAACAGGCAATTGCAGCCGCAGCGTCTTTTAATTAACTGCGTCTTGCCCGAAGGCTGGAATCTTCTTTTTAAGGAAGATGAAATTGAACTTCAGGCGAAGGAAAAAGCCCTTGTCCTTTCTACTTTTTACATTCCCAGGAAAACCCGGGCCGGAAGTTATCAGATTATCTATCTCTTTAGCGATAAATTTACGGCTCAAGAAAAGGGAAAACTTGAGCTTGAAGTTGACATAAAGCCTCAGATAGAACTCGAATGGCAGCGCCTCGTCGCACCTCATTGGGCTATAGCTGGAGATGACTTTACCTGTCGCTTTCTTCTTATAAATCGCAGCAATCTGCCCGTTAAAGTTAATATTCAGGCTGAAGGCAACTGGTCCTTTCCCCTTCAGGTTCAGCCTGATTCTTTCCATCTCGACCCCGAAGAAGAAAGGGAAATTTCGATTGTGGTTAAGACCAAAAAAGACCTGGCTTATAAAATCAGGTATCACCTTCTCGTGGCTGCCATCGCCCAAAGCTCTAACTTATCTCCAGTTACTCTGGCCACTTCAAATTTCACCGAAGTTATACCGCTTGCTCCGAGAAGCAAAACTGAGAGTGAGGCTAATCTCGCCCTTTATTTAGGCACAATTGCCCTGGCTGAAGAGGTCAGTCCTGCCAGGGCCCAATTTTTCTTAACCGGCCAGGGGTGTCTCGACCAAGGAAAAAAATCCCAATTAAATTTTCTCCTGCGCGGCCCTTCTCAGGACAGATTAAGATTTTTCGGTTATTTCCCTGACGAATACAAAATAGAATATCAATCACCTGAGGCTTTCTTTTTTCTGGGCGACAGAATTTTTTCTCTGTCGCGCCTGACACAATATGGCGTTTATGGTCGCGGGCTGGCACTGGGGAAAAAATTATCTCGCCTCGAAGTTAAAGGTTTTTATCTGCAATCACCTCATATCAATGAATCTAATTTAAAGCAGGGAGCCTTAAAGTTAGAGCTGAAGGCCAGCCGCACCACCTCACTCGCTTTAAATTTTAGTCAAAGCAAAAAAGAAAATGAGAATTACCTTCTGAGTCTCCAGGCCAGAAGAGAAGGCGAACGAAGCTTCTTCGAAATAGAGATGGCCACAGGCGAGAACAAAGGAGACAAAAATGGCCAGAAATTTAATTATGCTTTCTGGCTGGATTTTTCTTCCCGATTTAAACATCTTTCTTTAAAAACCAGCTTCCTTCAGGCCAGCCCTTATTTTCCGGGTTTTTATCAGAATTTAACCCTGGCCTCTCTGGCTGCGGCTTATTCCTTTGACCGGGGCGAGTGGCATTTGAGTTATTCCCAATCCTTCCGCCATAAGGATGGCTCTCTGGACAAACCGACTTTTCTTTCCCTGAAGGAAAATCATCTTTTCCAGGGCTTTAACCTGCATCTTTCGTCACGTCTTTTTCTTCGACTGGATACGCATTTTCGCCAGAAGAAATACGATGAATCCACTCTTGCTTATAATTATCAAGAGCAATATGTCCGTTTCGGCCTTGATAGCCACTGGACCCAAACTAATTTTTCAATTTATAGCGACTATGGCCTCCATCGAGATAACCTCACCAGCCAGCATCAACGTTACCTGGCAGGCGGTCTTTCCCTTTCAGGCAACCTTTCGCCACGGATTTATCTCGGTGGCCACCTCCGCTGGAGAAATATAAGGGATAATTTTAGTCTTGAAGAGGAAAAAGACCGGGAGCTTAATTTTATGATAAAAGCCAGCCTGCCCCGAACAACCATTCAATTGCTTCACCGGACTGTTTATCATCGCCGCTGGATGGCGGCTTATTTTGACTCGGTCTTCTGGGATAACTATTTTTACCGGGGTGTAGAAAGCTTTGCGGAATTAATCTTCGAGCAGAGGCTCTTTCATCATCATGTCTTTCGTCTCAACGTTCGTTATCTGACAGATGTTTCCTCAAGTTTACCCAGCCGCTGGCTGGCTCTGGTGGAATATAAAATTCCGCTACCTTCTTTATCTTTGGCGAAAAAAGAGGAGGCTTCAATCAGCGGGCGAATCTTCGCTGGCTCCCCTTTTCTTCCCCTTTCTGGCATTCGCCTCTGGCTCAACGGTCAGGAGGCAGTAAGCAACAGACAGGGTGCTTTTTTCTTCCCATCTTTAAAAGAAGGAACCTATTCCCTGGCAATTGACCTTTCTACCCTGAACGAGAGCTTGATTCCAGCAACACCTATGCCCCTGACTTTTGATCTAAAGCCGGGCGAAAATAGAAAAATAGATATTTTCCTGGTGAAACCGGCAGTCATCAGGGGAAAGATTGAAATTAAAGAAAGGCTCGATTCAATTATCCTTCCTTCGTCCCATCCGGGGCTTTCTTTCAGCCTGCCCTCGAAAGAATTACCTTTAATTTTGATTGAACTCAGCAATGAGCGAGAAACTCTGGTTCAAAGAACAAATCCTCAGGGAAAATTTATTCTGGAAGGAGTTCGGCCCGGGCGATGGCAGATTAAGGCTAGGGCTGAGTCATTTTCTGAAAATTTCTCCCTTGATTTACCCTCGCCTTATCTGGAAGTCAAAGAAGGGGAAGAAAAAGAAATTACCCTTTATCTCGAACCCAGGCAACCAAAAATGATTTATTTGGGTGAACTTGAAGTAAAGACTGATTCAGTTAGCTTTGCCCGTTCAAAGCCAGAAATGGAAACTTCAGCCCAGATTCCCTGCGAAACCATTTCTTCCCTGAGAGATTATTATCTCGTTCAGCTCGGGGCATTTAAAATAAAAGAGAATGCCCGCCAGTTTTGCCTTGATCTCAGGCCTTTCTTCCCTGATGTTTCTATGACCGAGACGAATGAGGGCACACAGATTTTCTTCAAAGTTGTCCTCAAAGCAGCAAATAAGACGATAGCAGACCAGTATTTACAGCAGGTCAGTCGCCTGGGCTACAGGGCTTTTCTGCTTCCTCCTCTTCATGCGGAAAAAGAGAAAGAAAGACCGGCCAGAGTTATGATTCAGGTAGCCTCCTTCAGAGAAAGAAATAGGGCACAGCAACTTCAGGAAGAGCTGAAATCGAAATATCCTCAGGTAAAAATCGTTTCCGTCCTTCATCAGGGGCAATTATTTTACCGGGTTCAAATACCTTCAGCGGCTGAGGAAGCCAATCGTTTAGTTCTGAAATTAAAAAAAGAAGGCTTTTCTGTCTGGATAGTAGGAAGAAGGGAAGAGCGGAACAAGAAAATAACAGCCATCAATTAAATATTCTGACAGCCTGACCCGGCAGCTTGATCTTCGGGGAGCAAAAAAGGTTTTTTTCTTGACAAAGTTTCGATTTTAGGGTTTAGTATTAAGCCACTAAAATCAGAATAAATTCAGGAGGAATTATAATGAAAATCATAATTTTTGGTGGTTCTGGGGCTATTGGCCGGGCCTGTGCCTGGGATTTAGCCCAGAGGCCGGAGGTGGAAAAGATTGGCCTGGTGGGCCGTCGCCGCGAGGCCCTGGCTCAGGTTCAGATATGGATAGGCAGTCCCAAGATTGAAATTCATGTGGCTGACATCCTGGATCGACGGGAAGCCCAGAAGCTCATGAAGGCCTATGATGTGGGCATAATCTCTGTTCCTGACAGAAAAACAAGCTACAGCCTGATTCACAGCGCCGTCGAAATCGGGTTCAGCGTCGTCGACAATCTTGAAGAATATCATCGCCGTCCTGATACCTATGAGACCGAAGGGCTTCAGGTCCCGGAAGGGATGAGCCTGAATGAATATGGCGACTGGCTTGACGCTAAAGCTAAAGAAACCGGGGCCACTGTGCTTGATGGCCTGGGCTTTGCTCCTGGAATAAGCAATGTGACCGTGGGCGAGGGCATTCGCAAACTTGATGAGGCTGAAAAGGCAATTGCCCGGGTGGGTGGCATTCCCTCCAAGGAAGCAGCCCTGCACCATCCCCTCCGCTATATGATTACCTGGGCCTTCGAACATGTCCTCCGGGAATATATGGTTAACCTTTATGTCATTAAAAACGGCAAAGTAACGGAAGTGCCAGCCCTGATAGATCGCGAGCGCTTTCGCTTTAATCGTTTTGGCAAGGATGAGGAGCTGGAGTGTGCTGTGACTCCAGGGATGCCCAGTTTTATTTATACCCGGCCCCAGCTGAAGGAATTTGCTGAGAAGACAATTCGCTGGCCAGGTCATTGGGAAGGAATTGATGCCCTTAAAGAAATAGGCCTGCTTGACCTGGATCCGGTCGAATTTCAGGGAGTTAAAATTGTACCAAGGCAGTTTCTGCTGCATCTTATTCGACCCAAGCTTCTGCCAAGAGAAGGGGAGACCGATGTCTGTGTCATGTGGAACACCGTAACCGGAATTAAAGACGGCCGAACCACCCGCATTGATTACTACATGTGGGATGAGGCTGATACCAAACACGGCCTGACTTCTATGGCTCGAGTTACGGGCTTCCCCCAGGCTATTGGCGCCCTCTTCCTCGGCCAGGGTCTGATTAACCAGAAAGGCATAGTGGCTCCTGAAGATGCGATTTATGGTGACCTCTATAAGAGATTCATGACAGAACTTGAAAAGAGAAACATTCGCATTCTCGAAGAAATCAAGGAAATTTAAAGCCAGAAAAAAGCCACGGGAATTTAAAGCCAGAAAAACTCAGATTTTTTCCAAAATAAAAATTTTTAAAAAACTTGTCATTTTAAGTATAATTTTATTTCTTGTTATGAGGGTGGGGGATTCCGGCCAGAAAAAAATGAAAATATGGTTGGTTCCTCTGGGGCAGGCCAGGGAAATAAAACTTGATTTTTTAATTGAGCCCTTAGCTGAAATTTTCCAGGCTGAGATAAAACTTCACCCTCCCTTAGAAATTCCTCGAGAAGCCTACAATTCAAGGCGCGGCCAGTATCTTTCTTCCTTTATCCTGAGAAAAATGAGGTCAGACCTTAATCTGGGACCAGGTGAAAAGGCGCTGCTCATAGCTGATGTTGACCTTTATGCTGAAGGCCTCAATTTTGTTTTTGGTGAGGCTGAAATCAATGGGTCACTGGCCATCATTTCGGTGGCCAGATTAAGAGAAAGCTTTTATGGTCTGCCTGAAAATGAAGACATCTTCACATCCAGGATAAAAAAAGAAGCCCTTCATGAGCTAGGACATGTCTTTGGCCTCAGACACTGTTCTTTTCCCGGATGTGTGATGAATTTTTCCAATTCCCTGGCTGATACTGACCGCAAAAGTGCTGGCTTCTGTCCTTCCTGTTTATCTCTTCTTAGAAAGTCAAAACAGTGACCTGAGGTTTCAGGAGGAAGAAAAGGCCTCACTTTTTAATCCATGGAGAGCCAGGTTCTTGAGCTTGCGCAGGGCTCTAATTTCAAGCTGACGAATCCTCTCCCTGGTCAGGCCGAATTTATGGCCAACTTCTTCCAAGGTATGTTCGCGCTCATCCTCCAGACCGAATCGAAGCCTGATAATTTGAGCCTCCCGCTCAGAAAGAAATTTGAGAGCTTCGATCACCTTGTGTCTCAGATAATTTTGAGCCGTCTGGTCATCAGGCGAGGGGAATTTATCATCCCTGATAAAATCAGCTAAGAAGGTATCGTGGTCCGGACCGACGGTCATATCAAGAGAAACTGGCTCCGCTACCTGATTCAGGGCCTCTTTGACTTTTTCTTCAGGAAGATGCAATCTGCGAGAGAGCTCTTCAACACTGGCTTCCCGGCCCATCTCTCGAAGAATCTGCTGGCTTGCCTGATTGATTCGATGAAGAAGCTCAATCAAATGGACGGGGAGACGCACGGTCCTGGCCTGATCGGCTATGGCCCGGGTGATAGCCTGTCTTATCCACCAGGTGGCGTAGGTCGAAAATCTGTAGCCCCGGCGGTAGTCATACCTTAAAGCGGCTTTCATCAGGCCAATATTACCTTCCTGAATGAGATCAAGGAGGGGGAGCCCCCGGTACTGGTATTTTTTGGCGATAGAGATGACCAGACGCAAATTGGCTGCGGCGAGCTCCTGGAGAGCTTCTTCGAGCATTTTTTGCCCCACTTTAAGGCTTTCCAGAATTTTTCTTTCCTCTGAGCTCTCCTTTTTTCTTACTGAAGCCTCAAGATTTTCTTCAATGGATTTGAGCAAAAAGGTTTTGGTTTCAGGCCTCAGACCAAGGGAAGAAACAAGTTGAATCATGCGCCAGACGATTCTGGCCCGGGCCAGAGAATTTTTTCTCCTTCTGGGAAGGGATTGCAGTCGCGTGTAAAGAGCCTTTAACCGGGAAAGACGGGAAAGAACCTGCCGGCGAAATTGAACCAGGGCCTCCTTGCCCTTAAGACGGCAACCTGGTTCAAACCAGGTAAAAAGAGCTTCAGGATGCTCCCGCCAGTGTTTTTCCCTTTTGATCAATTCGAGATAAGAGAGCTTAGTTCGGGCCAGGGCTTTAAGGAGAAACTGTTCAGCCTTTTCTCTTTTTCGAGCCAGCTCAATTTCTCTTTCTGGTGTCAGGAGAGGAATCTTACCCATTTCATTCATATAAATCTGGAGGAGATTATAATCCTCCTCCTGGTCACCCTCAGACGAGTTTAAATCTGCGGAGGAAATCAAGCGATCCTGTTCAAGTAAATTGCTGGTATCACCCTGATCTTCATCGCCGAAGCCCTGATTTTCGGATAGAGGCCTGTCAATATATAAAGAAAAACCAAAATTTCCCTCTCTCAGGTTAAAATCATCATGGGATTCTTTCATGAAACCTCCTTATTCCCTATTAATCATATAGGAATAATAAGAATTAATCAAGTAAAATTTTTAAAAAAAAGTTGCTGGCTGGATGGGTTGAAAGGAGGGAAAGGAGGGGAAAACGGAGGGCTTTCTGACCCCTGCCCAGCCAGCCAAACAGGGGTCGTATCTAATATAGCAAATATCCCTAATAAAATCAATAGGTTAGTCCTGAATCAGGCGCTTTCCGGAATAAACCTGCTGGCTATTCTGGCCCTGATTATGATAAAATCAGCCAGGATTGGCAAATGAGAAAAAATAAAGTCAAGGATAAAGGGGGGAAAGGGAGGGAGAGGCGCAAGGAACCAAGAATAAAGGTTGAAGCCAGGGTTAAAATCAGGCTGAAGACCGGGCAATCAGAAGGCCCCGATCAGGCCAGGAAGGAGGAGCTCTGGGCTTTTACTTCAGAGCTCTCAGTGGGTGGTTTCAGATTGCTTCTTCCCTTAAAACTGGAGCAGGGGAAACAAGCGGACATCGAGCTTTATCTACCTGACCTGAATAAAGTTCTCAGGATTGAGGCTGAAGTTCGCTGGCAGCAACCGAGTTTTGTTGGTGGTCTTTATGAGACCGGATTTGAATTCAAAACCCTTTCGGCTGAAGATAAAATTTCCCTCATGGAATTTCTCTATTTGCACCGGGCAAAAAAAGAAGCCAAAGGAGGTAAATTATGATCTCGTGGCGCGAAACCCTTTTCCCTCTGAGCTTTATTCTTTTATTCCTGGGGATGATGATCCTCAGCTCCGGGCAGCAGAAAACAGAAAAGCCCATTCTTCATGGCAAGCACTGGATAGCCATAACTGGAAAGCCCATGGCCGCTACAGCCGGAGCCATGATGTTCATGAAAGGCGGGAATGCGGTGGATGCCGCCTGCTCGATGCTGGCAGCAGTATGCACCATGCATGATGTTTTAACCTGGGGCGGGGAAACGCAGGCTCTGATTTATAATCCGATGACGAGAAAAGTCATAGCTATTAATGCCCTGGGAGTTGCCCCAACAGGAGCAACTCCGGAGTTTTATAAAAAAAGAGGGTATAAATATCCGCCGGCTGATGGGCCTTTATCGGCCGTGACTCCGGGAACTCCTGGCGGCCTGATGGTAATGCTGGCTGAATTCGGTACTTTAAGCCTAAAAGATGTTCTCGAACCAGCTATCCAGATGGCCGAAGGCTACCCCATAGAACAGGAAACGGTCGATAGAATCGAAAATAATAAAAAAAAGATAAAGCAATGGCCCCATTCCAGCCGGATTTTCCTGATGCACCCTGGCGAAAGTCATGAGGCTCCCTGGCCTGGAGAAGTCTTCCGTCAGCCTGAGCTCAAAGAAACCCTGTTGAAACTGGTTGAGGCCGAACAGAAAGCTCTGGCCGCCGGTAAAAGCCGAAAAGAAGCTATTTATGCTGCCTACGACCGTTTTTATCGAGGTGATATCGCCAGGGATTTTGTTCAGGGCTGTCAGGAGCAGGGAGCTCTGATTACCCTTGAGGATTTGGACAGGTGGAAGGTTTATATTGAAGAGCCGGTAATGACAACTTACCGGGGAATTGAGGTTTATAAGCTCAATTGCTGGGTCCAGGGCCCGGTCATGCTCCAGGCCCTGAATATGCTTGAAAACTTTGACCTGAAAGCCCTGGGCTATAATAGCGCCAAATACATTCATCTTCTTTATCAGGTGATGAATCTGGCCTTTGCTGACCGGGATTTCTATTATGGCGACCCCTATTTTCCACCTGAAGAACCCATTAAAGGCCTTCTGTCCAAAGAATATGCCCGGGAAAGAATCAAGCTGATTAACTGGGAGGCCAATGACCCTGAGGTCAAGCCTGGCGACCCCTATCCTTTTGAAGGTAAAAAGAATCCTTTCCTCCATTACCTCGAGAAATGGTCAAATCGTCAATTTATGGAGAAGAAGGAAGGTTCAGAGGAAAAAACTTTCTGGCAGGGGACAACCTCAATTCAGGCCGCCGACGAGCAGGGCTGGGTGGTTTCTATGACCCCCAGTGGCGGCTGGATTCCCTGTGTAATTGCTGGCCGCACAGGCATCGGCCTGAGCCAGAGAGCCCAGAGTTTTGTTCTCGAGGAAGAAGAAAATCCTTTTAATGTCATTGCTCCGGGCAAAAGACCAAGGGCCACACTAACTCCTGGGCTGGCTTTGAAGGATGGCCGGCCTTACCTTTCCTTTGCCGTTCAGGGTGGAGATACCCAGGATCAGAACCTCCTCCAGTTTTTTCTGAATATTGTTGAATTCGGGATGAATGTGCAGCAGGCCTGTGAGGCGCCCAATATCACGAGCTATCAGATGCGTAGTTCCTTTGATTTACATGAATGCTCGCCCGGAAAACTTGATCTCAATGAAAGAACGCCCGCTGAAGTTAGAGAGGCCCTGAGCCGAATGGGTTACCGCCTCTCCTTTAAACGTTATACTTCCGGCCCGATAAACGCCATTTATTTTGACCATAAACATGGTACCTTCTGGGGTGGTTCCAGCAACTATGGCGATGACTACGGCGTCGTCTGGTAGTGGATTTAATTTTAATCCAATTCCCGCATAGCCTGGCTTCACCTCAATTTTTTAGTGTTTTTATTTGATTTAATCCGTCCGGCCTCATTTCCATTCATCCTGTTTCGTCTTTTTTATTTCATCTTATTTTCGACACGCATCATTTTTTGGGTGAAATTAACCTAAGCCGAGGAAAGCTTTTCCATAAAATAATGGCGAATGTAATCTCCAAGAAAGGGGGAAGAGCCCTGGATGTCGAATGACTATTTCATTTATCTCATTTCATCTTGATTCAGTTTATCTTATCTTGGAAGATAAATTGCTTTTAGCCAGGGTTCTGTGATAATCAGAGAAAACTGAAAGGAGGTTTTTGCATGAAGCCGCGAAATGGCTTAAAGAATTTAGCCCTGGTCCTTTTTCTGACCCTTTTTTCCTTTTCCTTTCTTGTCTCGGCTGACAAAGCCTATCGCCTCTTAACCACAGAGACCTTTTTTGAGATGGAATCGGTGGGTAATCCCTCCATTTCTCCTGATGGAAAACTGATAATTTTTACTCGTTCCTGGGTGGATAAGATGAACGACCAGACTCGCTCCAACCTCTGGCTGGTAGATGTGGAGGGTAAAAGAGTCAGGGAATTGACCCATGGTAACTGGCGCGATTATTCCCCTGTCTGGTCGCCTGATGGCAAGAAAATAGCCTTTCTTTCTGAACGGGATGGCTCCACCCAGATTCATGTGATGTGGCTGGATACAAGAGAAGTGGCCCAGCTGACCCATCTTGAAAGAGCTCCCTCAAATATTGTCTGGGCACCAGATGGCAAGCACCTGGCCTTCACTTATTTTGTTCCTGACAATAATCCCATTCTACCCATTAAACTTCCACCCCGACCTGAAGGTGCGAAATGGGCAGCACCGGCCATTATCATTGATCGCCTTTCCTGGAGGTCAGATGGCCGGGGACCCTTGCCCCGAGGATATAACCATATTTTCGTTATTGATGCCGAGCTTGGGGGAACTCCCCGTCAGATAACCACAGGCGATTATAATCACACCAGCCCGGCATTTTCAGCCGATGGAACCAGGCTTTATTTTTCGGCCATTCGCAAACCTGACGCTGAATACCAGATGGGTGATTCTGAAATCTATGTGGTGGATTTAAAAAACCTTGAGATAAAGGCCCTCACGGATCGCAAAGGACCTGATAATAACCCCCTGATTTCGCCTGATGGGCGATGGGTTGCCTATACCGGTTATGATGACCGCAATTTTACCTCCCATCTTTCCAGCATCTATTTAATGGACAAAGATGGCCAGCAAAAGAAGCTTCTGGCAGGAGACTTACCCAATTCGCCTGCTTCTCTGACCTGGTCGCCTGATAGTTCAGGTCTTTATTATTTAATGCCCGAGAAAGGAGAGGCCAATCTTTATTTCGTTTCCCTTGACGGCAAAATAAAAAAGATAACCCAGGGAGTCCATTACATTTCCGATTATTCCCTGGCTCGAAATGGCCAGGTAGCCGCGATCATATCCAATTTTTACCGGCCTGGCTATCTGGTAACTTTCAATCTTAATCAGCCCGCTCAGATGAAGGAACTGGTGGATGTCAATCAGGACGTTTTAGAAGGTGTTAAATTGGGCGAAGTGGAAGAGCTCTGGTTTAAATCCTCTGATGGCCTGATGATTCAGGGCTGGCTGATTAAACCCGCGGAATTTGAGCCAGGTAAAAAATATCCCCTGGTTCTCTGGATTCATGGTGGCCCCTGGGCCATGTACAATGTAGCCTTCAGCTGGGAATGGCAGAATTTTGCTGCCAATGGCTATGCGGTCCTCTATACTAATCCCCGGGGAAGCACGGGCTATGGCCAGGATTTTGTCAATGGCATTCAATTTTCCTATCCCGGTAAAGATTTCAATGACCTTATGGCGGGAGTGGATGCAGCTATAGCTAAAGGCTTTATTGATCCGGAAAATCTGTTTGTCTGTGGAGGAAGCGGTGGCGGTGTTTTAACGGCCTGGATTGTGGGTCATACTGACCGCTTCCGGGCCGCTGTTTCCATGAGGCCGGTAACTGACTGGTATTCTTTTGTTGGAACGACTGATGGTCACATGTGGTATCGCCAGTTCAGAAAATTTCCCTGGGAAGATCCCCTGGAATATATTGAAAGATCACCCATTCATTATGTAGCGAACGTAAAGACTCCCATTATGATTATGACCGGTGAAGCTGACTTAAGAACCCCTATCAGCCAGAGTGAAGAATATTACCGAGCTTTGAAAATGCTCAAGAAAGAAACGCTTCTTGTCCGCATGCCGGAAGAATATCATGGCTGGCGTCGGCCCTCCCACCGGCTGGCCCAGCAGCTCTATTTAATGGCATGGTTTGAGAAATACCGCAAAAAGCCTGAAGACAAGGCCAGAGCTGAAGGTGATTGAAGAACCAGAAGAAACTGGCTTAAAAATTGAGATAAATAACGAGAGGTATTTTGAGGCAGATGATTCCTATTCTAACTGCTCTTGGATTCAGGAAGCGATTAATTATCTTCGAGGGAGAATTTTTGCAAGGTTTAAAAAGAAGGCTTCTTAAAGAAAAAATTTTTCAGGGATGAGTCCCTTGAGATGAGTTAGAGCCTTAAAAAAATGCAGAGGAAAAAGGAAATGAAAATTTAAAAAACCGAAAACCAGGATTAAAAAGAGGGGAGATTAAAGAAAAAAGGAGGCTAGCCATGAAATTCAAAAGAAAAGGCACATTATCCCGGGCCATTCTTGTAACGCTCCTTTTTCTTCTTTTTTGGCCGGGAATCTTTTTCGGCCAGAGAACTGGCTACAGCCGAGAAGAAATGGTGAGACGAAGGGAAAAACTCATGTCCCGGGTCAAAGATGGTTTGATTATTCTCTTCGGTGAAGTCATGGATCAGCCTGCCTCTCATTTCAGGCAGGACAATGACTTTTTTTATCTAACAGGTGTTGAAGATAAAAATGCCATTCTTGTTCTGAATCCCCTAACTAAGGAATCAATTCTCTTTTTACCCCGCCAGACAGCGAGAGAGGAAATGATGGAAGGCCCTAACTGGCTGAAAATAGAAAAGAATGCTGAGAAGCTGGGGCTGACGCGGGTCCAGGAACTCAGCGAATTCGAAGAATATCTGGCCCGAAATACGCGAGGTCTCCAGCCCAGATTTTATGTGCGCCTTTCGCCTCGAGATGAGGTGGATATGAGCCGCGGCGAAACCAGGATTTTTATAGCCCGAAAAAATAGAAGCCATTACAACGACCTCATCTCCCTGGATGAGCATCGGGTCGCAAAGCTCCGCCAGCGTTTTCCCGAAGTTGAACTTTGCGACATCACGCCTTTTATCGATGAAATGAGGCTGATCAAAACAGAGGAAGAAATAGCTATTCTCAGGCGAAATGGAAAGCTTTCAGCCGAGGCCATTAAACAGGCCATGCTGGCCTCAAGGCCAGGAATGTATGAGTACGAAATTGAGGCTGTAGCCATCTATTATATTTTGAAGGGAGGAGCAAGAGGACCGGCTTATGCGCCCATCGTTGGTTCAGGCCCCAATACCTGCATTCAGCACTACAATAAAAATTCCCGGCGGATAGAGGCAGGCGACCTCATTCTGATGGACTTTGGGGCTGACCTCGATCAGCTCTGTATGGATATAACTAGAACCTGGCCTGTTTCCGGCAAATTTACGCCTGAACAGAGAGAAGTCTATGAAATAGTCCTGACAGTGCAGAAGGCCTGCATTGAAGCCTATCGGCCCGGTATTACAGCGGAAGATGTAAGAAAACATGTGGAAGAGGTATTGAAAAAGAAAAAAATGGATGGCCGGGGCCTGCGAGGCGGCATTGGCCATTATGTTGGTCTCGCTACCCATGATGTCGGTCCTGCCGGCATTCCCTTACAGCCTGGCATGGTTTTTGCGATTGAGCCGGCCCTTTATTATCCTGAAAAAAATATCGGTATCCGGATTGAAGATACGGTGCTCATCACGGCTGATGGCTGTGAAGTCCTGACAGCGGATGTCCCCAAAGAAATTGAAGAGATAGAAAAGCTTTTAGCTCAACGTCCCGGGATTAAATGAATCCTGCTTTTTCTGCTACGGGTTAGATATATTTGCGACGCATCATAATTCTTCAAGCAGAATTGGACATCAGACTCTTTTTGCCGAATAGAACTTTAAATTTTTAGCCTCAGGGATGACATGTATTATGATCTTCGGTCCTCCAGGAAAAGAGCATTTGGCCAGAAAAAATCCCTGTAAAAAGTTGCGTTTATTTATGGACACACTACATCTTTTTGCTCATAATTTAAAAAATTATAAAATCGCTGTTCATCTGATGTAAGAATGTAAGAATAGCCTGGTCGATAAGGCAGAGGTTTTTTATAGAAACTTTTGAGTTACGAAACATAGAAGACAGACCTGTAGAAAATTGGCATGAAGGTGATCAGACCCTGAGAAAAATGAAGAAAAAAAATAAGATGAAGAGAAGAAAAAGTTGGTAGAAAAAAAATTATAAAGAGATAATAATTTAAATCAGGGAAAATAAAAAGCTAAAGGAAAACAATTCCATGAGATATGGGGAAAATAATTCAGCGAAAATTTTTCCGATTATCCTTTTAATTCTTCTTTCTTTTTCATTTCTCAGCCCGGCCATAATCCGGCCCGAAGCTGTTGGCTTCTCTTCCGAAAGGCTTAAACTTCTGGACCAGTTTCTGGTTGATTGCATTCAGCAAAAATATTTTCCCGGGGCAGTGGTAATTGTCGGACGCCATGACAGGATTGTCTTTCGCCAGGCCTATGGCCATGCACAATGGATTCCTGAACCCAAGCCTATGAAGATAGACATGCTTTTCGATTTAGCTTCCCTGACCAAACCTGTAGCGACAGCCACCTCCATTATGATTTTGGTGGAAAGGGGAAAGCTCAGTCTTCATGATAGAGTCCGGGATTATGTTCCTGAGTTTTCTGTTTATGAAGATGAAAAAGGCCAGAAGGGGGAGGAGGCTCGCCTCTGGCATCTTTTAACTCATACTTCCGGGCTTCCAGCCTATACCAGCGCCGAGGAAGTAGCCAGGCTCTATGGTTCCCCCTGTCCAACCGAGATGCTGGTTAAACACATTGCCTCTTTAAAAAAGGAATTTCCTCCTGGAAAAGATTTTCGTTATAGCTGCCTGGGCTATATTACCCTGGCTTATATTATTCAGAAAATCACGGGCAAAGACATAGCGACTTTTGCCCGGGAGAATATCTTTCTTCCTCTTGGCATGAAGAAAACATTTTTCAATCCTCCGCCCGAATTGAAGGACCAGTGTGTGGCAACAGAGGTTATTGCGGGAAAGCCTCTTATCGGGATTGTCCATGACCCTCTGGCCCGACTTCAGGGCGGCATTTCCGGCAATGCCGGGCTCTTCTCAACAGCCGATGACCTGGCTCTTTTTGCCCGCATGATGCTCCATCAGGGAGAGCTTGATGGGCAGCGAATTCTCAGCCCCTTGAGCGTCAGGAGGATGACGGAAATCTATCCTGAAGTTCTTTTTTCAGGCCGGGGTCTTGGCTGGGATATAAACTCCCCTTATTCCACAAACAGGGGAGACCTTTTTGGCCGCTCTTCATATGGCCATACGGGCTATACCGGAACTTCTATCTGGATTGATCCCGAAACAAAAACCTTTGTCATCTTTTTGACCAACAGGGTGCATCCTGATGATAAGGGAGTTATAATTCCAGTAAGATCAAGGGTAGCCAATCTGGTGGCGGCGGCAATTATCCAGCCATGATTCAGTGCCCGATAGAAAATCCGGCTATGGGGGAGAGATGACAGCTGAGCTCAGGGAGAAGTCGCCCGAAGAGAAAGTTTATGAAGTTTTAAGCGAACTCGGTATAAATTTTACTCGCTATGAGCACCCGCCCGTTTATACGGTGGCTGAAGCCCGCCTTTACTGGGCTGATCTTCCCGGGGCCCGCTGCAAAAATCTTTTTTTGAGAGATGAGAAGGGCCAGCGACATTTTCTGGTCATTGCTGAGCATGAAAAACCCGTGGATTTAAAAAAGCTGGCCCTGAGACTTGGGGAAAAGAGACTGAGTTTCGCTTCGCCTGAAAGATTACGTCGTTTTCTGGGTGTTGATCCCGGCTCAGTTTCTCCCTTTGGCCTTATCAATGACCTCAAAAAGGAAGTCGAGGTTATCATTGACGCGGATCTGGAGTCAGCCCAGACCCTCCATTTCCATCCCAATATAAATACGGTGACCATAGGTCTGAGCCTGGCTGATTTTAAGAAATTTCTGGCCTGGACAGGCAATCCCTTTCGATTCATCAAATTATGAAAAAAATCTCAGGGGATTAAAATAGAATCAGGAGCCAAAATGAACATCTTCGGGCGGTTAAAGAATACGGCGCCGGTCATCATTGTCCTCGCACTTTTGCCTCTATTTCTGATCAGCCCGTTTTCGGTTTCAAGCTCGGAAGATGAGGTGATAAAAAGCAATCAGAAGGTGACCACACAGGATAATGCAGCCATTTTAAGCCAGAAAATAAGGGAAATTTATAAAGAGGTCAGGCCGGTGGCTCTGGTTTCTCCCGAAGGCTTAAGGGAATGGCAATCTTTTCTGGGTAAGGATGAAGACGATTCTTACAAGGATGACCATCTCTTTATCCTGATTCTCGAAAAGGGTGAGGAGACTTTACTCTGGATTCAGGTAACGAAATTTGAGGCTCAGGCTGATCGGGCAATAGTAAAAAAAGCAAAGGGCTCTAAACTCATCAAGGCAGTACTTAAGAAAGCGGAGACCATTATTGAGAAAAATGATTTTGGCCCGGAAGAAATTGGCCTGATTCTGGGTGAAATTTTAAGGTCCATTGAAAATAAGAAAAAATTATTAGGGATAAGAGCTTTCTGAAATAGAGCTGCTCTTGTCAAAATCCTCCTTTTTTATCAGGGCTGGATAGAATTTTTTTCGATTCAGAAATCATATGTTCGAGAGCGGCAATTATTATGGGTAGGCCGAGCAATTAAATCCAGAAAAAATGCATCAAAAAAGTCTTTGCCTTCAGTTTCACTTTCTTTTAATCTAGGGTATATCATCATAAGTTGAGAAGGGAAGGTTCAATTAGAATTCATAACACTATGTTCGCTCTCTAATATATTCGAATTTTTTATATTCATGTAGTTTATTAAACAGGCAATGGCACCAGCATCTTCTGAGGATTCTTACCGATGTTTTCTCTGACCTCAGCAAGAAATTTGAGAATGACAGAGATAAGCTTGAGGCCAAGCCGAACCCGCAGGTTGGCTACCTTAAGGTAAAGGCAGAGTGGTATAAAAAATTAAAGTTGCTCTATTACAGGAGAAGAGGGATTTGGTGGAGCGGCGAATTCGATGTTGACCCTATCCAAGCAATGCGAGCTTTTAAGGCTTGGAAAGTCATCATTTTATTACGAATCCCGCCGAGGCCGGGAATCGCAATCTTCTTCTGATGAATCTGATTGTTGAGCGGTTTATTCGGATACCGTATTACGAAATTCCTAAAATAACGGCCTGCGAGCCCAAGGCGACAAGTTTAATCACAAGAGGCAAAACGGCTGATGAGGCTCATGGTAAGAAATTTCATCTTTACCCTTTTTTTCCTGGATGCCATATTTTAATTTATAAAGAGAAAATCGTTTGATAAAGCCAAAATTTTATCGTATAAGCCTATATGGAGCTAAAAAATGGACGTGATAAAGGGTTTAAAAAAGATCAAAAATAACTGGAGCTTTAAGAGGCTGGCCCAGGAGCTTGGCCTTCATGAAAAAACCCTGAAGAACTGTTTTTTAGGGATTTATAAGCCATCGTCATTGGCCAGCGAAAGGATATAAATTTTTCTGAAAAATAAAGGAGCAGAGAGATTAATGATAAAGAAGTAAATAAGACCCCCCCAAAAAATCTGGGATAAAATTAAATCAATGAGAAAGGAAGAAAATCAACTCAATCATAAGAGAGGCCATAACTGAATGGCTCAAAGAGAATAAAACGGCTAAAATGGTTCTTTATTCGCCCAAATACTATCATGAAAGAAAATCAAAATGAGCACGATTAGCCTCCGCTACTTAAGAAAAGAATTCGATAGGGTTAAACAAAAATATTTCCCAAGGTGGGATAAAAAGGGATTATGGAAAGTTTGTAGAGGCTGGCCGAAATTTAGACCACGCCGGGCAGCGGCGCGTTGTTATTTTCATAAAAAACGAATCGCGATCTTTCGAGTTCCTAAACGTTATACATTAGAATGGCTGCTTATTCATGAGATTTGCCATGTTGTAACAAGAGATAGTTTTCATGGTACCGCCTGGCTAAAGAGAATGGCAAAAGCTGCGGAGATAGCTCCCTTGCGGGTAAAAAAAGAGATTGAAGAAGATATAAAACAGTTACAATGTACGACGAAAAGGCTGATTTACGATGAAATTTGGTGTCTTGGCCTGAGCACTAACCTTAATTTTAATTGCGCAAGAGGAAAAATAATGCGAAATCATGGTCTAAGTGTAACGGACCTCAGATTCTTTCCTAGGCTAAAGTTTTGGTTTGATAATGGTAGAAGAATCAAGTTAACAATAAAAAGTATTGTTAGAGAGACGGAAAAAAGGGGAAATAAAGGGAACATTTGAGAATTATTTTGATTGTGGCAGCTCTAGTGTAATTGAATCGGCACAAGCTGAAGACAAAATTTTTTTATCTAAGGTTTCGGCGGGGCTTGAGATAAAATTGAATAATCAAATGGAGAGAGGAATTTTTTAATCGGAGCTTCGATTTGCCTGAAATCGATAGATTCATTCAGTCCGCCTGCCTTCTTGATTGTCCAAGCCTTGTTATTGAGTTTGGAAATGGCTCTGGACAAGAGTTAAAATTACTTTTGAACGTTAGCCAGGCCAAAAAGCTGAAAGGAAGTCAAAACGGATTAATTCAGGCTGCCGAGAATCTGAAAAAAACTTTATTAAACAGCTTAAAAAAAATGACAGCCTTTGTATTTTTTGCCTCAGTAAAATTATTAAAAAAATGATGTATATGTAAAGCGAAAAAAATTTTTTGTTTAAAAAAGAAATCATGCCCTCTAGTATACGGATATAAGATTTAATTATCAAAGGATATGCTGCTTTGCAGGCTATAAAAAACCGAACCATTAAATTATCTCTGGCACCAGAGAAGTATGGCCAGGGATAGCAGGCCAATTAAATCTGCCGAGTGGAGGCAAAAAAAGGAACTTAAAGCATGATATGATTAGACCGCACCACCTTAATCGATTCTTTAAAGAATTTAGAATTGAATTAATGAAATAAATGCGGGAAATGTCAGAAAATAAATGACCGATTTATCCCCCTAGATGGCCATCTTGTGGCCATGCTGGACTCAATCGAAAGGCGAAGCCGGTTTGTTTTTATCTATACGGAGATCGGAGATAGATTGAAAAATATCACTAGAGTTTTTGAATCTGCTTTAAAAAGGGCTAGATTTACCGCAGGCCGGGAAAAAAGGACTGACTTTTCATGACTCGCGCTACATCGCCGCTTATAGGCTCTGCAAGTTGACCGATATCGTCATAGCAAGTAAAATATTATGTCATTCACGCTCAGATATGAGGATGAGATATATTCAGGCGACAGACGAAGATAAACGTCTCACAGTTGGAGAATCCTCGCAAAGCCCCATTTCAGAACGAAAAAATCCTGGCAGAGATCGGGTTATGGCGGCATTTACAGGCCAACTTTGTCGTAATATATCTCTTTTAAAATCAATAAGTTAGCTAAGATTCGCGCCCGTAGCTCAGTGGATAGAGCGGTGGACTTCGAATCCAAAGGGCGGGGGTTCAAATCCCTCCGGGCGCGCTCCCCCCGTCTTTTTTAGAAAGCACCCCAGATTGCTGGCGAAAAAAGCCGATTTCTTTGAATTTAAATAGGTGCTGGCCTTTTAGGGGAATTTGGGGGATATAAAGCGAAAGGAGGGGGTTATGATTTATTTTTTATGGCCAGCACCGATTATTATTATTGTAAAAAAAACAGCCTTTGTCAATGCTTCAAGTGGCCTTTCCCTGAAAGGCGCAATCATTTGTCAGGCCTATATTGGCTGTATTTGTTTTAAAATCAATAAATTATAAAATTTAAGACGATCTGAAAATTAGTTCCGAAATTGACCCATATTTTCTTTATTCATTTTTATTTTTTAAAAGGAACCCGGTTAAGGTTTTTCAAAAACCCATTTTTCCCTTATAGAAAAGTATATTAAGGCGGAAAAAAGACCAGAAATTCACGCTAAAAAATTGCTGGAGTTACCTCACTTTTGGAAAGGAGCCTTTTTGTGTCGTTTTTAGATATTTCCTGCGAAAAGAGAAAAGGAAGATTAGGCCATTATGGTGAATAAGGTGAGATAAAAAAATCATCTTAATTGATGATTGACAGGCCTATCCACGATTGTGTTAATATAAAAAATTGAAAATAATTGGAAGGGGGTAAGAATGGCTAAAATCCTGATGATTGATTTTTCCGAAGAAGATATAAAGCAGCTTCAGGCCGAAAAATGGGACGTGGAGGGCCGGGAAACCAACTGGAAATCAGGGAAGATCGAAAGCCTTGTTCCTCCCCTTGATTGCCGTCTGATTTTCTTTCAGCTCAATCTGGGCGACTCCGGACCTGGCCTTCATGTGGGCGATGCCGCTAATTTTGAAGCCATTCTCCTCGATGGAGGAGTTATCACCTGTTTTCTTGGATCCGGTGAGGAATTTCATCTGACGAATCTCTTCGGACCCATCCCCGGGCTGAAACTTGAGGTCAACAAGAGACCTTCTTTTATCAATAAAATTGCCGATAGCCAGGCGGGACGTCTCCTTGAAGAATTCATGCCTCAAATTGTCAAATCCTATGAGCTTTTCTCTGATGAAGATGAAACAAAGAACTTACTGACGGTAGATGAGGAGGGCTCAGGATATAATCAGATTGAAGTTCTGGCCAGGAATTATCGGCGCCGCCCGGTGGCAGCCTGCCTGCGCAAGGGCAAGGGCTATCTTTTCCTTCTTCCCTGGTTTGGCCAGAACAATCTGGATGTTGTTCGGGCCATGCTCCGTCAGATTTTACCCCCCATGACCCCTTATCTTTTTGAAGAAAATCCCTTTGCCTGGATTGAAAGCCCTGATTATTATTTCCCCTCGCTTAAAGCGGTTTTTCAGCAAATCCAGGAAGAAACAGAGCGCCATCGGCAAACCATCTTCCGCTTGAGAAATCAGGCTGAAGAGTTAAAGAAGACCGAACAGGAAATGTTCTTCCAGCTCATCACCGGTCAGAATGAGGTTTTGAAAAAGGCCGTCGTTCATGCCTTTAATTACCTTGAATGGCCCACTGTCGTCGATGTTGATGACTACTGGAAGAGGGTCATCCGGATTAAAGAAGAGGATATCTGGCTGATTGATGATGCCGATGAAAAGACAGTTGAGGAAAAAATCAGAACAAGTCCCCTGATGCTCGTTGTTATCCGGAGTGGTCTCGGCCCGGCTCCGGAGAACGATCTCGTTGTCTTGCAGAAGTTTAAGGCCCGTCGCATGCAGGAATTCGATAATACCAAGATGAAAGCCTTGCTTATCGGTAATTATTATTTACGGCAGGATGCTCGATCCAGGCCCATCCCCTTTACCCAGGAGCAGATAGATGAAGCTGTAGCTGATGGCAATGGGTTGATGACCACAGCCGAACTTTTCTGGGCAATTAAAGCTGAAAAGGAAGGTAAAATAAGCAAAGAGGAAATAAGAAAAGCCATCCGCGAAAAAAAGGGGTTGATTACTTTTAGTTATTGACCCTGTTATCTTCAGGCAAAAGAGGTAAGAGGTTTTGAAAGAAGATAAAGAGTTAAGGATAATCTGTTTTCACTGTGGGGCAACTAACCGCATTCAGGAAAAAGTCCTGGCTCCCGGCAAAAAAATTCTCTGCGGCCGCTGTCGTAATGCCCTGCCTGAGCCAGGGACAGTTCTGACCCTTTCTCCTCAGCGGATTTATAATCTCATTAAAAATGGTTCTATTCCCATCCTTTTCGAATTTTATTCTGATAACTGTCCCCACTGCCTGCGGATGAAACCCATCCTGGAAAGACTGGCTAAAAGGCGGGCTGGAGAAATTATGGTTGTCATGGTCAATGTTGACCAGTATCCAGAGCTGGCGGCCGGTTTTGGCATTAGCTCTGTTCCCACTTTTCTCATTGTGAAAAAAGGAACTGAAGTTGGTCGTTTGTCTGGTGCTCAGGATGAAATGGATTTTTCTTTCTGGGTGGCCAGTCGCGCCTGATAAAAAAAGAAGGAATGCCGAAGCGGGGACTCGAACCCCGACTCCCAAAATAGTGGGAACTAGCCCCTCAAGCTAGCGTGTCTACCAATTCCACCACTTCGGCATCCCATTTATTTTTCTATCACAAATCTTTCTAACTTATTTCTTTTCACCCTTCTGTTCAGGGTTTGCAGGTGTTTCTTTCTTTTCTCCGGGTTCTTTCTTTGTTTCCTCAGCCTTTTTCTGGGTCTCAGTTACTGCGGGGACAGATTTCATGACCGACTTTTCCCCTTTAGTGGAGACAAGCCACAGTCCAATTGAAGTCAGCATGAAAATCACTGCAGCTGCTGTCGTTATTTTGGCCAGAAGCGTTGTGGCTCCCCTTGGACCAAAGGCTGTCTGGCTGCCCACTCCCCCGAAGGAACCAGCAAGGTCAGCAGCTTTCCCTGACTGAAGAAGAACAGCCACAATTAAGATAAGACAAATGAGAACATGAAGAATAATTAATAACGCACTCACCTCTTTTTTACCTCAATTGAGTTCTTTATAATTTTAACAAAACTTTCGGCCTCAAGGGAAGCCCCACCCACTAAAAAACCATCCACCTCTTCTTTTTCAGCCAGGGAAGCGGCGTTTTCGGCTTTAACCGAACCGCCATAAAGAATTATAGCACAGGAAGCAAGTTCTTCGCCATAGCGCTCAGCCAGAATCTGGCGGATGTAATGATGGGCCTCCTGAGCTTGTTCCGGGGTGGCATTACGACCGGTGCCAATAGCCCAAACCGGTTCATAGGCAATAATGATTTTAGCTACTTCTTCCTGGTCAAGATCTCTAAGAGCCAGGTTAAGCTGGGCTCTGATTCGCTCAAAGGTCAATCCCCTTTCTCTTTCCTCCAGAGTTTCTCCAAGGCAAAGAATGGGATGGAGCTCATTCCTCAGGGCCGCTTTAAGCTTGCGGCTGACTATATCATCGCTTTCGCCCATGATTTGCCTTCTTTCTGAATGACCCACAATAACATACTGGCAGCCTGCGTCTCTGAGCATCGGCCCGGAAATTTCACCTGTAAAGGCACCACTATCTTCCCAGAAAATATCCTGAGCCCCAAGCTGAACCGGGCTACCCTCTATGGTTTTAGCCACTTCATAAAGGGCAGTGAAGGGAGGGCAGAGCACAATTTCTGAACCAGCTAAATTCAGGGATGCTTTTACCACAGCTGCGGCTAACGCTTTGGCTTCCTGAATGGTCTTATTCATTTTCCAGTTGCCAGCAATAAAGGGAATTCTCGAGGCTACTTTTTTCCCTTGAATCATTCTTGCCTCTTCGTTCTGGATTGATTTCATCAGGCCCTATTCGAGGGCTTCGATTCCAGGAAGTGTCCCATAGGCAATGAATTCCAGGCTGGCCCCGCCACCTGTCGAGACATGAGTAATCTGGCTGGTAACACCTGCTTTTTTCAAAGCTGACACGGAATCGCCGCCGCCAACTATGGAAATGGCCGAACAGGCCGCTACGGCCCTGGCAATGGCCATCGTTCCCTGGCTAAAAGGCTCAAGCTCAAAAACACCCAGGGGGCCATTCCAGAAAATTGTTTTGGCCTTATTGATGAGAGAAGTGAACATGGTAATTGTTCTGGGCCCGATATCGCCCGCCATCATCTCTGAAGGTATGGGAAAACCATCAATGATGGCTGGAGTTACTTCAGCCTTAAGGGAAGGCGCGACCACATGGTCAACTGGAAAATGCAGGCCCACTCCCTTTTCCCGGGCCTTCTTGAGGATAGTCTGCGCCTTTTCGAGCTGGTCCATTTCAACCAGAGAGCGGCCAACTTCAAAATTCATGGCTTTAAAAAAGGTGTAAGCCATGGCTCCGCCAATTAAAATCTCATCAGCCTTATCCAGAAGACTTTCAATCACAGGGATTTTATCTGAGACCTTGGCCCCACCGAGAATGGCCACATAGGGTCTTTCCGGGTCTTCAATGGCTTTTTTAAGATAGGTAACCTCCTTTTCCATTAAAAAGCCTGCAGCCTTTTCAGGCACGAATTTAACCATCCCCACGACTGAGGCGTGAGCCCGATGGGAGGCGCCAAAGGCATCGTTAACATAGACGTCTATCTGAGAGGCAAGTTCCCGCGCGAAGGATTCGTCGTTGGCTGTCTCCCCTGGATGAAAACGCAAATTTTCAAGAAGCAAGATATCTCCTGGCTTAATCTGGCTTTTTAGTTGCTCCACTTCTTTGCCCACAACCTCAGCTGCCAGGGTCACAGGCCGATCAAGTATTTCCTCCAGTTTTCGCGCCACAGGCTTGAGGCTCAATTTCGGGTCATATTTTCCCTTGGGCCGGTCTAAATGGGAGGCGATTATAAGAGCAGCCCCATTATCCAGAAGATAGCGAATTGTGGGCAGGGCCGCTCGAAGACGAGTATCGTCCCGCACAGCCCCGCTTTCATCGAGGGGGACATTAAAATCAACCCGGAGAAAAACCTTTTTATTTTTAAAATCAATTTCGCAGATGGATTTCATAGCTTTACCTGGCAATATATTTAATCAAATCGTAGAGGCGGCAGGAATAGCCCCATTCGTTGTCATACCAGGCCAGAACTTCAACCAGATTCTCATCTACCAGGCGGGTGAAGGGGCCATCGACAATGGCCGAATGGGGATTGCCCATAAAGTCGACGGAAACCAGTTCTTCATCAGTATAGTCAAGAATACCCTTGAGCTCATTGGCGGCCGCTCGTTTAAAGGCCTCATTGACCTCCTGGACTGAAACCTTCTTTTTCAGCAGGGCGACTAAATTAACCAGAGAAATGTTGGGCGTTGGAACCCGGATAGCAATGCCGTCGATTTTTCCTTTTAGCTCGGGCATAACCAGGCCAACAGCCTTGGCTGCTCCGGTGGTTGTGGGAATCTGGCTCACAGCCGCGGCTCTGGCCCTTCTCAAATCCTTATGAGGCTGATCAAGAATTCTCTGGTCGTTGGTATAGGCGTGAATTGTCGTCATAAAGGCCTTTTCAATCCCGAAAGTATCATGCAAAACCTTGGCTACAGGGGCAACGCAGTTGGTGGTGCAGGAAGCATTGGAAAGGACAAAATGTTTTTGCGGGTCATAGGCCTTTTCATTAACGCCCATGACAATGGTTATATCTGGGTCAGTCGCTGGCGCCGAGAAAATGACTCTCTTTGCCCCGGCCTGAATGTGTTTATTTGCCTCGGCTTTGGTTTTGAATTTACCCGTCGCCTCAACCACAATTTCGACTCCCAGGTCTTTCCAGGGAATACTGGCCGGGTCCTTTTCCGCAAAAACCCTGATTTCTTTGCCCTGAACGAGGATGGAATTATCCGTCCATTTAACTTCTTCCTTAAAAATGCCCATAACAGAATCATATTTAAGCAGATGGGCTAAGGTGCGAGCATCAGTGATATCATTAACGGCCACAAATTCAATTTCAGGGTCTTTATAAGCCGCCCGAAAAAGACTGCGACCAATACGGCCAAAGCCATTTATGCCCACGCGGATGGCCATAACCTTACCTCCTTTTTCCGAAAATTTTGACCTTTATTAGTATCATAAATAGAGAGCTGAATCAATTCCTTAATAGTAAAAATGGCAGGGGCTAACCCTTATTTAGTATTATAATTAGAGAGCTGAATCAATCCTCATCAGGCTTTCCCTAAAAACAATAGAGGTTTTAGCGACTCTTTATCGTTAGCCGCTCACTCAAACCGTTTATCCTCTTTTTAAGTTGCTTTAATTAAATGGCTTCAACTTTTGAAGCTCTAGGCCAATTTCCTGGCTGAAATTATTCAGGTCCTTTCTCAAGCTCCTGCCTCTGGAGACGCAACCACAGGAAAATTTAGAACAGTCTGGTTATATAAATCACTGAGGCGCTGATTAAAGCGACACTGAGATTGTCATCAATTCCAAGAGGTAGAGCTTCGACCAGGGAGGCAACCAGCCCGCCCAGAAAGATTACGGGCAGGGAAATCTGAACAAAGGGATGGAGGATATAACCAGCCATAAGGCAGGCACAGAAATGAGCCAGGCTCCCCTGAACGGTCTTGTCAAAAAAGGGCGTCCGGCCAAAACGTAGACCATAAATTTTGCTGAAAAAGTCGCCAAAAATAAGAAAGGAGATGGCCACAACAGCTATATCCTGCTCAAAAAGAAGAAGGGTGAGGAAAAAACTGACCAGAAAAAGGGTAATCGAAGAAAATCTGGTTTTTTCCTTTTCCTTATATATTTTGCGAACCTTAACGAAGAAAAAGCGATTAATTTGGTTCGAAATCAGGCGCAGTAAATCAGGAACTAAAAAGAAAAGGGTAAGTGCGCCAAGAAAGGTAAGAACAATTTTTCTTTCGAGCTTAAAATAAATGAGAATCAGCAAAAATGCCAGGGGACGTAAATAAAGGCGCCAGCCAATAAGGCCTTTTTGGGCAAATTCTGAGGGTTTCCACAGGCCAAATTTCCAGATGTTTAGAACATTGATAGCCAGAATATAGAGAATTATTAACAGAGAAAAGAGCTTGGCTGCGGAGAAGGGGACAAAAATAAGGATAAGGAAGAATAGCGAGGGCAGAATGAAACCCCCTACAAACTCCCCCTTTCTGGCTATCCAGCTCAAGATGATGACCAGAAAGGCTAAAAGAAAAAGCGAAAACCAGGGCAGAAAGCCCTGGCCATAAAAGATTCCCAGAAAATAAATCAGAAGGCCAGTGGCTGTGGCTACACCCTGGCCGCCCCGAAATTTAAGATAAAAGGGAAAGACATGGCCAGAAATGGAACCAGCCGCAGCCAAATAACCGCCAAAGGCTGAACTGGTTATCAACTGGCCCAGGTAAAGAGAAATTAAGCCTTTGCTTACATCAAAGACAGCTGTAATGATGGCTGGAAACAGGCCGAGGACATGATAGGTATTAACTGTGCCGGCATTCTTTGTTCCTTCCTCCCGAATATCCACTCCCTTGAGTTTTTGGGCTAAAAAATAGGCTGGAAGAAAACTGCCGAAAAGGTAACCAATGAGAACAGCCGTAAAATAGAAAATGAAATCTAAGTGTTTCATTTAAGGGAAGACTTCCTTATGCTATTTAATTTTATTCTTTCTTGTCAAATTTAAAATGGAGCTTTCTCATTTGGAAAATTACCGGGCTTATTTGGATGTCTTTTTTGATCTTAAAAGTTTCTTATTTTGCTGAGAGTAAATTTTCAGGCTAAATTAAAGCTTTTTTATAGCTTCATTCTTATCTTCGATATCTTCTCTAGCTTGAGGCAGACAGAGGGTCTGAATTTGGTTTGGATTATTTATAGAGAGAATTTTTTTCTGAGCTTTTTAAAAAATCTAAAAGCTATAATTATTCGGGTCTAACCACACCCACCGCAGAAGGCCTATTTAAATTGTTTATTTAGAGAAAAAAATTTTTATGATAAAAGTTAGTGGATTATTCAGGTTCAGCCAGCGCCTTTCTATGACAAAATTTAATGGTTAATCAGGTTCAGCTAAGCGCACTCAAAAGGTCCATCTTAATTAAACTAAAGAAAAGAAGGGAATTTCTGTGATAAAATTTACTGGCTGGAGGAAAGGATGAAAGTTCTGAATTCAAGCCAGATGAAGGAGATTGATCGGCTGACCATTGAGGAAATTGGCATTCCCGGGCCGGTTCTTATGGAAAATGCCGGCCGGCAGATTTTCCTGACCATAGTCCGGAAGTTTCCTGATTTTATCCGTCAGAAAATTGTCATTGTAGCCGGGAAAGGCAACAATGGTGGCGATGGCCTGGTTGTGGCCAGGCATCTTTTTAATCATGGCTGTCAGCCGCGAATTTTCCTCCTGGCTTCGAAGAGCGAGGTTAAAGGCGATGCTGCCCTTAATCTGCGTATAGCTGAAAATATCGGCCTTAAAATTGAAGAGCTTGAAGAAGAGAAGGACTGGCTCAGTTTCGGCGAGGCTTTAGCTGAAGCCACAATTATTATTGATGCTATATTTGGAACCGGACTGGAGAAGGCAGCTGAAGGAAAATATGCCCGGGCCATTGATCTGGTCAATAAGAGCCCGGCTTTTAAGATAGCTGTTGACATCCCTTCGGGTCTTTCTTCTGATACACCCCAGCTTATCGGCCCTGCCGTTAAAGCGGATTTAACTGTTACCCTGGGGGCGCCAAAAATAGCTCATGTTTTGCCCCCGGCCGAGGAATTTGCTGGTGAGGTTATTGTGGCCGATATTAGCCTGCCTCGCTTTCTTTTTTCTAATGAAAAGCACCGGATAGAATGGCTGGAAAAAGAAAAGATTTTGAGCTGTTTTCAGCCCCGGAAAAAGGATACGCACAAGGGGACTTATGGTCATCTCCTCATTCTGGCTGGCTCTGTGGGGAAAACAGGTGCTGCCATCATGGCCGCCCGGGCCGCTCTGAGATCAGGGGCTGGCCTGGTGACCGTAGCCACACCGCGGAGCTGCCTTCCCATTATTGCCCGCTCAACCATGGAATTGATGACCGAGCCTCTGCCCGAAACAAAGGAGGGTACAGTTAGCCGGGAGGCTTTACCCCGGCTCAAAGAATTGATAAAGGGCAAAGACTGCCTTCTTATCGGGCCAGGGCTTTCGCTCCACGAAGAAACAGCGGAACTGGTAAAAACTCTGTTGCCCGAAATCAACCTCTCTTGCCTGATTGATGCTGATGGCCTGAATATTCTGGCCAGATATCCTGAACTTTTAAGAAAATTGCCTGAAACCTGTGTCTTAACTCCCCATCCCGGTGAGTTTTCTCGTCTCAGCGGCCTCCCCACGGCTGAAATTCTGGCAAGACGCCTGGAACTCGCCCAGAATTTTTCTCGCCAGTATGGCCTTATTCTGGTTCTGAAAGGTTATCGGACCATAATCAGCAATGCCGATGGTTTTATTTATATCAATCCTACAGGCAATCCCGGTATGGCCAGTGGCGGCTCAGGGGATGTTCTCAGCGGTCTGGCCGCTTCTTTCCTGATGCAGATTAAAGATTCTTTTTTAGCCGTGGCCGCAGCTGTTTATATTCATGGCTTAAGCGGAGATATAGCCAGAGAGAGGGTAGGCGAAAGGCCCCTGGTCGCCGGGGACCTCCTTCGTTTTCTTCCGGCTGCAATTAAAAAACTCGAAGACCTGGCCAGAGAAAAGCCGGGACCAGGGCCCAGGGAAATTGGCCTGATTCCTCTGAGAGAAATTTGATAACCATGTCAGAAAGCTCCCTCTATTTTGTCAGCTATTCTGAAGAAGAAACGATAGCTATTGCCAGGAGCATTGCCGAAACCTGGAAGGGTGATGAAATTGCCTTCTTATACGGGGAACTCGGATCAGGGAAAACTGTCTTTGCCCGGGGTTTAGCGGCAGGCCTTGGAGTTAAAGATATTAATGAAGTCTGTAGCCCCTCTTTTACCCTGGTCAATATTTATTATGGCCGCTGCCCGATTTTCCACATTGATCTTTTTCGCCTGGAAAGACAGGAAGAAATTCTGGACCTTGGCTGGGAGGACTGGTTAGGGCAGGGGGTGGTCATCGTCGAGTGGGCCGAGAAAATTGCCTTTGACCCTGGCTTACCTTTTTATCAGGTGGAAATTAAAATCGGCGAGAAAGGCGAGCGAAAAATCCAGCTTTCCTTAAAATCAGCTTGAAGCTCATCTTATTGATAAATCAATAGCTTCTCTGAGTGACCGGGCCGCCTGCTCAGGGTCATCTGCCCGGGCTATAGCTGAAATTACAGCCACTCCTGCAGCTCCAGAGGCCATTATTTCCGGGATGGAAGCAGCTGTAATGCCGCCAATAGCGAGAACGGGAAGGCTTACAGCCTGGCAGATAGCTTTTAAACCCTCAAGACCAAGAGTCGGCCTTAAATCTTCTTTCGAACCGGTCCAGAAGACAGGTCCAGCACCCAGATAATTAGCCCCCTCGCTTTCCGCTTCTTTAGCTTCCTTGACCGTATTGACGGAAATGCCAATGATGAGCCTGTCTCCAGCGAGTTTTCGGGCAACCTTCAGGGGCAGATCTTTTTGACCCAGATGGACGCCCTGAGCCTCTGCTGCCAGGGCTATATCAATCCTGTCATTAATAATCAGGGGAATTTTTTTCGGTCGAAGAATTTCTCTGGCTTCCAGGGCCAGGGAAAAAAACTCCCGGTCTGACCATTTTTTGCCCCGAAGCTGGACCAGGGTAGCACCACCCCTCACGGCTTTTTCCATTACCTGGATTATGTCTTTCTGAGATAGAGCCTCGCTATCAGCAATAAAGCACAGCCGCCACATCCAAATTGGTGCCACCCTACCTATTTACCTATTTCCTCCCCAAAATTCGTGCCAACTTACATATTTACCTATTTTTAAAATTGGTGCCAGCCTACATATTTACCTCTTTTTTTCAGCCAAAATCAAGCTTATTCCTTCCCATAATTCTACCCGATCTCTTTCCTGAAATTTCTGCCCCCCAATCAAGCCATATACTCTCCTTGCGCCTCCCTGCCGACCCCAACGTGAAACAGGTGTCTTAAATTCGTTCCAGCTTGAAATTCGTGCCAGCTTATTTATTTACCTAATTTATTTACCTAATTTTTAATTTTGGTCTCAGGGTAAAGTAAAAGCCAAAATTCCTGTCCTTCGAAATTCTTGTTCGAAATTCGTGCCGCCTTACCTAATCACGAATTTTTTTGAAATTGATTCTACTTTATTTTTTATTTATTCATGCTCTACTTTTTCAGCCAGTAGTTTTATCAATTCATAAAATCTGTTTATTTAAGATTCTAGGCTGCGGGATTCAAAGAAAAGAGTCGTTGACAAACCCCTCCGATTTTTTCTTAAATGGAAAAGAGTGGAGGGAGAAGGAAAATGAACGTCGAGCTTCTTAAATCAAGAATTTATGAAGTCCCTGATTTTCCTAAACCAGGCGTAAGTTTCAAGGACATAACGCCTCTTGTTCAGGAGCCCGAGTGCTTCCGCTATATCATTTCTGAAATGACCAAATGGGCCAGACCCAGGAACCCAACTCTGATTGTCGGGATTGAATCAAGAGGCTATCTTTTCGCCGCCCCTCTGGCTTATGAGCTCGGTCTGGGGTTAAGTATTATCCGGAAAAAAGGCAAGCTCCCCCGTAAAACAATCTCAATTGTCGCGCCCAATGAATATGCCGTTGAAACCTTCGAGATGCATGCCGATGGGGCCAGACCAGGGGATCGAGTTATTATTATCGATGATCTCATCGCCACCGGTTCTTCTTCCATCAGCGCCATTTCTCTGGTTAAAAAACTGGAAGCTGAGGTTGTTGGCTTTGGCGCCGTCGTGGAGCTTGTTTTTCTCGATGGTTTAAACAATATTAAGAAAGCCCATCCGGAAGTTGATGTTTTTACTCTGGTTAAACTCTATCAATAAGGAATAACATCAATGAAAACCTGGTTAGACCGCTTTTTTCATCTCAGCGAACGCCGCACCTCAGTCCGGACCGAAGCCCTGGGCGGAATAACCACCTTTATGACTATGTCCTACATAATATTTGTCCAGCCCGCTATCCTGAGTCAAACGGGCATGGACAGAGGGGCGGTGATGGTGGCAACCTGTTTGAGTTCAGCGCTGGCCACCCTGCTTATGGGCCTTCTGGCCAACTACCCCTTTGCTCAAGCCCCCTATATGGGTCATAACATCTTTTTTGCCGTCATTGTTTGCGGCGTCATGGGATATTCCTGGCAGGTGGCTCTTGGCGCCATCTTTATTTCCGGCTCTATCTTTTTCCTCCTTTCTGTCATTGGAGTCTGGGAAACTTTAGCGGCAGCTGTGCCCGCCTCCCTCAAAAATGCAATCTCCGTCGGAATCGGCCTGCTTATTGCTCTTGTTGGCCTTGAATTTGGGGGTCTGGTGGTTGACACTCCTGGCGTTCTTGTAGGTATCGGTGATCTGACCAGCCGACCTGTCCTCCTCACCTTATTTGGGGTAGCCTTAACTTCATGCTTGATGGCTCTGAGAGTCAGGGGTTCGATTCTTTTAGGCATTCTGGCCACAGCCGCGCTGGGCATTCCCCTCAAAATTGTTCGTTATCATGGCATCTTTTCAGCTCCGCCGAGTCTTGAACCAACTTTTTTAAAGCTCGATATTGTCGGGGCCCTGCAGGTCGGTCTTATAACCATCATTTTTGTTTTTTTCTTCCTCGATCTTTTTGATTCAGTAGGAACCTTTATTGGCGTCAGCGCACCTGCAGGCTTTATCAAAAATGGTCGGCTTCCGGGAATTAATAGAGCCATGATGGCTGATAGCTTAGCCACGGTTATGGGTTCGCTGCTCGGTACCTCCACCGTTGGTAGCTACATCGAAAGCGCCACCGGCATTGCCCAGGGAGCCAGGACCGGGCTGGCCAATGTTTTCACCTCTCTTCTCTTCCTCGTTTCTCTTTTCTTCAGCCCATTAGCCGAGATGATTGGGGGCGAATACACCGAGGGAAATCTCGTCCTGCGACCGGTAATTGCACCTCCCCTGATCATCGTGGGTTATTTAATGATGAAAGCCGTCACCCAGATTGACTGGGATGATTTGACCGAAGCTATTCCAGCTTTTCTGACCATCATCATCATGCCCATGACTATCAGCATTACTGATGGCCTGAGTTTTGGCTTTATTTCTTATTCTTTGCTGAAACTGGTAAGCGGCCGCGGCCGGGAAGTTCACTGGCTGATTTATCTTTTTTCTGCCCTGTTTATCCTCCGCTATATCTTGCAGTAGGTTCAGCTACACTAAATGAACTGAGGCTGAGGTGCTAAAGCGGCCAAACTGACTGAAAGTTGCCTTGTCTCCACTCGATGTTTCAATTTACACTTCATTTCATGCTTTTAAATAAAGCGAGAGGAGTGAGCTATGGTGAGACGAAAACCATTCTTTTTATCCCTCTTTTTAACTTCGATTTTTTCTTTATCCTTTTCACTCTTTTCTCTCTTTTTTCTCTTTTCTCTTTCAGGCTGCGCCACCGCGCCACCAGCGAAATTAACGGAGAGTGCGGCCATGGTTAAGACACATCCCTGGGTAGAAAAGACCCTGCATCGGCTCAGTCTTGAGGAAAAAATTGGCCAGCTTCTTTTTGTTTCCATCAGCGGCCGATTCTTTCCCGCCGATAGCGACGAAATGTCCCGTCTTCGTTATCTCATTCGAGAAAAAAAAGTAGGTGGAGTAATTCTGTTTGGTGGCGAGGTCTACGAAACAGCCCTTCTTCTGAATCAGCTTCAGAAATGGGCCAGAGTGCCTCTCCTTGTCGCCTCGGACCTTGAACGAGGAGCGGGCAATCAGATTAATGGCGCCACGGTTTTTCCACCCCTGATGGCCCTGGGTGCCGCTGACTCTGACGATCTGGCTTATGAAATGGGCCGCATCACGGCCCTTGAAGCCAGAGCTGTGGGCATTCATCAGACTTATGCCCCGGTTGTTGATGTCAACATTAATCCCGATAATCCAATCATTAATACCCGCTCAGTGGGCGAAGATCCGGAACTGGTGAGTCGAATAGCCATTAATTTCATCCGGGGCTGCCAGGAAAATGGCCTTATAGCCACGGCCAAGCATTTCCCCGGCCATGGGGATACTGACCTTGATTCCCATACTCTTTTGCCTGTTATTTCGGCGGACCTCGAAAGGCTGGAGAAAGTCGAGCTTTTGCCCTTCAAGCGGGCCATTGAGGCCGGAGTTAAATCCATTATGACGGCCCATCTTCATGTGCCTGCCCTTGATTCAACGCCAGGGCTTCCCGCCACTCTGTCGCCCCTTATTTTGAGTGAGTTGCTCCGGAAAAAATTCAATTTCCAGGGAATAATCGTAACCGACGCTCTGACGATGGGTGGAATTACTCGTTCCTTCAGCCCGGCTGAAGCCGCCATAAGAGCGATAAAGGCCGGCGTTGATTGCCTGCTGCTTCCAGCTGATATTGATGCCGCCTCAGCTGCCCTGAAAGATGCCGTCCGCAGCGGAGAGATTCCAGTTTCCAGAATCGAGGCTTCCGTGCGTCGTCTTCTTCTGGTTAAAGCACAACTGGGTTTAGCCAGGAACAAGCTGGTTAATATTAATCTGTTGCCATACAGGGTTGGCCTGAAGGAGTATCAGCAGATAGCTTCAAAGGCCTTCGAAAAAGCTATCACTCTGGTTAAAAACGAAGGTGCGATTATTCCTTTTAACAAAAAAGACCGAAAAATACTGGCTCTTTCTCTGAGCTCAGACCTGGGAGATTATTATGCCGGTCGCCAGTTTATCCGGGAGATTGAGAAGCGCTGTCCTGAAACAGAATCCTTTTACGCCGATGCTGATACTGGCCTTGAGAGCCTTGAGCTTGCACGCCAAAAGGCCTCTGAAGCCGAGATAATAATCGTCGGCCTTTTTTCCACTTTGAGAGCCGGGAAGGGCAGTGTCGGCCTTGAGTCCAAGCATATCAATCTGGTTAAGGACCTGGCTTCTCTCCATAAGCCTTTAATTGTTATTTCTTTTGGTAGCCCCTATTTCCTGCGCCATTTTCCAGAAGTCCCTGTTTATCTCTGTGCCTATAGAAACGCGCCTCAGGCTCAAACAGCGGCTGTCCAGGCTATTTTCGGGGAAATAGATATTGAAGGGAAACTTCCGGTTTCCATTCCCGGCCTATTTCCCATTGGACATGGCCTCAAAATTAAAAAATAAAAAACGATTTATAAAATCTATTGCTGTCCAAAATAATCTGAGATCTCGTTAATTTCCAAATTACTGAGGAGAGGTAGACGAAACTTTTCCACCTTCTCCAAACCAAGTTGCCTTTTCTATTATTCGTATGTGTTGCGCAATTAAAAAAACTCAAGGCTAATTGCTCTGCTTCGCTTATGAGGTGAGGTGATTTTCAATCGGATGCTCAATTTATTTCTCCAAATCTCTGTAATCTAAACGCTGGAGATTAATCCTATGTCCTTAAAGTCTGTATACCTCCGGAGAGGCTTTTTATGAGCTCTATATACGAGGCTTAAAAGCAAAATGGCTATGTCGCTCTCATATCTTATTAATTTTCTTTTAATTAGCCTCGGGCGCAATAAACCCGGCTGAAATAAATTTGCTGAAAGGCACATCCAGGTCTCACCTTTTTACTTATAAGAAGGTCGGGAGAAGCTTAAATTTTTATCATGTGTCTTTATGAATGCGTCATGTCGAACGTGGAAAAGGTCATTGGCCTGGGTATCGTTGATCCCAAAAGAATCGACATTCATGACCATTGCTGTAATGATTATTAAATTACTTATTTGGTTACCAGAACCAACATCTTTGCGGCATGTGAAGCCAGAGCCATTATCTCCAACGTGGTCAGCGCCTAAGGTGGGAATCGCGGGGGCTCGGGCATGTAACGAGCTGTTCAGTATAAAAAAACTCAGAGCTAGACAGCAGCTCGCCCTGTTTATAGAAAATTCGCCCATCTTCTGGGTGGAAAGGGTGCAGACGCCCTATCTGACCATTCACAACGATGAAGATGATGATATTCCTTGGTTCTAGGGCATTGAATTTTTTCGGCCAGGCCGCTTCTGAGCAAACCGGCCTGAATGTTTGTCTTTAAAAGCGAAAAGCTCGGGTTGCGGCAAAGAGAAAACTATAAATACTGGACCATCCAGTTAGATTAATTTTTTGACCACTACCTTAAAGGGGCTTCTGAGCCAGAGAAGATGAAGAAAAGCGTAGGCTATTTAGAGCGCAGTAAAAGAGACTTTTCCAGATATTTCAGGCCAAAGGAAGAAAGATACGACCAGCCTTAGAAATAAAATAAGGTAAAATCAGGAAGGCATGTTGTTAAAGGTTCCGGCTATTATTTTTATAGCCAGACAATCATAGACTACCCGGCCTTTCTGGTAGACGGAAACTGACCTTTTCAACACTCGCCAGCCGCCATCCTGATAAAGACCATCTTTTTCCAGTTTTTCAACTAAATCTGGAATCTTTTCCAGGTATTCAATAAGCGTCGGGTTCTGAGCCAGAATAATGGGCTTCAGGTCAGGACCAGCGATGATGCTGGCCGGTTCAATAATCAGATTGCTGATTTCAGGCAATGTCTGGATTAAACCAGCGGGCTTGGTTTGTAAAGTTATCATGCGCGCCCGAACGTCAGGTGTAGCCGCTTTTCGGGCAGACTCGATCATATCCAACAGATAAAGGCGGACATCATCAAGATTTTTTGCCTCCTTCACCTTTCCTACATCCGGATAAGTAGAAAGCGCCTTAGCCAGGAGAGAAATTTCTTTGAGATAACGGCTGCGCTGGTTATTGGGTACCACGTGCATAACAATTAATGATACAGGCTGACCATCAAAAGCTTGATAATCAATTCCGGCCGGACTCCAGCCTATAACACACATCAAATCTCCCTCATAGGGAACCCGGGCATGAGGGCAGGCCCAGCCCTTGCCGAGTCCAGTATTGGCCGTTTCTTCTCTTTTAAGCACCAGACCAACCACATCGGTTCCCGCTGGAGTTTCCGGAAAAGCTTCTATAACATGCGCCAAAAATTGGAGTGCACGGGTCTTGTCATTTTCCGGCAGCTCAAACAACCTTCCTTCCTGAATGGCATCAAGGAAGGTTTCCATCAATCACCTCCAAATTTATTGAAGAACCATCTTTTAACCTTATGGGCCAGGACAGAATACATTATAAGAAAAGAATCAATCCATAACCAGTAAGTAGCTGGCAGCGGCACCAGCCCCAGCACTGAGGCCAGCGGCGAATAAGGCAGCCAGGAGCCCACCAGCATGATGATGAGGGTGGTCAGCATCAGCTGACTTGAAGCCCGGCTCTGCACAAAGGGAATCTTTTTGGTCCTGATAATATGCACGATGAGGGTCTGAGTAAGAAGCGACTCTACAAACCAACCGGTCTGGAACAACCTGGCCAGCATTTCCTTCTGCCCTGACGCCAGGGCGGGGTCCAGGTAGGCCCGACAGTTGAAGAAAAACCACATCAAGCCAAAGGTGGCATAATCAAAGATAGAACTGATTGGCCCCAGGAAAATCATAAACTTTTTTATGCCGGAAATATCCCAGCGCCGGGGTCTGGCCACCTGTTCCTCATCTACCCGGTCACTCGGAATGCCGGTCTGCGAAAAATCATAAAGCAAGTTATTGGTCAAAATTTGAACCGGCCTCATAGGCAGAAAGGGCAAGAGATAGCTGGCACCAAGCACACTGAACATGTTGCCAAAATTAGAGCTGGCCGCCATCCGGATGTATTTTATGATGTTAACAAATATTCGCCGTCCCTCAATCACGCCTTCTTCCAAGACCAGCAAGCTTTTGACCAGAAGAATAATATCCGCCGATTCTTTGGCCACATCCACGGCTGAATCCACAGAAATGCCAACATCAGCCCTTTTTAAGGCCGGGGCATCGTTGATGCCATCGCCCAGGAAACCAACTACATGGCCGTTATTCCGCAAAGCTTCTACTATTTCTTCTTTCTGCAGCGGGGTAAGTTTAACAAAAATGTTATTTTTTTCTACAGCCCGGGCAAATTCTTCTGGGGATAAACCAGCCAGCTCCGGTCCGCTGATGAGGCCATCAATTTGTACCCCCACCTCACGACAGATTTTCTCCGTAACCAGAGCATTATCACCGGTTAAGACCTTGACTTTAATTCCCGCCTCCTTCAAAAGTTTTATGGCTTCTGGAGCCATGGACTTAGGCGGGTCAAAGAAAGCTATGTAACCAAGTAAAATGAGCCCGCTTTCATCCTCCACGGAAAAGACTGTTTTTGTTTTAGGAAATTCACGGTAGGCTATGCCCAGCACCCGAAATCCATCGCGGTTAAGCCGTTCCACTTCTTCAAACAGGTCGGCCCGAATCATATCAATCAGGGGGTATACTTCATCCTCAATCTGATAATGAGTGCAGCAGGAATAAATTTCTTCCACTGCTCCCTTGCAGATTAGCACATGGGCATCCTCATAGTCCACAACCACTGACATCCGCCGTCGCTCAAAATCAAAGGGCAATTCATCCACTAGCCGGCAATTTCTTTCCACCTCCAGTTCTTCGTGTTCCAGAATCGCCCGATCAATCAGATTTCGCAGACCGGTTTGAAAATAGCTGTTGAGATAAGCATAAACCAGCACCTCTTCACTGGTCTGGCCGAGGATATCCACATGCTTTTTCAAAACGACCCGGTCCTGGGTCAGCGTCCCGGTTTTATCAGTACAGAGCACATCCATGGCCCCCAGGTTCTGGATAGCTGGCAGATGCTTGACAATGACCTTCTTTTTGGCCATGGACAGAGCGCCCTTGGCCAGGTTAACCGTTATAATCATCGGCAGCATCTCTGGAGTCAAGCCGACAGCCACCGAAATACCAAAAAGCAGGGCTTCAAGCCAGTTACCTTTGGTCAGCCCGACGATAAAAAATACGACAAAAACCAAGACCAGCATGAAGCGAATCATCAAGAAGGTAAAATCTTTTAATCCGCGGTCAAAGCTGGTTTCCGTTGGTTCTTCCCTTAACATTTCAGAAATAGTGCCGAAAATAGTTTTGACTCCGGTATTAATGACCAGGCCGCGAGCTGTCCCGCTAATAACGAATGTACCGAAGAAGCAGGCATTGCTCAGCTCCAGGGCGCTTTTAGGCGGTGTGGCCGGTGGTGTCGCGGTTTTTTCCACTGGCATTGATTCCCCGGTCAGGGCTGACTCACTGACAAAGAAATCCTTGGCCTGGATTAACCTCAGGTCAGCTGGGATAATAGAGCCGGCCTGGAGAATGATTATGTCGCCCGGCACAACCTCAGAAACATTTATTTCCATTTCCAGGCCATTTCTTAGAACCAGGGTCTTGGACCTAACTCTTTTGCCCAGAGCCTCAACTGCCTGGAAGGAGCGGCGGTCAAGCACATAAGACAGCCCGATGCTCAGCAGGACCATCAAGCTAACCAGGAAAGTTGATTTCCATTCTCCAAGAATAGCGGAAATTGTGGCAATGGCTAAAAGCTGAATAACCAGAGGGCTTTTAAGCCGGCGCAGCATATCTTCCCAGAAGGTAAGCCTTTTTTTGGTAGGCAGCACATTAGGGCCAAACTCGTCTAACCGTTCTTCTGCCTCCTTAGAGCTCAACCCCTTGGCTGAACTCTGCAACTGCAGAAAAACCTTTTCCAGTGGCAAGCAACATTTTTCAATAAGTTGCTTTTCGTACTGGCTTACGTCTCTGAGAATAGTCTTTTTTCTCTCCTCTTCCAGGCGGCTGTTGAAAAGCCTGTTCCATAGACCTCTTTTTTTATCAGGCATCAGGCACACCTCCTGGGCGGACGACAGGCGAGGCTCTCAGCCAACAAGTCAATGCAGATGTGCGGAGAAAGGAAGAAGGAATTAAACCAATAAGAATCAACAGCGTTCGCCTCCTTTTATTGGCTCTAAACCCACACCCGGAGGCGAACCGTTAGATCATAGCCCGCATTCTGTGAGACGGTTAGCCAGCCAGATGCGGCCGAACCAGATATTGTTCTTACCTATCAGGTAAGCTCCATCTTCTTCCATTTTGTCGTCAAGCACCAAAAAATTTTCAACTAGAATTATTTGGCCAGAATTTCTAAAAATTTTTTAAAGTAATTAACAAGCCATTTTATAAAAGTCAAGATTTATAACCCTTAAATTAATCTTTTCTGAGAAAAACTTTGCTTGCTCTATTGGCGGTAAGTGTAAGCCAGAATCTTCTGTCCATAACTTTCCTGAGCAATATAATACCTTTGATTGACCGAAGTCAAGAATTTCATTTCTTGGTTCAGTGGCCTTTTTACATTATTTTATTTTTCTTTTTCTTTGTCCGCGATTTTAACAGTGTTCACGTTTTTTTAAATTTCATTCATCTCTTTGCTGTTTAAATCTGGCAGACTATCAAAGCTATAATTAGCTTCCCATTTTCTTTCTACATCTCTGCCTTAAATTAAATCAAAAGCGCCTAAAAGGTTGACATGAACGGCACTGACGACATAATCTTTACCTCCAGTATCGGTGAAAGCAGCGTCCTCGTCCGCAAGATGATCTGCGAGGGTCTGGAGAGCCTGGGTATTGAGCTGGATGAGGAACTCAACAGACAGGCCGGCTGATTCAAATATAAAATATAAGGAATTCCTTTTCATCTGTGGAAGCTGGGAATGCATCTTAATTGTCGTTTTCCTCTTCAAATATAAGCAATAAAGATAAATCATGGGAAAAAAGGTATCGAGAACAATTGCAAGTCTCTGTCGACGGGAAAATACAGCTTACAAGTTAAAGACATACAAAAAAACGACGGGAATAGGCGGAGATCTACTTCTGGCTTAGGAGAAAATCACGGAAAATAATTGACAGGACCTCGAGATCCATCAAGAATTCTAACGAGACGATCTGAAACAGAGGAGGTCTTTCTGCTACAAATGTCAGCTTGAGGTGATGGACGATTCTGTCCACCACTGCTTAGTCTATGAGAAAGACTATGATGCGCGTCTGACTGCCGCACCGAGGACAGATTAAAGGGGAGTCAGTTCATAAAATTTTATTATCATCTTGGTCCGCCCCAGCGGGCGATACTTGGGCATTTCACCTCGATAGTCAGGAGCTTATGCTATTCTTACTTCAGCTTGCGCATATCGTCCTGATGTGTGTCAGCGAACAGACCGAAGTGACGGACAGTAACCCGGCCCTTGTCGGGAATATGTGATGTGGCCCGGGCGATAAACTCCAAATAATCCATCCGCTCCACCTCTTCAGCCGCTTCCTCGTACTGGTAGAAGACCCTGCCTTCATTTTTCGCAAAGGAAGGACGCTTCAGAAAAAGGAGCGGGCGGCGCCTTAAAAAAGTGACCTTGATGTTAGGATTTGGGATCGTAGCCCGGCAGCACCTTGGCGGCATGAAAGTCATTTAAAATTTTGCCGCCAAACTCCAGATAAAGCTTTTCAGGAAACATCTCCAGCCGGCGGCGGATGGCCCCGGTTTGTTCTTTCAGATACAGCTCCGAGTCAAAACCAATCTTTCTCATGGAACTCATACCTTTTAATCATTCCGATTATTATAGAATCTTTCTCGCTTTAATCCAAGGCATTAAAATCCTCAGCTCCGGTTGTCCACCCGGAAGGATATGTTGAAAAGAACCTGACCTGACCCGCCTCTGCGACGGTTCTATAAGAAGCGAAAAAAGTTTGTATGAACTCAGCAAATTTAAGGATCATAGATAACAGGAGATATGTTCTTTTTTATAGGGAGTAAAAAGATTTTCCTTTTTTCTTTTTCTGATCTTTTCCTTGGACTAATTTTAATCCCTCTTTGAAATTCATCAGTAAAGAAAAAATTTCAGGGAATTTAATTATTTCTCTTTGTTTCTAAAACCTGATTAAGAGAAAACTTTTTAAATTATTTAAGCAGGCGAACCATGACCCAGTCGGCCTGGTCACCTTCAGGGCCATCACCACCATCGGTGACTTCCAGGGAAAGCTGCTGGATCCGGCTTATATCAACCCGGAAGCCTCTGGCCGGCTGGCCTGCTTTGATCAATCCGCTTCTCCAGAGAAGACGGCCATCACCCCGGATGATAAATTCCACGCTGCCTCTTTGCCTGGGTGAAGCGTCATCAACTCCCACCTGACCCTCAATCCAGCGAAAGAGGCCATAAATTGGCACAACAATTTCAGATGGGGCATGAGTTCCAAAGCCTCTGCCATAGGCCCGATTGGCAATTTTTAATTCGCCTCCGCCAAAAGCCCTGTTGATTCTTACTCTTCCCATGGCAGAGGTTATTTTTCTGGCCGGGATGGTCTCAAGATAGGCTTCAGAAGGCAGAAGGTCATAGGGTTTAATTTTAACGGAGGCCGCTTCTGTGCTTCGCGTTCCATCCCACCAGACAGCATGAACCTTGATTTCCTGTTCTTCCCTGGGATTCAATCCTGTTATGATAGCCTCAGGGAGAGGGGAATAGAGAGCTGGCTGCTCGTTAACCAGAATAAGATAGCCAGCACAAAGATAATAAAGCGGGGCCCAGCGCAATTGCAGCCCGTTAAGGCCATAGGGTTGAGCCTGGAGACGTCCAGGCTGACGGGGTGGAAAAGAATAGACCTCGGCTGGCCCAAACTCAACTTCCCAGCTAACTTCACCCGTTTTCTGAGGAATGAAGCTTACCGCGGCCCAGTTTTGATAATTTTTGACCGAAGCTTCATGACCGCTTACTTTGACCTGACTTATCTTTAATTTTTCATTCCGGGGCCAGGAGAAACGAAGCTCATAAGGGTCATGGGCTATAACCCGGCTCCTCCCCCTGATTATTTTTTTCTCAGGGTCCGAACTTAAAGCCACAAGGTCCACCCAGCCCTGGGTTATATGTCTCGAAGTAGAGATAAGCTGGGGCTCCTTTCTGGCTACATGAAGCGAGAATACGCGAACGCTGGCGGGCAAAAGGGATACATAAAAACCCTTCTCCCAGCAGCCTAAATATTCCTGATTCCAGAAATCGTAGACGTGGACAGGAGTGTCGGGAGGTAATCCCAGGTCAGCCCATTTAAGTTCCAGTCCAATGGCTTCTTTCTCATTAAAATTAAAACAGCCAACAACATCATAATCACGACCAAGATGGTGAATCTTGAGGTCCCAGATTCTTTTATTTCGCTCAGCCGGGAAAAGGTCAAGGGGTCTGATATCCACAGCAGGATAAACCCTTTTCATGATTTCCACCCGGTCTGGTGGCAGGTCATAGAGACAGTCCGAAGCCATCAGGGCCTGACCCGTTAAGCCTTGAAGCGAGGCCCAGGCTCTGGCCATATCGAGCGTCAATGGATAACGGACAAGCATAACATCGGGGTCACAGTACCAGGCGATGTTATGGAGAAAATAGAAACGCATTGTTGCCTGAAGAGCAACCAGAAAACCATCCCAGGGAATGACGACATCGCCTCCGGTTCTTGAACCATTCATAAAGCCCATCCCCTCAAGAGGAATTCCCCAGCAACCCAGCAAATATTTTTGTGGTCCAATTGTCTCTCTGATTATTTTAAGTGTTTGCCGGTAAAGTTCCTCCGGGTCAACCTGAGGGTTTTTCATCAGAGAAAGCTTATTACGGTATTCTCGAACGACTATGGGTTGGCCATCTATTTTGAAATATTCATATCCCCATTCCTGAGATAGTTTGCGGAAAAGGTCGGCTAAATAATTCAGAGCCTCTGGCCGGCTGGGATCAAGAAGATAATCACCCTCCCAGGTCCGAGAAAGCGATTTTCCTTTTTCATCGACCAGAAAGGCATTCCATTTCTTAACAACTTCAGAGTTACTCTGGCCATGAGGCGCCAGCCAGATACCCGGTTTGAGTCCTAACTCTTTTATTTTCCTGGCTAAAGAGGCCATACCTGAGGGGAATTTGGAATCAATGGTTGACCAATCGCGGTAATTGCCTTTTTCATCGCCCCGGCCCTGCCAGCCATCATCGATCTGACAGTAAACAGCCCCGAAATCTTTCAAATTCTCAGCCAGCCAGCGAGCATTCTTTTCAATTTCTTTTTCATTGATTTCGCGGTAATAATAGTACCAGGAGCACCAGCCTGAAGGAGGTAGAGGGAAAATACTTTTATCCATGGGTGAATAATATTTGATTTTTAATTTTTCGCGGAAATAGTTTTCAATAACAGTCCCATCAGGTAAGGTGACTTTATCTTCGACTGGATTAAAAGAGGCTCGCGCCAAAGGGGTCGAAACCCTGCCCAGACCAAGCAAAAATAAATCAGGCTGGTCATTATCTTCAAGGCGACAGGGGATAGGCGAGGGCCAGGGGATTTCTTCTCCGGAAAGCCCGATCGGTCGGGCCGGGCCTTTTTTCTGGCAGTTATCAAGCAAAATAATGGCCATGAGGATTAAAAATACACCGATTAGAAGCATCATTTTTTCTCTATTTTTTCTCATCTTCCTCCTCCTTGTTTCCTCTCTTTTATTTTTAGTCTTTGACTGGCCCTTGTCCATAAAAATCTTTTCTTTTTTCCTAGAAAGAATAAAATTAAAGGGGAAAAATCAGAAGAGAGGTTGGGAGAATGAAACAAAAAATTTCTTTTTATTTAAACAATCGACCAGTAATTTTAGAAACAGAACCAGACCGTCCATTGCTCTGGGTTTTAAGAAATGACTTAAAAATAACCAGCCCTAAATTTGGGTGTGGCGAAGGCTACTGTGGTGCCTGCACTGTTCTTTTAGATGGCGAAGCGGTCCGCTCCTGTCAGACAGAAATCAGTCGAGTTAATGGCCGGCATGTGCTCACGCTTGAAGGTCTGAGCGATGGCGAGAAACTTCATCCTGTTCAGCAGGCCTTTTTGAAACATGAGGCCTTTCAATGTGGTTTCTGCACCAGTGGCCTGATTCTAGAAATTCTCGCCCTTCTCCAGAAGAAGCCGAAACCAGCTCGAGCCGAAATCCTTGAAGTCCTCGAAGACCATCTCTGCCGTTGTGGAGCCCATAAAAGAATAGTTGAGGCAGCTGAGGAAGCAGCTGCGCTGATGAGAGGAGGACGAAAATGATTAAGAAAGAAAAATGGGAAGAAATAGAGGCCATTAATAACGAAAAAATAAGTGAACCGAATCTTAATTTAAACAATGGGCTGACTCTGTCGCGGCGTGACTTTCTCAAAATTTCAGGAACAGGTCTTTTTGTTTTCTTCCTGGTAGGTGAGCCTGGAAAATTCCTGGGAGATCTTCAGACTCAGCCGAGGCCGAGGGAATATCCCGATGATTTCAATGCCTATTTGCTTATCGGTGAAGATGGCCGGATACGCTGTTTTTCAGGGAAGGTTGAGCTCGGGCAGGGGATTAAGACCTCGCTGGCTCAAATTTTGGCTGAGGAACTTGATGTCAGTCTTGAGGTGGTCGATATGGTCCTCGGCGATACAGCTCTCTGTCCTTATGATATGGGAACCTTTGGCTCGAGAACCATAAAATATTTTGGCCCGGCCCTGAGACAGGCGGCCTCTGAAGCCCGGGCTGTCCTGATTGAGCTGGCTTCAGAAGAGCTGAAGGTACCGAAAGAAAGGCTGGCTACAGAAAATGGTTTTGTCTATGATATGGAACAGCCTGAAAGGCGAATTGCCTATGGTCAATTAACCCGCGGAAAAAGAATTGAACGCTTTTTAACTCCAAAACCTCAGCCTAAGCCCATAGAAAAACACAGAATTGCCGGAAAAGCACTGCCTCGCCTCGACGCTAAGGAAAAGGTCACAGGAAAAGCTCTCTATGCTGGCGACATCATTTTACCCCATATGGTTTATGCTCGCATTCTCAGGCCCCCAGTCCATGGAGCCAAACTTAAAAGCCTTAATCTTGATGAACTAAAAGATATTCCTGACATTGAGGTTATTCAGGATGGCGACCTTCTGGCTGTTCTTCACCCCACCTTTGATGGCGCCAGTAAGGCCTTGAAAAAGATAAAAGCTGAATTTGACCTTCCCCCGGCCGAACTTAACGAGGAAAATATTCATGATTATTTAGTTAAAATGGCTCCCCAGGGCAATATCGTTGATCAGAAAGGGAATCTCGAGGAAGGGGAGAAGCTGGCCCGGGAGATTATCGAAGCTACTTATTTGAATCCTTATGTGGCCCATGCGCCGATTGAAACTCACACCGCTCTGGTTTCGATAGAAAAGGATGAGGTTAAAGTCTGGGTTTCCACCCAGAGACCCTTTGGTGTCCAGAGCGATGTGGCTCAAGTCCTCGGAGTTCCCGTGAACAAGGTAAGAGTATTTCCGGTTTATGTGGGCGGTGGCTTTGGCGGCAAAAACGCTCATCGTCAGGCAGTGGAGGCGGCGCGGCTTGCCCGAAAAGCCGGAAAACCGGTCATGGTTGTCTGGACAAGGGAAGAAGAATTTTTCTTTGACACTTTCATGCCAGCGGCCGTCGTCAAAATAAGGTCAGGGCTTGATCAGAATAATCGGCTCGTTTTCTGGGATTATACTGTCTTCTGGGCTGGAGACCGCAGTTCCCAGGTTTTCTATGATATCCCCCATTACCGTGTTCTGTCGCGAGGCGGCTGGTCTGGAGCTGCCTCAGCTCATCCCTTCAGTGTAGGCCCCTGGAGAGCTCCTGGAAGTAATACCAATGTTTTTGCCCGCGAGTCCCACCTTGATACCCTGGCCGCCCGCAGTCGAACCGATCCTCTTGAATTCAGACTGGCTCATCTTACCAATGAGCGGATGAGGCGTGTTTTAACTCGTCTGGCTGAGGAATTTGGCTGGCGGCCGGCAGCGGCTCCAAGTGGCCGCGGTTACGGACTTTCCTGTGCCGATTATCTTGGAACCTATGTGGCCGCTATGGTTGAAATTGATGTTGACCAGAAGACAGGAATCATTAAGGCCAAAAGGATGGTTTGTGTTCAGGACATGGGGGAAATAATTAATCCTGAAGGAGCCAGACAACAAATTGAGGGTTGCTTGATGATGGGCCTGGGCTATGCGCTGAGTGAGGAAATTCATTTCCGGGGAGGTCAAATCTTGGACCTCAATTTTGACCGCTACGAAATCCCTCGTTTTTCCTGGTTACCTGAAATTAAAGCTGTGGTTCTGGAAAATAATTCTGTCCCGGCTCAGGGAGGCGGGGAGCCAGCCATCATTAATGTTGGGGCCGCTGTGGCCAACGCTTTCTTCGACAAAACTGGTATAAGATTAACCCGGTTGCCCCTGAACCGCAGGCGGGTTCTTGAAGCTTTAAAAGAAAAGAAATAAAGAAAAAAGAAATAACAGGAAGGAGGAAAAAATGCCTCTCGTTCATACCTTTATGTGGGAGGGTCTGGATGATGAAACTGCCAGGAAAATCATAAGTGGCATAACCCGTGTTTTCACTGAAATGGGCGTACCAGCTGAAGCTGTCCGAGTGATAATCCATGAAGTGCCAAAAAACCGCTGGGGCATAGCTGGCGAGCTGGCCTCAGAAAGAAAGGCTGGCGGGAAATGATGAAATCAAAGCCTTGAAGGCAGGGTTTCAATCAGAGATAAGTAAAGGGAAAAAATTAGATAAAAAAGAGAGCAAAAGATGAAAGAGGACCTAAAGGCTGAGGTTCTTAGAAAAATTGATACCTGGCCACGCTTTAGATTCCTTCATTTACCCACGCCAGTTAAATTTCTGGCCAATCTGACTGAAAAATATAAAGGGCCTGAAATCTATATTAAACGCGATGACCTCACTGGCTGGGGCTTTGGCGGAAATAAATCGAGAAAACTTGAATTCATCGTGGCTGATGCCATTAAAAAAGGCCACAATTCTCTTTTCACCTGGGGCAGTGTTCAATCCAACTGGTGTTTTCAATGTGCCCTGACATCAAGCAGATTTGGCCTCAAACCCCTTCTTCTCCTTTTTTATCAGGATAAAAGGCCAGAAGATGAAGGCAATATTCTTCTTGACCGCTTAGCTGGGGCCGAGATTTATTTTTACGAGGCTCCAGCAGGCAAAGTGGTTACCAGGGATTTAGCTTCCAGTTTAATTGAGAAAATGCTCCCTGAATTGAAGGCGAAAAACCTTAATCCCTACATAGTTTCAGTCGGTGGCTCCATGCCCTTCGGTTCAATGGAGGCTCCTCTGGGAGCCATAAGTTATCTTCTGGCTTTCCATGAAGCCTGGGAGCAAGCTAAAAACCTGGGAATTTCTTTCCATTATGTTGTTCATGCCACGGGATCCGGGGCTACCCAGGCTGGTCTCTTACTTGGAGCGAGGATATTTTCGCCTCAGACAAAAATAATCGGTCTAAGTGTTTCTGATGAAAAAACCTCCTTTTCCCAGGAGGTCAGAACAATTGTCGAGGCTGCCCTGAAAGCATTATCTCTGGAAATAAAAATCGAAGCAGAAGATATCATCGTCCTTGATGATTACCTTGAAGGCGGTTATGGAGTTTTTTCGCCCCGGGTGACAAAGGTAATCAAGGAACTCCTGCAAAGGGAAGGCGTGGTTCTGGATCCAGTTTACACCGCTAAAGCCATGATTGGCCTGATAGACCTTATTGAACGCCGTTATTTTAAGGAGAAAGATAGGGTCCTTTTCTTCCATACAGGAGGAACGCCCGCCCTTTTTGCCTATGGCAAGAAAATCCTCTCTTTGGAAAGTTAAAAAATAAATCAAGAGGAGGTTCACCTTGGCCAGGATGGAAAGACCGGTCTTGGGAGATGTTCTTGAAGCCAGGAAAATCATTTCTTTTTTTCTGCCCAGAACCCCTCTTTATTCCTATCCCCAGATTAATCACCTCGTTGGAACTGAAGTTTTTATCAAGCATGAAGACCATTTGCCGACTCGCTCCTTCAAGGTTAGAGGGGGGATAAATCTAGTGGCCCATCTGAGCGAAGAAAAAAAGAAAAGAGGCGTCGTTACAGCCTCGACGGGCAACCATGCCCTCTCGATTGCCTACGCCTGCCGCCTTTTCCAGGTAGAAGCCAACATTATCATGCCTGAAGGAGCCAACCCTGTTAAGGTAAAAGCGGTGGAGAGTCTGGGCGCCAGAGTTGTTTTTCATGGTCAGATTTTTGATGAAGCTAAAGATTTCGCTCTTAAAATGGCTGAAGAAAGAGGACTCAGGTTCATTCATCCAGCCAACGAGCCCTATCTTATTGCTGGAGTGGCCACCTATGCCCTGGAAATTTTTGAGGACCAGCCGGCTATTGAAGTTATCATTGTTCCGGTGGGCGGCGGTAGCGGTGCCAGTGGTTGCTCGCTGGTTAAAGAGGCTCTGGGGAAAAAGGCTAAAATAATTGCTGTTCAGGCTGAAAAAGCACCGGCCGCTTATTTGTCCTGGAAAGAACGGAAAATCGTGAGTGCTCCCATGACCACGGCGGCCGAGGGCCTTCAGACCAAAATGGGCTATGAATTAACCCAGTCAATCCTCTGGGACTATCTCGATGACTTTATTCTGGTTTCAGAAGAAGAAATGGAGCAGGCCATCCGGCTTTATCTTGAAAATATAAGAACTTTGACCGAGCATGCTGGCGCTTCGCCCCTGGCCGCTGCCTTAAAATTAAAAGATGAGTTAAAAGGCAAAAGGGTTGCCCTCGTTCTTTCAGGAGGTAATCTCAGTCTGGAGAGTCTCCGTCGTCTTCTTGCTGGCTCTTCATAGGGCAAGGGAGGTCAGCGCTTCTTCAAGACCCGTAAGGGAAGCTGAGATAAGACTTATTTTACCCTTTTCTTTCACTGGTGTTAGATCCTTAAGCCCGGTTCCGGTCAAAATCAGGACAGCTTCCCGCAGTTCAGGCTGGCGATTCAGGCGAAGCCACTTTTTAAGTCCAGCCAGGGTTGTTGCTGAAGCGGGATCGCAGAAAAGACCTTCCAGCGCGGCCAGCTCAGCCTGAGCTCTCATAATTTCTTCATCGGTCACGGCCAGCATCTCACCATTGAATTTACGGAGAAGCTTTAAAACCAGTCGGCCAGCCGGGGGAGCGGGATTGGAAATAGCATGGGCAATGGTTTGAGGCTCCTTTGCTGGCCTGACCTCATCCAGCCCTTTCTTCCAGGCTTGAACCAGCGGCGAGCAGCCTGCGGCCTGAAGACCAATAAAATGAGGTAAATTTTTAATTAATCCCTCTTTTTTAAGCTCAAGGAAACCAAGAATGAGGCCAACGAGGTGCCCGCCTGAACTTACAGGAACGAAGATATATTCTGGCACCTTTTTTCCCAGCTGAAAATAGATTTCAAAGCTGGTAAGTTTATAGCCCTCGAGCCGGTAGGGGTCACAGGAATTGGCAAAATAGATACCCACCTTTTTCCCGATTCGATAGCTTTCTCTAAAAAGCTCTCCATAGTCTCCCTTAACCCTGATGAGATGGGCCCCATAAATCCCTGTCGAGATGGTCTTCTCCAGGGAGGCATCTTCTTTGAGCAGAATGAAGACTTTCAGCCCGGCTTTGGCCCCATAGGCAGCTGTCGATGAGGCCATATTACCCGTGGAAACAGTGCCTATTTTTTTAATTTTAAGAGCCACAGCCTTCTGAATGACAACAGCTGTCCCCCTATCTTTAAAACTATGCGTGGGATTAACCATTTCATTTTTGGCATAGATGGGAAAATTGACTTTCCATCTTTTTTCCAGGCGAAAGAGGCGCAGGAGGGGAGTATTGCCCTCCCCGAGAAGCAGACCTTTTTCAAGAGTATCCAGAGGCAGAAAGGATTTAAATTTTTCAAGTGAGGAAGTTTGATCGAGATGGAAGTGCCGGCCTGTCCTTTGAGACCAGGGGGCAAGGGGCGAGCCGCAGTCTGAACAGAAGGGTGAATAAATATCAGGCTCATGCAGCTTCTCGCAATGAAGACAGAACCATTTTTCCATTGACTTACCTCCTTCTTTCCTGAGTTTATCTTTAAAAACCAGATTTAGCAATCATGTTTATAACCTGATGATTAAATTTTCCCTTTTCTTGCCAGAAGCTGAGATAATTTCTTTTTTGGCTGAAGTTTGTTATTAAAATGGCCAAGAGAAAAAAAATAGAAAAGGAGGAAGAAAAATGTCCAGCATTAACAAAAAAGGGGGCAAAGAGAAGGATGAATTTAAAGAAAATGAGAAAAGTATAGGAAGAGAAAAAGAAAGAAACAAGAGAAAGGGAAAATCGAAAAAGAAACAGAAAGGGATTAAGGATGAGAAACATATGGAGAAACAGAAAGAGATGGAAAAAGATGAAGTAAAGAAAAAAGAAAAGGAAAAGGAAAAAAGGAAGAGAAAAAAAATAGCGAATATAAGGGAAAGGGGAAAACAAAAAGAAAATAAAAAAGGGGAGGCAAAAGAAATAGAAAATGGAAGAGGAAGAGAAAAAGGATCAGGAGAAGAAAAAGAGAAAGAGATAGAGATTGAAAAGAAGAAGGAAAAAAGAAGATTACTGCAGGATGAAGATTTTATGCGTTTGGCTTTAAGGGAAGCCAGAAAAGCTTCGAGAAGAGAGGAAGTTCCTGTAGGAGCTGTTCTGGTTGTTTCAGGCAGGGTTGTGGCCCGGGCACACAATCAGCCTGTAAAGAGTCTTGATCCAACCGCCCATGCGGAAATTTTGGCCATGAGAAGAGCGGCTCGCCGGCTGAAAAATTATCGTCTTCCCGAGGCCGAGCTTTATGTTACGCTGGAGCCGTGCGCCATGTGCCTGGGAGCAGCTGTTCAGGCCAGGCTGAAACGAATTGTTTACGGCGCGCCAGATCCAAAGGCTGGAGCTGTTAGCTCTATCATGTCCTTTCCCTGGGAAAAGCTGAATCACCGCCCTGAAATTCAGGGAGGCCTCCTGGCATCTGAAGCTGCCAGCCTTTTAAAAGAATTTTTTAGCTCCAGGAGGCAAAAAAGGACTGCCATTGATTTCAATTAAGCTCAATGATAAATTTTGATTTGAAGGGAGAGGTGGCCGAGTGGTTGAAGGCGACGGTCTCGAAAACCGTTATCCCCTTACCGGGGATCGCGGGTTCGAATCCCGCCCTCTCCGCCAGTTTATAAAATAAAAAGCCTGTTCTTTTCTCTGATTTAATAATCAGAATGATGAATCAAGGAAAAGCCTTTTTCTGAATAATCTTTTTATGATAAAAAGTCATTGCCCTCCCGGGATTTAGAACCTGGCAGGAAGAAGGGTTGCTAGCCACGAAGGAATAAGAAAGGGCGATCCAGCGAGCAATTGAGGATGAAAAAACATAATAAGAAACAGGTTAGCCTTTTAAGTAATCTTATTGAAGAAAAAATACAGGAATAGAGAAATTGGAGATGTAATCTTAGGCAAATAGTTTCGGAATCAAGATTCAATTTAAGCAAGGGAGGCTGGAAAATGAAAAGTATTCCGGTCATAGTCGCTGGTTTTGGACCGGTTGGTCGAGCCTTTGTCGGCTTGATGGCTGAAAAATCAGGCGACCTCAGGGAAAAATATCAGCTTGAGCTTAAGCTGAAGGCCATCCTGAGAAGTTCCTCAGCCTACATTATGTCAGAACCTGAATCACTTGACTTAGAGGCCTTGGAGAAAATTAATGATCAGGCATACTGGCAGGAAAAACTTTCCCTTAATTTTTTACTTGATCAGACGCCGCCCGGCGTCGTCATTGAAGTTACAAGCTCTGATTTGAAGACAGGCGAGCCAGGATATGACCATATCAGGACATCCCTCGAGAAGGGCTGGCATGTGGTGACAGCCAATAAAGGGCCGCTTTTATTGTATTTTTCTGAGCTCAAAGAGCTGGCCAGCTCTAAAAATGTGAAACTAAAGTTCAGCGGGGCGACAGCGGCTGCTCTTCCGGTTCTTGATGTCGGCCAGATTTGTCTTGCCGGAAGTCGGATTTTCAAAATTGAAGGCATCCTCAATGGAACCACCAACTATATCTTAACCCGGATGGCTGAAGGCCTGAGCTATAAGGAGGCTCTGGGCGAGGCTCAGCAAAAAGGCATAGCCGAAAGAAATCCTGCCTATGATGTTGAAGGCATGGATACTGCGGTCAAGCTGGCTTTACTGGCCGCCGCGTTATTTGATTTGAAAATTAATTTAAAGGAGATGGAAATAACCGGAATTACAGGAATCTCCCGAGAGGAGGTGGCTCAAGCGGTCAGCCAGGGAAAGAAAATCAAACTCCTGGGTACTCTTTCCCTGGAAAATGAATCCGTTAAAGCCAGAGTACGGCCGGAATTGATTTCTTCTGACCATCCCCTCTTCTGGGTCGATGGAAGCAACAAGGGCTTGAGCTTTTTTACTGATACCATGGGTGAAGTGACCATCACCGGCGGGAAGTCTGACCCCAGGGGAGCTGCCGCTGCCATGCTGAAAGATTTGATAAATATATACATGTCATTCTGAACCCCGCGAACTGGTGGAACATTTTTTGTCTGAATAAGGAAATTAAAACTCTACCGATAGGTTCAACGCTTGATTCAGAGCGAGGCATATTTTATTAGCAACCTGGGCCAGGCTTTCTTGTCATCTATGACTTTGTCTTTATTAAAGGAGGTTTTTATCATGGGCTTGTTTCTCGGCTCAGTAAGCAGCGGAGAAAGATTGCAAGGCGGTCTTCCAGAGAATGGGAGGAGAAGCTTGGGGGCATTCGGTGGCCGACCTGTCATTGACCGAAAGTCTATTTTTTGATAACCTGAATTATTCAAAAGAGGCCATAACCCTCTTAAAACCTGAAAGATGGAGAGGTGTCCGAGTGGTTTAAGGAGCACGCTTGGAAAGCGTGTGTGCGCTTAATAGGCGCACCGCGGGTTCGAATCCCGCCCTCTCCGCCATTAAAGGGAATTCCTGGGTTCAAGGCAAATAAAATTCAGGAAGAAAGGAGTTTTTTATGGACACAAGGGATTATATTGTCATTGAAGACCTTTATGGAGCTCATAATTATCATCCCCTCGACGTTGTCCTTTCCCGGGGGAAGGGCGTCTGGGTCTGGGATGTGGATGGCCGCAGATATTTAGATTGCCTGAGCGGCTATTCTGCCGTCAATCAGGGGCACTGTCATCCACGCCTGGTTCGGCGGCTCCAGCAGCAGGCCAAGAAATTAACCCTCACTTCCCGGGCCTTTCGCAATGATCAATGGCCTTTGCTGGCCAAAGAGTTAAGCGAACTTCTCGGCTATGAAATGGTTCTGCCCATGAATTCAGGGGCTGAGGCAGTCGAGACAGCTCTGAAGCTGGCCCGAAAATGGGCCTATCAGAAAAAGGGGGTCCCGGCCGATGAGGCCGAAATCATTGCCTGTTCTAATAATTTTCATGGCCGAACCATAACCATCATCAGCTTCTCGACCGAACCCCTCTATCGGAACGAATTCGGTCCTTTCACGCCCGGTTTTAAGGTCATTCCTTATGGAGATGTGGAGGCCCTGGCCTCAGCCATAACACCGAAAACAGCCGCCTTTCTAGTTGAGCCGATTCAGGCTGAAGCTGGCATTATTATTCCACCGGATGGCTATTTAAAGAAAGCCTGGGAAATATGCCGGGAAAATAATGTGCTCTTTATTGCTGATGAAATTCAAACTGGCCTTGGCCGCGTGGGGAAACTCCTGGCCTGTGAATATGAAGGCATAAAGCCAGATGTCGTCGTCGTGGGCAAATCCCTGGGCGGTGGCTTTATTCCCATTTCAGCCACTTTATCCAGCCGGGAAATAATGGGCGTATTTAAGCCAGGCGAGCATGGCTCAACCTTTGGTGGAAATCCCCTGGCCTGTGCTGTGGCTCGAGAAGCCCTGAAAGTCATCACGGAGGAAAAACTTCCAGAAAGGGCAGCTGAACTCGGTGAATATTTCCTATCTAAGCTCAAAACAATCAAAAGTCGCCATATTAAAGAAGTAAGGGGCAAGGGTCTTCTCATTGGGATTGAATTGAAGCCAGAAGCCGGGGGTGCCCGTCGCTTCTGTGAGGCTCTAAAAGAGGAAGGCCTTCTCTGCAAGGAAACCCATGAACATGTTATCCGCTTTGCTCCCCCACTTGTAATTAAGGAGAAAGAATTACGCTGGGCCTTCAAACAGATTAAAAAAGTTTTTAAACGTTTAGACTGAAGAGTCATCTGTCCTCATCTGATGACACTAGCCAGCTTATTCTGGCCTGGAAAATTTGGTCTGTTTCTTGCTTATTCCTGGGATGTTAGTGTAAATAAAATGAGAGGGGATTAGGACCATGAGAAAAATTAATAAGGCCCTGAAAATCGGTTTAATCCTGGGATTAATCATTCTGGCAAGCCGCTGTCTTATTTATATTCCCTATGAGGAAAGATGGCCCGGGGAAAGAAGAAGTTATCCGCCCCGCGAAGAGAGTCAGCCAGGAACTCAAATCGATATATCCTTCGTTTACAGCTATCTTGCTCCCTATGGCTACTGGGTTTACTTATCACCCTACGGTCATGTCTGGATTCCCCGTCATGTTCCCTATGGCTGGCGTCCTTATACTCGTGGCCGCTGGGTCTGGACCGATGTTGGCTGGCTCTGGCTTTCTAACTTTGACTGGGGCTGGCTTGTTTTTCATTATGGCCGCTGGGGCTGGCACCAGCGCCTGGGCTGGTTCTGGGTCCCAGGAACCATCTGGGCTCCGGCCTGGGTTATCTGGACCTGGGGTGATTTTTATATAGGTTGGGCTCCCATTCCCCCTGATATTGACTGGGTTCCAGGCGTCGGCCTGGCCGCGATGAGGGTTGAACCAGTCTGGCAGGCCTGGGTCTTTGTAGAAAATCGCTATTTTCTTACCCCTTATCTCGAGCGCTATGTCCTCCCGCCTGAACGCAACCGGACCATTCTCAATTTCACTGTCAGTAAAAGGAGCCTGGCTCCCCGGGGAAATACGATTTTTAATGAGGGTGTCGATCCCCAGCTCGTTTCCCGGTGGACAAGAACCGAAATCAGGAAATATGAGCTTAAGGAAGCTTCGCGGCCTGGTCGTGAATCTTTAACCGTCAATAGCGTAGTTGTTCCCCGTTTATCCATATCAAGGAATGAAATGGCGCAACCCTCCCGGGTTTATGAGCCCGAAATGGTTGAGCAGGAACTGGATAAAGAAAGGCCAAGAATGATCCGCCTTGACCAGCTTCAGGTTGAAAGGGAAAGGCTCGAAAGATCGCAGAGAGAGGAAGAAGCTCTGCTTAGAAGAAAGATGGAGGAAGAAAGACAGCAGGCCAGAGATGAAGCCACCAGACAGGAAATCTTGCGCCGCTATCAGCTTCAGCTCGAACAGCTCAGGAAACAACATCAAGAAGAGAAGAAAGAGCTTGAACAGCGTCATGAGCAGGAGAAGAAAAAAATAAGTGGGCAGCCAGTACGAAAAAAGGAAAAATAGTCAGGCAGAAGGCCGCGACCTCAAAGAGACAAGAATTACAGAAAAAAGAATAATCGCCCCACCGGTAAGAGTCCGAGAAGAGGGAATTTCCCTGAGAAAAAAATAAGCCAGAATCAGGCCATAAACTGGTTCGAGGGAACTGATAATCGAAGCAACCGCCGCTGAAATTCTTTTCATTCCCTGAATGAATAAGGAATGAGCTCCGGCTGTACAGATTATCCCCAAAAAAGCCAATCGGAAAAGGTCCGCCGGCTCTGGTATTGAATTTCTGGTAAGAATTAATGGCAGAAGAAAAACTGTAGCGCCCGCATCCTGATAAAAAGCAATCACCAGACTCTGATAGCGACGGGTAAGCCGGCGGTTAGCTATGGTAAGCCAGGAAAAAAGGAAGCCAGAAATAACTCCCCAGAGAACTCCCTGAAAAACAGGTTGCCTTAGATCAAAAGAGGGAACAAGGTAATAAACCCCAAGAAGACAGAGGCAGGCAGCAAGCAAATTGAGTAGCCGGAAATTTTCTTTAAGCAGAACTGGCTCCAGAAGGGAAGTAAAGACGGGAAAGGTAGAGTAGGCGAGAAGACCAATGGCCACGGTGGCTACCTTAATTGAATGAAAAAAGGTTATCCAGTGCAGAGCCAGCAGGGCGCCTAACATAAATAGATAAAAGCCTTCGACCTTAGTATGAGGCTTAAGATTCAACCTGAAAGTTTTAATTAAAGGGAAAAGAGTTATAGAAGCAAAAAAGACCCGGCCAAAAACAATGACTGACGGGGGCTCCTTGACCCATTTGCCAAAAAGACCGGCCAGTCCAAAGAGAAGGGTGGCCAGATGGGTGAAAAGAAGAGCCGAAACTCCGGGGCTTAATTTTCTCATTCAACTAAAATTTCCGATCTCATATTTTCAAAATCTCGTCGGTATGTTATCATATTACTTAATTTTTAGAGAAGAAATTTCTTCGTCTGAGGACAGATTGCCCGATGGAAGAGAGTCAGGAAACCCGCTTTGGGGCCCATCAAATCCTAGCCCGTAAGTATCGTCCTCAGACTTTTGATGAAGTCATCGGTCAAAAGGCCATTATTGACACTCTGCGCAATGCCTTAAGAACCAGAAGGCTGGCCCAGGCCTATATTTTTTCCGGCATGAGGGGAGTTGGCAAGACAACTGTGGCCCGTCTTCTGGCTAAAGCTCTTAATTGCGAGAAAGGGCCAACGCCTGATCCCTGCAATGTCTGTCAATTCTGTACAGCTATCAGGGAAGACCGGGCAGTCGATGTCCTCGAAATTGATGGTGCTTCCTACCGCCGGGTCGAAGAAATTAGCCCCATCAGAGATGCTGCCAGGATTGGACCTATTCATAGCCGCTATAAGGTGATTATTATTGATGAAGTTCATATGCTTTCTACCCATGCTTTTAATTCCCTCTTGAAAACGCTCGAAGAACCTCCCCCCAGCACGATTTTCATTTTAGCCACAACCGAATTCCACAAGGTCCCCCTGACCATTGTCTCCAGGTGCCAGCACTTCGAATTTAAAAGAATTTCGCAAAAAGAAATTGCCGACCATCTGCTGAGGATTGCTGAAAAAGAAAATATTTCTCTGACCAGATTCGGAGCTCAGCTTCTGGCCGAAGCGGCCGACGGTAGCCTGAGAGATGCCGAAAGCCTGCTGGATAAAGCTCTGGCTCTATATGGATCGGAAATTATTGATGAAAAACTCAAGGAGGTTCTCGGGCTTGTCCCCAGGGAAATTTTATTTGAAGCTTCGAGCCTGATTTTTGAGGGCAAAGCCGAACTCGTTTTTCCCTTTGTGAATAAACTGGTCTACGGAGGTTATGACCTCAAGCTTTTTTATGAAGAGCTCCTTCGTCATTTCCGCAATTTGCTGGTGGTGATGACAACAGAAAATTCCAGGGATATTCTTCTTTTAAGTTCTGAAGAAATAGAAAGCCTGAGAAAGGAAGCGCAGAAGGTTTCTTCGGCCGATTTAATTCGATATCTTCAAATTCTGCTTCAGGCCGAAGCAGGCCTCAGATATACGGCTCATCCTCAGATTTATCTTGAATCTCTTCTGGTCAGATTATGCCATGTCCCCCATCTTGTCCCTCTTAAAGAAATCTTTAGGTCGCTGGAAGAAGGAAAATTTGAAGAAATGTTGAGGAAGGCGGTTGAGGCGACCGGACCAGTAATTTCAAGCGAAAAAGGAAGGGAAGAAAGAGAAGAAGGAAAAATTGTGGCTGAAGAGCCAGCTTCAGCTAAGAAAAAGGAGAGAGAACAAGAAATTTCATCCAGGATTAATAACGGGAAGCAGGCTGTAGCGAGAGAAAAAGAAACACGCCAATTTGAAGAAGAAACTTTTGCTTTGAAAAAAGAAGAAATAAGAGAGGAAATTAAGCCGGCAGACCCCAGGCCGGAACTTGGAAGCCGGGAAAAGGAAGCTATTTTAGAGATGCCAGCGGTTAAATCTTTTGTGGAATATTTTAAGGGCAGGATAGTCTCCATTGACCCCCTGCCCAGGCCAAAAAACAGGGAAGAGGTTTAGTCATGTTTAAAAATCTCGGTGATTTGCAAAAAATGCTTCAGTCAGCGCGGGAAATACAGGAAAAAATGGAAAAAGAGCTGGCTGAAATCAGGGTTGAGGGTTCAAGTGGAGGCGGTATGGTCAGGGTGACGCTCGATGGCCGCAAAAACCTCATTTCCATTCACCTGGAACCTGAAATTGTCAATCCCGCTGACTGCGAAATGCTTGAGGACCTGATTCTGGCTGCCTTCAATGATGCTTCGACCCGGGTTGAAGAGCAGATAGCCGCCAAGCTGGGAGCTCTGGGCGCTGGCTTTAAAATTCCAGGGTTGGTCTGATGTTTGAATACACCGAACCCCTTCATCGATTAATCGAGGAGCTGAAAAAATTTCCAGGCGTTGGGGCCAAATCTGCCCAGCGCATGGCTTTTTATCTTTTATCTCTTTCCATAGAAGAGGTCGAGAAACTGGCTGAAGCCATCAGGGAAGCCAAAAGAAAAATTTTTTATTGCTCGGTCTGCAATGGCATCACCCATGTTGACCCCTGTCCTCTCTGTACTGATCCTCATCGAAGTGATGAGCTCCTGTGCATCGTCGAAGAACCATACAACGTAGCTTCCATCGAAAAGACAGGTATTTATAACGGGCGCTATCATGTACTTTTAGGAACCCTTTCGCCCTTGAAGGGTAGAGGCCCGGATGAATTGCGCCTGGATAAGCTTCTCAGCCGCCTGGAAAAAGGCCAGTTTAAGGAAGTTATTCTGGCCACCAATCCCACCGCTGAAGGGGAAGCCACGGCTTATTTCCTGGCTGATTTGCTCAAAAAATTTCCGGTTAAAATTACCCGTCTGGCCACAGGTTTGCCCGTGGGTTCTGATCTTGATTTTGCCGATCAGGTGACCATAAAGCGAGCTCTCGAGGGAAGAGTTGAATTGAAGGATTAAGACAAATCTCTCTCTTCCCCTGAACTAAACAAAAAAGGAGGTCAAATGAAAACGACCATCGAGATCAGATGGCATGGTCGAGCTGGGCAGGGTGTGGTGACGGCAGCTGTTACTCTGGCTGATGTTCTGGCTGGCGAGGAAGGCAAATACGTTCAGGCCTTCCCTGAATTTGGCGCTGAAAAAAGAGGCGCCCCCATTTTAGCCTTTAACCGCATCAGTCAGAGACCAATCCGCACTCATAGTCAGGTTTATGAGCCAGATATAGTTGTCGTCACTGACCCCAGCCTTCTCGGTCTAATTGATGTGACTGAAGGAGCCAAAGAGGATGCCCTTTTTCTCTTCAACACCACCTTTGACCTTTCTCTTGTCAGGAAGCGCCTTAACCTTGGCTCAAGGAAGGTTTATGCTCTGGATGCCTATACCATTGCCCGAGAGGAGATAGGACGTCCCATCCCCAATGTTCCTCTGGTAGCCGCTCTGATCAAGGTCACCGGTCTGCTTGAGCCTGAAAAGTTCAGGGCCAAACTCGAGGCCTCTCTGAGTAAGAAATTGAGGCCAGAAGTTGTGGCCAGTAATTTAAGAACTGTGGAAAGAGCTTTCAGGGAGGTGAAGGAAGGATGAGAAAAGAAACCTGGCGGGAATTAACTATTGGGACAATTAATCTTAATGCCGGCAATTCTGTCGTCAATCTGACTGGAACCTGGAGGTCTGGAAGAAAACCTGAGTTCAGGCCAGAACATTGCATTCACTGTTTCTTCTGCTGGCTCTATTGCCCTCATCTGGCCATCAGGGTTGAAGGCGAGAAGGTAGTCGGCATTAACTACGATTACTGCACTGGCTGTGGCCTTTGTGCCGAAGAATGTCCAACTAAGGAAAAGGCTATTGTTATGGTGCCAGAAGAAATTAAGCTGGCTGAAAGGGGGAAAGAATGAAAACTTTGAAACCGCTCAACGGAAATCAAACCATTGCCGAAGCTGTTCGTCAGATTGACCCTGATGTGGTGGCTGCCTATCCCATCACTCCATCGACCGCTATTGTTGAAACTATTGCCCAGTTCAAGGCCGATGGACTCCTTAAAGGCGAATTTGTCTGTCCAGAAAGTGAACACAGTGCCATGAGCATTTGTATTGGAGCAGCGGCCGCTGGCGGCCGGGTGATGACAGCTACCTGTTCCCAAGGGCTGGCTTTGATGTGGGAGATGCTTTACATTGCCGCCGGCCTCAGGCTGCCTATTGTTGCAGCCATCGCTAACCGGGCTTTAAGCGCGCCCATTAACATTCATGGTGACCACAGTGACACCATGGGCGCCAGAGATTCAGGCTGGATCCAAATCTATTCTGAGAACTGCCAGGAGGCCTACGATAATTTTATTCAGGCTTTCCGCATAGCTGAGCATCCTGATGTCCGAACACCTGTTCTGGTCGGACTCGATGGCTTTATCATCAGCCATTCAACAGAAATCGTTCAGGTTGAAGATGATGAGGAAGTTCGACGCTTTGTGGGAGAATATCTTCCCATTTATCCTCTTCTTGATACCAGCCGCCGCTTTACCGTGGGCCCGATTGATTTTACCGATTATTACTTTGAGCACAAGAGAAGCCAGATTGAAGGAATTGAAAATTCTCCCCGGGTGATTGAGCAGGTGGGACAGGAATTCGGCGAGAAATTTGGCCGCTTTTATGGCTTTTTTGAAGCTTATCGTCTCGATGATGCTGAACTGGCCATCGTAGTCATGAGTTCAGCTGCCGGTACCTGCAAGGATGCCATTGATGAACTCAGAGAAGAGGGATTAAAGATTGGGCTTCTCAAGCCCAGAGTTTTCCGGCCCTTCCCTCACGAAAAAATTGCCCAAGCCCTCAAAGACAAGCTGGCCGTGGCTGTTCTTGATCGCTCCTCCAGTCCCGGAGCTTTCGGCGCGCCCCTTTTTACTGAAATCCGGTCAGCTCTTTATGATTACGAAAGAAGACCAAAAATAGTCAATTATATTTATGGACTTGGTGGCCGGGACATTAAAATTGAGCATTTTAAAGAGGTGGCTCAGAGTCTTGTCAGGATAGCTACAACCGGCAAAATTGAGTCCTATGTGGGCTATCTTAATCTCAGAGAATAAGGAGGATTCCCATGGCTGCTGTGAGATTAAAAGATCTGGCTCAAATGGAAGATCGGCTTGTCGCTGGCCATGGCATGTGTCTTGGCTGCGGCATTCCCATAATCTTTAAAATCATTCTGAGGGCAACTGAGGATCCCCTCATTGTCACCTGTGCCACCGGCTGTCTTGAAGTTTGTACGACCATTTTCCCTCGAACCGCCTGGAATGTGACCTGGATTCACAGTGCCTTTGAAAATGCGGCGGCCACGGCTGCCGGTATTGAAGCCATGTATCGAGCTCTCAGGAATAAGGGAAAAATTCCGCGAGATAAGAAGATAAAAATTCTGGCTATTGGCGGCGATGGTGGCACCTATGATATTGGTTTTCAAGCTCTTTCCGGCGCGGTGGAAAGGGGCCACGATTTTGTTTATGTCTGTTATGATAATAATGTTTACGCTAACACCGGGGGTCAGAGATCCTCAGCTACTCCCCTGGGAGCTTCAGCTACCACAGCGCCGGCTGGTGCGACCAGTCCTGGAAAACTTCAACCAAGGAAGGATCTGACCAGAATTATGGCCGCTCATAAAATTCCTTATGTCGCTCAGGCCAGCCCGAATAAATGGCTCGACCTTTATAACAAAGCCAGGAAGGCCTTTGAAGTGGAGGGGCCGGCCTTTCTGAATGTCCTCTGTCCATGCCCCACCGAATGGAAATATGAAGAATCCCAGGGAATAAAACTGGCCCAGCTGGCCAATGATACCTGCGTCTGGCCTCTCTATGAAGTGGAAAGGGGTCAATTTAAAATAAATTATAAGCCCAAGCAGAAATTGCCTGTCACTGAGTGGCTTAAATCGCAGGGAAGATTTCGCCATCTTTTTAAGGAAGAAAATTCGTGGATGATTGAGGCCATTCAGGAGCAGGTTGATAAGGACTGGGAAGAACTGAATAAACTGGCTGAACTGAAATAATATTTCTGGAGATGAGGTCGGGTAAGTTCGATTAATCTTGCCCGACCTCAATTTCCCCCTTGAATTCACCCCTAAAGGCTATAGTCACGGCCCTTTGCCTGGAGCAAATTTAAAAAGAGATAATTATTAAAAAGGAGCCGATCATGACTAATCCAGGCAAAAGGGGCCTGTTTCTCTTTGCCATAATCGCCGGGCTTGTTCTGTTTTTCCTTTTCGAGATTTCTGCGGCTGACAAGAAGCTCAGGGTAATAAAGGACCAGGCTTCCATTCATCTCAATCCCGATGAGAGAAGCCCTGTTCTCGAAACTGTGAGCCGCGGCACTATCCTGGGTTTGCTTTCTCCGGGAAAATTTAAGGCTTTCTGGTATTATGTCAGCTATCAGTCAGCTTCAGGCTCAGTCAAATCTGGCTATATCCATGAAGACTGCGTTGAACCCCTTTTTCAGGCGCAAAAGATTATCACTATCAGAGGGGAAGAAGCTAAATATGCCTCAGCTTTTAACTTCTGTCAGCTTGAACCGGGCTTCTGGGGGGCCCCGGTGGATAAAATAATTTCCCTGGAGGGTGAGCCTGACCAAAGGAGAAGCTCAGAAGAAGGCCTTGAGGTTCTGGAATATCAGCGAGATTTAAAGGACTATATAGCCTTTCTTGAGTTCATTTTCAATCAGAACAGGCTGATTCAAATTCACATTGAGCTCTGGCAGATAGCGGGCGTGAAGAATGAGCCTCTCGAGGAGTATCATCAGGTTAAAAACTGTCTTTCGGCCAAATTCGGTTCTCCCTTTGAAGACAGAGTTCAATGGGAAAATCCTGCCTTCCAGTATGATGAATTGAGCTGGGGCTATGCTGTCAGTTTAGGCCATCTTAATTATCAGACCAGATGGACCGCATCAGGAGTCGAGCTTTCTCTGAAACTCAGGGGTGAAAACAGGACTATCTGTTTGGAATTTGAAGGTACTCAGCTCGATTATCGGGAACTGGCAAGAAAAGTTACCCGGGCCGGCTCCTTTCGACAGCCAAATCATTACCCGGAGGAATAATCTCCAGAAACACACTTTTTTCTAAATCAAAAACCTCTTTAAAAAATTCAATCAGGTCATGGAGGTTAATCTTATTAAGATAGTCCTCCAGAGAATTTTCAGCCAGAACTTGGTCAATTTCCAGAGCCCGAAAATTAGCCTGAAGCTCGGCTTTTTTTATTTTGGCTTCAAACTGCTGATAGAGCCAGAGGCGAAAGGAATTGCGCCCTATTTCCAGGTCCTCTTCATTAAGGCCGCTCCTCTCAATTTCCTTGAGCTTTTCTTGAAACCTCGCTCTGGCTTTCGCTGTTTTTTCCGCCAGAGTTTTTAGATAAATTACAAAGAGACCACCGCCCTTCATCAGAATTAGCCGTGAACCCACTTCATAAGCCAGACTTTCTTCGCTGCGAAGGTTCCAGACCTTTGAGCCCGGGCCACTGCCAACAATGGCCTCAAGAAAGTTGGCCAGAACATAGCTCCGGGCCGAAAGCGGCGGTAGGGGGAAAGCCACAGCTAAAAGAGATGAGGGAGTCTCTTTTTTAATTATTATTTCCTTTTTTTCTGGTAATTTCCAGGAGGGAAATTCAGTGCTGAAGCTTTCGCCCTTCGGCAATCGGCCGAAGGTAGATTCAATAATCGTTTTTATGGTGTCAGGTTCGAGGCTGGAAACAACGGACATAATTATGTTGGCACCAACAAAATATTTTCGGTGATAGGAAGTGGCATCCTCACCCTTAAAATTTTCTATGCTCTGCTGATGGCCATAACCACTGAGGCCATAAGGGGAAGAACCAAAAAAGGCTTCAAGCAGGGCCAGATCAGCCCTCGAATCGATATCATCCAGCTCCTTCTTCTGATAATTCTTCAGGGCCTCTTTAAGGTTATTCATTCTCAGACCTGAAAAGATGGGCCGGGAAAAGGTTCGATAAATAAGTTTCATGGTACTTTCGAAATGACTGGAAAGGCACTCCAGCGAAACCAGGAGAAAATCCCCTCTTGAAGCTATCTTGACCTCAGTTCCGCTTTTCATGAACTCTTTTAAAAAATCGGTATCAGGCGGATCAAGAGAAAGCCTGGCCACGAGATAGCCCAATCCGGCTTTGCCTGGAGGGTCAGCCAGCTTGCCTCCTTTTATTAAAATAAAAACAGCCGTGGTCTGGCTGTAAGGGTTCTGGTCAATGATTAATTGAAGACCATTGCTTAAAGTTTGAACTGAAGTCCCGACTGCAGTCTGACTCAGAGCCATGGAAGAAAGCGAGAAAAGAAAGAAAGTTAGTCCGAAAATGAAGCGACTGCCTGGCTTTTTATCGCCCGGCTTCATTCTGAATTTAATCATTATTTAAATTCCCCTCCTTCTGGCGTCTTGCCCTTCCTTTTCTTCGCCCTCATTCATCCTGAATTTAATCAATATTTAAATCTGCCTTAACTCTGCTTCACTTGTTTTCTTAAGGGATTAATCACAATGATGGCCATTTCCGGCCGGCTGAGATATTTTGAAGCCGCCCGTCTGAGGTCCGTTGAAGATATTTTTTCAATGGTCTCCAGATAGGGTGGCAGATTTATACCTTCCAGGAGGAGAAGATAGAGAGCCACTGAAGAAGCCAGTTGCCGACCATCTTCGAGCGCCCTTTCCGCATTCAACTGAACCTGTCTTTTGGCCGAAGAAAGAAAATCGAAGAAATAATCCCGGGCTTCACCCAGCACATCATCAGGTGAGAAATTTTCCTGATGGAGCTGACGGAGGGAGCGGCTAATTTCCCTTTCAGCCAGATTTACGTTCCTGGGATCAAGAATCAGGTGGATTAATAAAATCCCACTATATCTATGGGAATTATAGGAAATAGAAAGATGGGCCACAGAAATTCTTCTTGAGCCAAGAGTCATAGCCAGCCAGGGATTGAGCCCCCGGCCCATGATTGTGGTCAGAAGATCAAAGGCATATTGGTCGGGACTGCTAATATCAGGGCCCCGGCAGGCGATAACGAGATGGCTCTGCTCGATATCCATTTCTTTTTCCAGTCTCGTTATTTTTCCGAGCGGGGCAGGAGGTTCAATTACTGGTCTTGATTTTTTCTCACCTTTGAGCTGGCCAAAATATTTTTTTATTAACTCTTCAATTTTACCTGCCTCCAGGTCGCCCACAACGACCAGGGAGCAATTGGCCGGCGAATAGAATTCACGGTGGGCTCCTGTAACCTGATCGAGCTTCAGTTCCTTCACCTTATCAGCCCGCCCGATAAGGGGATGACCATAGGCATGTCCGGGAAAAAGGCTTTCATAGGCCAGAGAAAGAGCCAGGGAAAGGGGCTCTGAAGTCTGCAGGTTCATTTCTTCCAGAATAATCTCTTTTTCCCGATCTAAATCCTCTTCATCCAGATTAAAATTAAAAATAAGGTCAACAAAATTGTTCAGGCCGGCTTCAATTTTTTCCCGGGGAACAGAAAGTTCAAAGAGAGTGGCGTCAAGGCCGGTATGGCCATTAATCTGGGCTCCGATTCGTTTTAATTCGGCCTGGATTTCTTCCACGGGTTTTGACCTTTTCCCGCGAAAAAGAAGGGCATGCTCCAGGAAATGGGCCAGGCCATAAACGGAAGGCGTTTCATCTCGCGACCCGAAGCCCACCCCTAAAACTACATGGACCAGGGGAGAACCAGCTCGATTGACAAGAAGAACCTTCAGACCATTTTCCAGAATTAAATTGACCTCATTTTTCTCTGCATATAAAACCCCGGCAAGAGAAAAAATGAAGGAAATCAGGAGGAAAATAAGAAAATATATCCCCTGATTCTTCAGGCAATTACGCCGGATCTTCATTCTCTGATTCACCTGAAGATACCTTCATTATGATACCACTTTCAGCAGCTTAAAACGAGGCAGAAATTTGAAGTGAATTCCCAGCCATTCTTTCCCTGAATGTGTCACTGGGAAGAAGACCATCCTCATGATGAGTGTTTGTTATTTCTGTCTTTTTAGGCCCTGAAAATTCAGAAGAGCTAAGTAAATAAAATTTAAGGAAATTGAAAATTAATTTTAAACCAGAGATCAATTTTTAATGAATTAGCTTTAAGACGGGAAGATACCCTCTCCTTCTTTTAAACTGAGATCGAATCATCCAGGTTAATCTTTATTTCAAAGGAAGCTCTAAGGCGAAAAAAAGCACTCCCTACAGGACAAATTTGTCCTGGAGATCTATCTGTCCTGAAATTTTTTGATTCCTTAAAACTTAATCCTGAATTTCCTCACCAGGGCACCGGAATTTCCTGACAAATGGCAATTTATGGGGGGCTATTCTTTATTTAAAAGGCCTGGTTTTCATTCTTTCTCCATTTCAATCACCTGTTCTTTTTATGTTAAAATTGCTTCAGGAAAATGGAAATGCTTCGAGCGCAGATTTGGGCTTAGAGGAGAAACATGAAAAATAAGAGGCCTCTGGCCAGGGTTTTAGTCGTTGATGATGAAGAGGGCATCCGCAAATCCCTGCGGATGATTCTTTCCTATGAAGGCTATGAAGTTTTTGAGGCCATAAGTGCTGAAGAGGCTTTAAATGTTTTAGAAGAGATGCCCGCAATCGATGTTGTTCTGCTCGATATCAAGCTACCAGGCCTCAGCGGACTTGACCTTTTAGCTGAATTAAAAAAGAAACCCTTTTCCCCTGAAGTTATTATGATTTCAGGTCATGGCACCATTCAGCTGGCGGTTGAAAGTACCAAGCTTGGTGCCTTCGATTTTCTCGAAAAGCCCCTGGAAAGAGACAGGGTTCTCCTGAGTCTGAGGAATGCCCTCAATCAGAATCGGCTGCGCCGGGAATGTCTCGATTTGCGCCGCCGAGCTGAAAGGAAATATGAGCTCATTGGCGAACATCCGGTGATGAAGAAGCTCCGGGAAGATATTTTGCGGGCCGCGCCCACCAACGCCACCGTTCTCATTTATGGTGAAAGCGGCACGGGCAAGGAACTCATTGCCCGGGCCATCCACGAAAATAGCCATCGGGCCAGAGAAAAATTTGTTCAGGTTAATTGTGCCGCCATTCCTGAAGAATTGATTGAAAGCGAACTTTTCGGACATGAAAAGGGGGCCTTCACTGGCGCGACCGAAAAAAAGCTGGGTAAATTTGAACTGGCCGATGGCGGGACAATCTTTTTAGATGAAATTGGCGATATGAGTTTGAAAACTCAATCCAAAGTGCTGCGCGTGCTCGAACAGGGAGAAGTCCAGCGAGTCGGCTCAAGCAAGCTGATTAAGGTTGATGTCAGGGTAATTGCCGCCACCAATAAGAATTTACAGGCGGAGATTCAGGCTGGCCGATTTCGCGAGGACCTTTATTTCCGCCTCAATGTTATCCCCATATATTCGCCTCCCTTGCGGGAACATCGGGAGGATATTCCTCTTTTAATCGATTATTTTTGCCGCCTTTTTGCCGAGGAAAATAATTTCCGGCCCAAACGATTTTCCCCCGAAGCCATAGAAGCCATGATGAGATATTCCTGGAAGGGCAATGTCAGGGAATTGAAAAATCTTATCGAAAGATTGCTGATTATGGTAGATAGTGAGGTAATCGAAAGAGAGCATTTGCCCGATTATATTCTCGAAAAGTCAACTCTGACCCTGCCTGATATCAAAAAGATAAAAACGCTTCAGGCATTCCGTGAGGCTGCCGAGAGGTCCTTCATTCTGGCCAAACTTGAAGAGAATAACTGGAACATTGCCCGCACGGCCCGGGCCATTGGCACGCCCCGCAGCAACCTCTACAAAAAAATGGCTCAATATGGTATAAAGATAATGGTTGGAGCAGACGAGGCGGTTGCTCCTTCTGGCCCATCGGGTTCAGGAGGGGAGGAAAGTCCGAACTCCACAGGGCAGGATGGTCGCTAACAGCGACTCCGGGCGACCGGAGGAAAGTGCCACAGAGAACAGACCGCCGAAGGGGAAGCGCAAGCTTTCCTCAGGCAAGGGTGAAACGGTGAGGTAAGAGCTCACCGCCCTGATGGTGACATCAGGGGCACGGCAAACCCCATCCGGAGCAAGACCAAAGATGCCCCCGAAGAGGTGGCCCGCCTCATGGGGGCGGGTAGGTCGCCAAACCTTCTGAGCAATCAGAAGGTCAGACAAATAACCGCCCTCGCCTTAACAGGCGAGAACAGAATTCGGCTTACGTTCTGCTCCAACCTTTTTTAATTATTTAAATTTCATTCCGACATTTTCCGCCGTAAAAGCCACTGTGGGAAGAAAGGGTTATTCCGGGTTCTTAATGGGTAAACCTGAAGAATTATCATTCTGAGATATAAGAATTAATAATCTCCAGTAGACTATCCCTAACCCGAAGATAAATACTTAAAGGCGAATTGAAGATTTATATCCTGCATCTTAGGGAAATTTTTTTAATCGTCCCTGGTAACAATGAACTGGCCCGGATTCAATGCAACGATGAGTGCCTTAATATCTATCATCCTAAGCCAGGAAATATTCTTTTTAGCCACCAAAAATCTGAAGAATCAAAAAAGGAGAGCCTCGGGCATGCCAGAGCTGAGGCCTCTTCTTCTGGTCAGCTACTCTTGTGGAGAATATAAAGGAGAATAAAGAGGGCATAAATTTTTTATAGAAATTTTGGCCAGAGATTCCTTAAGGAAAGCTCTTTAAAAGTCTAAGCAGTGCTCTGAATTCTGCAGATACTTCAGGTCTACCTGGAGTAAACCCATAATGAAACTATCTGATTAGAGGAGGGAAAGGGAAGAAATTGCCTTCTGAATCAGGGCTAAGATTCTTCCAGGAAAAAGGCCAAGCTGAAGAACGCCGTAAAGACAGAAAAAGATGACGACCAGCAGAAGGGGCTCACTGGCCTTGATTAAAGATGCAGCTGATTCCTTAACCATATACATATGCACGATAATCCGGAGATAGTAATAAACTGAAACCAGAGATGCCAGAACAGCAATGACGACGAGGGCTGTATAGCCCTGTTTAACCGCGTGGCTGAAAACATAAAACTTGGCCAGAAAACCGGCCGTGGGCGGAAAGCCAGCCAGGGAAACAAGAAAAACTGACATGCAGGCAGCCAGCCAGGGTGCTCTGGCAGCCAGACCATTAAAATCATCAAGTTCATGAAATTCCTGGCCATGGGGACTCAAGGCTACCAGGATAGCAAAAGCGCCGATATTCATGAAAAGATAGGCCAGTAAATAGAAGAGCAACCCCTGTCCGTCGTTCGTTAAAAGGGCCAGGGTGAGATATCCGGCGTGGGCAATAGAAGAATAAGCCAGAAGACGCTTGACATTTCTCTGTCGCAAAGCTACCAGATTACCCACAATCATGGTCAGAGCGCAAAGTAGCCATAAAATAATTTGAAGATTCTGTCGAGAATAGACTGGCTCCAGGAAAAGCCTCAGGAGGCGAAAAAGAACAAGAAAACCAGCCGCCTTCGGACCCACGGAAAAGAAGGCTGTAATTGGCGTTGGAGCTCCCTGATAAACGTCAGGCGTCCACATATGAAAGGGCACAAGAGCTACTTTAAAACCAAAGCCCATAAGAAGTAGAGAAAGGCCAATTAAAAAGAGAAGGGAATTATCAGCTCTGGGGAAAATAGAACTTATTTCTCTGAGATTGAAACTTTGAGTCTGGGTAAAAATGAAGGCCAGGCCGAGAACCAGAAAAGCGGAAGCGAGGCTTCCCAGCAGAAAGTATTTAATGGCCGCCTCAGCTGACTTTTCATCCTCCTTTTTAAGGCCAGCCAGAACATAGCAGGCCACCGATAATGTTTCCAGGCCAAGGAAAATAACAATCAGGTCTTCAGAAGTGACCATAATCATCAGGCCGCTTATGGCCAGAAGAAGCAGGGCAAAATATTCACCTCGATTGAAACCGTGCTCAACCATATAACCAAGAGAAAGTAGAATAACCAGAAGACCAGCTAAAGAAAAAAGGAGGATCAAAATAATAGCGACATCATCGAGGACATAGGCTCCAGAAAAATAACCGGCACCCCGGTCCCAGAAATTAAAAGCAAGAACGAGACAGCCGGCCAGGGAAGCGAGAGCAACAAGAGCCTGGGGCCAGCGATTTGCCCACCGTCCGAAGGCCTCCAGCAAAAGAATAAGCAAAGCGCCACCAATCAAAATCAAGAGAGGGGAAAGGGAAGCAAAATCGTTCATGGCCTTTTATTTCCCCCAGAAGATGTCACCCTTAATGTCTGATCAGATTTTGAATCCTGGCTCATAATACCGGGTTGTTCGTTACCGGAGAGAGTCGATCTGATCAGAACAATTTTTGGAGGTTCCTTTTCCAGGACAAAGTATTTCTGTTTTTCCTCTATTTTCTCGAGGAGAAAACTGACGGAAGCATCCATCTTTCGCAAAAAGAAATTGGGATAGAGGCCAATCCAGAACATGAGGAAAACTATGGGCACAAGATAGGCTATTTCCCTTAGATTAAGATCTTTGAAGGAGCGAATATAGTCATGAACAATGGGTCCATGCATGACCCTCTGGTACATCCAGAGGAGGTAAGCCGCGGCTAAAATGACCGTGGTTATGGCGAAATAGGCCATAATTTTGCTGCTCTGAAAAACACCAAAAAGGCACAGGATTTCGCCGACAAAACCATTGAGGCCAGGCAGGCCTGCCGAAGAAAGGAGGCAAATCAGGAAAAAGGCAGCAAGAACAGGCATCTGCCGGCTGACACCGCCATAATCCCTGATGAGTCTGGTGTGGGCCCGCTCATAGAGGATCCCCACAATCAAAAAGAGGGCTCCTGTGCTCAGACCATGATTAATCATCTGCAGAATCGAGCCCTCGAGGGCTTCCTGATTGAGAGCAAAGAGGGCCAGCATGATGAGGCCCATATGGCTTACACTGGAATAAGCCACCAGGGATTTAACATCCCTTTGAATTAAAGCCATGCACCCGCCGTAAATAATACCTATCAGGCTCAGAATCATTAACAGTGGGGTAAATTTCACTAAAGCCTGAGGGAAAAGAGGCATGGCCAGTCGGAGAAAACCATAAACACCCATTTTAAGGAGGACGGCGGCCAGAATAACGGAACCGGCTGTTGGCGCCTCCACATGAGCATCAGGCAACCAGGTGTGGAAGGGGAAAAGCGGAACCTTGATGGCAAAGGCCAGAGCAAAGGCCAGGAAAAGCCAGGTCTGAATTCTGGGCAAAAGAATCAGCCGGGTAAGATCAGCTATTTCGAAAGAATAATTGCCAGTAGCTTTATAATAGAGGCTGTAAAGGGTAAAAATGGCGACCAGCATCAGCAGGCTGCCAAACATGGTAAAAATGACAAATTTAATTGTGGCATAAATCCGGCGAGGTCCACCCCAGATTCCAATCAGAAAATACATGGGAATGAGCATCACTTCCCAGAAGACATAGAAAAGGAAAAGATTCAGTGCAACGAAGACGCCAATTATTCCTGTTTCTAAGAAAAGAAGGAAGAGATGATATTCTTTAACTTTCTGGTCAATATAACGCCAGCCAGAAAGGACGGCAAGCGGAAAGAGGAAAGTAGTCAGCATGACCAGAAGCAAACTGAGTCCATCAACGCCAACATGATAGTTAATTCCATAGCCGAGCCAGGCTGCCTTTTCCACCATCTGGGGTTCAGCGCGGGAAGAATCAAAATGGAGAAATAAGACTATGGAAAGGGCGAAGGTAATCAGAGAAAAAAGCAAAGCCAGTAGACGGTGAAGGTCCTTCTTTTCTCCCGGAATAAAAATAAGCAGGGCAGCGCCTGCCAGAGGAATGAATGTTATCAGCGAAATAATCGGTAAATTCATTTTAGAAAACTATCAAGCCTAAAATTATGGCCACTCCCAGAATAAAAATCAGAGCATAATCTCTGATTAAACCTGTCTGGATAAGGCTAAGGATTCGACCCAAAAAGTTCATGGTTCGAGCCGAACCATTGACCGCCCCATCAATTACGGGCAAATCAAATTTATAATAGACAGCCTCTGAGCCTTTAACCAGGGGATTAACAAAAGCTGCTTCATAGAGTTCATCCACATAATACTTGTTAAATAAAAGGCGATAGAGACCCGGAAATTTAGAGGCCAGCAGATGGGGCAGATGCGGCGATTTCTGGTAAAAAAGATAGGCCAGACCGATACCGGCTAAAGCGATAAGCGATGAAATAATAATAAGCAACCATTCCGTACTTAAAGAAAGATGGGTTTCGGCTGCGCCTCTTAAAACTGGCTCAAGAAATTGGTCAAATAAATTAAGACCATGACCGAAAACGACAGGCAGGCCAATATAACCCGCGACAATGGAGAAAAAGGCCAGAACAATTAAGGGAATCGTCATAACCGGAGGCGATTCATGGAGATGGTGGCGCACCTCAGCCGAAAATCTTTCTTCACCATGAAAGGTCAGAAAAATCAGACGAAACATATAAAAAGCAGTAATAATGGCCCCGCAAAGGCCGAGAAGCCAGAGAAAATATTTTCCCTGCGCATAGCAATGAGTCAAAATAGCATCTTTGGAGAAAAAGCCAGAAAAGAAGGGAACGCCGGCAATGGTTATAGCTCCAATAATAAAGGTGGGGTAGGTAATGGGCAGATATTTTTTAAGACCGCCCATGCGGCGCATATCCAGTTCGCCTGAGAGGGCATGCATGACACTTCCTGCGGCCAAAAAGAGAAGGCTTTTGAAGAAGGCGTGAGTATAGAGATGAAACATTCCAGCCGCATAGGCCCCAACCCCGCAGCCAAGAAACATATAGCCTATCTGGGAAATGGTGGAATAGGCCAGAACCCTCTTAATATCAAACTGAGTCAGAGCTATGGTGCCTGCATAAAAAGCGGTTAAGGCACCGATAACAGCCACTACATCTGCCGCCACTCCTGAATAGCTATAAAGAAGATTCAGGCGAGAGACCATATACACTCCGGCTGTCACCATGGTAGCAGCGTGGATAAGGGCACTTACGGGCGTCGGTCCTTCCATCGCATCGGGTAACCAGACATAAAGAGGAATCTGGGCCGATTTGCCGGTAGCTCCGACGAAAAACAGAAGGGCAATCAGCGTAGCCAGGGTTGGCGATATTTTGCCCTCAAGGAGAGCCTGGTTGATTTCCGGAAAGGAAGCAGTTTTTAAATTGAAAATAAGGAAGAAAAGGCCCAAAAGAAAGGCAGCATCACCAATACGGTTAACGATGAAGGCTTTTTTGCCCGCACTGGCCGCTGCCGGTTTCTCAAACCAGAAGCCGATTAAAAGATAAGAACAGAGGCCAACTCCTTCCCAGCCCACGAACATCAAGACCATGTTACCAGCCATAACGAGGAGCAACATGGCAAAGGTGAAAAGATTGAGCAGAGCAAAATAGCGAGTATAGCTTCTGTCTTCAGCCATGTAGCCAATCGAATAAACATGAATGATAAACCCGACACCAGTGACGACAAGCACCATGACCGCAGTCAGAGGATCAAAGCGGAGGGTAAAATCTATCTGGAAGTTCCCGGAATGAATCCAGGGAAAAAGAGTCTGGCTCAGCGAAGTGACTTCATGTTCTAAACCGGGACGGCTGATTTTAAGAAAGGCGGCCAGGCCAAAAATAAAGGATAAGAGAACCGCCAGGGGAGCCTGAAAAGAGACATATTTTTTGGGCAGCCAGCGACCAAAGATTACCAGAATAAGGGTGCTGGCAGCCGGAAAAAGAGGAATGAGCCAGAAATATTCGCTCATTTCATCCCTTTAACAGATTGATTTCCTCTGTCCTGATATTCTTTTTCTGTCTATAGATGAGAAGAATTATGGCCAGACCTACTGCTGCTTCAGCAGCGGCCACAGTAATGACAAAAAAGACCACAATCTGTCCATCCAGAGAGACCATCAATCTGGAAGCAGCAATCATGGCCAGATTAGCTGCATTGAGCATAATTTCAATCGCCATGAACTGGGTGATAAGGTCTCTTTTTACCAGGAAGGCCAGGGTGCCTAGGCTGAAAAGTACCAGGCTCAGAACAAAAAAGGCCAGCGGCGACATTACTTCTTCTCCTTCCGGCGGGCTAAATAAAGAGAACCAACGATAGCTACCACAATAAGAATGGAGGTGATTTCAAAGGCATAGAGATATCTCGAGAAAAGAAGCCGGCCGAGAGGGGTAGGATGACCGAAGTCAGGCGCGGCCGATGAATTGGTGCCAGGCAATGTTCTTATAACCAGGATAAGCTCAAGGAAAATTATGGCCAGGAGGAAAGCCCCGAGAGCCAAAACCCACTTTCTCCTGAGGGGAGGGAAGGGTTGCCGCAGATCAATCATCATGATGACAAAGATGAAAAGAACCATGATGGCGCCAGCATAAATAATAATCTGAACAGTCGCGATAAAGGGGGCTTTAAGAAGAGCAAAAAGTCCGCCCAGGGAAGTGAAGGCAACAGCCAGGAGAAGAGCATTGTAGGCCTGATGGCGAGTAAGAATCATGGCTACAACTGAAGCCACACTGATCAGGGCCAGTAAATAGAACAGAAAAACTTCCATTTTTTTCGGCCAAAAATTATATTTATTCTGGAAAATCCATGTCAAGAATTTTTATAAAATTTTATGAAGTCTCTGGACCCAAAGATTTTTGACAGAATAAAAAATTGTGCTATAATTTTTTTTGAACGCGGGGTAGAGCAGCCAGGTAGCTCGTCGGGCTCATAACCCGGAGGTCGCTGGTTCAAATCCAGCCCCCGCTATTTTTTTATTTTTCAGAAATTCTCCCCTCCAGCGACTAAATATCTGGTGCGAGTTAGATGTATTTGTCTATGAAATCTCAGGCTGACTCCTATCTGGCCATAAAAACAGTTCTTATTATAGAAGATGAAGCCATTATTGCCATGGACCTTGCCCGGACGTTTCATGCTCTTGGCGCCCGGGAAGTTAAAATAACTCCCTCGGCTGAAGAAGGTCTGGCCTGGTTGTGCCAGAAAAAGCCCGATTTAATTTTGATTGATATCAAATTGCGGGGTTCCCTGGATGGCATCGAGGCTGCCCGAATTATTCAGAACAAAGGACCCTTTAACCTTGTCTATATTACCGCCTATAACGATGAAGCTACCCTGAAGCGAGCGAGCCAGATTCCCCATGCTGGCATAATTATCAAGCCCTTCACCTTGAGTGAAGTCTTAAAGCTTTTCCCTTCCCTGAAGAGCCAGGTTTAAGGCCCTTTCCTCCCCTGACGAAATTTTAATCTTGACATTGGCTCTAATATCTGATATTTTAGATATCAGAAAAAGACATGTCTCCTTTGATTAATCACAGGTCCCTCAAGGATCAGGTTTATGAATATTTGCGGGAGCAAATGCGTCGGGGGAAGCTCAAACCTGGCGAAGAAATCAAAATGGACAAAACGGCCCAGATTCTGGGTATCAGTAAGACTCCCCTAAGGGATGCCCTTCTTCAGCTGGCCATGGAAAATTTTGTGACCATCAAGCCAAGGCGGGGCGTTTACGTCAATCCCCTGACCCTGGAAGACATAAAAAATGCCTATGAAATTATAGGCGCTCTCGAAAGTCTGGCTATTTTAAAGGCCGGCCCTCGTCTTACGGAAAAGGATTTCGCTAATATGGCCAGGCTGATTGAAAATATGAGGAAAGCCATTGCCCGGGATGATTTTGATTCTTATTATGAAAGAAATCTTGATTTTCATAACATTTATCTCAACCACTGCTCCAATCCAGAATTGATTCGCATTGTCACTACCCTGAAAAAAAGACTTTACGATTTTCCCCGGCAATCAACTTTTATTAAAGAATGGGAAGAAAGCTCCATCGAGGAGCATGAAAATCTTCTGTCTTTGCTCAGACAGAGGAAATATGAGGAGGCAGCTCGTTATATCCGGGATGTTCACTGGTCCTTTGAGGTGCAGAAAAAATTCATCCTGCAGTATTATCCCCAGGCTGCCTCTTCCGGGAGCCATCAAAGATGACCAGAGGTTTTATTTTTGACATAAAAAAATATGCCCTTCATGATGGACCGGGCATAAGAACAACCGTTTTTCTCAAGGGCTGCCCGCTGCGCTGCCTCTGGTGTCATAATCCAGAGGGTCAGAATCCGGGCCGGGAGATTATGCTGCGGCCGGGGCGCTGTCTTGAGGGCTGTTCCAGATGCGTCGATATCTGTCCTTCCGGCGCCATCAGCAAAGCGGGCTCTTTCCCGGTTATTAACGTTTCCCGTTGCGATTGCTGCGGCCTGTGTGCGGAGGCCTGTCCTTCTGAAGCTTTAGAAATGATTGGAAAAGAAATGACGGCCGCCGAGGTTATAGAGGAGGTGATGAAAGATTTCATTTTTTATGAACAATCAGGTGGCGGCGTCACCTTTTCTGGCGGTGAACCTTTGATGCAGCCTGATTTTCTTGAAGAAGCCCTGATTTTAGCCAAAAAAAATCATCTGCATACGGTCGTGGATACCTGCGGAGAAGCCCGTTTTGACCTTTTCGTTCGGCTTCTGCCTCTGGTCGACCTTTTCCTCTATGATTTAAAAATCATGGATAGAGAAAAACATAAAAAATTCACTGGCCGGGATAACAGATTAATTCTCGAAAATTTAAAAAAGCTCGTATCTCTGACCGAAAAAGTGATAATAAGAATTCCAATAATTCCCACTATTAATGATGATGAAGAAAACTTAAGGGCGATGAGCGAGTTTATAGCTTCCCTTGGTTCAATTAAAGGAATTGAATTACTTCCTTATCATACTTTGGGAAGAGACAAATACGCCCGGATGGGGCGAGAATATATGCTTTTTGATTTAAAAAAACCGTCACCCGAGGAAATGCAAAGGGTGGCCAGTTATTTTGAAGAAAGAAAATTATCTGTGGCCATAGGAGGTTAAAAATGAATGAAAGGATAGCCCGTCTGCGGGAAGAGAGCATAAAAACCAGGCCTTATATTACTCCGGAAAGGGCCCTTCTTTTAACTGAATCTTATCAGCAGAATAATAATCCGACCCTTTCTCCGCCCGTAAGGCGAGCCCTGGCTTTCCGATATCTGCTGGAAAAAAAGGCCATCTGGATAGGCGAGGGGGAGCTGATTGTGGGCGAAAGGGGCCCGGCTCCCAAGGCTACACCGACCTATCCCGAAGTTACCTGCCATTCGCTTGAAGACCTGGAAATTCTAAACAGTCGTCCCAAAACGCCCTATCTTGTGGATGAAGAAACCAAAAGGATTTATCGAGATATTATCATTCCTTTCTGGAAAGGCAAAACCATCAGGGAAAAGATTTTTGCTGAAATGACGCCCGAATGGAAGGATGCCTATGAAGCTGGTATTTTCACCGAATTCATGGAGCAGCGAGCTCCCGGGCATACAGTTCTGGACGATAAGATATATCGCCTGGGTTTCAAAGATTTCAAAAAGGCGATTGAGGCTTCCCGGCGCAACATTGACGATTTCCGGGATCCTGAGGCTTTGAAAAAGAGAGAGGAGCTGAAGGCCATGGAAATTGTGGCTGATGCTCTCATCATGTATGCCCACCGTCATGCCGCCAAAGCCAGAGAACTGGCAGAAAAAGAGGAGAATCCCGAAAGAAAGGCCGAGCTTCTGAGAATAGCTGAAATCTGTTCTCATGTTCCGGAAAATCCTCCCCGGGATTTCTGGGAAGCCCTCCAGTATTACTGGTTTGTTCATCTGGGGGTCATCATTGAATTTAACACGTGGGATTCCTTCAATCCTGGCCGTCTGGATCAGCACCTTTATCCTTTTTATAAAAAAGGTCTTGAAGAGGGCACACTGACTGAAGAAAAAGCTAAAGAACTGCTTCAAGCTTTCTGGATTAAATTCAACAATCAGCCAGCCCCACCTAAAGTCGGAGTGACGGCCGAAGAAAGCGCCACCTATGCTGATTTTTGCCTGATCAATCTGGGTGGAGTCAAAAAGGATGGTTCTGACGCCGTTAATGAGCTGTCTTATCTTATCCTTGATGTCATTGATGAGATGAGGCTGATTCAACCCAGCTCGATGGTTCAGATCAGCAAAAAGACACCGGATGAATTCCTGTTGCGGGCCCTCAGGATTCTCAGAACAGGCTATGGCCAGCCTTCTATTTTCAACACCGATGCCATCATTCAGGAGATGCTCCGTCAGGGTAAATCCCTCGAAGATGCCCGCTGTGGCGGAGCCAGTGGCTGCGTTGAAGCTGGCATTTTCGGCAAAGAGGCCTATATTCTGACAGGATATTTCAATCTGCCCAAGGTACTGGAAATTACTCTGAACAATGGGGTTGATCCCCTGACTGGTAAGAAAATTGGACTGGAAACTGGAGACCCAAGAAACTTTTCGACTTTTGACGACCTGATGAAAGCATTTGAGCGACAGGTCCAGTATTTTGTGGATATCAAGATCAGGGGGAATAATATCATTGAAAGAATATATGCGGAATATCTGCCCGCTCCTTTTCTGTCACTTTTGATTGACGATTGTATTGCCAGGGCCAAGGATTATCATGATGGAGGAGCCAGATACAATACTTCTTATATTCAGGGAGTGGGCATGGGCACCATCACCGATTGCCTGACCGCCCTGAAGTTCCACGTCTTTGATAAGAAAAACATTTCCATGGAAAAATTTCTGGAAATGCTGGCCCGTAACTTCGAAGGCTTTGAAGAATGGCGCCAGATTCTGATTAACAAAACGCCCAAATACGGCAATGATGACGATTATGCAGATAATCTACTCCGTCAGGTTTTTGAAATCTATTATCAAGCCATTAATGGCCGGCCTAATCTTAAAGGCGGTACCTATCGGATCAATCTCCTGCCAACGACGGTTCACGTCTACTTTGGCAAAAAGACAGGAGCCACCCCGGATGGCCGCCGAGCGCATGAGCCCCTTTCTGAAGGTGTCTCGCCCGTTCAGGGAGCTGACCGCCGGGGACCGACAGCAGTCATTAAGTCTGTGGCCAAGATTGACCATCTGAGAACAGGCGGAACTCTTCTCAATCAGAAATTTACTCCCCAGCTCCTGGCCAGTGAGGAAGGTTTGAGAAATCTGGCCAATTTAATCCGGACCTATTTCCGGCTTGATGGCCACCATATTCAGCTCAATGTGGTGACGGCCGAAACTTTGAGGGATGCCCAGCGTCACCCTGAGAAATACAGGGATTTAATCGTCAGAGTGGCTGGCTTCAGCGATTATTTCGTTGATCTGAGCAAAGAATTACAGGATGAAATCATCCGCCGAACAGAGCATCAATCCTTTTAAAATTTAGAAAAAGAAAGAAGCCAGAACCTCAAAACTAAAGTCCAAACTAAAATTCAGGCAGATATTTCTATAAACTCCCCTGATTTCAGAAGGACTGAATTTTTCTCCGATATAATATTTAATCGACAATATTTTCAAGTTTTTTTATAATTGTTTGCTTTTTAAAATTTAATTTGATATAAAAACCGAGGCAAAATAATTGGAGGGAGGAAAAAGACATGTTCGACGCCAGGGTTTATCGGTCCCGCCGCCAGGCTTTAAAACAAAAACTGGGCTCCGGGGTGGCTCTATTTCCCGGAAACAAAGAAGCGCCCATCAATTATCCGGCCAACACCTATTATTTTCGCCAGGATAGTTCTTTCCTTTATTTTTTCGGGCTTGATAGTCCCAATCTTTATGGCTTAATCGATATTGATGAAGACAGAGAAATTATCTTCGGTGACGACCTTTCCCTTGAAGACATCATCTGGATGGGACATCAACCACGCCTGATCGAAAGAGCCAGAAAGGTCGGAATCAGGGAAGTAAAGCCCTTAAAAGAACTTGAGCCAGCAATAAAAAACTACCTTTCAGCCGGCCGTCAGATTCATTACCTTCCGCCTTACAGACAGGAAACCATCCTCGAATTAGCCAGCCTTCTGGGAAAACCCGCAGAGGAGGTCAAGCCAGGAGCTTCGAAAGAGCTGATTAAAGCCACTGTGGCCTTAAGGTCAATTAAAGAAGAAATTGAAATTAAGGAGATTGAGTCAGCCCTGAATATTACCCGCGAAATGTATCTGACAGCCATGAAGATGGCCAGACCCGGAAAGACAGAATGGGAGCTGGTGGGGGCAATGGAGGGAATAGCCCTCAGTCATGGTTGCCATCTGGCTTTCCCGACAATTCTGACCATTAATGGCCAGATCCTCCACAATCATGATCACAGCAATCGCTTGTTCAGAGGCAGGCTCCTGGTTATTGACGCTGGAGTAGAATCAACTGAACATTATGCCTCAGATATCACCAGAACCCTGCCGGTAGGCTGGAAATTCAGCCAGAAGCAAAAGGAAATTTATGAAATTGTTTTGAAGGCTCAGGAACAGGCTATCCAGGCGATAAAACCAGGTCTTCCCTATAAGGAGGTTCATCTTCAGACTTGCCGGATTATTGCTTCCGGGCTGAAGGATTTGGGTTTAATGAAGGGTAATATCGAGGAGGCAGTGGAAAGAGGAGCCCATGCCCTTTTCTTTCCTCATGGCCTGGGCCATATGCTTGGCCTTGATGTTCATGACATGGAAGGCCTGGGAGAGGATTATGTAGGCTACAATGAAAGCGTCAAAAGAAGTGAACAGTTTGGTCTGGGTTATTTACGGCTGGCCAGAACTCTGGAGCCTGGCTTTGTCCTGACAGTTGAACCGGGCATTTATTTTATCCCGCCTCTTATTGCCCAGTGGAAAAAGGAAAAGAAACATGCCGAGTTCATCAATTATCAGCGGGTGATGGAATACATTGATTTTGGTGGTATCCGCATTGAGGATGATGTTCTTGTGACCCGGGATGGCCATAAAGTTCTTGGCCGGAAGATTCCCAAAACGGTGGCGGAAATTGAATCCCTCAGGCCTTGATTTTTAGCTTGCTGAGTTCAGTCCGAACGAAGAATTGGCTTCCCCAGATACGAAAAGAGGCTTGACCATCAGGTTCTTGCCCGCAGGTTAATATTCTGGGACCGAAGGCCACTAGGTCATTAATTTTATATTCCTGCCGATTTATTCTGGCCAGTCCATAAAAGTTTTTTTCGGGAATAAGCAGAGACAGGAAAGTTCTCAGGCCAGGCTTTTCTCCCTGATTCTCCCTGATTTCCTGGCCGCCTATAATCAGCCGGCCATCCTGAAGACATCTGGCCGCCTTTATCTCTTGAATCCCCTCAGGCCGCACAGTTGCTGTCCGCCTTTGCTCAAAGTCCACAATTTTCAATCCAGCTTTTTCTTTAGCTTGATCAGAAAAAATCACCAGAAGTTTATTCCTGGGTAAATATTCAATAGCCTGAATCAGCGTCTCTTTAAACCTGGTTCTTAATATTTTCCCTTTATTTAAATCAAGATGAAAAATCTCCTCCTCGCTGGCCAGATAAAGTCGGTGGCCCGGTTCAATGGCCATCGAATTGATGAGATTTTTCTTTCCCCAGGGGAAAATGATATGGGAAATTTTTTGCTCTTCAAAGTCCCAGAGATAAAGCGCCCCGTCCTGAAGGATCATAAAAAGGTGCCAGGGGGGAAGGGCAGCTAGGCGAAGGATGGGTCTGGCTGGCCAGTTGTATTTAATGACCTGCTCTCTTTCAAAAGATAAAAGAGTTAAACCCGGTTCTTTCTCCTGGAAGCAAAAATTTCGCCCCAGTAGCGCCTCAGCTCTGACCTCAGTCTGGAGACAAGATGTAAATAGCCGATAATCAATCAGAGTAAAAACAAAAAATTTCCCTTTTTTGTCCACACCTCCAATCTGATTCTGGGCATAGAGGTAAAGCCTTTCAGGTTCAAGTTGATCGAGGAAGATGGTAGATAAAAGATGAGGTTCCTGGTCTAAGTTCTGATTTAATCTGGGCTCAAGTATTTCTTCTTCAGAAAGGAGAGGTGTAATTGATGATTCAGGCCAGGTCGCTGATTCCAGAGAAAATTCCTTTTCCTCGATTTCTATTTCCTCTGCAGTTACGGACCAAAAGCTCTCTGGTTCAAAATGACCCAGGCGAATTAACTCTCCCCAGCCTTCAATCGCCCGCCGTCGAAAAAGTTCAGCCGTTTCCTCCCGATTGAGACGGCCTGAAATTGAATTGTCAAGATCATAAAGAATAATTTTTCCTTCCTGATAGAGAAAAGTATCTTCTATGCTTGGTTCTTCCAAAAAGGAGAGATGGAGTTTAACGCTTTCTAAAGCTACCTCTCTGGCTTCGAGATTAAGCCGGCGGGTCGATAAATTGGCCCGAAAATTAACCACGACATCCAGTTCCCCTCTTTCATAGAAAAGGTCAACAATCCGCTCAAAATAATGACGGTCGCGACAACCGTCAAGAAGGATGAAACGCTTCTGGCCATAAGTTTCCAGGAATTGTTGCCAGAAATCTTCTGGTCTGTCTGACTCTACGATATCCTGCTGATAATAAAGGGGGTCAATATATTTCTTCAGCCAGTTACGGCCGAGGAGACGATTAAAAATCTTCCGGCCCTCCTTTGAATCTCTCATCAGATAGAGAATATCTCCGGGCTTAAGGTCAGCCAGCCCTGAAGCCAGAACCTGACAGAAATAAGTTTTGCCGGTACCTGAGTCTCCGGTGACAGCCATAACCACTCTCTTTTTTTCCTGAAGAAGATGATTCAGGGTGAGGGAGAGTTCGTTCAAACCTACTTCAGCCGGTTTTAAACTCAGCAGATTAACGGCGCCAACATGATAAAGATAAAGAGAATGAATGAATTCGGGCATCTGAATCTTTTTCAGGGCACTGACTGTTTCCTCGAAGACTTCCTTGTTTTTTTCTTTTAACAGTTTAAGCAGGGCAATTAGAATATCCGCACTTATGCCCCCAGTTTTCTCTCTTTGAGAGCGGCCAATCTCACCCAGAGACCAGGCCAGATAGGTTTTGAGGCGAGCTGAAGGATGATCAGCATAGCTGGCCAGAAGGTTGATCGCCTGACTCGAAGCGAAGCCAATTTTACCCAGGGCCCAGATGGCCTCTTCCTTTTGCTCCCTCAGGGGGCTAAAAGCAGCTTCTGAAGCTTCAGGGCTTTCTAAAATATCAGGAAGTTCCAGCACCTGCTTTAACCAGGGGACTGCTCTCGCCTCTCTGAGATTCCCGAGGCAATAGATTATATTTTCCCTGATCTTTGTCCAGAAAGGGGGAAAACTTTTCAAGGCAAACAATAGATAATCGCTGGCTCTTGAATCTTTAAAAAGACTTATGATGAGAGAAGCAAGATAGGGTAACCCGCTGGAAACATCAATTTCTGGATGGAGCAAAATGGCCACGGCCGGATAAAAAAAAGCTGGTGTAACATGGGTGACAATTCCGAGGGGCGGCTGAAGCCTGTCCCTCAGGGAGGCATAAATCGCTTCTTTATCTTGAGCTTTCTCAAGCTTCTGAAGCCATTGATTAAGGTGGGTGGCCAGCCTTTGCTCCTCAGCGATAATTCCAGCCACATTATCCACAAAATCGCCTGAACAATCCTTCAAAGTCCTGCTCAGAGAAAAAAAAGATTCAATTTCTTCCGGAGAAAGTCCTGAAGCCAGGCTTGTTTTGAGCTGCTCAAGTTTTTTCTGCCAGAAAAAATTGATGGCTCTGGCCTGGCTGTCCCATTCCGCATAGGGAAAGGAAAGATTTATTTGAAGAGCCTCCTGCAAAACAAGGAAAGTCAAAAAATCGATAAAAGAGAGAAGATAATCCAGGGAGGAATTTTTACCTTCCCTGAATTCACCCAGTCCGGTCCTGAACTCATGCCGGGCTCTCAACTCCTCAAAGGAAATAGCCATTTTCTCCAGGGGCCAGGAAAAACTTCGCAGAGCCAATCTGACTTTTTCGAGCAGAGAAAAACCGTGGATGAAGATGAAGTCAGTAGTAACTTCGAGCCATTTCTTTCTTTCGCTTTCATTTTCCTTTTTTAGCCAGAAAAGGATTTCGCTCTGGACCCGTTCCGGCCAGTTCTGGGGGCTTTCCTGCCAGAAGCCCTCATCATGGAGAAAGAAAAAGCCCTGAACGGGAAATTCTTCGAGCAAGCAATTTAGAAGGCGGGATAAGTCTTCTTTTAAAAGGCTAATCTTTTTCTGGCTCGAGGAGGTCATCGGAGCCAAAATTTATTTAGCCAGCAGCAGGCCCTGCAGGTCTTCTTCCAGCCTGGAAGCCTCGATTTTAAAAAGATAGCCCTCCTCGAAGGGAAAACGACGCAGTAAGGAATTATCCTGCAAAAGATTGACATTGATTTCAATTACCCGACCTGTGGCTGGCGACCAGACCCGGTGGACGAAGCGGTCAGCATCAGTTATCTTGGCGCAAACTTCGCCCTGGGAGATAAAATCGCCGATTCGGGGCAATTCAAGCTGGGTAATGATGCCAATGCTATTTAAGAAATCAGGCATTACCCCGATCTTTGCCTGATTTCCTTCTTCTAATTTTAGCCAAGTATGGCCAAGCAAATAATAATAGCCGGCCGGAATTTTTGTTTCGACCACCTTAGCCTCAGAAACTGCCTCAGCTTCCGGGGGTTTAATCGCCCGGGAAACCAGAGCTCGAAGTTCAGCAGGTGTGAAGGGCTTGGGGATATAATCAAAAGCGCCCATTTTGATTGATTCAACAGCTGTTCTGATAGTGGGATAGCCAGTAATCATAACCACTCTGGCCTCTGGACGGCTCGCCTTGATTTGCTTCAGCAGGTCAAGACCGCTCATGCCAGGCATCATGAGATCAGTGATTATTAGGTCATAATTTTTCTCTTTGTCCTTGCCAAGGGCTTCTTCACCGCTTAAAGCCATGTCTACCTCATAGTCATCAGAGAGAATGGCCTGTCGGATACTCTTACAAACCGTGATTTCATCATCCACGACCAGAATTTTCTTTTTGCCTGTCGCTGTCATTATTAATTACCTCCTTTCATCGTTATATCCTTTGTTTCCAGGGGTAAGTATAAAGTAAAGACAGTTCCTCGGCCAGGCTCGCTTTTAACTTCAATCGCCCCATTATGCTGCTGAATGATTCCATAGCAGATAGCCAGACCGAGGCCTGTCCCTGAAGGCTTGGTGGTGAAAAAGGGATCAAAGATTTTATTTATGTGCTCTGGTGGGATGCCCACCCCGGTATCAATAAACCTGATTTCAATGGCCTTTTTATTTTCACTCAAGTCCGTCGTTATGGTTAGCTGGCCACCATGAGGCATAGCTTCACAGGCATTGATCATAAAATTCCAGAAAACTTGCTGAATTTTAGCCCGGTCCACTAAAATCAGAGGTAAATCAGGTTTTAATTGCTTAACAATCCGTATATTCTGGAAGGAAGCTTTGTTTTCCAGCAAAAGAACAGTTTTTTCAATCAGGTCATTAATATCAGTCTGCGTTTTCTGGGGCTTGCTCTCCCGGGCAAATTCGAGCAGACCACGAACTATCTGGGTGCAACGGGATGTTTCTTCAGCAATGAGACTCAGGTTTTCATAAAACTCATCTTTCTTATCTAATTTTTCGAGTTTTTCGAGAAGTAGATGGGTATTAATTAAAATTGAGGTCAGGGGATTGTTAATTTCATGGGCAATGCCAGCAGCCATTTTACCCAGGGAAGCCAGTTTTTCGGATTGAACCAGATAATCCTGCATCTCCTTGAGCTCTCTCGTCCTTTCCTCAACCCGGCGTTCCAGAGTCTTACTCCATTGAATTAAATTCTCATTGGCCAGTTTTAAATTTTCTGTCATGCGATTAAAGGACTCAGCCAGCTGACCGATTTCATCTCTCCAGTCGACGGCGACGCGGTGATTGAGCTCTCCCTGAGCAATGCGCTGGGTGGCCTGAACCATGCCCTGCAGCGGCTTGATGATAGTAGAGGTAATGGCTGAAAGAATTAAAAGCAGGATGATAGAGGTCAGCCCGGCCATGCCGGTAAAGGTGAGCATCACATTGTTTCTCAAATCGATATAGGGTTTTTCCAGCATGCCCACATAAAGCATACCTATGATTTGATTGTTAAGATCCTTGATCGGTTCATAGGCAGCTATATACCAGTGATTGACGACAAAGGCCCGGCCAATCCAGGGTTTCCCATTTTTCAGAACAGTTTCTACTACCTCCTGAGAAGCTCTGGTGCCAATAGCTCTCTGGCCAGATTCATCGGTCACATTGGTGGAAATACGGAGATCATGCTGGAAAATAGTGACCGTGCCAATTTCTTTTCCTTTATATTTCTCGCCTTTAAAAACAATGTCCTTAACCCGGTCAACAATTTCATAATTGCGATTCAGGAGAATCCCGCCATATAAAACTCCCAACACCCTTCCCTGAGAACTGAGAAGAGGGCTGGCCGCCATAAGCATCAAACCATTTTCTTCGTGGTCTTCAGGCCGGGGCGCTGCTTTGGGCGTGGGAATGAATTTTAAATAAGCTCTGCTGGCCAGATCTTCTCCTTCTTTCATCAGGATCTCGCGCCTGACAATGCCGGTGCCGCCGACCACCTGGCCGGCTAAAGCCCTGGCAATAAAAGGGTCAGAAGAAAGGTCATCACCATAAATTTCAGGATTCCTGGTACGCAGAACAACCCGGCCTTCTTCATCAGTCAGATTCAAAATGTCGAGTTTGAACTCTCGCCGGATAAGAGAGAGGATGCGCTGAAGATTTTCTCTATCTCTGGCCAGGAGGGCTCTCTGGATGGAATCCCGCAGAGAATTGAGAAGAACTATATCTCGAATGTCATTGATTTTTTCATTATAAACATTCCAGGCTGAGGCGAGGTCATGACGAACCTTGGCTTCAGCCAGAGACATGATGGTCCGGTGTTCAAGGCGCGTGCCCAAAAATAAAGAAATGAGCCCACCTGCTCCAATGACCAGTAAAAAGCTAAGGATAAACTTTATTCTCAGAGGTAGATTCAAGAATTTTTTGAGCACAGATCTATTCTCTAACCGGTTAAGCCTAAATTTTAACTTTTTTTAACCGTTAAGACAATTAAAGTCTGGCTCTTCCCTAAAAAACAGAAAGGAGATGAATTTTCAGGCTGGACCAATAGAAAATATCAAAAGAGAAATGAGCGTCTTCAGAGAATCATCTTGCCTGAAAGGAAGAAAACAGGATATCATAAAGAGGCTGAAAATAATGAAAGGTAACTAATTATGAGGATCGCTTTAATTCAACAAAAAGCTACGAACTCAAAGGAAAAAAATATAGCCAGAGGTCTGAAGGCTATCAAAAAGGCAGCCCGAAACGGTGCAGAACTGATTGTTTTTCCGGAGCTCAGCTTTCTGCCCTTTTTTCCCCAGAAACCAGCTGATCCTCGAGCTCAGGAGATGGCCGAAACAATTCCCGGGCCAACAACTGAAATTATCTCTGAGATTGCCCGCGAACTCCAGGTGGTTATTGTTTTTAATCTCTATGAACGAAAGGGCCGAAATTTCTATGACTCTTCACCGATAATCGACGCTGATGGCCGCCTGGCCGGTCTTGTCCGCATGGTTCACATTATGGAAGGGCCGGGATTTCATGAAAAAAATTATTATTGCCCGGGTAATCTCAGAAAGCTGGTTTTCAGCACCAGGGCTGGTCGCGTGGGTATAGCAATCTGTTATGATCGACATTTTCCAGAATACATGAGGATTCTCGCCCTGCAGCAGGCGGAAATCGTGGTTGTGCCTCAGGCCGGTGCTCGAAGAGAATGGCCTGAAGGTATTTTTGAAGCTGAACTCAGGGTGGCCGCTTTTCAGAATGGCTACTTTGCTGCCCTGGCCAATCGCTTCGGTCCGGAATCAGTCCTGGATTTTGCCGGTGAATCCTATGTAGTTGACCCCTTCGGCCGTGTCATCGCCCGGGCTCCAGACAATGAGGAATCAATTCTTCTGGCTGATTGTGATTTTAGCCTGATCGAGCAGGCGCCAGCCAGGAAACATTTCCTCAAAGACAGGCGTCCTGATTTTTATAAAAAATTTTTTTCTTGATTGCTAAAAGCAAAAAAGTGAGGTCAAAATGAAGATTCCTTTTCTGGATCTCAAGGCTCAGTTTTTAACCATAAAAGATGAAATAAAAAACAAGATAGATTCTATTTTAGAATCGCAGAGATTTGCCCTGGGACCCGAGGTTGAAGCCCTGGAAAGAGAAATAGCCTCTTTTTGTGGTGTCAGACGAGCCATCGGCGTTTCCTCTGGAACCGATGCCCTTCTTGTTTCTCTGATGGCCCTTGAAATTAAACCTGGAGATGAAATCATTACAACCCCTTTTACCTTTTTTGCTACGGCCGGGGCCATAGCTCGCCTGCAGGCAAGACCTGTTTTCTGCGATATTGATCCTATAACCTATAATCTTGATCCTGAAAAGTTGGCGCTTCTTCTCCAAAAAATAAGAAAAACAAGGAGGGCCATTAAACTGAAGGGAATCATTCCTGTCCATCTTTATGGCCAGTGCGCTGACATGGATCAGATTATGGCTCTCGCCCGTTCCTATCATCTTTTCGTGGTTGAAGATGCAGCCCAGGCAATTGGAGCTGAGTATCCTTCAAAGAGAGGGGTAAGGAAGGCCGGGTCCATGGGCATTGCAGGTATTATTTCCTTTTATCCCACAAAGAATCTTGGTGCCTATGGCGATGGCGGTATGGTTCTGACAAATCAAGAAAAGCTGGCCCAAAAAATGATGAAACTCAGGGTGCATGGCGAAAGGAGGAGATATTTTTATGAGGCCATTGGAGGAAATTTTCGCCTCGATGCCCTTCAGGCCGGAGTGCTTCGAGTAAAATTGCCTTATCTTGAACTCTGGCAAGAGAAAAGGCGCGAGGTGGCGGCCCGGTACGAAACTTTATTTGAAGAGAGCGGTTTAATTGAGAGGAAAATGGTAAGTTTACCCCAGGCCGTTTATAAAAACAGGGGCCTCAAAAATTATCATACTTATCATCAGTTCGTCATCAGGGCCAGGAAAAGAAACGAGCTTCAGGCTTTTCTTCAAGAAAAAGGAGTGGAAACATTTATCTTTTATCCCCGACCTCTGCATTTGCAAAAATGCTTTGCCTATTTGGGTTACAAGGAAGGAGATTTTCCCGAAGCTGAAAGGGCTGCCCGGGAGGTTCTGGCCCTGCCCATATATCCAGAACTCACCCCTGAACAGCAAGTCTATATTGTTGATTGCATTAAGGAATTCTTCAGCCAGGGTTGAGGTTAAGCTCAGATTGACTGGCGATTTCGCCTTTGTGTGCTTTTATTTTTTTTCCTGGCCGATGAATCTCCTGACTTTTTCATCTTTAAACCCAGCCGGGCTTTAAGCCAGATTCCAGGCTGTTTTTGAATTGGAAAATCTTATTTCAGGACTAAAATCAAAATTAAAGCTTTTTTATTTGAAGCGAGAAAATGAAGCTGAGGCTATGTTTATTTTACCGGCAGGTGCTGCAGGTCCGGGAGGAACAGGTTGAGCAGGCGCTCGAGGAAGTGCCCTTGAGTCGGCTGCTTCCACCGCCAATACCGAAAGAGGAGAAAACCTTAGTAATTTCAGGGCTGTGGCAGGCAGGGCAGGTAATTTCCTTCTCACCGCCAATTTTTGTCAGACACTCAAAACGATGACCGCACTGGCGGCAGACAAATTCATAAATGGGCATAGCTCATCACCCCCGTTAGCCTCATTCCTTTTTACTTCCGGCCAGAGCAATCGCCTCAATCTCGATGCGTGCCTCCCGGGGTAAGCGCGCCACCTGAATGGTCGATCGAGCCGGATAGGGAGGTCGAAAATAGGTGGCATAAACCTCGTTCATCTGGGCAAAATCATTCATATCCTGAAGAAAAACTGTGGTTTTAACGACATTATCGAGAGAGCTCCCCGCAGCCTCAAGCACAGCCTTGATATTCTCCAGAACCTGTCTGGTCTGCTCTTTTATGGAGCCACTAATCATTTCGCCTGTTTCCGGATGGAGATGAATCTGTCCGGAAACAAAGATAAATCCCTGAGCCGCTATGGCCTGAGAATAAGGCCCGATGGCTTGAGGTGCCCGGTTAGTCTTTATTTCTTGCTTCATTTTAGCCTCCTTTGGGCGAGCCCATGAAATTTTTGTCTTCCCGGCCAGAAGCCAGAAAAGAGCCTGTTGAAGCCATTTACGCCTGGTCATCTCAAATTCTTATTATAGCTTCTCTTCTCATGTCTGGCCATATTATTTCCATTCAGATTATCATCAAACAAATTGCCTTTATTGTTTAACAAATTCTTTATTGTTTAATTTTCGCCGCTTCTTCATCACCAGCTTTTCTTAACATCCTTCGGGGTCATTTCTTTTCCCGGCTTAAAGCGATTCCTTGGAAAAAGACTGCCAGGCTGATGTCAGCATCAGGCTAAAGCTGTGGATTTCTCCCTGGCCAGCTCTTCGAGCAGGGCGACAAGAAAAAGCCAGAATTTTTCAACTGAAGGGACATGAACTTTTTCTTGAGGGGAATGGGGATATTTGATCGTGGGGCCGAAGGAAATCATATCCATGCCTGGAAATTTTTCCGCAATGAGGCCACATTCGAGACCAGCATGGACAGCTTTAAGCTCAGGCTCCTGACCAAAGACTGATTGGTAAACTCCTTTAGCTAACTGGAGCAGGGGAGAAGCCAGATTTGGTTCCCAGCCAGGATAACCACCAGTCTGCCGGATTTCTGCTCCGGCCATCTCCGCCGCAGCTCGAATCATGGAGCGGGTGGCCTCCAGGGCTGACTGGATTGAGCTGCGGCTGCTGCAGATTATTCGAGCTATATTGCTTTCCGTTTTAATTATGGCCAGATTGGATGAGGTTTCCACGAGGTCCGGGATTTCCTGGTGCCAGGCCAGAACTCCATGGGGAAGAATGAGGAGCAGATTGATCAAAGTCCGGGCAGATTTGGGAACCAGAGGTTCCTCCCTTGTTTCAGCCAGCTGCCGGATAGAAATTCTGGCTTCAGGCTCAGTAACTCGATATTCCCTTCTGATAGTTTCAAACTCCTTTTCAAAAAATTTCAAAGCATCTGAATAATGGGAGGCATCGCAGATGAGATGTGCCCAGGCTTCTCGAGGAATAGCATTTCTTTTATTGCCACCCTCAAGGTGGATAAGACCAAGGGGCAATTTCTCCCTGGCTCTATCCAGAAGTCGGGCTAAAAGCTTGATAGCATTGGCCAGGCCCAGATGAATATCAAGCCCGGAATGGCCACCTCGAAGTCCAGAAATCTTAAGTTCTATTAATGTGCCTGTCTGTCCTTCCAGGCGGTGAAGAGGTAAGAAGATTTCTGAATCTCCGCCTCCAGCGCATCCAATGGTGAAAGTTCCTTCCTCCTCGCTATCCAGGTTAAGTAAAACCCTGCCTTTGATAAAATCAGGCTGAAGGTGACTGGCTCCAGTCAGGCCTGTTTCTTCATCAACCGTAAATAAAAATTCAAGGGGGCCATGGGTAAGGTCGCGACTTTCCATGATGGCCAGAGCCGCGGCCACACCCACACCATTGTCAGCACCAAGGGTAGTTCCCCTGGCTTTCACCCACTCGCCTTCAAGTTCCACCTGAATAGGGTCCCTGGAAAAATCATGGCTGACCTCTGAGTCCTTTTCACAGACCATATCCAGATGAGCCTGAAGGACAACGGTTCTCCGGCTCCGGATTTCTGGGCTGGCCGGCTTATAAACAACCACATTACCAACCTCATCGCGTCTTGATTCTAATCCCAGAGCTCTGGCCTGATTAATAATATAATTTCCGATGGCTCTTTCTTCACCCGAACAACGGGGGATGCTGAGAATCTCCCTGAAATGGCGCCATAAAGACGAAGGTTTAAGTTCGCTTAGACACTCATTCATGATGAAATATCTCCTTTTCTCTCTTTTCTAATCTTGCCACAGACTTTGAATTAATAGCAACCTTTTTTATTCAACTTTGCCTTTAAATTAATTGACAGTTCAGAAAGCCTTAAATTACAATAATTTTCACTATGCTGGAAAAATTAATTAATCTTTTTGAGGCTATCTTCGAGCGAAAGCCTCAGGTTGTTTCCTCTGCGCCTGGCAGGATTAATATTATTGGAGAGCATACTGATTATAATTATGGCTATGTTCTGCCAGCAGCTGTTGAGCGCCGGACCTATTCCTTATGGGCTCGCAGGGAGGATAATCAGGTTCGGGTTTTCAGCGGGAACTTAAATCAGGGCGCCCAGTTTAATCTGCCGGATCTTCAGCCAGCATCTGGCCGCAGCTGGCTGAAATACATTGAAGGAATCTTTTGGGTTTTAAAAGAGGAAGGGGAGGAATTAACCGGAGCTGATATTCTTATTCAGGGAGATGTTCCCCTGGAAGCCGGACTAAGTTCCTCAGCTTCTCTCGAAATAAGCCTCCTTAAAGGCCTTTTGACTCTTCTCAAAAGGGAATACCCCCCTCAGCTAGTGGCTAAACTGGGGCAAAAAGCAGAAAATGAATATGTCGGTGTCCGTTGTGGTCTTATGGACCAGTTCATCGCTGTCCTGGCTGAACCGGCCACCGCCCTTTTTCTTGATTGCGAAACCCTTGATTTCCATTATGTCCCCCTCCGCCTGGATAAAGAAAATCTTGTTTTCCTTGTTTATGACACGAAGGTTCCCCGCCAGCTGGCCAGCTCAAAATATAATGAACGTCGTCTCGAAGCCCAGCAGGCCAGGGAATTCCTCGAAAAAAAGGGGGTTACTTCCCTGAAAGCGCTTAAACCGGAACAGCTTGAAGACCTAAAGGAAGGAATGAATCCAGTGCTCTTCCGGCGGGCCAGACATATCGTTACGGAAAATCAGAGGGTCCTGATGGCTCGCCAGGCCCTGGAAAAAGACGACTTCTTTTCCCTGGGGAGAATGCTTTTGGCCTCTCACTGGAGTCTGAAAAATGATTATGAAGTCTCCTGTCCTGAACTTGATCTTTTTGTCGACCTGGCTAGCCAGACTGAGGGTTGTCTTGGAGCGCGTCTCGTCGGAGCCGGTTTTGGCGGCTCAGCTCTTGCCCTGATCAGGAAAGAAGCTGTGGAAAATTTAATGACTAAAGCTTTAAGAGAAACAGAAGCCAAAAATTTTCCAAGACCTCAATATCTGGTCGTTTCTGCCGGCAGTCGAGCCTCTTCGTTCTGGCTTTAAAGATAAATGAAGGGCCAGCTTGAGCAAGTTTCTTAGTCGAAAAGAATAATTTGGGCCAAAAAATAAAAAGAAAAAGGGAAGAAATGGCTTTATTAAAAAAAATCCAGCCATGAGAGTTTCAGGCCAATTTCTGTTTATCTTTTTTCTGGCAATTAGCCTTCTTGTACCTCTTTCCTCGGTTCAGAAAAAACCGGACTTGTTGATTCTGACCTCCATCTATCCTCTCTATGATTTTTGCCGCACCCTTTCTGGTGATTTCTTCGACGTTCAACTTCTCCTGCCAGCAGGCGTAAGCCCCCATCACTGGCAGCCCCGTTTTTCCGATATGGCCAAACTTGAGAAAGCTGCGGCCCTGGTCCATATTGGACCTGCCCTTGAGCCATGGGTAAAGGACCTAGTAAGAACTTTAAAAAATAGAGACCTGAGGCTAATTTCTTTTGAAGATTTATGTTTTTTGAAGGAAGAGGAAGATCAGCTTGATCCTCATATCTGGCTCGATTTTCAGCTGGATATAGAAATCATACAGAGGCTGGTAGCAGCCCTCTCCGAGCTTGCTCCGGCTGCAACTCAGGAATTACACTCAAGGGCAAATGAATATATCGAAAAATTAAAGGACTTAGATTCTCTTTACAGGAAAACTCTTTCTTCCTGTCGCAAGCGAACAATCATTGTCGATGGCCATGGGGCCTTCCATTATCTGGCACGACGGTATGACTTGAAGCTTATTAGCCTGCATGGTCTCAATCCTGAAGCGGAACTTAGGCCCTCTCAGATAAAGCAGATGCTTGACCTTATCCGGCAGGAAAAAGTTAAAGCCATTTTTTTTGAAGCTGGCTCGAACCCCCGCCTGGCTCATTTAATCAAAGATGATTCTGGAATAAAAATTCTGCCTCTTTATCCTGGCCACAGCCCGCTCTATAATGAAAAAAGGGAAGACGCAGGTTTCCTCAGTCTGATGAAGGAAAATTTAAAGAACCTTAAAGAGGGACTGGGCTGTGACTAAAGAAGAGGAATTGATAGTTGTTAAGAACCTATTTTTCTCCTACAATTACCGGCCGGTCCTCACTGATATTAATCTGACCATTCGCTCCGGTGATTTTCTGGCCCTTCTCGGACCAAATGGTGCCGGGAAAACGACCCTGATCAAAATTATTCTTGGCCTGCTTCCGCTCCAGAGAGGAGAAGTTTATCTTTTTGGCCAGCCGATAAAATTATTTAAAGACTGGCATTTGCTGGGCTACGTGCCTCAGACAGCGACTCATTTTGACCCCATGTTTCCGGCCACTGTTCAGGAAGTCATAGCTATGGCCCTCTTTTCCAGAAAGAAATTCTGGCAGAGAATTAAAAAAGAAGAAAAGGAAGCTCTTTCTCAGATCCTGGAGAGGGTAGGCCTTGCCGGCAAGGAGAAAACTCCCATTGGCCACCTGTCAACAGGACAGCAGCAGAAGGTTTTCATAGCCAGGGCCCTCCTTCAGAAACCAAGGATTCTGATTCTGGATGAACCAACCACCGGTATTGATGCCGAAAGCCAGCAGCAATTTTATGACATGCTTTACGAGTTCAATAAAAAAGATGGCATAACCATAGTTCTGATAACCCATGATATCGGTATTGTTAATCGTCATGTAACTAAAGTAGCCTGTCTGGAAGGCCGAATGATCTATCATGGCTCCCATGATGATTTTTGCCGATCCGAGGTTTTTAAAGACATGATTGGCCGCGGCAATCATGTCATCTCTCACCAGCATTAAGCCGAGGCTTTGATGATAGACGTTTTATGGCGCTATGGTTTTCTTCAAAGGGCTCTTTTGGCCGGTCTGGCCATTGGCCTTTCTTCAGCCCTGCTCGGGCTCTTTCTGCTTTTACGCCGGGAGGCCATGATCGGTCATGGCCTGGGCCATATAATTTTCGGTGGCCTGGCCTTAGCCCTCAGCCTCAATCTGGCTCCTGTTCCGGTGGCTTTGATCATCGCTACCCTGGCCTCCCTGGGTATGCTTCGCCTGAAAGCCAGGGCCGGATTTCATAGCGATACGGCCATAGCCATTATGAGCAGTGTTGGTCTGGCTGCAGGTATACTTCTTGTTTCTCTGGTTAATCGCTATGGTGTGGATTTACTGAGTTTTCTTTTTGGCGATATCCTGGCTGTGGACCAGACGGAAATGGTTCTTTCCCTTCTTTTAGCCCTTCTTGTCACCGGCTTTTTATTTTTTAATTATCATCAGCTTCTTTTTTTAACTTTTTCGCCTGAATCAGCCCGGGCGTCAGGCTTAAAAACGGGTCAGCTTGAAGCTTTCCTGACGGTTTTAACCGCTTTAACCATTGTCCTGGGTATGAAGATTGTGGGCCTTCTCCTCATGACCTCTCTTCTAGTCATTCCGGCTGCCGCCGGCCTGCAAATGGCCGGAAGCTTTCTGGCCAGCTGCTTTCTGGCCGTTCTTATTTCTCTCCTCTCAGTTCTGGCTGGCCTCTGGCTGGCGGTCGCCACAGACTGGCCAGCTTCAGCGACAATCGTCCTTATTTCCTTTGTCTTTTTCCTGATTTCATTTATGCTGAGGCGCCGGCGTCTCTTCTGAATTAGTCCCACCTGAAAGCAGCCTGGAAGCTGTAGCTTCAAAGATGCGATAAGCTTCCTGCCCGTAGAGACAGAATACAATTACTTTCGGATAATCGTATTTTTTCAGAAAATCAATGGCCACCGGCAGCATAATCTGGCTGCAACGGTCAAGGGGAAAGCCAAAAACACCCGTGCTGATAGCAGGAAAAGCGATAGATTCAATCCGCCTTTGCCGGGCTATTTCTAAACTGGAAAGCGTGGCTGAAGCCAGCTTTCTATCTTCGTCTCCTTCTCCATAAACAGGACCAACAGCATGAATGACATATTTGGCTTTCAATCGGCCTGCCCCGGTCAGAACAGCCTGCCCGACCTCAATTGGGCCTATCCGATCACATTCCTCCTGAATTGATGGCCCGCCAAAAGTTTTTATGGCGCCAGCCACCCCGCCTCCAAGCTTTAAATTCTTGTTGGCTGCGTTCACGATAGCCTCAACATCAAGCAGAGCTATATTACCTTCTACCAGCCTGAGAGTTTTTCCGTTTATTTTCCATTCCCTCATGCCTGGCCTCCCTTAATCAGATTATTTTAGCTCCATAAATCCGGGCCATCCGGTCAAGGGCAAAGCGATGGGCCCGGGGATCAAAATCGGCTACGCCCCGGCGGAAAACGTAAACTTCATAGTCCCGATTTCTCAGGTCGCCCACTGTATCCATCACACAAATGGAGGTACAGACGCCGGTCACATAAACCTCCTTAACTTTCTTTCTTTTCAGAATAGCTTCGAGGCGAGTTTTATAAAAAGCACTGTAACGGTTCTTTCTCACGATGATATCCCCGCGCTCGACAGGTAATTCAGGTATTATCTGCGCTCCCTTTGTTCCCTGAATACAGTGAGGCTTAAAAAGTTTGAATTCTGGATCTTGCGGCCTATGGGTATCAGCAATGTAGATAACCGGGTCACCAGCCTGATGAAAAGCCTCAATCTGTCGGGCCACAAAGGGAATGATTCGACGGGCCTTCGGGCCACAGAAAAGAGCTCCTTCAGGCTCGAGAAAATCTCGAAGCATATCAATTACCAGAAGGGCCTTTTGATCTTTTTTCTCTTTTTTCATGCTCTCACTCCTTTACCAGTTCATTATAAAGGATTTGCTTGAGCGCCTCCCCCTTTTTTTCAATGGAAGATGCCAGACGGCTGGCTTCTTCTTTAACCCTGGTGCGAAAATCAAGGTCCTTTATATTGGGCAGATTAATATGGATATTATAGAAAGTTCCTTGAGCTGCTGCCAGAAGGCTCATTAAAGCCACCCCGGCATCAGAAAGAGAGTTCTTATTACCTCTGATAATCACCCCCTCAATGGATTCAAGTAAATTCTGACATAATCTTAAACCCTCAAGAGGAACGAGGGTGGCTCCTTGATTTGCTTTTTCTATGGCTTCTTCTCTGGCTCTTTGCTGTTCCTCTGTCGATCGGGGCAGGCGCATGGCTTCAATTACCTGATTGAAAGCCCTGGTGTCTTCGTCAACCAGCCTTAAAAATTCATCTTTATAATTCTGGGCAAGCAGGGCAATCCTTTTCATTTCTTCCCAGGCTGACTCGTATTCCCTGCGGCCGTAGGTAAGATTAGCCACCATCGAGGTCAGGGCAGCTGCCATGGCGCCACAATAGGCAGAAGCGCTACCACCGCCCGGGGTGGGCGTATCCAGGGAAATCTGGTTAGCAAATTCGCGCAAAGTCAGATTGAAGAGAAAAGGACCTTCCTCCTGAACGCAGTATTCAATGATTTTCTTTTTCGGCTCAAAAGGGGCGACATCATTCAGGCCAAGGGAACGAATGGCCACATGAATTAATTCTTCCTCGGGAACACCGGGCGATTTGCCCTGCTTCTCCAGATAATAGCGACCGGCCATAAGGAGAGCTTCTTTGGGAATAAGACCGACGACCTCGCTACCTGTAACCCTCAGACCAAGTTTTTCTGCCTCTTTCACCGCCTCTTCGAAAACCAAATGGGGCGGAGAGACTTTATAGTTGGTTAGATTAATGGAAATCTGGGCACAGCCATAATCCTCAATGTACCAGCCAACTGCCTTAACAAATTTAAATTTGCCCGGAATCATAATGGGCCGACCTTCCTGGTCTCTAATTATCAGGCCCTTCTCGTCCCTTTTCGCCCGGCCTGCTTCCCTCAGGTTGAGGGCAATTTCATGAGCCAGTCTTCGATCCCTGGTATTGAGATTTATGTTATAAGCGATCAGAAATTCTCTGGCTCCAATGATGGTCGCTCCGGCTTGGGGATTGAAGACAGCCGGGCCATAATCTGGCATCCATTCAGGGTCCTTCAATTTTTCGGGTAAGCCCTCATATTCGCCACTGCGAATATTAGCTAAATTCTTTCTTTCGGGCCTGGTGGCTGCTTCCTCATAAAGATAAACTGGAATAGCGAGCTCTCGACCAACTCTTTCTCCAAGTTCCCGGGCAAGCCTGACGCATTCTTCCATGGTGACACCAGAAACAGGCACAAAAGGGCAGACATCGGTGGCTCCAATTCGAGGATGAGCCCCTTTATGTTTAGTCATATCAATTAATTCTGCCGCCTTTTTAATCGCTTTGAAGGCTGCTTCCTTGACAGCTTCAGGCGGCCCGACAAAAGTGACGACAGTCCGATTGGTACTTTCTCCGGAATCAACGTCGAGCAGCTTCACTCCCGGAGTACTTTCAATTTCCCGGCAAATGGCCTGGATTTTTTCTTTATCCCGGCCTTCACTGAAATTGGGCACACATTCCACCAGTTTCATTTTTCCTCCCCTCTGGAAATTGTATAGAGATGCTGTCCCTTGGCATCATAGACCTTTATCTCTTCAAACTGTTCAAAAAAATTGGTAATCAGGCGCGCATCGCCCACAATGACCACGGACATGGGAACAGAGAACAGTTTCTGGGCCACCTCCATTATCCTACTCCCCTCAAGGGTCAAAATGTTTTCCGGCCACCGATTCCAGTAATCATCAACCAGTTTAAGAGCCAGAATTTCAGCTGCCCGTCTGGTCATGGCCTCAAGGGGTTCAAGTTCAAGGGGCAAACTTTCTATCAAAAAAGATTTTGCCTGTTCCACTTCAACCGCGGGAATCTTTTCCTTCGTCAATCGGCTCAGTTCGCGCTCTATTTCTTTAAGGGCAGAAGAAATCGAATTGGGTGGTAATTTAACCTGGATGAGAAAGAGCCAGCCACAGGGCAGAACCTCTATCTGGCTGAAGGCCAGATAGGCTAACTGTCTTGTCTCTCGCAGATTCATGAAGAGGCGGCTGTGAGGACTGGCCCCGAAAACCTGGTTGAGAACCAGAAGAGGATAGATATCGCCGACATAATGACTGGCCAGAATATTGCCCATAACGATATTTACTTCTTTGGCTCGGGGTAAATCAATAAAGCCAAGATTGCGTTCGTTTAATGGAGCTAAGACAGGAATGGAGGGAGAAGAAGAATTCTCTCCTTTCCACACATTAAAATAATGGCTGACCTTCCTTGAAGCCAGGCTCAGATTTATCTCGCCGCCAAGAACCAGGATAGCATATTCCGGTCGAAAGTAACGATTATAAAAAGCCTGAACATCCCGCCGGCTGATTAGCCGGAGAGAATCCTCGTTGAAAAGACCCCGTTCATAAGGATGGCCTTTGAATAACCAGCGGAGCAGCTGACGTTCAGCCATCAATTCAGGCTCTTTTCTTCTGTCGACAATTTCATAAAAAAGCGAGCGGCGAACAGCATCCAGTTCACTCGAGGCCAGAGAAGGTTGCAGAATAATCTGGCTTAAAAGTGCAAGGGCTTCATCAAGATTTTCTTTAAGAAATTTAAAAGAAAAAAAGGTGCGATCAAAGGAAACATAGATATCAAGCTTCCCGCCAATTGCTTCTATTCTATCTTCAATATCGGTGCTCGAAAGGAAAGTGGTGCCTCTGGCCATCAATCTGGCTGTAAGCGTTGCCAGGCCAGAGAGATTCTCAGGTGAGGAGCTTTCGCCGACCATGAGCATTAATTGTAGACTCATCCAGGGAGAGGCTGGCCTGGATATAACACCGACCGTCAGACCATTACTCAGAACGGCCACCTCAAGCCTGGGCAAGCGCCATTCTTTAATGGGTTCAGGATAGGGTGGAACCCTTCGAAATTTTTCCTGAGCCAGCAGCAAATTAAAGAAAAGCAGAAAAATTCCAACCCAGATCAGCCTCTTTCTCATCTGATTCTTACTCTCAGAACTGCCAGATTTTCCTCGGTTAAAAACCTGTTGGCCAGTCCAACAATTTCGCTGGGAGTAACCTTAAGCGGACTTTCGAGCATCCTGGCGACTTCCTCAAGGGAAGGAGAGCGAAAATACATTTCTGACAGAAAAAGGGCCCGATCGGCGGTCGTTTCCAGACGCTGGCGAAGGTCAGCCCTGTATTTACTCCGGGCTAATTCCAGCTCTTCCGGTGGGACCAAGGAAGACTTTAAACGAGATATTTCCCCATCAATTGCTTTAAGACTGCGCTCAATCATGACTTCATTATTGACGACGGCAAAAAGACGAAGAAAGCCTGAATTGCCTCTTGTTTCGAGACCACCTTCCATTCTAACCACCAGTCTATCCCGTCTCAAGAGGCGGCGCTGCAGCCAGCTGGTTTTGCCCCGAATCAAAATATATTCCATAATTTTAAAAACAGGGAAATCAGGCGAATTGGCTCCTGCTACCCTGTAGGCCAGATGGAAAGCCGGAGCAGAGGCCAGAGGGTCGACATAGATTTTATAAACAGGCCCCTTAAAAGTCGTGGCAGCTTCAGTTTCTCGAGACAGGTCTCTGCCTCTTGGAATTGGCTCAAAATACTTTTCGATGAGTTCTCTAGCCCTCTTTCGATGGAAATCGCCAACAAGACAGAGAACAGCGTTGTTGGGTACATAATAATTTCTGAAAAACTCTCTGACATCTTCAGCCGTGAGTGACATAATATCTTCTTCATAACCATGAAGAGGATGGGACCGGGCAAAGTCAGGGTAAAGGAGCTGGTCAAAAAGGAGGAAACTATCGAAAAAAGGTTCACTAAATCTTCTTTGAATTAATTCATCAAGGGCGCTGGCTCTGGCTCTATCCACGTGTTCTTCGGAAATGGTTAAGCCCAGCATCCGGTCTGACTCGAGCCAGAGAACCAGGGGAAGCTGATGGGAGGGAACTGTCTGGAAAAAGATGGTCAGATCGTCGCTCAGCCGGGCCTGGGGACGGCCGCCGACACGGCTGATATAGCTAAAATGCTGCATCGGCCCCACATTGATTGAACCCTGAAACATTAAATTCTCCAGCAAAAAGGCCAGGCCAGCCTGACCAGGTTTGTCCTGCCTTGAGCCAACGCCGTAAGCGACAGCTACGGAAACCACCGGCAAACTGCTGTCTTCCGCCAGAATAACGCCCAGACCGTTCTTCAAATGATAATAGACAAAGGGAAAAGGCTCAGAAACTGATTTTTCTTCGGTTTGAGAAAGAAGAGAGCGACTGAAGGCAAAAAATAAAAAGAAGCTCAAGAGAAAATGGCCTGCAGTTCGACTGAAGTTACTTTCTCTTCTCATGGGAATAAAAAATTCAAGCCATAGATATCATATTAATTTAAGAAAGAGAAAACAAATCCTGGCTGATTTAAAGAATTCTGGCCCCCCTGCCTTCCATCGATTCTGCTATCCATTAAAATAAAGACCGAAATTCCCTCAGGCAGAAATCACAGGAAGCGTTTTAAAAGAATGATGGAAAAAGGGGAGGCTCAGTTCGTACCGATGTTTGAATCAAAAAGATTTAATTGCAAAACAGGAGGGGATATGCTAAATTCTTCGGCTAATCCAGTTTCGGTCTATTTTTTAAGGAATAAATGAAATGAAGGAAGATATGCGCTCTTATTCAGCTTCAGAAGCGATTGCTGAATATCCAGATAAAATCCGGGGTCAGATTTTCAATGTCATCCTGTCTTTTTCCTGGATAAAGGATTTTTCCTTCTGCGTCCTCCCAGCCAGGTCAAAAATTTTATCCTTAATGGCTGGTGAAATTGCCTTTTGATAATTATTATAATTTTCGCAAAATAAATTTATAACAAGGAGAATCTTGATGGCAGAGAAAATCAAGCACGAAGTTAAGGACATCAATCTGGCTTTAGCCGGGGAAAAGAAAATTGAGTGGGCTTCCCGGTTCATGCCCGTAGTTCGCTCCCTCGCAGAAAAATTCTCCCGGGAAAAACCCCTAAAGGGAATAAGAATTGCTGCCTGCCTTCATGTAACCAGTGAAACCGCCAATCTGATGTTAGCGCTGAAGGCAGGCGGGGCTGAGCTGGCCCTGACAGCTTCCAATCCCCTGAGCACACAGGATGAGGTGGCGGCAGCTCTGGTTAAGCATCACGGAATTTCCGTTTTTGCTTACAAGGGGGAGGATAACAGAACCTATTATCAGCATATCCAGCAGGCTCTGGAAATCAGGCCAGTTATTACCATGGATGACGGCGCGGACCTGGTAACTACAGTTCATACCAAAAGGCGTGATTTACTCGAAGCAATTATTGGAGGCACCGAAGAAACCACGACCGGCGTCATTCGTTTAAGAAGCATGGCAAAAAAAGGAGTTCTGGCATATCCGATTATCGCCGTCAATGATGCCAGCACCAAATATCTCTTCGACAATCGCTACGGAACCGGGCAGAGCACCATAGATGGCCTTTTACGAGCCACGAACATTCTTCTGGCCGGATTAAGAGTGGTTGTGGCCGGCTATGGCATGTGTGGCCGGGGAGTGGCCATGAGGGCCAGGGGAGCCGGGGCCAAGGTAATTGTGTGTGAGGTCGATCCGCTCCGGGCTCTGGAAGCGGTTATGGATGGCTATGAAGTTATGCCCCTGATGGAAGCGGCCAGGATAGGCGATGTCTTCATCACCTTGACCGGAGATAAAAATGTTATCACCCGGCGTCATTTTCTGCGCATGAAGGATGGAGCCATCGTGGCCAATTCTGGCCATTTTAATGTAGAAATAGATATTCCTTCTCTGGAGGCGCTGGCCATCAAAAAACGCCGGATAAGAGAGTTTGTGGATGAATATACCCTGAGCGATGGTCGGAAGATTTTCCTTCTGGGTGAAGGCCGGCTGATCAATTTAGCTGCAGCTGAGGGTCATCCAGCCACAGTTATGGATATGAGTTTTGCCAATCAGGCTCTGTCCGTCGTTTACTTAGCCCAACACGGCTCTCGACTGGAAAAGGCCGTTCATCCTGTACCCAAAGAAATTGACCGTTCCATCGCTGAACTCAAACTGAAACTTATGGGGATAAAAATTGACAGATTAACCGCTGAACAGAAGAAATATCTCAGCGAATGGCAGGAAGGAACCTGATTTCGCTCGCCGTATCTATAACCTCTATCCTCATTCCTGACCTTCATTTTTCGTGAATTTGCTTTAAATAAGAAGCAATCTGCTGTTTCAGGCTTTCATCTTTGACCAGTGGATATATTCTTTCAAATATTTCTCTAGCCCGGCCGAGCTGATTATCGTTAAAGCAGGCTACAGCTAAATTGAAATTAAAGGTAATATCATCAGGAACCAGCTTTACCGCCTGATTAAAGCTTTCAATGGCTTCGGTGAGGCGATTAAGCCTTTGCAGAATCAGGCCTTTTAAATTATGAGCCATAGCCAGACGGGAATTAAAGCGCAGAGCATTGTTGACCAGGGCTAAAGCTTCTTCATATTCTTCCTTTAAAAAATAAAGGCGGGCTAAATTATAGGCTGGTAGTTCTTTGGTTTGATAACCAGGATCAGATAGAGCTTTCCTGAATTCCTCCTCAGCTTTGTCTAAATAGCCCATTTCCTGGTAAAGACTGCCCAGGTTATTTCTGGCTTCGGAAAAAGCTGGATTTATTTCAAGACATCGAGAATAGGCTTTCAGAGCTTCCTGAAGCTGGCCCTTTATGGCCAGGGCTAAACCAAGAGCATTATAAGCCAGATAATGGCGCGGCTCCAGGCTGATAGCTCGATTAAGATGGGTTATCGCCCGGTCAGGGTCATTATTATTAAGATAAAAAAGACCCAGATTATACTGATATTTTGGGTCCTTTTCTCTTTCCTGTTCTATCTTTTTTTGAGGAGAAGCACACTGGACCAGAAAAAAAGACAGCAGGATTAGAATTAAGGAATTTTTTAAAGCTGATTTCATGGCCAGCTCCTTTAAATTTTGCCCTTTTAAGCGATGCCTTTAGATTATATTCAAAAAAGCAGAACAAGGCGAATGGCCTTTTCAGGCAAAACTCTGAATTTTATTTTTTTCTGAATTTTCTTTATTTCTTTTATCTAAATTTTGATTTAAATTTCCAGCGGCTCACTCTTCAGGGCCCGGCTCATCAAATCAATCAGAGAATCCCGGGGATTTTTACCTTCATAAAGAATCTGATAGACCTCCTGGCAGATGGGCATATCCACCTTTTCTCTTCTGGCCAGATCTCTGATAGAAATGGCTGTGGTTACACCCTCAGCTACCATTTTCATTCCGGCCAGTATCTCCTCTAATTTCTTTCCCTGACCAATCTGATAGCCAACCTGATAATTGCGGCTCAATTTGCCCGTGGCTGTCAGAACGAGATCGCCTATTCCAGCTAAACCATAAAAGGTTTCCTGTCTGGCCCCAAGCTTTAACCCCAGCTTGGTCATTTCCACCAGCCCCCGGGTAATCAGGGAAGCCCGGGCATTGTGCCCGAAGTTCAGGCCATCGGAAAGGCCGCAGGCTAAGGCAATAACGTTTTTCACGGCTCCAGCTATCTCGACTCCCTTAACATCCTGACTGGTATAAACGCGGAAATTAAGACTGGCCAGGGACTTCTGAATCTTTTCAGCCATCTCGATTTTTTCAGCGGCCACAACAACAGCTGTAGGCAGGCCAGCGGCTACTTCCCGGGCAAAACTTGGGCCGGAAAGGACCGCCAGATGGGGGCGACAGGCGAAAACCTGAGACATAATTTCCGTCATTCGCAGCAATGTTTTTTCTTCAATCCCCTTGGTCAGACTGACCACTATCTGGATTGGCGTGACATAGGGGGCCATTTCTAAATAAATCTGCCGGCAGTAGCGGGAAGGCACAGCCACGAAAATGGCCTCAGCTCTGTCCAGGGCTTCCGCCATATCCTGAGTAAAGAAAATATCAGGAGGTAAAATGACCCCTGGTAAAAAAGTGCTATTGGTTCTCGAACTTCTTAATTCCTCGAAAACTTCTCTTTCCCTTACCCAGAGTCGCGTCTCTATTTTCTGTTGAGAAAGAAGCAGGGAAAAGGCTGTCCCCCAGCCACCAGAACCAATAACTGCTGCCTTTTTTATCTTCATTCAAAAAGCTTTATCTAATTTAAATAATATTTTTATCAGCTGTATTTAAATCGAATATTCAAATTGATTGTTTAAACTTTTTCTTTAATTTTCAAGCGGTTCTGTAAGCTTCAATTAGACACCTTAATTTTTTTCCCGATTTTATTTTCTTCGCCCCGCCAGAGACGCCTTAAATTGTCTCTGTGTCTGAGCCAGATAAGCAAGGTAAAGAGAGAAGTCACTGCCATGAGCTCAGGGTCATGATGGAAAAGATAAATGAGGGGAATAATTAAAAGCGAGGCCGTAAGCGAACCGAGGGAGACAATTCTGGTTATCAGGACAATAAAAAAGAAAATAAGGCCGCAGATGAGAAGTGATGGCCAGCTATAGACGGCCAGAACACCGCAGCTTGTCGCCACCCCTTTACCGCCCCGAAAGCCAAGAAAAACAGGAAAGCAATGACCTACAGCGGCCAGAAAGGAGCAACCTAAACCCAGAGCCGGCGATGAAATTATTTCCTTCGCCAGGAGAGCAGGTAAAAGGCCCTTAGCCACATCGAGAAACAGTACCAGAAGGGCTAGAGCCGGACCGGAAGTTCGAAGAATATTGGTGGCACCGGTACTGCGGCTGCCGAAAGCCCGAATATCCTTCTTTTCTTTAAGTTTAAAAAGGATATAGCCGGTGGGAATAGAGCCAGTAAGATAAGATAAAATGGATAAAAGAAAGGCTGAAAGGATCAACCGAGTTTAACCTCCTTAATTACCCGGTATTCGGCTCCCTCAGGCCTGAGGATGCTTTCAAAAAGAGTGAGGGCTTTTACTTCCATCTGGCCAAAGCTTTTATCTTCATATTGTTTTAAAAGACGAAGGACAGTCTCCAGATGACGACTGCTTTTGACCCGGCCAAGGGTCAAATGGGGATGAAAATCTCTGGCTTCCCTGGGAAATCCAAGTTTTTCGAAGGCAATTTCGAGCCGCCGCTTTAAATCCATCAGTTCGGGCGAAGGAACGACTCCAGCCCAGATAACCCGGGGCGAACCCTTTTCCGGAAAATATCCGGTAGATCGACATTCAAGATAAAAGGGCGCGCTTTTCCTGGCTTCAGCTTCCATGGCGGAAACAATTGGCTCAAGGTCTTTTGCGGCGATTTCACCCAGAAATTTGAGCGTCAGATGAAAGGAAGGCTCACCAACCCATTTAACTTCAGCCTTTGTTTGCCGCAAGGATCGAACCAGAGAAGAAAGCGAAGCTTTAATTTCTGGATTTAAATCAATGGCCACAAAGGTTCTCATCCTCTTTCTCCTGATATTTTTAAAAGGTGCCGGCGAAGCATATCCAGCACTTTCTGGGAAGCCTGAAATTTGATCTGTTCCCGGCCTCCCAGAAACATATTCCTGACAACCTCTGTTTCCTTCTCGCTGGCCAGGCCGGTGAAAACAAGGCCAACAGGCTTGGCTGGTGAGCCGCCACCTGGACCGGCAATGCCTGTTGTTGATAAAGCAAAGGAGGCTCCGCTCTTCAGCCGCATATTTTCGGCCATAGCTCGAGCCACTTCATAGCTAACAGCACCGTGCTGCTGGATCAGCTCTGGGGGTATGCCCAGCGTTCTTATTTTGGCCTCATTGCTGTAAACAATAGAGCCTTCAAGAAAATAATCTGAGCTTCCGGCAATTGAGGTCAGGCGGTGACCAACCAGTCCTCCGGTACAGGATTCAGCCACAGCCAGGGTTTTTTTTGTCTGCCGCAGGAGCTGGCCGACAACAGCCTCCAGCTCTTCTCCCTCAGAACTGAAGACATTATCACCAAGACGATCCAGAAAGGCCTGAAGAAGGGGAGCCATTTTTTCCTGGGCCAGAACTTCATTTCTGGCCAGGCTCATCAGATGGATTTCAATTTGTCCAGGGTAGGCGAGTAAAGTTACCCTTATATCTGGATCGTGAGGATACAGATCTTTGAGGCTGTCCTCAACCTGGCTTTCTGTAAGACCGGCAATTTTAAGAACCCGACGCAGTAGATAGCCTCTGCGCCAGCCTTCAAGCCTGGGAGCAACAAATTCATTAAACATAGGCTGAAGTTCTCGGGGCGGCCCGGGGAGGAGGACTATTTTTTTCTTATCAATTTCTATCCACTGGCCAGGGGCTGTTCCTACCTTATTGGGTAAAATTTCTGCACCCTCCAGGACATAGGCCTGGCGCCTGTTTGACTCAGGCATCGCAAGACCTCTCTGTTCAAATCGGGCAGCAATGGCTGCCAGAATTTCTGGATGAAATATCAATTTTTTCCCGAGGATTTCCGCTAAAACTTCCTTGGTTCGATCATCTTCAGTGGGACCAAGACCTCCCACAACAAAAACAAGGTCAGCCTTTTCCAGGGAAAGCTCAAGCATCATTCTGAGTTTATCTGTTTCATCGCCCACAACTACTTTAAAAGCTGGCTCAAGGCCAAATTCATTGAGTTTTTGAGTAATAAAAAGAGAGTCTGTGTCCTGATAAAAGGGAGTCATCAGCTCAGACCCTACAGCAACAATGCCGATTATCATTTCAGCCTCCTAAAAAAGCAAAAGATAAATCCCCAGGAGAAGACGGGCCACAAGACCTGCCGCCAGATCATCGGCCATGATTCCCCAGCCTCCTTTAATTTTTTCCAGCCTGTTTATAGGGAAGGGTTTAATTATATCCAGGGCTCGGAAAAGGATGAAGGCCATGAGCAGATTCAGGCGGGAAGAAGGCAGAGCGACAATAGCCAGGGCCTGGCCGCAAACCTCATCAATGACAATCTGCCTTGGATCGTTCCGGTTAACGCTTTGCGAAAAAAGCTGGCTGGCCCAGGTACCTGAAAACAGAAGAAGCAAAAATAAAACAACTTCCAGCCAGAGCGAGGGACGGTCGGGCCAGAGAAAACGTCTTGCCAGAAGAAAGACAAAACTGGCCAGAGTTCCTGGAGCCAGGGGAAAATAACCAAGGCCAAAAAAAGAAGCAATTAATTTAATCAGTAATTTCATCAATCAACCTTCCCTGTAAATCATATCGACCATATCCGGTTATTTCAATCCAGGCCAGCCCGCTTCGCGGCGGCTTATCTTTGTTTCTCCAGGCAATTCTGACGACGCCATCAACCTCAGGGGCCTGATACCTGGTTCGTCCATAATAGATTGTTTTTCCCGGGCTGCTGGAACCATCAAGGAGAACCTGGAGTTTCCGACCGAGAAAACGGCTTAATCTTTTTCTCGAGATTTCAGCCTGAAGCTGCATTATGGCCTCTTTCCTTTCCTTTTTTTCTGCGGGGCTGACCGGGTCTCCCAGCTCATAAGCCGCAGTTCCTTCTTCACGGGAATAGGTAAAAACACCCAGATAATCAAATTCGGCCTGACGCACAAAATCAAGCAGGGCCCTGAATTCTTCCTGACCCTCTCCAGGAAAGCCAACAATCAGGGATGTCCGGATAGAAGCTTCGGGAATTTTCTGCCTGATTCTGTTAATGAGCTTAATCGCCTGACGACCATCAAAGCCCCGCCGCATCAGACGCAGGATGCGGCGATGGGCATGCTGAAAGGGAAGATCAAAATAAGGACAGATTTTAGGGTCAGTCATCACTTCCAGGAGGGAATCATCAATTTCTTCAGGAAAACCATAGAGCCAGCGAATCCAGGCTATGCCGGGAACCTTGATTAATTCTTCCAACAAGCGGGCCAGCTTCGGTTCATTTCCACGGTCCCGGCCAAAATAGGTGGTATCCTGAGAGATTAAATTTATTTCCTTCACCCCGAGCTCCGCTAATTGCCGGGCTTCCCTGACTATAGAAGCTATGCTGCGGGAACGGTACGGGCCCTTAATCCGCGGAATGGTACAGAAGGCGCAGCTATGGGAACAACCCTCAGCAATTTTGATATAGGCCCAGACCGGGGGAGTCGATAAAATCCTGGGCATATTTTCATCATATAAGAAGGCCTGAGAAGATGGCCTAAATTTTTCCCCCTTCAGAACCTCCACCACCCGATCGATTTCTTTCACTCCCAGCCAGAAATCAACCTGAGGAAAAAGCAGGGATAGTCTTTCTCTGGCTAATTCGACATAACAGCCGATGACTCCGATTTTTTTCGAAGGATAGATTTTCTTCCATTCGAGCATCTGGCGAATGAATTTCCGGCTTTCTTCTCGAGCCTCTTCCAGAAAGCCACAGGTATTGATGAGGATAATGTCTGCTCTTTCGGGTTCAGGGAAGGGAATATAGCCCGAACTGGCCAATCGACCGAGGATAACCTCGCTATCCACCAGATTTTTGGCACAGCCAAGGTTAATCAAACAGACAGTCTCGTTTTTCCGGGGCATCTATTTTCCCTCAAGGGATGGCTTTGGGGAATTTCAATTTTTTCAGGGATAAATGCGGTAGAGAAGTCTCGGGAAAGGAATGGCCTCGCGAATGTGCTTTAATTTGCAGATCCAGGCGACGGTCCTTTCCAGGCCAAGACCAAATCCGGCATGGGGAACTGAACCATAGCGTCTTAAATCAAGATACCATTCATAGGCTTGCCGGGGTAAATTGAACTCTTCAATTCTTTTTTCCAGGAGCGCAAGGTCATGAATTCTCTGGCCACCACCGATGATTTCTCCATAGCCTTCAGGGGCCATGACATCAACACCCAGGGCGAGCTCAGGGTTTTTTTCGTCAGGCTGCATATAGAAAGCTTTTATTTTGGCTGGAAAATGGGTTATGCAGACCGGTTGGTCATAAATCTGGGAGAGTAAGGTTTCTTCAGGCGCACCGAAGTCGTCTCCATAAACCATTTTGGAACCCTTTTCCTGGAGCAATTTAACTGTCTCCTCATAGGTGAGGCGAATGAAGGGACGGGAAATCTTTTCAAGAGGGCTAGGGTCTCTTTCCAGAATTTCGAGCTCAGCTCGCCGCCTGGTCAGGACTCTTTCAAGAATAAAGAGAATTAAGTCCTCAGCCAGAAGAATTATATCTTCAAGGGTAGCAAAGGCGACCTCGGGTTCAACCATCCAGAATTCAATCAGATGTCTTCTGGTTTTGCTCTTTTCGGCCCGAAAAGTGGGGCCAAAACAATAAACTTTCCCGAAGGCCATGGCCGCAGCTTCCATATAGAGCTGCCCACTCTGGCTGAGATAGGCTTTCTGGTCAAAATACTGGGTTTCAAAAAGAGTGGTGGTGCCCTCACAGGCACTCGGTGTCAGGATAGGTGCATCAATAAGACGGAAGCCCCGGCCATCAAAGAAATCCCTGATGGCGCGAATTATTTCCCAGCGAACCTGAAGAATGGCCTGCTGTTTGCGCGAACGGAGCCAGAGATGCCGGTGCTCCATTAAAAAGGGAACGCTGTGTTCCTTGGGCGTAATAGGGTAATTCTGAGCCAGATGAACTGTTTCGAGGTCATGAACGGCAATCTCATAGCCGCCAGGAGCCCGGGGGTCCTCCACCACCTGCCCTCGAACAATGACCGATGATTCCTGGGTAAGGTCATCGAACTGCTGGAAGAGAGGGTGGTCCTTTTGCGGACTGAAAATAGTTGTCTGAATGATGCCGGTGCCATCGCGAACTAGAAGAAAACGCACCTTGCCACTTGACCTTTTGTTATAAACCCAGCCCCTGATTTCAACCTCTTCACCCTTATAGTGACCGATTTCTTCAATATAAATCCTTTTCATGTTGATTGAATTATAAGCCATCCTCTCCCCGGGGTCAATTTGGCCATGGCTTTCGCAGAAATCGCCTGAATATATTGGAAGTAAAAGTTTTTTGAGCTAAACTTAATTCAGAACCATGGCCGAGGTTAAACCTTTCCTCCCGGCTAAACTGATCTGTGGACTTATCTTCTCTCAGGAAATTTATTTCGAAGCAGCCGAAAAAACCCTGGTGGACCTTTTCGGTCCTGTTGATTTAAAAAGCCCCGCTTTTCCTTTTGATTTTACCGATTATTACGCTAAGGAAATGGGGCCTGAGCTTAAAAGGAGGTTTTTGAGTTTCGCTCAATTACAGAATCCTTCGACCCTGAGCCAGATCAAACATCAAACCAACAGGCTGGAGGAAGAGCTCAGAAATAAATTTCAGTCTGAAGGGAGGGTGGTGAATATTGACCCGGGTATTATCACGCCCTCTGCTTTAATCATGGCCACAGCGAAAAATTTTGCCCATCGTGTCCCCCTTCAGGATGGTATTTATGCCCACCTTGAATTTCTCTTTCGCCGCCACTCCATTGAAACCCTGGCCTGGACCTATCCTGATTTCAGGCAAAAAACCTATCATGCCTTTTTTCTGGAAGTGAGGAAGATTTACCTGAATCAGCTTGCTTCCCGGAAGGAAAAAAATCAGCCCTGACTTTCAGATTTTTTCTCTCTTATGAATTTTAGAAAGTTTTTAAGATAACTGTCCTGACCGGCCAGAGCCTGAGCTGCTTTCAGAGTGGCCATCATTTCGCCATCACAGGGGTCAAAAATAGCGGCGTCGAGTCCAGCCTCGACGGCCAGGGCGAGAAGCGTGCGATTGAGAAGAGAACGACGGGGAAGGCCAAAGGAGACATTGCTTATGCCTGCGACTGTTTTGGCATCAGGCAATTTCAGTTTAATCAGGCGAAGGGACTGGATAAAAAGGACACCGGCTTTAAAATTAATCCCCACCGGCCTGACCAGGGGATCAAAATAAACACTGGTTATATCTATACCTTCTCTTTCTAATCCTTCCCTGATTCTTTGAGCCAGCTCGAGGGTTTTTTCAGGCGAATCAGGAAGGCCGGATTCATCGAGACACAGAGCGATAACCAGGGGTTTGTATTCTTTGATCAGGGGGATGAGGGCAGTCCAGCGATTTTTTTCGAGAGTCAGGGAATTAAGAAAAGGCCGACCCCGGTGAACCGCGAGACCTACCGCCAGAACCTCCGGATTGGGCGAATCAATGGACAGGGGAAGGTCAATCCGTGATTGGATAAGAGGGACAAGCCACTTCATCAGTTCAATTTCTTGTTCAGCCAGGGCAGAAACATTGATATCTAAATAATGGGCTCCCGCCTTTACCTGGTTGAGGGCTTCTTTTATCAGAAAATCTTCATCTCGATTTTCTAAAGCTAAGCGAATTGCCTTTCGACTCGAATTGAGCCTTTCACCGATAATAATCATTTCTGATGGAGGAATTGAGCCAGCCGCCTGATGTAGTCAGGTGTGGTTCCGCAGCAACCACCGACAGCCTGAACACCAGCCTCAATTATTTTTTTAAAGGGTGCAACAAAATCATCAATGCTCTGCGAATAAACCAGGTTTCCTTTTTCATCGGTGGCTGGCTGACCCGCATTGGGCTGAAGGAGAAGGGGAAGGGAAGTAGCCTGTCTCAGCCCGGGTGCCAGTTCGGCCATTTCGGAGCTGGTGAGGGTGCAGTTGGCTCCGGTGGCATCAGCTCCTTCTTTTTCCAGCCTTTCCAGGCAATCAGCAGCTTTCTGACCCATTAGGGTAAAAAACCCTCTGGGTGTCTTCTGGAAGGTCATGGTCACCAGGACGGGAAGATCAGAACCGGCCCGGCGGCAGGCCCGCAGAGCCACCAGAGCCTCCCTCAGATCGTACATGGTTTCAACGAGAAGACCATCCACACCGCCTGATACCAGGGCTGAAGCCTGAAGGTAAAAACCTTCTTCGAGTTCGGCCTCATCCAGTGGGCCATAAGGCTTAAGAAACTTACCGGCTGGACCCAGACTCCCCACAACGAACTTTCCCCTGCCTCTTACCTCACAGGCAATTCTGGCCGCTTCATAATTCAATTCTCTGACTTTATTTTCCAGGCCATAGGCTTTCAATTTAACCGGATGGCCACCGAAACTGTTGGTTGTCACCACCTCTGCTCCGGCTTCAAAATAGGAGCGATGAATCTCCCTAACTATTTCTGGCCGCTTTAAATTCCAGGTTTCCGGACATTCCCCTCTGGAAAGGCCCCGGCGCATGAGTTCAGTCCCCATGGCTCCATCAAATAGAAGCCACCCCTCTTTCAGTCTTTTCAAGAGTTCAGAATTTTTCAAGCTATACCTCTTCCGGATGAAAGGCTGAAATTGCCCTCAGCTTTTCAATGATTTCAGGCAATTCCCTGAGAACTATTTCGATATCCTCATCTGTATTAAAGCGTCCAAGGGAAAAGCGCAGGCAGGAGCGGGCAATCTCAGGTTTGAGGCCAATGCCCAGTAAAACATGGGAGACCTCTTCTGATTCTTCACTGCAGGCTGAACCAGTCGAAACATAGATTTCCTTTGTTGCCAGGGCCAGCAAGATTGCCTCGGCTTCCAGACCGGGAAAAGCAAAATTGAGGGTGTTTTTAACTCGATTTTCCGGATGGCCATTAAATTTTACATGGGGAATCATGGTCTCTATTCCTTGCTTGAGCTTTGAAGCGAGCTTCTCCACCCTCTCTTTGTCCTTTTTCCATCTTTCTAAAAGCACCCGGACCGCTTCTCCAAAGCCCACGATACCTATAGTATTTTCTGTGCCGGCTCTCATCCCTTTTTCCTGGTGACCGCCATGAATGAAGGGGCAGATATTGGTTCCTTTGCGGATATAAAGCGCACCCACACCTTTAGGGCCATAGATTTTATGGGCTGAAACTGAAAGCAGATCCACTCCCAGCTTATCCACGTTGACTTCAATTTTGCCAAAGGTCTGGACGGCATCGGTGTGAACCAGGACACCTTTTTTCTTTGCTATCTCCACCACTTGCTCAATAGGCTGAATGGTGCCGATTTCATTGTTGGCGTGCATAATGGAAATAAGAGCTGTCTGGGGAGTGATGGCATCGCTAAGAAAATCAAAGTCAATCTGGCCATAGGCATCCACTGGAACATAGGTAACCTTATAGCCTTTCTTTTCGAGATACTGGGCTGTCCTCAGGACAGCTGGATGTTCAATAGCTGAAGTAATAAACTCCCTTTTATCAGGATAGGCATCCATAACGCCGAGAATAGCGAAGTTATCAGCCTCGGTTCCAGAGCCCGTAAAAATAATTTCTGAACGACTGGCACCCAGAGCCCTGGCCACCATCTCCCGGCATTCATTGATTTTTTCCTTGACTTTTCGGCCAATAGGGTAGAGGGAGGAAGGATTGCCAAAGTTTTCCATGAATTCAGTCATGGCCTTAATGACGGCCGGGTCAAGAGGGGTCGTCGCATTGTTATCGAGATAAACCATCTTTTCTCCTCGGCTCAGCCTTTTTATTTGTTTAAAAAACAGGGCTGAGCTTCTCTCATCTCATTTTACTTCTTTCAGGTTATTAATCAAAGAGGCGCGACTTTATTTTCCTTCCGCTCAGCTTTCTTTTAAGAATTTCGACTTCAGGATGTTAACGACTTCCATCCCCGCTCTTCTCTGACCTTCCTCGGCCGCCGCTCCAATGTGAGGCGTCGCAAAGACCTCAGGATGATCAATCAGGCTGAAATCAACGGGCGGTTCCTTTTCAAAAACATCAAGGGCCGCGGCTCTGACCTGCCCGCTGTTCAGGGCTTCAAGCAGGGCCGCCTCATCCACCACCCCGCCTCGAGCTGCATTGATAATTATTACGCCCTTTTTCATCTTTTCAAACTGGGGCTTGCTGATGAAGTGTTTCGTCTCTCTGGTCAGCGGAACATGCAGGGTAATAATATCAGCTCTCTGGAGCAACTCATCAAAGGAAACAATCTCCACGGGTAAATCTGTTTTAATGTCAAGGATATCGTAAGCCAGAACTTTCATGCCGAAGGCGAGGGCCCTTTTGGCTACTTCCTGACCGATGCGGCCAAAGCCAATGATGCCCAGAGTTTTCTCATAGAGTTCTGTTCCGGTGAGGGCCTTTTTCTCCCATTTATGGGCCTTCATGGACATATTGGCCTGGCCAAGTTTACGGGCAGCCGAAATCATGAGGCCAAGGGTCAGCTCAGCCACAGAAATCGAGGTGGCGGCCGGGGTATTGGCCACTTCAATTCCTTTGTCCCGGGCAGCCTCTACATCGATATTATCCAGCCCTATTCCGGCCCTGATGATGAGTTTCAATTTATCAGCAGCCTCAATAACCTTCCTGGTGACTTTGGTCGCACTGCGAACCACAATAACCTCATAACCGGGAATCGTTTTAACGAGCTCAGCCTCGTCCATGCCCGTCTTCAGGGTAACATCAAACTCCCGAATTGACTTAAGCTCTTCTAAAGCTTCCTTATCCAGGGGGTCAGCCAGTAAGATTCTGGTCATTTCCAGTTCTCCCTTAAAATTTTTTCAGCGGCCGCGACACCCTTACCCATTTCCACCGGATAGCCAAGATCCGCCAGGGTCATCTCCAGAGCGGCCAGAGCTGTAATAATTTCAAAACCGCACATATAGCCAAGATGGGCAATCCGGAAAATCTTGCCTTTGTAAGGGTCCTGGCCTCCGGCAATATAGGCGTAATATTTGCTCTGCATGGTCTTAACCAGTTTAACGCCATCAACACCAGCTGGCACCTTGACCGCGGTTAAAATGTTTCCAGGTCTTTTGGCCAGAAGCTCAAGGCCCAGGGCTTTAACTCCAGCCCGAGTGGCTTCACCCAGTATGCGGTGATGCTCGAGCAGCCCTTCAAGTCCGATGGCCTTGATCCGATCGAGGGCTTTTTTCTGCTGGATAATCAGCGATACTGCCGGTGTCCAGGGGGTGGTCTGTTTTTCCAGGTTCTTTTTGGCCGCCATGGCATCAAAATAGAAACGAGGCAGCCTGGCTTTTTCGACCATTTTCCAGGCCTTTGGACTGAAGGCAATATAAGCCAGACCGGGCGGAATCATCAGGGACTTCTGAGAACCTGTGACCAGAACATCCACTTTCCAGTCGTCCATGGGGCAGGGTGTGGCTCCTAAACCGGAAATGCCATCGACCACCAGAATGGCCTCAGTCTCAGCCACGACTTCACCGAAACCCTGAATATCGTAAATCGCCCCTGAAGATGTTTCTGAGAGAGTGGTAAAAACAGCTTTGACGTCTGGATGAGCCTTGAGTTCAGCTGCTAACTGATCTCTGGTAAAATCATCGCCCCATTCAAGGATAATTTCATGCACATTGAGACCATAGGCACGGCAGATTTTCCCCCAGCGTTCTCCGAACTTACCGCCATTAATGGTAATCACCTTATCGCCCGGACTCAGAGTATTGACCACCGCAGCTTCCATGGCCCCGGTTCCAGAAGAGGTAAGAATGAAAACATCCTGTTTGGTGCCGAAAACATATTTCAGCCCCTCAGAAACTTCCATGAAAATGGCTGAAAACTCAGGCGTTCGATGATGAATGATGGGTTCCGCAGCTACGGAGAGAACATCTTCTGGAATCGGAGTTGGACCAGGAGAGAGAAGATAATATTTTTTAAACATAAGTCCTCCTTAAAAAATAATTTATAAACTTAAATTAAATTATCAAAACAGGCACTGACAGTCAATTTAAAGCAGACGCATCAATTCAGTCAAAAGAGCTGTTCTTTCGATAAGAGAGGGAAGGAGCAGATGTTCATTTTCAGCATGGAGGCCATCACCATCAGGTCCCAGGCCATCGAGCGTGGGTACTCCCGTAGAGGCGGCAATGGAGGCGTCAGAACCGCCGCCAGTTTTACCTTCCGTGAGTTTTAACCCCAGACCTTCAGCCATAGCCTTCACCTGCGAGAAGAATTTCTCGCTGGCCGGAGTTTTTTCCAGGGGTGGAGTCAAACTTTCCTGGAAGTATTTGAGCTTTGCCCCTTTCAGGGAGGGTTTGAGCTCACGGAAAAATTCAAGGATTTTATTTTTCTGGGCGCTGGTCCAGAAACGGAGATCAATCACGGCCCAGGCTTTATCTGGAACAATATTGGGTTTTTCGCCACCACCTATCAGGCCAACATTGGCGGTTATGCCTTCCTTTTGAATTTTCTTTAATTTTTCCAGCTGGCTCATGAGTTCCAGAATAGCATTAACTCCCTTTTCAGGTGTACCCGCATGGGCGGCTTTTCCTCTGGCTTCCAGCCTGATCACCAGTCGCCCCTTGCGCTGTGTTTTCAGGCCACCACCGGGAAGAGCTGGCTCAAGACAGAGAACATATTCGGCCTGGCGGGCTAATTTAAGGATGATTTCATGGGCCTCCGGGCAACCGGTTTCTTCAGCCGAATTAACAAAAATTGAGACTGGCCGCTGCGGTGAAAGATCAAGGTCAAACATGGCCTTGATAGCGGCAAAGGCCATTACCAGCCCGGCTTTCATATCCAGAGCGCCCGGACCATAGATTTTATCGCCGGAAATATAAAAGGGCATCTGGCTGAGCTTGCCCACTGGCCAGACAGTATCAATATGGGTAAGAATAAGCAGCGGTTTCTTTTTCTTATTTTTTAACCGGCCATAATAGTTAATCAAATAAAAATCGCCCACCTCTTTCTGAGGAAATCGGGTCACCCGGCAACCGATTTTTTTAAATTCTTCCACCAGAAAATGAGAGCAAAGATCGACTGCCTTCTTATCCTGGGTCGGTGATTCGCGGCTCACCAGTTCCTTGAGGAGATGAACCATCTCTCCCTGTCTGGACTTGAAATATAAAATTAGATCCATCACGACTCCTCGTTTTATAGATAATAAATTGCTTCAGGAGAAAAATGCAAGTTGCCTTTTTTCCAGAAACCGATTCTAAAAATTTTTGCCCGAAATTTAAATCGGCGCCTTTGATCTCATGTTGACAAAAGGCTGATTAATTTTCAAGATAAAAGAATGAAGCGGAAAAAGAAATGGCTTTCCTGGTTTGCTCTTTTACTGCTTATAATTATCTTTCCTGAAAAAGGCCTGGCTTACAGGCCATCAGCCCTTCTTCTTGATTTGACCCGGGTTGATCCAGAACAAAAAGCCTGGCAATCTGTCTGGGCTGCCGGGTTTGGGGTTGTTTTTCCCCTTTCCCGAAATCTGGCTTTCTTTCTGAACTTTAGCCGCTGGGGATTTGAGATTTCCAGTAGAGACAGTCGTCTTCTTGGCGGCCGTTTAACCCTGTCGCCGCTGAGCTCTGGATTGTATGTTTTAATTCTCCCCCGCAAGAGCATTTCTCCTTTAATTTCCCTTGGCGGCGGCTATTTTTTCTCGCAATATCGCTTCAACCGGGAAGATATCATCACCATTCCGGAGATAATCAGGATTAACAAAAAAATAAAGGGAAATTTCAGCTGGCAGACAGGTGCTGGTTTGAGAATTCAACTCTTCAGGCGAGCCAGCCTCTGGCTTCATTTAGAGCGCTATCAAACCTCCCTGGATGTAGAAACAACCATTGTTGACCTCAATCTGGGAACAATAAAAAAGAAAGAAAGCTTTAAATTTACCCCACTTCTTTATCGCCTGGGCCTCCAGCTTAACCTCTGATTTTTAAGCCCCCTGATTTTAGTTTTCATTTTTATTCTTCTTTTCATGGTTCCTTAAATTTTTTTTGGACTGAAGGGATAGATTTTATGGCACTTAAAGTTTTAAAATGAACTTATTAAATGTTTTTATTTAAATTTTTTTTAATTAATTGGAGGACCTTAAGTTCAATCTTCTGGATCAAAGGGAAGTTAAAAGAACAGCCATTATACCTGTCAGAAAAACACCATCAAAGGTGCCGGCGCCGCCAATGGAGGCTACAGGTGCACCCAGGCCAGCAATCTTTCTTAAATTGAGAAGATCAGCACCAATCAGTGTTCCCAGAGTACCACAGACATAGGCCAGAGCGGGCAGGCTTTGAGCCTCAAGGGGCGAGAGGAAAGCAATGAGGAAGGAAGCAAGCGAAGCGACAAGGGGAGGATAAAGAGCCGGGGTGGCAATGCCCAATCCCTTCACAGGCCTGGCCACCAGCTTGACCAGGAGAGCAACAATGGCGGTCGCCAGAAGAAAATAGGGCCATAAAGGCCACCACCTGAAAATAAGAAAGAAGCTGAGAATGGTGGGAATGACGGCCCCACCTAGATTTATGGCCAGAATAGTTGACTGCCGATATCTGGATGCTGGAATCCGGAATTTCCAGCCAAAGAAATCAATGGTTGCTGGCGGCACAATTTGCTCAGAAGATAGTTTTTTCAGAGGAATATTGACCCCGCTTCCAGCCAGGCAAAGAAGCAAAAGAAGAAAAACGGTTTCACCAGAAAGTCCGATTCTTTGAAAGGCGAAGGCAATCAAACCAAGTTTTAACAGGAAAAAGAGACCGGCGAGAAGAGCAAAATAAAAAATAATGAAAATAAAGATAACTGGCAGAAAAAACATGTTGGCATAACTCTCTTTTAATTATAAGACTTCAGGTCTCAAAAACCAAGTTAATTTTTGGTCTGATTTTTAAATTTCATCGAACCGGGTCAAATCCAAAAAAATTTTATTAATAATTACGCTCTTTTCCCGTGGCTCGGTCAGAGAAATCTTTGCTTCAGGAAACGAGCGAGCGGGTGCGATGCCAGAGACCGGTAGCCACTCTGATCAAACGACCCACAGGCTTCTGCTTGAGTCTGATGGAGTTATAAGAACAGCTTTCATGACAGCAAAGACAGTGGAGACAGCGGCTTTGGTCGATGAAGGCCCGATGGTCAATCATTCTGATGGCATGAGCCGGGCAGGCTCGCTGACAGTCACCACAGCCAGTGCATTGTTCTCTTTTTATTTCAGGAATAAAAACCAGCTGGTGCTGAAAATAGGCATAAAGGAAGGAGGGAAGGTAACGGCGAAAAAGACCGAAGGCAATAGCTGAGAGTTTAAAGTCAGGGACAAGAACGTCTTCAAGCTTTTCTCCCACAATTTCAATGGCCTTCAGGTCACCGATACCCTGCTTGCGCCGATGGCTGTGCCAGGTGGTAAAAACCTGGCCTGGCTCCAGGCCAATAATTTTTCCGGCCACAGCATCCAGGGCACAGGCATCCTGACTGACCAAAACCAGGTTAACCTGCCTGGGATTGCCGGACGAAGGGCCTTCGCCTTCCATGGCCACAACCGCATCCATTATGGTCAGATCCGGCTTTCTGAGGCTAAAAATATCCACCAGGGCATTGGAAAAATCTTCATTCCAGATATGTTCGCGGTGATACTTAAGTCTCAGACCATGAGGAATAAGCCCGAACATATTCTTGATGGCCCCGGTGAAAATGGTAAAAGAATGGGTTTTGAGCTTGGGCAGGTTGATCAGGAGGTCAGCTTCCAGGGCTTCCCGGGAAAAAAGAGTGGTTTTAATCAGTTCACCTCCAGCCTCAACTTCCTGGAAACCCCTATCTTTCAAAATACTGAACTCGACATCCAAATCCTTCAGGGCTGACTTCAGACCGGAAGAAAGAAAAGGGTCACCCCGCCTTTTATCCAGATCATCACCAATCGTAATCGAGACATTCCAGTTTTTTAAAAATTCAACCACTGCCCGCACAAAAAGGGGGTGGGTGTAAATAGCCCTGTCCACTGAAGAGAAAGGCGAAAGCAGATTGACTTTAACGAAAATTTTCGCCCCACCTCGAAAAAGACATTCTGTTTCTGGAATTAAAGAACAGGCTTTCGCGATGGCCGGAAAGAGAACCTTCGCTTCGTAGTTAGCTGCTCTGGAAATGGCCACCCTGGCCCTGGTCATCATTTTTTTACCAATTTCCAAAGAAGACAATCTAATATAAATCCCTGAGAAAAGGCAAGATTTTAACCCTCAGTCCAGGTCCTCCATTCAGATTCAATCTGAAAATTTTTGTTCCCTTTAGAATTGAAAATCCTTTCGATTTCTTCCTTTCAGCTTTATCCTGAAAAAATTTTCTACCTGTATAATCAGGTCGTTAAGTTTGGCTTGAATTTCTGTAAAAAAGTTTGATATGAGTTAGAAAAAATTCTTTTAATGGAAAGGAGAAAAAGATGAATTTAACCACTGACCGGCGCTCTTTTCTTAAAAGTCTTGGCCTCGCCGTGGGCAGCCTGGAATTTTTAAGGGCACCAGGAAGGAGTGAAGCCTGCTCCCTCGAAGACAGGATAAAAGAAGTGGAACATCTTGATCCGGCTGAAGTAGCCCGGGATGAAAGCTTCTGGTTTCATGTTCAGGAAGCCTTTGATGTTGATCGGAGCCTCCTCAATCTGAATAACGGTGGTGTTCATCCTGCGCCCAGGGTGGTTATGCAGGCCCTGCATCGTTATCTTGATTTTGCCAATGCTGCGCCCACAGTTAACTCCTGGGGTTACATCCGGACCAGGCGCGAATATATCCGCCAGAAAATTGCTGAAGTTTTCGGTTGCTCCGCCGAAGAAATTGCCATTACCCGCAATGTAACGGAAAGTCTGCAGATTGCCCTTCTCGGCATTGATCTCAAACCTGGAGATGAAATCATTACCACTACCCATGATTATCCCTCAATGAAGAATGCTCTTTTCCAGAGAGAAAAAAGGGAAGGGGTAAAGGTCAAGCTTGTACCTTTTCCTTATCCCGCTAAAAACAAAAAGCAGCTCGTTGATTGCTTCGCTGAAAATATTACGCCCCGCACTAAAATGATTCTTGTCTGCCACATTACCAATTTAACCGGCCAGATTTTTCCTATCCGAGAAATCTGCCAGCTGGCCCGGGAGAGGGGAATTGAGGTGGTTATTGACGGGGCTCATTCCTTTGGTCATTTTGTCTTCGAGCAGAAAGACCTCGATTGCGATATCTACGGTGGAAACCTGCATAAATGGATGATGGCGCCCATCGGTACCGGCTTTCTCTATGTCAGGAAAGAAAAAATTAAGAAAATCTGGCCTCTCTTTCCTTCGCCTGAGCCCCAGGGCGATGATATTCGCAAATTTGAACATTATGGTACCCACCCTGAGCCCATCTGGCTGGCCATTGGTGAGGCTATAACTTTTCATCAAACTCTGGGACCGAAAAGGAAGGAAGAAAGGCTCCGTTATCTCAAGAATTACTGGGCTCAGGCTCTGGCTAAATTGCCCGGAGTCAGGATTCTGACCTCCTTTGATCCGGCCATGGCCTGCGGACTTGGTTCTTTTACAGTTGAAGGTATGGATATGACCCGTCTGGCCCAGGTATTGATGGATAAACACAGAATTCATACAACCGCCGGGACGTTACCTGATGGGGTCTCTTTTATGCGCATCACACCTTCTATTTATACGACCCTCCAGGAGCTCGATTATTTTATTGAAGTGGTAAGTCACTATATTCGATCTGGTCTACCAGCCTGAAAGCTCAAATAGCTTCAGCTGAGTGCTTCATTTTCAGTTAAATATAACCTTCCCGAACTTTCTGACCTCCTCTTAAAATTTACCTGAATAAAGGCAGCCTGAGACAGTTGACAAAAAGCTCAGGAGGCTGAATATTTATATTGGGGAAGATGAAAAGAAGAGATTTTCTCAAGGCATCTTTTTCTGTCCCCTTTCTGCTGAGCTCGGTCAGTTTCCCGGATAGGTTTTTGAGGGTAAGAGAAAGCCAGCCTGAACTTTATCCCTCCTATCTTCAGGCAGAAAAGGAAGGCAAGCTGAAAGAAAGAGTGGAGGCTCTTCTGGCCTTTTATGAAAGCTGTCATCTCTGCCCGCGAAATTGCCGGGTCAATCGCCTTAAAGGCGAAACCGGGGTCTGTCGGGCCACAGCCAGGGTTAAGGTTTCCAGTGCTTTTCCCCATTTCGGGGAGGAAGCGCCTCTTGTCGGGCAGAAAGGCTCCGGGACAATTTTCTTTTCTCATTGCGGCCTGAGATGCGTTTACTGCCAGAATTACACCATCAGTATTAATGGCGAAGGGGTGGAGATAAGCGATGAGCAATTAGCTGAAATCATGCTCAGGATTCAGGGATTTGGCTGTCATAATATCAATCTGGTCACCCCAACCCATTATGTTCCCAGCATTGTCCGGGCCTTACGCCTGGCCTGCCAGAAAGGCTTGAGAATTCCCCTTGTTTATAATACTGGCGGTTACGATAATCCAGAAGTCATCCAGCTCCTTGATGGTCTGGTGGATATCTATCTTCCAGATTTTAAATATAGTGAAGCCTCTATGGCGGCTAAATTTTCTGAAGGAGCCTATAATTATCCTTATTATGCCCGGCTGGCCATAAAAGAAATGTATCGGCAGGTAGGAGACCTCGTGGTGGATGAAAGGGGAATTGCTCGTAGAGGTCTGATTTTGCGGCATCTTGTCCTGCCCAACGGGGTTTCTGGGGCAAAAGAAGTAATCCGTTTTGTGGCCGAAGAGCTTTCGCCCACGACCTATATCAATCTAATGGATCAATACCGGCCAGAACACCGGGCTCATGAATTTCCCGAAATTTCGCGGCGCCTGAAAAGGGAGGAATATCAGGAAGCGCTGAAATGGGCGCGCCATTACGGACTGAAAAGGCTTGACCGGGGCTTCTAATAGCCATTTGATTTCTTCCTTCAAATCCCTTAGATTTTAATCGCACTGGAAATGATGCTGAAAATTCTAAAGTTGAAAATTTATTTTCTTTTCTTCCTTTACCTTTTTCTGCCTTTTTCCTCCCTGCAAGCTGAGGTTTACTATCCCTGGAAAGAAGTTTATGCTGGAGCTCTGGATAATAAAGCCTGGGCCGGACTGGTCTTCATGATTAATCCTACCCAGGGTTTCGCTTTTCGCTTGCGCCTTAACAAAAACGGAGAAGCTGCTGACAATCTCGACTGGCTCGACCTCGTAGCTGAAGTTGGCCCCCATTCGCCCGATGGTCAGTATGCCCGGATGAAATTCGATGTTTATCTTCCTTTCCAGAGGGGGGCTGAAACTCCTCTCCTCATCAAGCCTCCGCCTAAAGCTCATACCCTTACTTTAGAATGGTCAAGGCTGGAGGAAAAAACAATTGTCGGCCGGATTGAGGCTCCCTCTTTTATCAATCTCCATGTGATTCATTATTTTCCCTGGAATCTGCCGGGAATTTACCGGGCTCTACCTTCGGGTGAAATCATGGGGGAAAGCGGTGGAACGGTCAAACAGTATTATTTCATGTGGACTGATAAGCCGGGTCTTCCCATTTCTCCCGGTCAGGGGACGGAGCTAATTCATTCTTTTCCCATGGACAGGCATTCACCGCTCCACTTTGTAGCTGGAGTCGAAAGCGACCCTGATTACCTTGTCAAAAGATTGTTCCGCTACCGCAATGCCCGCACCATCGATGCCTTTTTAGCAGAGGAGGCCGAACGCTACCAGCGAAAAAGGGTCAAAATCGAAGGTCTCTATGAGGGCGTTCCCGAAGCCATAACCAATAATATCTTCTGGACCATTCTTTATCAGGCTGGCTACCATCGTTTTTACTGTCCGGCTGGCCGCAAATGGATATTTCCCGGTCCCAAGGGAGAACCTGATGACTGGACCATTTTTGAATGGGATTCCTTTTTCAATGCCCTCGAAGCCGCGGTGGAGAGCACCTTTCAAGCTAAACAGATCGTTGAGGCTGTGCTTGAAACCCAATATCCTCATGGCAATATTCCCAACTGGCGGAGCCGGACCAATGGAACGCCGGATCGATCCCAGCCTCCTGTTGGTGCCTATATTGTTCTGAAGCTTTTCCTCAGAACCGGAGATTTTGATTTCCTCCGCCATTGCTATCCCTACCTTCGAAACTGGCATGCTTTCTGGAGGAGCCCCGGGGCCTCTGGATTGCCTCGCCGTGACGGCAATAATGATGGTTTGCTTGAATGGGGCTCTGATGCTGACCTTGTCCCGGCGAGAAAATTTCCGACCTGGGAAGAAAACGCAAACGGCAAACAGCGGGCCATGTGGGAAAGTGGCCAGGACGATCTACCCAACTGGGATGAAGCTGGCTTTAATGAAACGACAGGCACCCTCACCATGAATTGCCTTGACCTCAATTGCCTTTATGCTCTTGATGCCTGGTCCCTGGCCCAGATAGCTCGCTTCCTTCAGGAGCCAGCTGCCTATGAAGAATACATGAAAGAGTATGAACGGCTGCGCGCCTTAATCAATCAACATTTCTGGAGTGAAAGTGAAGGTTTCTATTTTGACCGGCACTGGAGCGGGCAATTCTCCAAAAGAAAGGCTGCTTCCAATTTTTATCCTCTCCTGGCCAGAATTCCCGACGAAGCCAGGGCTCAAAGGATGATCCGCCGGCTTCTCAATCCCAAAGAATTCTGGGGTGATTTTGTTATACCTACCATCTCCCGGGATGATCCAGCCTTCAAGGACCAGCAGTACTGGCGGGGGACAATCTGGCCACCAACCAATTATCTGCTTTATCAGGGATTGAAGGCCTATGGATTCGACACCATAGCTTCAGAGTTTGCGAAAAAGAGTGCCAGCCTCTTTCTCCGCGCCTGGAAAACATTTCAGATTTGTCCGGAAAATTTTGATGCCCGGACCGGAGAACCAGGTGGCCAGAAATTCCAGAGCTGGGGACCTCTTTTTGCCTTAATCGCTCTTGAAGAATATCTGGATTTTACTCCCTGGGAAGGCTTTCGCTTCGGGATGATTGCCCCGGAAAAAGAGGGCAGACTCTCTCGTCTGGCCATACAGGGTCGCCACTATGAGGTTGAAGTCGCCCGCAAAAAAATAGTTTTAAGAGAAGAAGGCAGGGAGATTGTCAGGGCCAATGGAGGTGCAGTCTTCCGACAATTTCTTTATTCCGAGAATGAAATTTCCTTTACCATCAATACCCTGGACGAAAGGAAGATAAAAATAAATTTTATCAAAAAGGGCAAATATCAATTAATGCTGGATAATTCAGTGCAGCGGGTTTTCCGCGGCCAGGATGTTACCTTTCAAGTTCCAGCCGGGAATCATTCTGTTTCCATTTTTCTTCTCGAAGGAGATTAGGGCCTGACCTGCGGCTCATTCCTTCAACATTCAGTCTCTTGGCCAAATTCTTAAAAAATGAAAGATGCGCTCATAAAATTTTATCCAGAGAGCGGGATTTATGGTCGCCTGAGGCTATTTCACCTGACAGCCCTTTTTAAGGTATCACCTCTTAAACCCTGCCTCAGGGCCTCAAGGGCCAGAACCTCTTCAGGCGGGATATTGCCCAGGTTGACATTACAGCCAAGACGCAGAATTAAATCCTGCTGCTGATTTTTGAGAGGCGCTTCCCAGATTAAAAAATCTGGATCCCCTATGGCCTCGATGATTTCCTCGAGTTCTTCCATTTTGGTTCTGCCTTCCTGGTCGTAAATACCCACGCCACGCCCGGCTTCCCTGGCTTCAATGATGACTTTAAAGGCACCACTGGCCAGATCTTCCCTGGCCTGCTCAATAAGGAAGGAGAGAGGAGGAGCTTCTGCAGGATCCTTTTTTCCTACCTCTGAAATGACCATCAATCCCCTTTTCAGGCACTCCGCTATTACTTCTTGACGAAGTAAAGGAGGAATATCGAGGGTCCCATCAGAAACTTCAATCGCTGTAAAACCCAGTTCCTGAGCCCGGTCCAGATAAGCCTGGAATCTGTTCTGCCAGATGGCCACTTCAAGGAAAGTTCCTCCAGGCATAACCTTTATTCCGGCCTGATGGAGGAGATAAATTTTCTGTTTTAAAAGCTCAGAATCATAAAAGGCTGAGGTGCCAAAGGTCAACTTAACGAGATCAATATAATCTCCGGCCGTACTTATGAGATCCTGGGTCTGATTCAGGCCAAGTCCCTTATCAATGACCATGGTCAGACCGCTCTTTCTGGGTTTGAAACTTCTTCCCTTGAGGGGAGCTTCAATCACTCCTTCCCAGGCTTTGGTCTTCATCATTTTCCTCCTTTCTTTCTTCTATTTTCACCTTTGCCCGGCAATTTATTCACCTGGCTCATATTTTTTATTTTTCCTTTTAATTAAATTATGCCATTTATTAGTTTTCCTATCGATTTTATATAAAAGGGCAAACTTCCGCGTTATTTTGAAGAAAATTAAGGAGAAAACAGATTAAAGGATTAACTACGGTTAGGTCTCTAACGGCTCCTTCCACCCCGGTCATTTTTTCGAATTTTCTCCTGCTCCTTTATTTTTTAAAAATAGCTCAAGCTTCCATCAGGTTTGCCCAGCATGCGCCAGGGCCAGCCAGAATTTCAACCGGGGTTTTTGTCTGCGGGTGGGAGAGGAATCTCTTCAGGGCCTCAAGACGTTTTGAAGCTAGTTCCGGGCTATCAAAACCAACAATAGGTAAAACATCGTAAAGAATGAAGGAACTGGCTATTTTTTCGCTTATATTCTGGAAAAGAATCCTGGCTGCCTGCCGGCGGTCTTTTATTTCATGGAGTTCATAGCCTCGCCGGCCTTCCTCTATATGGGGAAAGATTACCTGGCATTCGGGTGAAATCAGACGGGTCGAGGCGAAACGAAAGGCCGAAAGGTCCACCGCCACCTTTGTCTGCCATTCTCTTGACCAGTCCGCTGTGTTCTTAAGCTCGGGGGGTAAAAAATCAGGAAAATCGTGATGCAAAGTTCCAAGGCGAATATTATCCAGGAGCGAACCCATAAACCACTCGATTTGATCGCCTGCCAGCCGGAAATGGACTGTTTCGGTAGAAAAAAGTTTCAGCCCCCGCCGCAGTCCACTTAGAAGATAGACGGTTTTACCGCTACCAGCTCCGCCGGCCACAACGAATAGCTTTTTTTGAGTTTCATCAACCAATCCGCAGGCATGAAAACTATAAACACCATGATTTTTTTCCAGGCAGGCCAGAGTTAAACGATAGAGGAAACCCTGATTTCCCCAGAAGGAAAAGCGATGATCAGAAGTTTTTTGAGAAAGTTCAAGTAAGGGACCTTCAAAGAACCACTCCCTTCCCTTAACTTTATATCCTGGTTTCACCTCCCCGGAATTCTGAATAAAAATATAGCCATCAGCCTCATTTTCCGGCCAGTTTATCTGCGAAACTTCGTGGAAATCAGTTAGAAGCGAGGGAACCTCGATTTTTCCTGGCCAGACAGGCATGAGCTCAGGGCAATTGGCAGCCAGGCCAAAGCGGCAAAAAAGAATCTGAGCTCCCTGACGATAAGGCCAGTTTCTTTTTAGCCAGGACATGCTCTTTTCTTTTAAAGAAAAAGAATAGCCAAGGCTTTTTTTGAAAGCAAGAGTCTTTTCCAGGAAAGCTTTTTCAAACTGATAATTATTTAAAGGCCAGATGAAGGGCGACAAGACCACCGGTCAAATAAAGAATTTCTACCCGCGAAAAGCCAGCCTTAAGCAGGAGGGCTTTTAGCTCTTCAGCACCCATAAAGCGAAGGATGGAAGAAGCTAAATAGCTATAGGCAGCTCTATGGCCAGAAATCAGGTGGCCCAGAGGTTTAACCATTGTTTTGACATAAAAATGGAAGGCCCGGCGCCAAAGAAAATGGGGTGGCTGGCTGGTTTCAAGATTTATATAAACACCATCGGGCTTCAGAACACGATAAAACTCCTGCCAGCAGTTAAGGAGATTTTCAGGTGAAGAAAAAAGATTGCGCGTGGCAAAGGCAACAGTTATCAAATCAACTGAATTGTCCTTCAAGGGAAGCTGAGCTGCCTGGGCCTGGATGGGGAAGATAGCCGAATTTCGATTTTTCTTTTTTCTGAGCCTGGAGAGCATGGGCCAGCAAAAATCTATGGCCAGGATTGGGGGAGAATGGCGGGAGCATCTGGCCAGGGCTCGGGCCATATCGCCCGGGCCTGTACCTATATCCAGCCAGATTGAACCTCCGTAACTTGAGGCAATTTGAGCTGCCTGATGTCTCCAGTAATAATCGAGACCAAAAGTTAAAAGGTGATTTATGAGCTCATAGGTTGAGGTAATATGGCCAAAAAGTTCAGCCAGCCCCTTCGCTGGCTTTTTAAAAGAAGAAAGTTGAGACGACCTGCGGGCCGGGCCGGGCTCAATCTGAAAATCCATAGAATTTATCTCTGTTTTATTATTTTCTATCATTCACCCATTTTATTCATTCATTTCATTCATTTTAAACATTTTTTAGCCTCAAGCCAGCGGCTGAATAAAATTTTTTAGCCTCTTTCTGTTTTTAAAGGGTTAAATTAAATGATTATCAATCCCGGTAGCCTTTCGAGAACTCGAAGATAAATCCTTAGAAGTCTGGATGAAAGCGCTGCTCACTAACGTCTTTTTTATTTTTGATTCATTCAAATCTTCTCTTGTCCAAGTTGAAGCTTTACCCAGTGCATCTCAGGGATATTTGTCTAATCGTTCTTCGCAATGATGAACTGGCCCGAATTCAGGCCACATTTGAGTGCCCCGAAATCTGTTATTTTTAACTATAAAAATTCTGAAGAAAATTTTTTTTTATTTTATACCAGAAAAAAACTTTGCCCGGCCTGGGTGGAAGCTAAATTTTCCCATCTTCTGGCGAACTATGAGCTTTAAATAGCCCCTCATCTCAGACCATTTTCACTGAGGTAAAACTTCCTGCAAACATTCATGGTCAAACCTGGCCTTAAAAAGCGAGACAGGACCTTCGGGCCCGGGGCGAGACGAGAGATTTATTTCTCGCCATCTTGATAAGACTGCCTCAGGGAATATTTCTCCTTCATTGACCTGACAGGGAAAAAGAAATTTTTATTCATGGCCGGAAAAAGCTTTCGCCCCATCTCCCTTGAAAATTTACCAGCAATTACAGGGAAAAAGAGATGTTAAAAATCTCTTGCATCTCCTTTCAATTTGTGATTTTTCTATAAATCCTTTATGCCTAAACCACAAAGCAGGGTAGAAGGCGCTCTGACGCCGAAAGGAGGCCTATGAGGATCAAAAAAATCTATCTTTTAAGTCTTTTGGTCTGCTTCTTTCTTCTTCCAGCCACAGCCTCAACAGGTCCAACCTATGCCATCGTTAATTGCCGCATTGTTTCTCCGCCCCTGCCTGTTATCGAAAAGGGAGTCATCATCATCCGGGATGGCCTGATTGAGGCGGTCGGCATCCAGGGGAAAATTGATATTCCGGAAGATGCCCAGATTATTGAAGCTGAAGGAATGACAGCCTATCCAGGATTAATCAATGCCCACACCAATCTCTTTCTGGAAGCGGTTCAGGAACCGGCCCAGCAGGCACCGGGAGCAACTCGACCCCAGGCTCCGGCTGAAAGAACCCCGACCCGACCTGATCTTCAGGTCCTAACCCAGCTTAAGCCCAGGAAAAGCGATATTGACAATTTTCACCGCATCGGGGTAACAACGGTCCTGGTAGCTCCGCAGCGGGGCATTTTCGCCGGACAGAGTGTTCTGCTCAATCTTAATGGAGAAAAAATCGAGGATATGGTGGTCAAAAACCCGGTTGCCCTCCATATTCAGTTCGTTACGGAAAGAGGTTCTTATCCCAATAGCCTGATGGGCACCATGGCTTATCTGAGACAATCTTTCCTTGATGCTGCCCATTATGCTGAACATCTAGCCACCTGGAAAAAATCGCCGCGTTTTCTTGTCCGACCTGTCTATAATCCCTTTTTGGAGGCACTCATTCCCTTTGTAGTGGAACGGAAGCCGGTTATCTTTACCTGCAACAATCAGGAGGATATAAAAAGGGCCATCCGTCTTACTCAGGAGTTCAAACTTCAGGCCATTTTAAGCGGAGCCAATGAAGCCTGGCGGGTGGGTGAGGAACTTAAAGCAGCTAAATTGCCCCTGCTTGTTGCTCTGAATTTCCGGCCACCCACAACCAGCATCTATGCTACCCGGGGTGAGGCCATAAGGCGCCAGGCAGAACAGGAAATTTACCCGGCCAATGCTGCTGAACTGCAGAAATTAGGACTAACCTTTGCTCTGACCTCCCTTGGTCTGAGTGATGCCTCCACCTTCCAGAAAAATATTCAGCAGGCTATTAAAGCTGGCCTTCCAGCCGAAACTGCCCTGAAAGCTCTGACCGTCATCCCGGCTCAGCTGCTGGGCATTGATTCTTTTCTGGGGACAATCGAGGCCGGCAAGATAGCCAACATCGTCCTGTGCAAGGGAGAAATCTTTGATCCCAAAGGGGAAATACAAAAGGTCTGGGTTGATGGTCGCTTGTTCAAAATCGAGAAGGCACCCGAAGCCAAGGCCCCAGCTGCTTTTTCTGTCGCTGGCTCCTGGCGGGTGACCATATCCAGCCCCATGGGAGAAATGGAAATGACCATGGAGCTTGAACAGGAGGGCTCTTCTGTTCGAGGTCAACTCATCTCCAATTATGGCCGCTGGGAAATTCGGGGTGGGCAGCTTTCGATCCAGGAACTCACTTTCACTGTGTCCATAGAAATTATGGGCCGGACCTTTGAGGCTTCATTCCAGGGGAAAGTAGAAAAAGAGACCATGGAAGGGACAGTTCAGATTCCAGGTGGAACGGCTGACTTTCGGGCTACCCGTATTCCCCGATCCCTCTGAGGAGGTGAAAACATGAAAAGAATATTAATTTTTATCTTTCTTTTAATTACCTCAACCGGCTTTATTTATGCCGGTGGTAATCTCCTCCTGAAAAATGGAACCATTCTGACCGTGACCCGGGGAGTCATTCCCAGGGGAGATATTCTGATTATGGATGGCCTGATCAAACAGATTGGCGAAAATATAACCCCTCCTCCCGGAGTGAAGGTCATTGATGTCAGCGGCAAATACATTATTCCCGGGATTATTGACTCCCATACCCATATTGCTCTCGCCGGAACAAACGAAACTGGCAGTGCCAATACAGCCGAAGTCAATATGAGAGACGTCCTTGATGCTGAAGATACCTCCATTTTTACAGCTATAAGCGGTGGAGTGACCACCATTCATACCCTTCATGGAAGTGCCAATCCCATTGGAGGTCAGAATATAACCCTGAAGCTTAAATGGGGTAAAAAGGCCGAAGAAATGATTTTCCCGCAGGCCTGGCCAACCCTCAAATTTGCTTTGGGCGAAAACGTAACCCAGGCTAACCGGCAGCTTTCTCCGGGTGAAGAAAGACGTTATCCAGCCTCAAGAATGGGGGTAGTGGCTTTCATCAGGCGAGAACTGGAAAGGGCCAGGAACTATCTGGCTGAATGGGACCGATACAATGAATTGAAGAAAATAAAATTATTAAACCGGCCCCTGCTTCCACCAAGAAAGGACCTGCAGTTAGAAGTTCTGGCTGATCTTCTCAGGGGGAAGCTTGTGGCCCGCTGCCACAGCTATCGAGCTGATGAAACTCTTGAATTTATCAAGCTCAGCCATGAATTTGGTTTCCGCATCGCCTGCTTTGAGCATATTCCTGAAGCTTATAAAATTGCCCGGGAGCTGGCCGCCGAAAAAATAGGTATTTCGGTCTTTATGGATAGCTGGGCCTATAAAGTAGAAGCGGCGGAGGGGATCGCCACGATGCCCGCCTTCTGTACCCAGCAGGGAGTGCTTGTTTCCCTTAATTCTGATAGCAATGAGCGAATCCGAAGACTTTTTAACGATGCCGCCAAAGCCATTAAATATGGCGGTCTCTCTGAAGACGAGGCTCTGAAACTCATTACCCTTAATCCGGCCATCCAGCTCGGAGTTGACAAATATGTTGGCTCCATAGAAGTGGGTAAGCATGGGGATCTGGCTGTTTTTAATGAGCACCCCCTTTCTGCTTACACCCGCTGTGATCTTACCATAATTGAGGGCGAGGTTTATTTTGACCGTGAAGCTTACCTGAAAGAAAGACAGGAGGCTCAAAAGGCCAGCCCGAGACCAAAGGCAACAGGAGGTGACCAATGAGGATTCAGAAAATCTGGCCCCTTTTCCTGATTTTATCTCTCTCAATCCTTTCTGGCCTGGCCCGAGCTGAAGAAATTGTGGCCATAACCAATGTCAGGATAGTTCCGGTTGTGGGTAATGATATAGAAAAAGGAACTATCATTATTCGGGGTGAGAAAATTGAAAATATAGGTCCGGATATTGTCATCCCTCAGGGAGCTAAAATCATCAATGGCCAGGGGCTTACGGCCTATCCCGGTTTGATTGATGGCTACAGCCAGCTTGGTCTTTCCGAAATTGGCTCAGTTCAGGCTACCATTGATTTTCGGGAAACAGGACGGATTAACCCGCAGGTTCTGGCCACCGAGGCTTTACGACCCGATTCCATGCATATTCCTGTAACCAGGTCAAATGGCATCACCGCGGCTCTCGTGGCGCCTTCAGGCGGGCTGATCAGCGGCCGCAGTGGCCTCATTCAGCTTTATGGCTGGACGCCCTCGGAAATGGTTATTAAGGCGCCAGTGGCCATGCATGTAGAATTACCGGCTGCCAGAGCTGGTTTCCGCCGGCAGGCCAATCAGCCCAGTGAGGGCTCTCGCTTGCTCGATGAAGTCAGGGAACTCCTTGATCAGGCTCGCTGGTACGAAAAAAGAAAAATTGCGGCTAGTAAGAATAAGCTCATTCCATTTCCTGAATTTGATGAAAAATTAGAAGCTCTTATTCCGGTCATTCATGGAGAGCTTCCTCTGATGATTTCTGTCCACTCAGCCAGCGATATCAGGTCAGCCATTAAGTTTGTCCAGGAGCAAAAGGTCAGGGCTATTTTTTACGGAGTCAGCCAGGGCTGGATGGTAGCCAGAGAAATTGCCCAGGCCGGTATTCCCGTTATTTTTGCTTCCCTTCATCAGTTGCCCCCCAGCTGGGAAGATGGCTACGATGCTCTCTATCGCAATCCGGGAGTGCTGCGGCAGGCTGGAGTTAAAATTGCCTTTTCTTCCTCCAGTGCCAGTCTGGCCAAGGAATTACCCTATCATGCAGCTAAAGCGGCTGCTTTCGGTCTGGATAAGAGGGAAGCTTTAAAGGCGGTGACAATTTACCCGGCTGAAATCTTCGGTGTTGATCAGCTCATGGGCAGTCTGGAAAAGGACAAGCTGGCCAACATTGTCCTGGCCGAAGGGGATATTCTCGAGCTCAGAACAGTCATTCGTCATGTTTTTATCCGGGGCCAGGAAATAGATTTATCCAGTATCTATACTGAATATCTGGAAAAATATAAAAAGAGAGTGGAGAAAAAATAGGAAGCTGAAGATAAATTTTTTGAGCCCACTAAAAAATCTTTATTTTTGATATTTTTGCAAGTGGAACAGATAATAATCTTGTCAATATTTTTTGGCTTTACTCTCGCAGTTAAGAGGAGGCAAATCATGAAAAAGTGGCTGAAAATTTTTATTTTGAGTTATTTTTCATTAATTCTTCTTATCCTGGCTTCGAGTTCCCTGCTGGTTGCTGCCACGGGCCAGGAAGAAACCTATGATCTGGTTATCCGTCAGGCCCTGATTTATGATGGCTCGCTTAATCCTCCTTTTACAGCCGATATAGCCATAAAGGGAGATACAATTGCTCGCATCGGCCAGAATCTGGCTGCAAAGGGCAGGAAAATAATCGAGGCCAGGGGTTTAGTGGCCACTCCGGGCTTTATTGACCTTCATACCCATGTAGATGAAGGCATGTATTTCCCTGAAAACAGGGCCTGCCTCAATTATTTATATCAAGGAGTAACCTCGGTAGTTGTTGGCCAGTGTGGCTCCAGTGCCTGGCCTCTCTTTGAAAAGGCCTCTGACCTCATCGAAATGTGGAGTAAGGAAGGAATTGGCCCTAATGCGGCTCTTCTTGTGGGCCATGGCACTGTTCGCCGGCTTGTTCTGGGCATGGAAAACAGGGCGCCCACACCTGAGGAGCTGGAAAAAATGAAGGCTCTTGTGCGCGAGGCCATGGAGCAGGGAGCCTGCGGCCTATCCACAGGTTTGATTTATCTTCCCGGCTCCTATGCCCGGACCGATGAGATTATTGAACTGGCGAAGGTCGTCGCTTCCTATGGCGGTATTTATCATACCCATATCCGCAATGAAAGGGAAAGGCTTCTCGAAGCTATAAGCGAAGCCATTACCATTGGCGAAAAAGCTGGTTTACCTGTTCATATTTCTCATTTTAAAGTGCTCGGTAAGGCCAACTGGGGTCTGGTTCAGAAAGCTGCGGCCCTGATTGAAGAAGCCAGGGCCAGGGGGCTGAAAGTTACAGCCGACCAGTATCCTTTCCGCTTTTCCAATAACTATCCCTACCAGTATTTGATTCCCCGTCAGGTCTGGGCTGGCGAGGGGCAGGAAAGGCTCCGGCAGGAAGACATTGAAAAAATCTTCGACAATCTTCGGGATGCGGAATTGATTGATCTTTATAAAAAAGTAACTCCTTATTATCCTCTCTCAGCCCATCATGAACAGTTCCTTCAGGAGCTTCCTCGTAAGAGGCTGGTGAGTTTCGTCGCCAGCCAGATAATAAGTTTGAGGAATTTTCAGGGGCCAACCAATCTGCGAGAACGCCGCCAGTTTCTGGCCAGGCTGAATCATCCAGAAGAAGGTAAAAAAATCAGGGAAGCGGTTCGTCAGTCTCTTGAAAATCTGGGGCCGGAAAATATCCTTGTAGCCATCTGTCCAGAAAAACAGCTCGAAGGGAAAACGCTACTTGAGGCGGCCAGAATCAAAGGCAAAACCATCGAAGATATGGCCATCGAACTCGACCTCATGGACGCCAAATGCATTCCTCTCTCCATAAGTGAAAACGATATTGAATATATAATGAAAAAAGAATATGTCGGAACAGGAAGTGACGGCGAAGCCACCTTTTTTGGTCTCGATTTACCCCATATCCGTTCTTACGCTACTTTTCTTTATAAAATCAAAAGATACGCCCTGGAAAAAAAGGTTATCTCCCTGGCTCACGCTATAAGATCCCAGACCTCGCTGCCAGCTTCCATCATGAACTGGCCTGATCGGGGCTGGTTAAAAGAAGGCTATAAAGCTGATATTGTTCTCCTTGATCTTAATCGCCTGGAAACACCAGCTACTGTCACCCATCCGCACCAGTATGCCCGCGGTGTCATCTATCTTCTGATTAATGGTCAGCTCGTAATTGAAAAAGGGCGCTATACGGGTTTACTCCCCGGTCGTGTTCTACTGCGAAAAAATAAATAAAAATCTCAGGCAACTTTCCTGGAGCTGAAAAGATAAAATTTCGGAGTAGCTGAAAGCGAGTTCAACTGCTCGGAGCTTATGGCTCATAGGGCTGATTGAAGATAAAGGAGATGACGAGAGGAATTAGAACGAAAGTTCTTTAAACTCCATAAAAAGTCTTATGACTTGATTTCTATCATTTTCAATGCCCGGTTTATTTACGAAAAACTCAAAAATCAAAAAAGCAAAAAGAGCATAGGGGAAAATATCTAAATCTCTCTTTCCACATCAGCCAAGGAAGAGCCTTTCTTTCCTGACCGAAGGCTAAGTCTTTCCACGGCCTTTCCTGAAAGAAGCCTTCTGTCCAATCAAAGCCAGGAGGGCAAAAAAGGCCATCATTAAAAATGGCGCCTGGATGGAAAAGAGGTCTGAAATAAAGCCATAAAAAAGGGAAAAAAGGGCGCCTGACATAATTTGTAAATTCGAGGCCAGACTGAAAGCCTGAGATTGATTTTGCCGGGGAACCTGCGAGCCAAGGCTGGCCTGAAGGGCAGGAAAAATAAGAAATAAGAAAAGACCAAATAGATAAAGACTGAGCTGGGCCAGCCAGACTTCGGGCGCAAGACCCATCAGGCTCAGAGAAAAGGAGGAACCAGCAAGACCGGCCAGGGCTAATCTCTGGCGATTAAAAAGCCGGCAAAGGCCGCCAAAAAGATAGGTGATTAAGGTCCCAAGACCGATCCAGATTGCCAGAATAACTCCGGTCTGGCCCATGCTGACGCCAAAACGATGGTGAAAGAGGGAGGGGGCATAATAAATCACCAGGCTCCAGCCGCCTCCTGCAAAAGTTAAACCCGGAAGATAGGACAGGACCACTTTAAATGTCTCTTTCCAGGAAGAAAGAGTCAAAGCCTCCGGTCTCTCCTGAGGCAATTCGAGAGAGCTAACCAGAAGATAACTCGCCAGGCCAGAAAAGAAGCAGAAAGCTGACCAGAAATAAAGAGGCATTTTCCAGGAGAAATGCTGGGCCAGAGAACCAGCTGTGAGAAAGGCAATCAGAACCCCAAAATTACCTGAACCGCTCTGAATCCCCATGGCCAGATCCATCCCTCCGGTTTGATGGGCTCTGGAAACCAGGGAAAGGCCAAGGGTATGATAAAAACTATCAAAGAGCCGGAAAAGAAGATAAATCAAGAGAAAAGATAACCAGGACCTGGCCTGTGAAAGAAGGAATAAAGTCGAGCTAATCCCCAAGAAACTGACGGCCAGAAAATGCTGATAGCGAGCAAAGGGCGACATCTGAACAATGATAATTTGAAAGATGAAAGTCGTTAACAGGCCGAGATGAGACATAATGCCCATCTGACTGTAATTTTTCAGAATGAATCCCTGGCTTAAAAGAATAGGAAAAATCATGGGGACAGCTACAGTGGCTCCGTCATTAAGACCATGAAAAATAGCCGAGGAGGCAAGAATCCTGCTTCGATTCATGAGGGCTCTTTATAATTATAAATGCAAGGGCTGTCAACCGGGACACAAACATTTTTATTTGTGGCTGGCTCATTAAAAAATACATAAAAGGGCTGCTTTGCCTGAAATCTATCGCGGTGGCCCTTCATTTAAATCCCTTGAAAAGACCTCCTTTTCAGAAAAACTTTCTTTCCATTCTTCCAAACCTGAATTCAGCCTGGAGGTTTCTTCGACTGATTTGACAAGTTCCTGATTTTTCCATTACGTTAAAGCTTCAAAAAGGAGGTGTGGAGAATGGCCAAGCTATCAAGAAGAGATTTTATGAAAGCTGGCCTGACCCTGGGAGCAACTGGCCTTTTCCTTAACAATCCTTTGCTTTCCCAGGGCCTGATGGCCGGCAAAATGATTGTGATTGCTTCGAGCAATGGTCTTAAGGCCACAGAAAAAGCCATGGAATTGCTGATACAGGGTTATGACCCTTTAGATGCTGTCATCGCCGGGGTAAATATTGTGGAAGAGGATCCGGAAGATACTTCCGTTGGCTATGGTGGCTTACCCAATGAAGAAGGCGAGGTTGAACTTGATGCTTCAGTTATGCATGGACCAACCCATAATGCCGGGGCTGTCGCCGCCCTTCGAGGCATAAAAACTCCTTCCAAAGTAGCCAAGCTGGTTATGGAAAGATGTGACCATGCCCTGCTTGTTGGCGAAGGTGCCCTCAAATTTGCCAAAGCCCATGGTTTTAAAGAAGAAAACCTGCTGACCGACCGGGCCAGGGAAATCTGGCTTCGCTGGAAAGAAACTCTATCTGACCGGGACAACTGGTTTCCACCCAAATCAGAGAAACTGCCAGCCGAGGTCAAATCTTTTGTCGACGCCTATGGCACCATAAACTGTCTGGCTCTTGACAGTCAGGGCAATCTGGCCGGGGTAACCACAACCAGTGGCCTGGCCTTTAAGCTACCGGGAAGAGTGGGGGACTCACCTATTATTGGCGCCGGCCTTTATGTTGATAACGATGTCGGGGCAGCTGGCTCCACCGGCCGAGGTGAAGCCAATATCCTCAATTGTGGCAGTTTTCAGGTCGTAAGTTTTATGGCCCAGGGCTATTCGCCTGAGGAAGCCTGTTTAAAAACCTTAGAAAGAATTGCTCAAAAAACAAAGCTTCAACCCTATCTTTTAGACAAAGATGGCTTACCCCGTTTTGGTCTCAATTTCTATGCGATTAATAAAAAGGGCGAGTTTGGTTCGGCCTCCATGTGGAGTGGTGCCTATTACGCTGTTCACGATGGCCGGGAAAACAAGTTAAGAGAGGCGGCTTATCTTTTTAAAAGAAAAAAATAAAAATATCTTTAAGAAAAAATAAAAGCTGGCCAACGATGGCGCCAGATACGAAGAAAGAGAAATAGTCCTTACCTTTAATTTTTAACAAATCAGCCTCAATCTATTCTTCAATAATAATAACTGGTCTGCCTTCTTCACTGAGAATCTGGGCTAACCTCAAAGCCTGCTCCCTGTCTTTAGCTTTTATTCTCACTCTGTAGTAAGTTGCCTGTTCTGTCTTAAAAATAGTTATCAAAACATCGGGGTATTTGGGCTTGAGCTCAGCATAGAGCCTGCGGGCATTGGCTTCGGCCATAAAGGCTCCAACCTGGACAAAATAATCAGGCCTTCTGGTAGGTGGAGAAAGGCCTTTAATCACCTCGAGCCTGACAGGAATAACACCGGGTCCGGTAGCCCCGAGAACCCGGGCAGCCGCATAGGAAAGGTCAATAATTCGGCCCGGAACAAAGGGTCCCCGGTCATTAATCCTGACGATGGTGGACCGGCCATTATCAAGATTGGTCACCATGACATAGGTCCCGAAAGGCAGGGTGGGATGGGCCGCGGTCAGATCATTCATATCAAATATTTCCCGACTGGAGGTGAGCCGGCCATGAAATTCAGGCCCGTACCAGGAGGCCAGGCCTTCCTGAACAAAGGACTCACCTTTTGGCCTGAAGGTAACGCAGCTATAAAAAAACAGAAGAAGCGACCCAAGAAGAACAAATAAAGCCAGACTTTGTGAAATTAATTTTTTGGATTTAAGCCACCAGCGGGAAAATTCATAAAGCCACCCGGATTCCTTCATTTTAAAAATGAAAATGCCTGTTTATGATTTCAAAAAGGGCAGTAACCTTCTGCGCAGATAGCGAAAGGCCTGCAGAGGCTTGGAACAGAAGGTAAATAATTCTAAATCTTCGGGGGAAATGAGACCAGCTTCCACCATGGCGTCAAAATTGATTATCCTTCGCCAGAATTCCTCACCATAGAGCAGAATAACGAGATCCTGACGATTGATTTTTCCGGTCTGAACCAGGGTCAAAGTTTCAAAAAGTTCATCCAGGGTACCGAATCCGCCTGGAAAGGCGACAACAGCCCTGGCTTTGTAGATTAACCAGAATTTGCGGGTAAAAAAATAGTGAAAAATAAAGGAAAGCTCAGGCGAAATATAGGGATTGGGAATCTGCTCATGAGGTAGGGAAATATTCATGCCAATGGATTTGCCTCCAGCTCTGGCTGCGCCCCGATTCGCGGCCTCCATAATTCCCGGGCCGCCACCCGTGCAGATAACAAAATTTTTCCCTTTGGGTTTAAGCTTGATGGCCCATTTGGCCAGAAGATAGGCCAGTTCTTCAGCCTCCCAGTAATATCTGGCCATTTCTGATTTCTCGAGAGGATTCACTCTGGAAGAACCCAGGAAAAGTACCGTCGTATGAACCTTGTATTTTTCCAGGCGATACCAGGGCTCAAGAATTTCACTTAAAATTCTGATAACCCGGGCTGGCTCAGAATGAAGGAATTCTAAATTTTCATAGGCTTTTTCAGGAAAATAGGGCTTTTCCGGTTTTTCTTCATTCATGGCGCTCATTTTAGCCAATCCAGTCTAAAAGCTCAAGGAAAAGGTTCTGAAAGAATAATTTTTTAAGGAAGCTCTCGTTCTTTTGACACGAAAATGGAAGTGTGTTTAAATAAATTAAGGCTTAAAGTGAAACCTTCTTTAGTTAATCTCCTCAGGGCAGGTGAGTATTTCGGTCGCCTCATTGGAGTCGGACTGACCACAGAAAAGAACATATTTCTTCTTTATGGAGTTACGGGCCGTTCACCAGCCAGTCGGGCTCGCCGTCTGGTGCGCCGTAAAGAGGGCATTTTCACTGAACCTTTAGCTGAAATAGCTCTGAGTCCAGGGCAAAGAGAGCTGCTGGTCTATCCAGCGATATTATTTAATCAGGGAGTGGCTCTGAGTAATGGCCAGCAGACAAAGGATATCGCTGAAAAATTAGCTCCAGGAAGAAATAATCCTGAAACCATCCTTAAAGAAGCCCTGGCCAGCTGGAGTTATGAGCCTGATGCGCCCATTTATACTCCTCGAATAAGTGCCTGTCTTATCCCCGGAGGCCTTCTGGCCATGGCTATAATAAGGCGAGGGGAGAATGGTCAGAGCCTTCATGAATATTATTCCCTTCACCTCGAACCAGGCGAAGGCTATTTGCTGGCCACCTATCAGGGACCAAATCTTCAGCCGCCACCTTCTTTTTCTGGCCCGCCCCTTAATTTTATGATTTCAAAATTAAAGGCAGGAGAAATCCTGGCTGAATTCTATGAAGCTTTAGCCCCATCTGAGGGAAAAGAGGATTTCAGAGTGGCAGCCGCCTCGGCTACTTTGAGCTGGCCTCGCCTGGAAGTGCTGGATATAGAAATCATCAATCGTTATTAAAAATCAGGAGGCAATCTGGAATGAGTTCAAAACCGCTTTCTGAAGCGCGGCGACAGTATTCAACTAAAGTCAAAGAAGAATTCCCGGATACTCTGATGGTGGGCGAAACGAAATTTATTAAAAAAATTTCCATGCGTTATGGGGAAAATCCAGGCTATCCGGCCGCCTTTTATGTTGAAGCTGAGGCTTCCGGGCCCAATATGGCGACAATGGAAGTGCTTCAGGAAGGAACCAGGGGGTTAAGCTATATCAATGTGGCTGATATGGACCTTGGTCAGCGCCTGGCTCTCAAGCTCACTTCTATTTATCCCGATGAGGCCATTGCTGTCCTCATCAAACACGAAATGCCCAGTGGCGTGGCCCGAGCGAAAACAGGTCTCGAAGCTTTCATTCGAGCCTGGGGATGTGATCCTCTCTCTAATTTCGGGAGCGTCAATGTTTTTAATTTTGAAGTGAAGGAAGAACTGGCTTCCCTGCTCATTGAATCATCCCGCAATATTGAAGTCGTTTATGCCCCTGCTTTTACCCCGGAGGCTCTGACCATTCTGGCTAACCGGAAAACCCTCCGTGTCTGCCGCATGGCCCCCCTGGATGAGCCAGCCAGGGACAATGGCCTTGAATTCAAGCGGGTGGCCGGTGGGCTTCTGATTCAAAAGAGATTTGAGTCCAAGATAACGAGCCCCGAATCTGTGGATGTTGTTTCCAGAAGAAAGCCCACCTCAGATGAGCTCGAAGCAGCTATCTTTAACTGGATCGTGGCCTCCTTCACCCGCTCGAACGCTGTCGTTATTGGCCAGAAGGATAAAGTTCACGGCATTGGTTCTGGCCAGAGATCAAGGATTGATGCTGCAGAGAATGCCATTCGTCTTTCCAGAAGAGGTTATGGCCCGGAAAATTGCGTCCTGGCTTCAGATGCTTTTATGCCCTTTACGGATGTGGTGGAACTGGCTGCTTCGAGTGGTCTGACAGCCATCATTGCCCCTCTGGGCTCGATTCGCGACGAGGAAGTTATCCGGCGGGCCGATGAGCTCAATCTGGCTTTCATGGTCACCCGCCGACCTGGCGAAATCGATTCTGAAAGAGCCTTTCTTCATCGTTAAAAAATGGGGGATAAGATGAGCTTAAAAGAATATCGGGCTAAAAGAAATTTTTCCCGAACGCCGGAGCCAGAGGGAAAAGAGAAATTGAATCAAAATGAACATGATTTAGTCTATGTCATTCAGAAGCATCAGGCCACTCATCTTCATTATGACCTTCGCCTGGAAGAGGAGGGAGTTCTCAAGAGCTGGGCTATTCCCAAGGATCCTCCCCTGGCTCCCGGGGTCAAGCGTCTGGCTGTAGAAACCGAGGACCATCCCCTGGGTTATGAGGATTTTGAAGGAGTGATTCCAGAGGGTGAATACGGGGCTGGAACAGTTGAAATCTGGGACAAAGGAAGCTATGTTCCCCTCGAGGTTTCGCCGGGGAAAAAAATAATCGAAATCAGGGGCAAAAAACTTAAGGGAAAGTATGCTTTAATTAAAATAAAAACGAAAGATGGAGGCGAAAAAAACTGGCTCTTTTTCAAAGTCGCTGAAGAGGAGCCCGCATCCTCCAGGACTCAGAAAAAATCAAAAAAGTAAATTCATTCAAAGATTTTGTTTTTCTTTCCTTAAAAACCCGGCTGAAGCTTCAGGTGAAATGGGGTTGATATAAAAACCTGTACCCCATTCAAAGCCAGCCACCCGGCTCAAAACAGGAATAATTTCCAGATGCCAGTGGTAATATTCAGCCAGGCCATCAGGACAGTCCCGGGCTGAATTCGGGTTCGGGCCCTGATGGATATAAAAATTATAGGGTGGATCAGACAGAACTTCTTTGAGCCGGCCAAGAAGGAATTTCATGGTGCGGGCCAGACTTTTTATTTCATTTTCTTTTATCTCGGAAAACCAGGCTGAATGACGAAGCGGATAAAGGCGCAATTCAAAGGGAAAGCGAGGGGCAAAGGGAGTCACGACACAAAAATGTTCATTCTCATAAACCACCCTTTCGCCTTTTTTAAGTTCCTCTTCAATCAGATGACAAAAAATGCATTGCCCGAATTTTTCTTTCAGTTCCTTGGAGCTTCTGAGCTCTTCCTGGATTCTTTTGGGAACAATGGGTGTGGCGATGAGCTGAGAATGGGGATGAGCCAGGGAAGCTCCGGCTTCAGGGCCTTTATTTTTAAAAAGATGAAGGTATCGATACTGTTTTTCCGCCTGAATCTCCGTTATCCGCTGGCGATAAGTCTCGAGAATTTTTTCAATCTGAGCTAAAGTAAGGTCAGCCATTTCCCGATGATGGTCCGGAGTTTCGATGATGACCTCATGAACGCCAATACCTTCCATCCAGAAAAAAAGACCGTTTTCGCTTCGGTTCAAAGCGGGAGCATCACCCCGGACCAAAGCCGGGAATTTATTGGGCACAACCCTGACCAGCCAGCCCGATTGATCGGGCAGAGTTCCTTTCTTTCTGATAGCGAAAACTTCAGGCGGGGTTTTGTTCTCGTTTCCCGGACAGAAGGGGCAAAACTTGCCGGCTTCCACCTTTCTGGTTTCAGTTTTTGGCCGGAAATCGTCCGGTCTCCGGCTTCTCTCAGCCGCAATAATAACCCAGCGACCACCAATAATATCTTTTCTTAGTTCCGACATTTCTTCATCCTATAAGTTCCTTAATCTTGGCTTTGAGTTCATCCAGGGAGGCGGACTTTATCAGATAGGCCTCAGCCGCCCAGGTCATAAAATCATGGCGATAACTCTGGTAGGCCGTATTGATAATTACCGGTATATTCCTTTTAATGGCCATGATGTCAGCTATCAGCTCCAGTCCATCTTTGACCGGCATCCTGATATCGGTAATGATAAGGTCAAAGTCACGTTTCTTAATTAGCTCAAGGGCGCGAAGTGAGTCAGTTGTGGCCACAACTTCATAACCTTCCTTTCTCAATTCTTCCCGGTAGAGCAAACATAAATTTTTCTCATCCTCAACCACCAGGATTCTCTTTTTCTTTTTCATATTTAGCCTGCCTTAAAATAAAGTTTAATGATTGTCCCCCGGCCCTCCTGGCTTTCCACTCTGATAAAACCGCCACTGGCTTCCATAAATCTCTTAACGTAGGCCAGGCCTAAACCCAGACCCTTTTCTTTCGTTGAGGTGAAAGCCTCAAAGATTTTATCCTTTAAGAACTCAGGAATACCCGGTCCATTATCCTCAACGGAAATGACAATCCACTCCTCATTTTCCCGGAAGGCTCTGAGCCTGACGAGGCCCCTGTCTTTCAGCGCCTCCAGGGAATTCTCCACTAAATTTCGCAGAGCTTCGCCGAGATAAACTGGGTCAGAGAAAACATGGCTGAGCCCGGGTTCAACTTCAGTTTCTAAGTTTATCCTGGTCGATTTGATTAAAGGTTTAACCGTTTCCACTGTGATTTTAAAAATTTCTCTCAGGTTAACCGGCACCTTCTCCCTGATTTCAATCCGGAAAAATCTTGTCAGACGATTCATAATCTGTTCCAGCCGGGCAATTTCCTCTTTAATGATTCTGAGATTTCTCATTTTCTTTTTCTCATCAAGGTCCGGTGAAAGGAGCTGGTCCACGAAGCCTCCAATAATGACCAGAGGATTTCTCAGCTGGTGAGTGACAAACATGGCCATTTCCCCGAGGGCGGCCTGCTTTTTCATTTCGACGATCCTTTGTTGAAGCTTGGTTATATAAATATAATTGCCGGCTGTCAGGCCACAGAGGCTGGCCAGCTCTATATCCTGGGCTTTTATCGGCTGACGGGTAATGGCATTATCCAGAATAATCTCGCCGAAAATATCATCGGGGGAAAGAAGGGGAATGCAGAGAAATTCATCAACATTGATCAGCTCGAGAAAATGGGGATCAACCAGCGGTTCGTTAAAGGCGTCGCGAACATGGATTATTTCTCTTGAAGAAGCGGCCAGGGCCGGCAAGGAAGGTTGCGGCGCATGAAGGGGGAAACTCACCCGCTTTATTTTTTGAACCAGAGGATTGTTCTCATCCAGAAGAAGCTTTCGATTATAATCAATAATTTCAGCATAGCCAATTTCATGAGTGGAAAGAATTTGCCACAGAGAAGCCGCCTCCTCGGGAGAGGCCGGTCCCAGCCAGAATTCGCCTTTTAACCTATCTCCATCGACCAGAAAAAGCATGGCTCGATTGAAGCCAAGTCCGGAGCCGGCAGTTAGAGCTGTCAGAATAACCATCAAATTATCTTTCAGGGTAAAGGGTTGAAAAAAGCTCTGAGCTAAAATGGAAAAAATTTGCAATTCCCTGGAACCACTTTGATGAAGTTGATGACGAAAGGGATGATATCTTTCAATCAATGCTTTTCAATCCATGAAGTGATCTTTTAAAAAATGGCTCCTGATGAATGTCTCCAGGAAGTAAGCCTTTTCTCATCTCAGCTTTCAATCCAATTTTAACCAAAATCCATTTCGAGCTAAATGATTTCCTTTTCTCCGACAGCAATTTCTCTGAAGAGCCCATCCTCTTTTTCCCATTCAGCCAGGAGTTTTTCTTCTTCCGGGCTTAAGCGGCGATCTTGATTTATCCAGGAAATCAGGGTTCTGGCCCTCTGGTAATGTTCAGAGGCTCGATGTTCAGCATAATCCCGGGCTGTCCAGGTGGAAATCAGAAAGGGCCAGTCTGAACTTTCCAGAAGAAATTTTTCCCGGAGAAGCTGCCGCCAGAGACGGCGTTTTTTCTCCAGCAGCTTTTTCGGCAACCTGGCCATTTCATCTTCCAGCCAGTAAATCTTTTCCCAGATCCAGGCTGTATCTTCATTTAGCCAGATCCAGTGAAAGCCACCTGAACCCCAGGAGCCTTCAGGAAGTTTGACTGCCAGCTGAGGTTTAAGCTTTTCCAGACAGCAGCTGGCCTTCACGGGCTTAACCGGGCTGTGGTGGAGCTTTTTTAACACCCTGTAAAGCCATTCAGGTCCTTCAAACCACCAATGGCCGAAAAGTTCGGTATCATAAAAAGAGGCCACCACCCCTTCTTCCACCTCTTTCAGGATTTCATGGAGAAGACTGACAAAATGATGGGCGTGGCTTTCGAGCCTTTCTTCCACTTTTTCAGGCTGATAAATTAATTTTTCGCCCAGATCCAGGTGACTAGCCGTAACCCGCCAGTAGCGAAGTCCCCCGGGAAAATGCTTCTTATGGAATTCGAGATACCAGCCATCACCCGGATAGCCGGAGGAGCTACTCCAGACCTGCTGACCTGTCCGCTCATCCCGGACAAGGAAGGCCAGACCCGAGGGCTCAGATAAATAGGGCCAGTAAGGCGAAAGCTCCCTTCTTTCTTCTAAGTTGATTCCTTTTATTGATTTTTCCCAGAGTCTTTTCAGGGCTGGAAAGCGCTCGAAATAAACACCTCTGACCTCACTACCCCGAAGCAACGGGAAATCAACCAAAAAGTACAACAGGCCCATCTCCCGGAGCAATTCATCAATGGCTGGCCTCAAAACAGGAGAAGCTTTGCCCACCGGTCTTTTCCAGAAATAGGCCGGCCGGTAAGCACATTCGGGCAGCCAGAAGCCCGCTGGCGACCGGCCAAAATTTTGTTCATAGATGAATTTTCCCTGCCTGAGCTGAAGGCGAAGGCTTTCATCGTGACTGAGAAGAGGCAGATAAGCATGGGTAGCTGCTGAGGTTAAAATTTCAATCAAGCCTTCATCCTGAAGGCGGCGGAACCCGCTCAAGATATCCTCCTGCCAGCGATGGGTAAAATCCGCCTCAATCCCTTCATACCAGGTGCGCCAGAAGTCAGCCAGCCGGGAAAGCTCCTTCTGACCTGATTTTTCAAAATAAAGCCTGTCCTTTTCGGCCACATCTTTTTTCAGCTTCAGATATTTCCGGAAGCCCCTGAGAAAGGATTGGCTTTTCAGTTGCTCCATAAGAACCGGGGTAAAGGAAATATTAATGTCAGGCGAGTAGCCTTCCTGGTGGAGTCGGTCCAGAACCCGGAGCAGGGGAAGGTAGCTTTCAGCTGCGGCTTCATAGAGCCAGTCCGTTCCATGGGGCCAGGTACCATGGCCAACCACATAGGGAATATGACTATGAAGAACGAGACAGAAAAATTTATGGCTCATTATTAAAATTTAAAAAGACTGAAAAAATGAATTTTTCTCCAGGCTTAAGCTGTAGCGGCCAGAGAGCCAGCCAGTTAACACCCTGAAAGATTATCTCAAAACCTTCTTCTGATTGGGAGAGAGTTTCAAGGGGCAGGGTCCAGAATTGAGGCTCAGGTTGAAATGCAAGGTCAAGCCTTTCTTTTAAAAGAAAAATCCTGTTCTGTCTGAGGGACCACTCTTCCGGTAAAAGATATAAATTCCATTCTTGAGCAAAAAGACAATCAAGACCGGCCTCATCTTCATTCGTAATTTCATATTCAATAAGGAGTCTTTGATCTTCAGGCCTGATAATTTTATCAATTTTAATCTGATAATCTTTTCCCCGCAAATGAACCTTTCCCTTTCTTTTTAAATGAAGGCCACCGTCCGGAAGCTCAAAATCGTATTCCGCCTGGATAAAATCTCCTGCCTCCCCGGCCTTCCTCTGCTTCCAGTCTTCAAAGGTAGTTTCGGGCGCAAAGAAATGGTCAAGGAGGCAAAAGCGGGGATAATCATCATAACGAAGATAAAATTCATAATTTTCAGGGAGTTTGCGGGCTAACTCGTGAATACTTTTTCCCTCGCTCGCTTCAGAGGAATAATGATGATAAGCCTCAGGCCATCTTGAAAGTACATTGCTCAAATTTCGCGAAAGGGGATAATAAGCGAGTTCCACGAGGCTGCCGCCAGCACCAGGTTTAAAAAGAAGACTCAAATGTTTATGGCGCAGGAAAATTTCCGGCCGGCCATCAAAGTCATAATCAACAAGTTCCCAGCCTGATTTAAGGCCAGCCTTTTTTTCAGCCTCAAGGAGATGAAAATAAACCGCCTGGCGGAGGTGGGGCAGATAGAGGCCACCGAAGATTCCATGCCAGTAGGCATCATTGCATTGACTTCGATAAAGATTTTTAACAATTTCTGGCTCTTCAATGGCCTGTTCTTTGATCCATTTCGAAAGAAAAAGCATCCTTTTATGAAGATGATTGCTTTCAGGATATTTGAGAAAGAATTCCCTGAAATAGCCACCCCTTAACAGGCGTCTGAATTCAGGTGAAAGGGACAATTTGAGTTCCCGCAGTTTCTTCAATTGATTTAAGGGCAGGATCCATTCCATCATCTCCTCATAGGAAGCTGGAGGCAAATAGGCCAGATTCAGCCGGGGTCGGGTGGAAAGAAATTCACTGAAGGTCATCATTTTAATCTGTGAAGTCCGGAGATAATTGAGAAAATTTCCAAGCCAGCCTGATTCATAAACCCAGGCCTTAGTTCCCGGCCAGAGGCCAAACTTTTCACCATCATCGCCCAGAATAGCCAGGCCACCGGAATGAGCTATTTCCTGAAAATAAAGGTCAATTTCCTGGATGGAGCGAAAGGGGATAAGGTATCTTAATTTTTTATCAATGGGAAAAATCACCAAGGGGCAGCCCTGGTCTTCAGTCAGAAAGGGACGACGGGGTTGATTCAGGCCGGCATAATGAAAATGCTCTTCATCAAGCAGAGTATACTTATAACCTGCTTCGGCCAGAGTTTTCGCCAGCTGTGGTTCCCAGATTCTCTCGGCCAGCCAGGCTCCCTGAGGCCTGACCCCGAATCTACTTTCGAGATAATCAGCCATTAGGAGGAGCTGCCCCTGCCGGTCCCATTCAGGAATTATGGCCAGAATGGGTTCATAAAAGGCTCCGCCGAGAAGCTCAAGCTGGTTTCTTTCAACCATAAGCCTGATCAAATTCATTGCCTCAGGCTGTTCAGTCTCCATATATTCCCAGAGAGGACCGGAAAAATGTAAAGCGAATTTAATTTCAGGATAAAGGACCAGGTTTTTTAAAAAAGGAAGATAGCAGTCTGCGAAGGCCTTCTCCAGGACAGAGTGAAAGTTGCCCACAGGCTGATGATTATGAACGCAAAAAAGGAAAATTACTTCAGCCATCAGGATTTTCTCCAGGGTACTTTTTCCCTGGCCGCCTCAAGATAGCTTTCAAAAAGAAGCTCAAATTCCGCAACGCCTGGCTCACCCAACCACCAGAACCAGTCTGAGCCTTCCGCGACCAGAAGGGCCTGATTCTGACCGGTTTCTCTCCTGACTCTGGCCAGTTTTTCCCAGGCCAGATTTTTGGCGGGATGGCCGACCCAGCGGGAAAAATTGCCTATCCAGGTCCCAGGCACAAGTTCTATTTCCCGGGGCTCGGGCATGATTTTCAGATAATCGCTCAGGCAAATGGGTTCAATTTCGGGCATCTTTTTTAATCGAGAATATAATTCTCTCAAAAAATGAATCCCATTATCGTCATAACCGGCCCAGGGATTTTCACCATCCAGGGCCACAACGAGAAGGCTGCGCTCATCAAGCGAGTTCAGTCTCAGGCGAAGTTTCTCCTGAAAATGGTCGACAGCGGCTCTGGCTTCCCAGCGCTGGTACTCAAAACTTATCAGGTCAGAAAGTTCACGATCACGAAAGAAAAGGGTTAAACCCCGGCAACTCCAGGGGCGACCGAGGAGCCTGAAATCTGGCCTCACCTGAAGACTTTTCCAGAGAATGTTTTCATCAGTTACCGCATAGGAAAAACCGGCGCGCGCAATCATTCCGGCTACTTCTGAGCTGAGGCCACCCTCAGAAGGCCAGAAGCCGGAAGGTTTAACCTGAAAAATTTTTTCAAAATAATTACGACCCAGTTCAATTTGAACGCAGGCATCTTCAGGATAACGAAAGGGAAGGGAAGGCATGATGGGTTCATCGGCCACTTTAAGGTCAACAATAAGCGGCAACAGGGGGTGATAATAGGCTGAGGTGGTTAGCTCAATTTGATGACGGTGATAAAGCCGGCGATAAAGGGGAATGACTTCGGCCCAGACTGCCCGCTGTTTCTCCAGAAGAGCCTCTTTATCTTTTATCCCTTGAAGCGTCGGACTGAAAAGAGGGGAAAAAAGGGAAAGAAGGACCTGTCGCTGCAGCTCTTCATTATCATCAACTTTTTCTCCGGCAGGAAGGAAGCGGCGAAGGAGGGCGATTTCCTCCGGAGCGAGCTTTCCTGGTTCTTTTTCCAGAGCTGTCTCAAGAGGATCCTCTGCTTCTCCCCGAACATAGGCTTCAATCTGTTCAAGCAAGGAGGGGACAAGGTTAAAAACGCAGGGGAAGGCCTGCTCTTCAGCCAGAACCGCCATTTGATAATAATTCCTGGTTAAATGATAATTGACGTGCGGCAGAAGATAATAGCCGGATTCAGGGTGCCGGTAAATGGGCTGATGATGATGCCACAAAATTGAGAAATACATCCTTGAATCATAGAGAAGGAGGCTTTTTCTGTCAAGCACCCCCTCCATCATTTAGAATGATTTTGAAGGAGGTCTCGTGAGATCAGGTAAAATGTTAACCGGGTCCATAAAGGACGGGTAACCTGCTTAGCGTGGACATCAAGATAACTAAAATAAAAGAGCTGGGATATTTTGCTTGTGAATTGTAATATGCTTAGAATTTAGAATCGAGATGAGGACAGATGAAAGCGGTTCGAGAGCTCTCCGGCCTGAATCAAGTGACATGTTACCGAGAGAGGGGCTAATTCTGTCCTGAAAACAAAAAATAATCTCAAGGTTGGCTTTAGTTCCAGCACTTTTTTAAAAATGTTGAATTTTTTGTATAGGTAAACTTATTTTTTCAGATAAGAGAGAAGTTGTCTGGCTGTTTCGATGCGAGGATCGCCTGCCTGAGCCAGTTTTAGAAAAGTTTCGAGACTGGCGATAGCCTCATTGATCCGATTGAGGCTGATGAAAACTGTTCCCAGCTGGTAATAGGCTTCAGCATAATCTTTATTGAGCTGAAGAACCTTCTCAAAAGCTTCAACTGCTTTTTCGAGCTCCCCGAGATTGAGCCAGCAAATTCCCAGATTATAGAAAGCATCCGCATCTTCCGGGTTTATAAGAACTGCCTTTTCATAATAATGATGGGCCTCTTCAAAATTCCCCTCCCTGGCCAGGCTTTCTCCAAGTTCTTTATTGGCACTGAAGCTTTCAGGATTAAGGGACTGGGCCTGACGGAAGGCCTTAAGTGCCTCTTCCTTCTGTCCCATTTTTTTATAGCTCAGACCAAGATTAAAGTAATAGGCCCATTGCTGTGGATTGAGTTTGAGCGCCTCCTGATAAGCTGCCGCAGCCTCGGCATATTTTTGTTCAGAATAAAATTTATTTCCCTGAAGGAACAGGCGGTCAGCTTCAGAAAGATTCTTTTCCGCCATTTCCTGAGCTTTTTCCAGCCGCACTTCAACTTTTGTCGCTTCGGCAATGCTTACTTTAACTTCAAAAGATTTGGAACCAAAGCCCCCTTTTCTCACCTCCACCAGATAGAAACCGGGTCTGAGGCCAATCTGAACAAAATGCCCCTGCTTATCTGTGGTCAGGCGGTAATTGATGGAGGTGGACATTTGAGAAACAATGATGACCTCAGCTTTTTCCAGAGGATTACCGGCTGAATCCAAAACCACGCCTTCTATTTTTCCCTGATATTGGCCGAAAAGAGAGGCCGGGAAAAGGGCCAGCCAGATGAGAAGAGCTACCAGAAAAAAGTAATTTTTATTCTGAATCTGTTTTCTCAATTCCCTCACCTCTTATCATATTTCTATCATAAAGAATTTTTTAAATAACAATTTCATTATATTAAAATCTTATTTGCCTCTACCTGCCACCGTCGTAATCAGCCTCTGAATAATCATAACTTCAAAGAACGAATTTATCAAGAAGGGCCGAATTTTCCTTTCCCCTTTATTTCAATCTGGCTTTAATGATTTCTTCTAATTTTCTGGCCTGAGGCTGATTGGGCTCAAGTTTCAGGGACTTTTCAATCATCAGCAGAGCTTTTGCGGGGAAATCCAGTTTAAGATAACATTCGGCGGCCAGATTTAACAGGGAGAGCTCGGTTCCTTCCTGGAGCAATTTTTCCAGATAAGCCACGGCTTCTGGCCATTTCTCCAGATAATAGAAATCAAGAGCCAGGACCTTCCCGGCCTCTCGATTCTGACTGGCTTCATATAAGGGCTGAAGTATCTGAGCTGATTCTGCGTATTTTTTTAAGGCAAAAAGGGATTTGCCCATTAACAGCCGGGTTTCCGGGTCATCTTTAAGGCCCAGAATTTTCTGACCCAGCCTTAAGGTTTGTTCATATTGACCTGAAAGGAAGTACTGGGAGGCCAGAATCTGGAGGCTTTCAGGGGCAGGAAAGGCCGGATGAAGACGGGACATAACCCGGGGAATGGGAGGATAAGGTCGATCAAGGAGAATTATCTTTTCTCGCTGACTGGCTATTTTCTGCCGGTTCTCATCCAGCCAGGAAACTTCAAGAAAGTAATAATCCGGCTTTAAACCATCAAGGGAAAAAAAGCCAGTATCCACAATTGGCTCTTTGAGCTCAAGGCCACTTATTTTCCTTTCCCAGCTTCTTGCCACACTTTCATCACTGGCTCTTTTGAGATTTATTGCGAGCCAGCTCACCTGATTTTCCTGACCAGCACTAGGCCAGAGCTGGATGGCCAGACCAATCCTGGCGCCGGCTGGAATTTCCGAGCGAGCATTAAGTCGATAGAGCCATTGTCCGAAGGAAAAGGCCTGAAGCAGGGAATGCTGAGATTGGGGCCTTTCCTCCCGGGCATAATAGATCAGAGGCTGACTCAGACCGGGCTTGTCCTTTGCCTCCGGAACTTCAACCTCGATGGAGGCGGAAGTAAATTCCTTGATGGTCTTATTTTTCAGGAGAAAATGGATTCTGTAATGACCGGGGATAAGAGGGAAGAGGTCCTGAAAGGAAAAGATTCTTTTTCCCTGAGATTCAAATTCTTCCCGGGTTAGACGAACCGGGATTTCCTCGCTTTTTTCCCAGATAACCTGCTTTTTTTTATCTTCAATTTTTAGAAACAGCTCATAAATCGCCGTGGCCTGGCCATTTTCTTCTGCAAAACTCATGACTTCTGGTTCGCAGATCCAGTGAAGGAAAGCCTGCCCCTGATGAAAGAAGACCATGGCCCGAAAATTATTTTCTATGTAACGATCAGCATAATCCACTTCTACCCATCCCTGATAATCGAGAAAATGGCGGGCATAGGCTTCATTGAATTTCTTTTCAGGAAGAGAGCGCAGCGAAGCCAGAAGGGTTTCGGAAGAAAGAGAAGTGGCAGAGGAAAGCTGCGCTCCGGGAATAAAGCTGAGGGATGCAGCCGCCAGTTCAGAAGAAATCTTACGAATAAAGTTATAGGCAGCCTCCCGGTCAAAGGGCTGACGGGCCAGAGAAGGGATAAGCAGTTTTTCCGGGCCTTCGATGCCAGGATAATAAAGGCGGAAATCGCCCTGTCCTTGAGGCTGGTAAAAAATTAAATAAAAATAAGGGGGAAGGCCAGATGACTCATCTCCCCGGTAAAACCAGAGTTCAAGAGGCCAGAGCCCGGAATGGGTGGTAAAAAGCTGCCTTTCGAGGGGAGGGCCGAGCAGAAGATAATAATAGCCCCTTTCGGTGAGGCTTCCCCTGACGGAAGAACCGGGACTGAAAAGGCGATCAGCCTCTTCCACTCTGGCCATATATTCCTGATAAAACTCATTTTCCCGGGTATCAGGCCGGGGATCTCTCTGCTTCCAGAAAAAAGCTATAAATTTGTCCCTTTCCTGGTCTGTCCTCAGCTGAAGGAAAACTTCCCTTTCGAGGGAAGTAATAATGGGCTTGACCAGGGCTAGCCACTCCTCATATTTAGGGGGGAGGGTAAAGCCAGCGCCTGAGAAAAAGCAGAAAGTTAAGCCGGCCAGAAAGAAATTTGCCTTTTTTCCCTTCATAAAATTTTCCAGCTCTTTAATTTAAAAACTAAAATTAAATTATCACAATCAGGGAATCTTGACAATCTTCAGGGGTTGAATTAAATCATTAGTTAAATCATGAAGAAAGAGGTTAAAATTCAAAAAATTGAATTTCAATTCAATATTTTGAATTTTTCGGGCCAGAGGAGCCTTCATCGAACTTTTTATCAGGGGAAATTAATTTCTAAATCTGGCACAAATTTTGCAATATAAACTATGGAAGGAGGTGAGAGCAAGGAAACAAAAAATTGAAGATGAAATTAAAGAAAATCAAAGTAAAAGGAGGAAAGAATGGCAAAAACAAAATTTATGATTTTCCTTTGTTTTGGCCTATTTATTGCCTCTCTTGCTTTCAGCCAGTCCAGAGAAACAGGCGCGATTGAAGGCACAGTCAAGGATGAGCAGGGCAATCCCTTACCCGGAGTGACGGTCACTATTTCCAGCCCCAGCCTGATGGGCGTCCGGACCTTCATTACTGATGCCGAGGGAAAATTCAGATTCCCGGCGCTTCCTCCGGGTGAATATTCGGTTAAAGCAGAACTTCAGGGATTTGTCACTGTGGTCAGGGAAAACATCAGGTTAACCACGACGGTGCGCCTGACAGTTGACCTGGTTATGAAGCCAGCAGCCATTGCTGAGGAAGTCACTGTCCTGGCCAAGGCGCCAACAATTGACGTTAAATCAACAGAAACAGCTTCTGTCACCCTGGCCAATGAAGTTCTCCGGAATATTCCCTACAGCCAGTTCACCACAGATATCGTTAACCTGGCTCCTGGAGTCGTCAGCAATGTCGCCTATGGTTCCTCAAGCGGAACTGGAATCGCCTGGTCCGTGGATGGCGTCAATGTTTCTGATCCTGATGCCGGTACAGCCTGGGTCTTTCTCGACCACAATATCATCGAAGAAGCTAAAATCATGGGCATTGGACTGCCTGCTGAATATGGTAACTTTACTGGTGTCATTTTTAACCTGGTGACAAAATCCGGCGGGAACACGCTCTCAGGCCATATTGAGGGCATCTTCCAGGGAAAGAAAGATGACTGGCCCAAGAACTTCTGGCAGCAGGACAATAACAAAAAATATCTTAATGATTTTCCGACTTTAACCTCGCCTCTCTACCGCTTAATTGACGTTAATGCCCATCTTGGAGGTCCTATAAGGAAAGATAAGCTCTGGTATTATGTGGGCACCCAGTTTCAGCAGTTTGGTGACTGGGTCACCGGCTTTCCCGAACCCCGGCAATATAACCAGCCCCGTCTTTTCACCAAATTCAATTCCCAGATTGATCCTACTCTGAGCCTGATTTTCTCCTTAGAAGTTGATACTTATGACGGTAAGAATCGCGGGGCAGCGGCCAATGTCGCTCCGGAGGCCTGTGTCAACCAGAAATCGCCTGAGATTGTGGCTAACTTCAGTCTGACCAAGATTCTCAGCCCGAAAACCTTCTATGATGTTAAGGCTGCCTATTTCTGGGGCTACTATTATCTTGACCCCGAGGTTGGTAAGGATAAACCCTTTTATTTCAGCCTGGATGAAAACTTCCGTTACAGCAGCGCCGGTTATTTCTTTTACGCTGACCGGACAAGATTCCAGGGAAATGCCAGCTTAACCCATTACGCCGAAGATTTCATTAAGGGAGACCATGATTTCAAATTCGGCGTCGAAATTGAGCGCTCCACCGTAAGAAATAGATATGGCTATACCGGTCCCAATCACATGAAGTATTTTGGCTATGGAAATCCGACCAAAGGCTGGCAGCATTATCTGGCCTATCAATATGAAGGCTATGACACCAATACCCGTTATACCCGCCTGGAAGCCTTTGCCCAGGACTCCTGGTCAATTTCTCCTCGCCTGAATATCAGTGCTGGCCTGCGTTTCAGCCAGAACTGGGGAACAATTAAGAATGTCGAAGGAATCGTTTACAATACCCGGCGCATAGCTCCCCGCATTGGCTTTACGCTTGACGTCTTTGGTGACCGAACCACTGTTCTTAAAGCTCATTATGGCCAGTTTACTGAGGGTATGTTTGCAGCCTATCACGACCGTCTGAATCCGGCTTCGGCCTATTCCGATTACATTGGTTATTACTGGGATGGTAAAAAGTGGGTTGAATTTATGCGACTCAAGCACGAGGAACTCTATTCGATAGCTGAGGGCATCAAGCATCCTTACATGCAGCAATATACTGTCAGCCTGGAACGAGAGCTTTTCACTGATGCTTCCTTTTCCATCGCCTATATTTACCGCGAATGGAAAAACATTATTGGCCGATACGATACCAAGGCTAACTATAGAACTGTGCCGATCTATGTTGGCTATCACGTCAATAAGACCTTTGATATTTATGAGCTGACAACAGGAAATGCTCATGCCTATGTTCTCGATAATATCAAGAAAGGCGATCCCTGGGTAATGCTGGATCCTTATCGAAAATACCGGGGCGTGGAATTTCTTTTCAATAAGCGCTTCTCCCATCGCTGGCAGCTTCTGCTGAGCTATGTTTATTCTAAGGCCTGGGGAACCATTGATAATGGACAGGCTGACGATATTGGCTGGAATGACCGGGATGGCCTGCATACGGGCGATCCCAATTTCTGGATCAATGATGAGGGCCACCTGACCTATGACCCAACTCATATGCTGAAACTCCAGGGAACATACATCCTGCCACTTGATATCAGCTTCAGCGCTTACTTCCGGGCCATCACCGGCAACGCCTGGACAACGCGCTACCGGACCAAGAGACTGGCTCAGGGCAGGGTAACTTTCTTTGCCGAAGAAAGAGGTAAATATCATTATCCCATGCAGAAGATTCTTGACCTCAGGCTGGAAAAGATCTTCCGGTTTAAAGAAAAGTATCGTTTCGGGATAATTCTCGATGTTTTCAACGTCTTTAATGCTGATACCGTCACCAGCTGGGGTACGAGAATTGGCTATGATTGGTATCCGGATAAATGGCCCTCGACTGAAGGTCATCAGCTTTATAGCATTGTGCGGCCCAGACAGTTCAGGCTCGGTCTGCGGCTGATGTTCTAAGAATTCTAAGAAGAAAGGCATCCGGGAGGGAGGCAGATCCTCCCTCCCGGAATTATCTTCCTCGCAAATTTATCTGGTCAGATTAATTTATCAGTTGAAATTAAAATAAGAAAATTTAATTATTGCTTTTTCCTATTTAATTAAAAATGGATTCTTTGATGAGCTTTCAGCTGAATCACTTCAGGCAATTTATGGTTTATGAGGCAAACTAAATGAATATGAAATACGAAATCGACCCGGGAGACTTTCATTCAAAAAATCCATATTTAAAGGTTATCTGCACCCCTTCCGCCGGCTTTAATTCCCAAGGTTTATTTAATAAAATCTACAAAAATATTAATTATTAATTCTTCTAGAGCAAAATAAATATTTGCAAAAGAGGCATCTTAATAATTTTTATGGAAATTTGGATAAAAGGCAAGATTTTCGGCCACCAGGGCAGAAAGGATTCCAGGCAGATTTTTCTCTTAAGAAAATTCAGTCTCTAAAAATATGCCATCAATAATTAAAAACAGGGAATCCATAAAGTTAAAGTTAGCAAAAAATTACGTCAGGCTTGAGGTAAGGATGCTCTTAAAAGAAAAGACTTTTTAAAACAAAAAATTCCGTGTTCAAAAAATTGCTTCCCTTTCAGAAATAGCCGGAGAGAGTTAATCAGGCAAAGAAAGGGAAGACGATAATATAATTTGCTATAATAATTTATGGGAAGAGGCTGATGGCCAGAAAAAAATTATGGCTTTTCCTTTTGCTTTTTTCCCTGAGCCTCATTCTTCTCCTGATTATTTTCTGGCTCCAGCCTTTTTCTCTGCACCGCTTTCGTCCTTCCTTTTCTTCAAAAGAAAAACTTAATTTTGTTTTGATCACTGTAGACACTCTGAGAGCAGATCGCCTTCACTGTTATGGATATGAAAATATTGAAACTCCGGTCATCGATGAGTTCGCCCGGAGGGGGGTTAAATTCGAACACTGTATAGCCCAGACTCCTTTAACCCTGCCTTCTCACACCACCATTCTCACCGGAACACTTCCTCTCTTTCATGGGGTCAGGGACAATGGTGGTTTTGTTGTCCCGAAAGAGCTGGTTACTCTGAGTGAGGTCTTCCATGAAGCCGGCTACGCCACGGCTGCCTTTGTTGGCGCCTATGTCCTTGATTCCCGCTGGGGCCTGGATCAGGGATTTGATTATTATTTTGACCAGTTTGATTTAAGTAAATTTGAAAAAATCTCTCTCTCCATGGTTCAGAGGCGGGCCAATGAAGTCATCGATCACGCCCTCAAATGGCTTGAAGACAGAAAAGATTTGCCTTTTTTCCTCTGGATTCATCTTTACGACCCCCATACTCCCTATGAGCCGCCTGAATTCTGGGCGCAGAAATATCCGGGACATCCTTATTTAGGCGAAATTGCCTTTACGGACCATGAAATTGGTCGCCTCTATGATTTTCTGGAAAAGAGCAACCTGCTGGCCAAAACCATTCTTATTTTTACAGCCGACCATGGCGAAAGTCTGGGCGAGCATAAGGAAGCCACCCATGGTTTTTTCCTTTATGAAGGAGCCATTCATGTTCCCCTCATCTTTGTGACACCCTTTTCAGAATTTCAGGGAAAAACAGTTAAAACCACCGTTTGCCTGACAGATATTATGCCCACCGTTTTAAACATGGCTGGCCTGCCGGTGCCTGATTCAGTTCAGGGAAGGAGTCTTCTGGGCTATTTCGAAAACCCTGAAAGGCACAGCCGAAACCTGGCCTACGCCGAGACCTTTTACCCTCGCCTCCATTTTGGCTGGTCTGAATTGAGGTCAATCCAGGATGGGCGCTGGAAATTGATTATCGCTCCCGAACCAGAACTTTATGATTTAAGCCTTGACCCCAGGGAAAGAAATAATTTAGCCCATCAGGAAAAGAAAATTCTGGCCAGGCTGCAAAAAGAAGCTGAAGCCTATATTCAGTCTCACAGCCAGAATGCCTTTGAGCTCAATCTCAGTCAGATTGATGAAGAAACAAGGGAAAGGCTGGCCGCCTTAGGTTATGTCAGCTCTTTTATTGATCTTAAAGCGACTGCCGGCAAAAAGCTGGCCAACCCCAGGGATAAAATTGAGGTCTTCAATGAACTTTCCCGGGCAAGAGAAATCGGGATGGAGGGCGATGCCAGTGAAGCCATAGCTATAATTGAAAAAATAATCAGCCAGGACCCTGATATTTCCGATGCCTACTTCACCCTGGGCAACATTCATTTTCGCCTGGGTCATTATGACCGGGCTATTGAAAATTTCCAGCAGGCTCTGGCTCTCAAACCGGACGATGTTTTTGCGGCTATCAATATTGCCAACTGCCATTTAAGATCAGGCCGGGAAGCGGAGGCAGAAAAATTCCTTTTAGAATTCATCCATAAAGGCTTCCCCGATTCCCAGATTTACTTTCTCCTTGGTAACCTTAAATTTTTTAAGAAGAATTATGAGGAAGCCATAAAATATTATCAGGAATGCCTGAAGCTCAATCCTGATTCCGCTTCTGCTTACAACGCCCTGGGTGCAGTTTATTTCGAGCGGGGAGAAATGGAAAAAGCCGAGGAAAACCTGCTTCAGGCGCTAAAATTAAACCCGGAATTAACCAACGCGCATTATAATTTAGCTCAAGTTTATGAAGCCAGAGGAAGGCTGGAGGAAGCCATCAAAGCCTACGAAGAAGAGCTCAAACATAGCCCCCGTCATTTTAAAGCTGCCTTTAATCTGGCTCGAATTTATCGCCTGAGGAACGACGATAAGAGAGAAGAAAACCTTCTGCGGCTCTGTCTTGAAATTGAACCGGACTTTCCCCTGACTTATTTTTATTTAGCCCGCATCTATCTTAACCGTCAGGAAAATCTGGAGGAGGCAATTTCCCTTGTGCGCCGGGGCCTTGAGCTTAAACCGGAAGCGAAGGACCTGGCCCTGGGTTACTTTCTTCTCGCCGATATTTATAATCGCCTTGGTGAGAACACCTTATCCCAGGAGTATGCCCGCAAAGGCCAGGCAATTGCCCGCTCACCCTCTTCCAGATCTAAATAATGACCCTCCTGGCTATTTACCCGGATCGTTCCTCTGAAAATCGGTTGATCACTGGAAAGCTATTAATCCCGAAGCAAAAGGAAGCAGATTCGCTCGAAGAAAAAAGGCTATCAAGGAGCTTGCTGATTGAAAATTAAAGGCTGAAGACAAAAAATGAGTTAACAAAAAATGGGTAAAAAGGACATTCAGGTCCAAAAAACATGATTTTTTTACCGGAGAAAGCGCCTGTAGTGACCGGAATTTTTGAGGCCAGACTCAATCGTTTCACCGTCCGCTGCACAGTTAATGGTAAGCCCGTTCTGGCCTATTTAGCCAATCCCGGTCGTCTCTGGGAAATTCTTCTTCCTGGCCGAAAATTATATTTACAGCCTTCTCCCCTTGAAAGAAAACTTCCTTATACAGTTCTGGCAGCTGACATTAACAGAACACCTGTGCTTCTCCATACACCTTTGACCAACTTTTATGTGGAAAAATGGCTCGAGCGCCATCTCATTCCTGGCCTTGAAGATTTTTCTCCAGTTAAAAGGGAAATGAAATTTGGTTCCAGTCGCTTTGATTTTCTGCTGACGGGTCCAGCGGGTCTTCTGGCTCTTGAAGTTAAGAATTGCACTCTTTTTGCCCGGAACTTAGCTTTTTTTCCGGATGCCGTCAGCCACAGGGGGAGGCGACATCTTTTGGAACTGGCCTCTTTTGCCCGCAAGCCCGCTCATCTCGCCGCCATTCTCTTTGTTGTCTGGTGGCCCGAGGCTCTCTTTTTTTTCCCGGAATTCCATACGGACTGGAAATTTACTCAGGCTCTCCTCAAGATTAAGGGCCAGATTAAGATTCTGGCTGTTGCCGCCGGCCTGAACGACAAGCTGGAACCTGAAGAAAATTCCCTCCGCCCCCTAAATATTCCCTGGCCTCTGATTGAAGAAGAGGCCATTGACCGCGGGGTCTACATTTTGATTGCCCGGGCTGAGATTAAAATGCATATTCCTATAGGAAAAATGGGAATAGTAGAATTTGAGCCGGGTTATTACCTCTATGCTGGTTCAGCCCGGAAAAATCTTGAGGCCCGCCTTCATCGCCACGGCCGTCGCCAGAAGAAGCTTTTCTGGCATATCGATTATCTTCTCGAGAGAGCCAGATTGATTCAGATTGTGCCCATTCGCACAGGTGAAGATCTGGAATGCGAACTGGCTCGTGAATTAACTCAGATAGCCACGCCGGTACCCGGTTTTGGTTGCTCCGACTGTAACTGCCAGAGCCACCTTTTTTTCCTGAGGGATGATCCCCGAAAGTTTCCTCCATTTCTCGAAATAGTCCATAAATTCCGTTATCATCGGCTGAGGAAAAAATTATTGGAGGGCTCGAGGGAAGGCGACCTCTCTTCAGATATCTTTTAAATCATTTTATGAGCTAAAAGGCAATTGTGGGCTAAAAAGAAATAAAACAGGATTACTTCACCAAAGCTTCTCCCCTCTTATAAAGGCTATAAGGCTTTCAGCTATCCTTTCTACCAGCCTGTCAGGAACCCCATCATCGTGCCGTGATTGAAGCCGCATATCGCAGATTTCATTGACATAGTCAACGACAATCAGGCGATTCTTTTTATCCAGAACTATTTCTGTCGAAAAAAAATTAAGCTCACAAATTCTTTGAATCTTTTCAGCCAGGTTAAAGAGGACCTGAAGGTTGTAGTTAGTTATTTCTTCCCGGGTTAATTCCTTATAAATATGGGTTTCATCATTCCACCAGGCAGCCTGAATCAGGCCCCAGGAAAAGAAAACCCGGAACCAGAATCTCCGCCCATCTAAGATTTTCGGTTCGATTTTTTCCTGAATCAAATATTTATCAAGGGGAAACTCCTGCCTGGCCCGCTGGATATCTTCAAGACTTGAACCATCTTTGATGACGCCCATTCCGCCGCCTGTAAAGCTGGCGGGTTTAATCACAAAGGGATGACCAACCGCAGATAAATCCAGGCCCAGGCCCTCCAGCGAGGCATTTTGTTCAAAGGGCGGTAGGATAATGGTGTAGGGCGTTAGAATTCCCTGAGAAATGAATTCCAGGTGCATGGTGGCTTTGTCTGCAGCCCGGTGGACCTTTTCGGGAGGATCAAAAATTATCGTCCCCTGCTTCTGAGCCAGCCAAATTAAATCGTTAAATTCAGGCGAAGAAAGCGAAGCTCGGTCAAGAATATAGTGGAAGCCTATTTGCTGCTCTCTCAACCTCGAAGAGATGTCTTCAACACTTTCCGGCCAGATGGCGAGAGTTTCCAGGCCAGAAGCTCGGGCCTTTTCTTCAATCATTTGCAGAAAATCAGAATCGTATTCCCAGTCTGCAGCCAAACCGAGATGATAGAATTTCATCATGCTTCTCTTTCTTTAACTCTGATTTCCCTTATCATTTTACCTTCGGCCAGGCTTTCTAAAAGATAAATAGCAGGATTTGAATTCAGCCCTTAAATTTTTTTATTGGCTGATAATTATTCGCTGATAAAGCTGAGCATATTCCCGGGCAGCTCTTTCCCAGGAAAAATCAGAGGCCATGGCATTCTGAATAAGCCTGAACCAGAGAGCCGGCTGCTTATATATGGCCAGGGCTCTTTTTACAGCTGCGATCAGGCCCGCCACTGAATATTCTTTAAATTTGAAGCCATTACCCTTCAGGGTCACCGGGTCAAACTCTTCAATGGTATCTTCGAGGCCACCGACAGCCCGGACTACCGGAATTGTTCCATAGCGCAGGCTGTACATTTGAGTTAAACCGCAGGGTTCAAATCGTGAGGGAATCAGAAAAAGGTCAGAGCCAGCAATAATCAGGTGAGCCAGAGACTCATCAAAGGCAATTTTTACCCCCAGAAAATCCTTTTTTTCCTCCTGAAGATTAAGCAAAAGGTCCTGATATTTCTTATCGCCCTGGCCCAGGATAACCAGCCTTAAACCCAGAGAAAAAAGTTCATCGAGGCTGGAGGCAAGAAGGTCAAATCCCTTCTGGTCAGCCAGACGGCTGACCATCCCGGCCAGAGCATTCGCCCCGGCGTCAGGGGAAAAATTAAAAAGACGAAGTAATTCAGCCTTGCATTTCTTCTTGCCCGACAGGTCCTGACGATGGAAATGGTAGGGAAGATGAGGGTCAGTTGCCGGATCCCAGCTGGAAATATCAATGCCATTGAGAAGACCAAAAAGAACCTTCGCGCGCTCCCTTAAAACCCCATCCAGGCCAAAGCCAAATTCTGGCTGCTGAATTTCCCGGCTATAGGTAGGGCTGACAGTGGAAATGGCATCGGCATAAACCAGGCCCGCCTTAAGAAAATTAACCTGACCATAAAATTCCATTTCCTGCCAGTTCAAAACATCAGGTGGAAGATGGATACGCCCGATGATTTCAGGCGGAAAAAGGCCCTGATAGGCCAGATTATGGATGGTGAAAAGCGATTTTATCCCTTTAAAAAAAGGGTCATTTTTAAAGAGATAGCGAAGATAAGCCAGGGAAAGGGCGGCCTGCCAATCATGGGCATGAATAATGTCCGGTTTAAAATTAAGGGTCTTCATGGCGAGAAGCGAAAAAAGAGAATAAAAAGCGAAGCGTTCAGCATTATCTGGATGGTCGCCCATGGAGGTGCCATAGATTCCTTCGCGGGAATAATAGCCATCATGCTGCAGGAAGAAAACTCGAAACTCAGAGCTTTTATCTTCCCAGAGGGGACAGATTACTTCCTTTCCCTGCCACGAGGCTCTAATTTCAGCGACCGGAGTTAGAGCCAGGTTCTTTTTCTTTACATCAAGGTAGAGGGGAAGGAAAAGACTTGTTTCCAGGCCCAGCCGGGTGAGATAATGGGGGAGAGAACCAACTACATCTCCCAGACCCCCGGTTTTAACATAGGGGATGGCCTCAGAGGCTAAAAAAGCAACTTTCATGGCCGTATTTTAACATAATTTCTTCCTTCCAAGAACTCATTTCATTCCTCGGGTTGCAAAGCAAGGGGAGCAAAGTTAAGATGGAAAGAAAGGAGAGGCTTTTAGATGAAGGTCACGGCGGCCATTATTGAAAAGGATGGCCGCATTCTTCTGGCTCGCCGTAAAAGGGAGAAAAAAGGAGGTGGCTGCCTGGAATTTCCTGGAGGAAAGGTCCGTCCAGGTGAGGAACCTCCGGAAGGCTTACGCCGTGAATTGCTGGAGGAATTTGGTCTTCAGGCGGAAATAAAAGAGTCTCTGGGTATTTTTCAAGATCCCAAAGCCCAGCCAGGAATTGAACTCTGGGTTTATCGCGTGGCGCTGAAGAGTCCGCCTCTTTACCTTGTTGACCACGAAGAAATTGTCTGGGTTTCCCCTGAAGAGATTCCTCTTGCCGAATTACTCCCCCTTGATCGCCAGATTGCCCTTTTCCTGAGGTCTTTAAAATGAAAGCCAGGTCCTACGAATCCTTAATTCTTCTTCCGGGTAGGGAAAAGCCTGTTCTCCAGCGCCATCACTGGATTTTTTCAGGAGCGGTCAAAACATTTCCCCAGGTCGAAGATGGCAGCCTGGTTGAAGTGAAGGACCATCAGGGAAATCACCTGGGTTATGCCTACGTCAATCGTCGCTGTTCCATTGTGGCTCGCATGGTCAGTTTCGGTCCGGAGCTTCCTGAAAAAGCCCTGGAAGCCAGCCTGGAAAGAGCCATCAGATTGCGTCAGGTCCTTTTTGGCCCAGAAACCAACGCCTATCGTCTCGTTAATGGCGAGGGAGATAATCTCCCGGGTCTTGTCGTTGATCGCTACAATGAGGTTGTGGTCATTCAGATTACTACTCTTGGAATGGAAAAACTCAAGGCGTGGCTGCTTGAGCGCCTGATCGATCGGCTCAGGCCCCGCTCCATTCTTGAAAGGAGCCTGGGACCAGCGCGGAAGGAGGAGGGACTTGAAGATTACGAGGCCTGGATCTATGGTGAGGCCCATTTTACGACCGAGATAAAGGAAGATCAGGCCAGATATATCGTTGATTTCACCCATCCCCAGAAAACAGGTTTTTATCTCGATCAAAAGGAGATGAGAAAGCTGGTCCGCCAGTTAGCTGCGGGGAGAAAAGTCCTGGATTGTTTCGCCTATACCGGGGCTTTCAGCGTCAATGCCCTCCTGGGCGGGGCCAGGCAAGTAGAACTGGTAGAAACTTCAGCTCATGCTCTTGGTGTGGCTCAAAGAAACTTAGAAATAAATGGTTTCGGTCCGGAAGTTTATCGACTTCATAATCAAGATGTTTTCTCCTTCCTGCGTCAGCCGAAAGTTGAGGCTGATTTTATCATCCTCGATCCCCCTGCTTTTGCCAAAAAGAAAAGTGAGGTCAACGCTGCCTGCCGGGGTTATAAAGACATCAACCGTCTGGCCCTGCGGCATCTCCCTCCGGGAGGCCTGCTTCTTACTTTTTCCTGTTCCCACCATGTGGACGATAGCCTCTTTCAAAAGGTACTCTTCGCAGCTGCCAGCGAGGCAGGCCGGCAGGTCAAAATTCTGCAGCGGATGAGACACAGCCTGGACCATCCTTTGAATATTTTTCATCCTGAAAGTCATTATCTGAAGGGATTTCTCCTTTATGTTGATTAACTCGTAAAAAGATATTACAGGTCGCCGTTATTCGGGGAAAAAAATTCTTATTCAAAAATCGCCTGAAAATGGATAAAATAAAATTTCTTTTAGTGACTAAATTAAATTCAGGCCTTTATCGGGTGAGTAGCTTGAGTTAGCGGCCAGAGCAGGAGGAGAGAGAAATGAAGGATTTAAAAGAACTGGAAACTTCCCTGGCCAGGGCTTTCCGCAATCAGGTCATAATTGCCCTGAGCCTGCTGGGTTCCTTGGCGGTTCTGGTCATCATAGAAGAATTTATCAGACATGCCTACAGGCCTTTTTATGGCTATGGTAAGATTGCCTTCGGCCAGCTCGCAACCTTTCGCTATATTATTTATGCCATCTCCGTAGCTTCCCTTATCCTGATGCGCCTCCTTCAGAGTATCTTCACCAGGCTTTCGCCTGATATTGACTTCTATCAGGGACTGCAGCGCTTAATCACAGGTTCCCTGGTTCCCCTTTGCCTGGCTGAAGTTCCCGCTATCCTCGGTTTTGTCTTTTTCCTGCTGACCGGACTTTCGCGTGATTTTTATGTTCTGACCATAGTTTCCGTCATCCTCCTTTTCATGTATTTTCCTCGCAAAAGTTTCTGGCAGGAAAAACTCGGTCGCTTTTTCTCCTGAAAGCTTTGTGGTCCGAACAGATTTAATTCTTTCAGGAAGATTCTTTTATCTCCTTTAAATGATATTTTTTCAAATTCAATTTTTTTATAAACTTCTTTTTTAAAAAACCCATCTCATTTAAGCGAAAAAGTTTAGAATCAAAGGTGCAAATCAAAGATGTATAGCTCAATCATTGGCCTGACTTCCATCATTCAGGTCATCTTTTAGCGCTGGCCTTTTAGCCCCGGCCTTATTATAAAACTGAGACTTCACTTTTCACTTAATTTCCGGATGGGGGTCCTTTTAAAAAAATTTGGCAGACCCGATTTTTTTATTTAAAATCTTAAACATAAATTCATGGGAGGGAAAAAATGAAGGCCGAAAATTTTCTCAACTCCAGGGCCTTTTTCTCCGGCTTAATTCTTCTTTTCCTGCTTTCAACTTCCATGAATCTTTTAGCTTCCTGGCAAAAACCGGCTGAATCTCCTCCCGTCTCCTATCACATTAAGGTAAGCCTTGATCCGGAAAAAGCCATGATTTCTGGCGAAGAGGAAATAATCTGGGAAAATAGAAGCGGAGAAGCCGTGCCCGACTTCTGGCTTCATCTCTACTGGAATGCTTTTAAAAACGAAGGCAGTGTTTTTTTTCAGGAAGCCAGAGCTGAAACGGGCCTGGCTTCAGTGCGACCCCGGGAAGGCCAGTGGGGCTGGATTGACCTTGAGTCCATTCGTCTTTCTGATGGACGTGATTTAAAACCTACTCTTGAATTTATCCGCCAGGAAAGGCCCGATTCTCTTGATGAAACGGTAGCGCGAGTCTTTTTCCCTGAACCCATCAAACCTGGAGAAAAGGTCCATCTTATTTTGACCTTTAAGGGCAAGGTCCCGGCCCAGGGTATGAGGGTTGGCTTCCGTCGTCAGGCCTTTTTCATCTCCCAGTGGTATCCCAAGCCTGGAATCTATGAGGCAGGCCGGGGCTGGAACTGTCATGCCTATCATCTAAATTCTGAATTTTACGCTGACTTTGCCCGCTTCAGGGTGGAAATCACCACTCCTTCTGGTTTTGTCGTGGCCGCTTCAGGAAAAGAAATCAGCCGTCAGGTTGATGAGGCAGCCCGAAAACAGACCATTGTCTTTGCGGAAGACTGGATTCATGATTTTGCCTGGACAGCCGCACCTGACTATTTTAAGGAAGAAATTGACTATATCCCGGAAAAGGAAATCAGCCAGGAAGAATTGAAGGCCACAGCCAAACTTCTCGGCCTCAGCCCTGAAGACCTGACTTTGCCCAGAGTTAAAATGATTATCCTCCTCAGACCTGAACACCGCTCCCAGCTGGAACGACATGTCAGAGCTTTAAAAGCGGCCATTAAATATTATGGTCTCTGGTTCGGTCCTTATCCTTATGAGCAGATAACCCTGGTTGATCCCCCCTATGGGACGGGAAGCGGCGGCATGGAATATCCAACCTTGTTCACCGCCGGCACCTCACTTTTTTTAAGCCGGGAGGTTCTTTCCCCTGAAGGCGTCATTGTCCACGAATTTGGTCACAATTACTGGTATGGCCTTGTGGCCAATAATGAGTTTGAAGAAGCCTGGCTTGATGAAGGCCTAAATACCTACAGCACCGGGAAGGTTTTAGCCAGAGCTTTTGGACCTGGAAGACTCTCCCTGGCCCTAAACCAGCTGCCTCTTGCCTGGTTTTTCAAGCTCCCAAAATATTATGACTGGGAACTCGACCGGGCTACCTCAATTCATATTGCCTCAACAGATCCCATTGTTCGCCTTTCCTGGGAGTTTCTCAACCGCCTCAGTTATGGCCTTAATGTCTACCAGCGAGCTTCAGCCTGCCTTTATACCCTGGAAAGGCTTCTGGGTGAAGGAAAGATGCTCCGCGGTTTGCGGGAATTCCAGCAGCGCTTTCGTTTCCGTCATCCTCGAAGCGAAGACTTCTTCCAGGTAATGAGCGAGGTGGCTGGACAGGACCTTGACTGGTTTTATCGCACCTTTTTTCTTTCAGCCCAAACTTTTGATTATGGCATTGCTTCGCTTCGTTCCCGGCTCAAGCCGGCTAAATTAATGGGCCTCTTTGATGAGGCTGGCCTGAGAAAAGAAATCGGTCTGAAAGATATCAGAAAAGTCCAGGAAAACCTGGCGAGCCAAGAAGAAACCAGAGAAAAGGAAAAAGAACCTGCAAAACAAAAAGGGAAGGAGATGAAAGAAGAAAAAAGAAAGGAAAATAGGCGAGCGGAGAAAGCTCCGCCTTCAGCCGAAAAGACACTAAAATCAAAAATTTATCTTAACGAAATCATCGTCAGGCGATATGGAGAAGCCAGAATTTCTCCTGATTTTCCTCTGAAAATAAAAATTGTTTTTGAAGATGGCTCGGAAGAAATAAGAATGTGGGATGGCCAGGAAAGATGGGCTCGCTTTCTTTTAGAAAAAGAAAGCAGGGTCAGACTGGCCATGGTTGATCCTGAAAATATCTGGGTTATTGATTCTAACTGGGCCAACAACAGCCGAACCCTCGAAAGCCAGAATCAGGGAATCTGGCGGCTGGCAGCCTCCTTTTTCTTTATTCTGCAGAATTTTCTGCTGACCTTAAGCGGTCTTATTTAAGGGGAGAAAGCCATGATAATAAGAGTCCTTAAGCTCGGTTTAAACGAAACCTTAAGGGGGAAAAGACTAATTTTTTATCTCTGGGCCCTCCAGGCCTTTCTGGCCTTAGCCTTCACCTGGCCTTTTTTTCTTCTGCTGAGAAAAACCTTCGCCCATTCCTCGCTCGCGGCCAATCTCAGCCGGGGAACTGACCTCATCTGGCTAAGCGATATCATTTATAATTATCAAAATTTAACCCCTTTCCTTTCGGGGCTCGGCCTGACCCTTATTTTTATAGCCATCCCCCTTTCCCTGGGAATTGATGGCGGCATCCTGGGGGCTTTAAAATCAGAAAATTCCTTCCTTTTTAGAGATTTTCTCAAAGCCGCAGCTTTCTATTTTTACCGACTCTTAAAAATTTTCCTTCTCTTCCTTCTTTCTCTGCTCTTCCTTCTCCTTCCTTTCAGCCGCCTGCTGAGTTCAATTTTCAATTTATGGACGGAAAAAGCAGCCAGCGCCTGGCCAGCCTTCTGGGCCGGTCTTATTAAATTCCTGATTCTTCTAATTGTCTATTCACTTCTGCGGATGTTCTTTGATTACGCCCGTATAATTATGGCGATAGAAGATAATCGCCGGGCCCTGAAGGGTCTGGCTCGAACCGCTATCCTTCTTTCGCCCCGACTTTTCCCCGCCTGGGCTGTCTTTCTTCTCTGTTCCCTGGCTTCCCTGGCCCTGACCTTCCTTTTCTTCCTTATTCTCAGACATATGCCGACATCTGATCTCTTTGCTTTCTGGCTGAGTTTTGCTCTGGGAGAAATTTATCTATTGCTGCGTCTTGCGGTAAAAGTTTTTACCTTTGGCAGCTGCTTCCACTGGGCTCACCTGGCCATGGCTCAGAGCCAGCCGGCCTGAAGGCTGATATTTGATCAAAAAATTAGCTTAATTCGATAAAACTGAATCCTGAAGCTAAATCCATGAAAAAAGTAATTTATGTGCCCTCAATTGAATTAAAGGCATAAGGCCAGATTTCCCGAAAATCTCTCTGGCGAATCTCAGAGACTGAAGGAACTTTTTCCGGCTTAATTCCGTTTATATCGGTGAAGAAATAAGGGAGGAACCATGTCAGGAAAAAGAGCTTGCCTTAAGTCAGGCTTGGCCATTATCAGCCTCTTTTTATTGCTTTTGGCTTTCAGAATAGAAGCTTCTGGTCCGGCCCAGGAAAACCAGGAAGAATTCTTTCAGAAATACCCCCTCAGCGTCCAGGGCTCCTTCGAATTGGAAAATGTCAACGGTCTGGTCCGGGTTGCCAGCTGGTCTCAACCTGAAGTGGAGATTAAGGCTATAAAAAGAACCAGGCGCGACCCTAAAAATCTTAAGCTCGTGCGGATAGAAGTCAGATCCCTCGATGATAGATTGGTGGTTAAAACCATCTATCCCCGGCTGAGAAACACCGGCGTTACCGTTGATTATGACATCCGTTTACCGGAGAAACTGGCTGAAACCTCGCTGGAAGTGATAAATGGCCGGATTGAGATTTCAGGAAATCTGGGCCGAATCAAAGCCTCTACCGTCAATGGCAGCATTAAGGCAGAGGGCATGCAAGGCCCGGCCAATTTCGAAGCGGTTAATGGCGAGATTGAAGCTTTCATTACCTCGGGTCCAGTTAAAATTGAAACCGTCAATGGCCCCATCAGCTGCTATCTGCGTAACCTGAAGGACAATCTTTCCCTCGAAACGGTTAATGGTCCCATTAAAATTAAAATCGCTTCAGAAACAGGTTTAAATGGCTATCTGGAAGCCAGATCAACTAACGGGACCATCCATATAGATGTGCCTCTTATCTTTAAGAATTTAACCCAGTCCCGGGGCCGCTTCGAAGGCCAGATTGGCACTGGAGGGCCTCTTATCAGGCTGAGAACAGTTAATGGCTCCATCAGCCTCAGCCATTAAAGCTTTAAATTAAAACCCAGGCAGACTACGGCCTGATCGAACTTTCGAGAGCGATTAACCAAAAATTTTTCCTTGTAAATTTTTTTATTTTTGAAAATTCCGGGAATTTAAAAAATGTGATCAGCCAGCCGTTTCTCCAGTTGCTCTCCGTTAATTTCCTTCTTAAAATATCTTTTCATGAAAATGAAGGTCACTTTTCTTGGTGCCTGCCAGCAGGTAACAGGTTCAGCCTTTTTTCTTGAGTCCTATGGCCGGCGGATTCTCATTGATTGCGGCCTTTTTCAGGAAAGACCCTTCCTGGAAAGAAACTGGAATCCCTTTCCTGTGGAGCCGGATTCCCTTGAGGCCATTGTCCTTACCCATGTTCATCTGGACCACTGTGGACTTTTACCCAAAGTGGTGCGGGAGGGCTTCAGTGGCCCCATTTATATGACTCCAGTGACAGCCGACCTTCTGCCGATTGTCCTGCTGGATTCAGCTCATCTCCAGGAAGAGGATGCCGCCTATAAAAGAAAAAGACATGCCAGGGAAGGACGGCAGGGTCCATATCCTGAAATTCCTCTTTATACCCAGGAGGAGGCCCGCCAGGTTCTGCCATTAATCAGAAGGGTATCTTATGAAGAGGAAATAAAGCTCGGCCCGAATCTCAGTTTTATTTTCCATGATGCGGGCCATATCCTGGGCTCAGCTATGGTGGAAATCTTAGCTGGCCGGAAAGGAAAGGAGAAGCGCATAATTTTTACCGGAGATATTGGTCAGAAAAATAAGCCCCTGGTCGAGGACCCTTCTACCTTTGAAAGGGCTGATGCTGTCATCATGGAGGCAACTTATGGTGACCGTAACCATGAAGACCCTGAGGACATTGTGACTCTGCTGGCGAGGATAATTAATGAGACCGTGGAAGCTGGTGGTAATATTGTCATTCCTACCTTCGCCATCGAAAGAGCCCAGGAAGTCCTTTTTTACCTGAATCAGCTGACCCGGGAAAAGAGAATCCCGCCTCTTCTCTGTTTCCTGGATAGCCCCATGGCGCTTGAAGTCACCCAGGTTTTTGAAAAGCATCGGGAAAGTTTTGATGAAGAAACAAAAGTCCTCTATCGTCAGAATCAACATCCTTTCCATTTTCCTGGTCTGAAAATGGTGCGCAGCATCGAGGAATCCAAAGCGATCAATCATCTTCGTGGCTCCTGCATCATTATGGCCGGTTCAGGCATGTGCACCGGTGGCCGGATCAAGCATCATCTTGTCCATAATATTACAAGGCCGGAATCGACCATCCTCTTTGTCGGCTATCAGGCTCAGGGAACCCTGGGCCGGCAGATCCTTGACGGCCAGCCCGAGGTCCGTATCTTGGGGCAGATTTATCCAGTCAAAGCCAGAATAACCCAGATCCAGGGCTTTTCCGCCCATGCTGACCGTGACTTCCTCCTTGACTGGCTGGCCTGTTTCAAGGAGCCTCTTCCCCAGATATTTCTGGTTCACGGAGAAAAAGAGGTTCTGGAGAATTTTGCCCAGACCTGCAGCCAGAAATTCCCTTCTGTGAAGATCCCAGATTATCAGGCCACTTTTGAGCTGGATTAAAAAAGAGGAATCTGCCTCCTTTTCCGGGTTAATCCAGGGGTGAGGGAAAACTTCTCAATCGTGAAATTAACCAACTTCTGGGTAGGATTTTCGCTTATAGGAGCAAAATTTCCAGGTTCTATTTTGTTTTTCCCGGCTTTCTCTTTTTTCCGGGATTTTTTAAATCCCGGCCTCAGGGGACGAGCTTCATCTCCTGCCTCAGCTTCGGCCGCGGACATGATTATAATTTTCAAGAAAAAGCTTGCTTAAAGCCTTAACTTTATGTTATGGCTTAGCAAAAACAGGAGGGAAAAAGATGATTCCATCTGACTTTTTCAGGTTAAGAAAAAACCGGCTGAAAATGATGATTTTATTTCCGTTATTTTTGCTGTTTCTTGCGGGGATTTTCCTGACTCAGAGAGTGACCAGCGAGTCATCACCTGGCTTGAAATTTGCTTTGACCTTTCCTCCCCAGAAATCGGCTCAACCTCTTGATGGACGGATGCTGCTTATGATTTCTGATAATGACTCAGCTGAACCCCGCTTCCAGATTAATGACGGGCCCAATACCCAGCTCATCTTTGGCCTGGACGTGGAAGGGCTTAAACCCGGAGAGCCAGCTCTTTTTGATAAAAATGTTTTTGGCTATCCCCTGAAGAGTCTGGCCGAGATACCTCCTGGTGAATACTGGGTCCAGGGACTTCTTAATCGCTATGAAACTTTTCACCGGGCCGATGGCCATATCGTCAAGTTGCCTATGGATAAGGGCGAAGGCCAGCAATGGAACCGCAAGCCCGGTAACTTCTATAGCCTGCCCAGGAAAATCTATATAAATCCCAAGGAAGATAAGGTCATCCCGATTGTCCTTGATCAGGAGATTCCGCCCATTCCAGACCCGCCTGAGACCAAATATGTCAAACATATTCGTATCCAGAGCAAGCTGCTCAGCCAATTCTGGGGAAGGCCAATGTATCTTGGGGCTCATGTGCTTCTTCCTGAGGGTTTTGAGGAACATCCGAAAGCCAAGTACCCTCTTATCGTCTTTCACGGTCACTTCACCTATACCTTCAGTGGCTGGCGAGAGGAACCACCTGATCCGAATCTTAAGCCTGACTATTCAGAGAGATTCGGGATTCATGGTTATAATAGAATTGTCCAGGAATATGCCTACGAATTTTATAAATACTGGACCTCCCCCGGCACGCCTCGTTTCCTCATCATTGAAATTCAGCACGCCAATCCCTATTATGATGATTCCTACGCCGTTAATTCAGCTAATCTTGGTCCTTATGGCGATGCCATCACCTATGAACTGATTCCCTATATTGAAAAAAAATTCCGGGGAATAGGGCAGGGGTGGGCCCGCTTCCTCTACGGTGGTTCAACTGGAGGCTGGGAAGCCCTGGCGGCCCAGATTTTCTATCCTGATGAGTATAATGGTTGCTGGGCGGCCTGTCCTGACCCGATTGATTTCCGGGCTTATACGATTGTCAATATTTATGAGCACAAAAATGCCTATTATGTTGATAGCCGCTGGAAGAAAACGCCACGGCCCGGCCGCCGCAATTATTTGGGCGAAATCAGTGCCACTCTGGAAGAAATGAATCATCGTGAGCTTGTTCTCGGGACAAAGAGTCGCTCCGGCGATCAGTGGGATATCTGGGAGGCAGTCTTTTCACCGGTCGGACCGGATGGCTATCCCCGAAGAATCTGGGATAAAATGACCGGTCAGATTGACCACGAGGTGGCCGCTTACTGGCGGGAACATTATGATCTTCGCTATATCTTGCAGAGAGACTGGAAAATCCTTGGCCCGAAACTTAAAGGAAAAATTCATATCTACTGCGGCGATATGGATAATTATTATCTCAATAATGCCGTTTATCTTATGGAGGAATTTCTGGAAAGCACCACTGAACCCTATTACGAAGGCGAGATTGATTATGGCGATCGGGCGGAACACTGCTGGAATGGTGACCACAGCCTGCCCATATATCTCTCGCGTCTGCGCTATCACCAGTTCTTCATTCCCAAAATCATGGAAAGAATAAAAAAATCAGCTCCCCCCGGAGCTGACCTGAAAAGCTGGCTCTACTGAATTTCCTGTGCTCTTGTTTTAAAAAAAAATCAGGCCTTCTTAGAAATTCAGACTCATTTTAATTAATGTTCATTGAAAAATGAAAAAGATAAAATTAAGATGGATAAAAAGAGATATTTTTTAAAAATTGGCTGCTCACGAAGGATTTTTAATTATAAATCATAATAGCCTTGACCCACGATTTATCAAATAGCTGAATGCATATAAAAATTAAGGATAGTGGCCAGAGAAATAACAGATCAGGACAAATTTGAAGTACAATAAGGACAGCGGGTAGCCTGAAGATGAATAGTGGAAAAACAATAAGGACAGGTTTTGGTGGCTGGTGCAGCTTGAGGAACTTCCGCTCCTCGCTTTAATCGATTTATCTGACGGATAATCAGAAAGACAGCCAGAGCCACGAGAAGGAAGCTAATAATCGTATTAATGAAAACGCCTATATTTAGCGTAACTGCCCCAGCGCCTTTGGCTGCCGCCAGAGAAGGGTAGGGACCAGGTTGTGCTCCTTCCTTGAGAACGATAAAGAGATTAGAGAAATCAACCCGGCCCAGCAAAAGACCTATGGGGGGCATAAGAACATCATTGACGAGAGAGTTGACTATGGCTCCAAAGGCCACGCCGATAATGATACCCACGGACATATCGATCACACTGCCGCGCAGAGCAAATTCCTTAAATTCCTTTAACATGGCGCCTCCTTCTCCTACAATTTATTTGAATTATTTGAAGTTTCCACTTCTTCAGGCAATTTATTTATTTTTCGCCATTGAAATCGGCTAGATTTTATCAAATAAAAAAATGGAATCAAACGGGACAATATGGTAAGAATATAGAAAATTCAAATTATTACAGTGGAAAAAACACATGCCTGAGTTCAAAGTTTCCAATAGAAAAGGATCTTAGCTCAAAGATTTAGATTACTTTGAAGCCCCTGGTTTTTAAATTCTCTTCAACCGAAGGGTAAAGAATCAGTTCTTCTTCCTCAATTTCAGGTGGAATCTGGTTTTGAATTAAAAAATTTTTGAGCTTCTGTTTTTCTTTGGTCGAAAAAAATTCAGACATAACAGCTGGCCAGAAATGAGCTCCGGCTTCTCTTAAATTAATCAGGGCCTGAAGGGGATAGAAATAAAATTGACCCTGAGCTCCGGTAATTCTTTCAAATTTTTCTGGCTCAAGAGCCTTCAGACTAACTCTGATTAACAGGGGGTGAAACCGGGCCAGTTCTTGCGCTAGGTCTTTGTCATAACCCAGCATAAAGCCATTTGTCTCCAGGATGAATCTCGTACCCGGAGCTTCTTTTCTAATTGTTTCGAGAATTTCCAGGAGATGCGGGAACGATTCCCGCCCCAGGATAGGCTCAGCTCCGGAAATCCTGACCTGTCTGAATCCCTTTTTTCTGGCTATATCAAGTAAAATTCTAGCCACCTCTGTCCCCGAATAGAATTCACCGACCCCTTCAGGATGAAGGTTTCGACCGAGATTCCAGCAATAGGCACAGAGGAAACAGCAACCTACAGCATCCGCCGTAGCCAGGCCACCATAAAAGGCAGCCGCCCGGAAACGATAGTATTTTCTTTTACCGCCTTTAACCACAATTCTTTCTACCTCCGCCGCTCTTTTTATGGGCTGGAATGGCATCCTTAGCTCCATTCCCTGCACTTGCCTTTACCTCTTATCCCCTCAGAGAAGCTTTTTAGATTTTTTTAGAATTTTTTACTCTGATTAAAAATCCATTAAGCAAAACGTCTTTTATATTATAGAAAACTTTTTATTTTCGGGATATCATTATTTTGATGACAGGAAATTTAAAAAAGAGGGGAGCATGATTTATTCACCATCAAAACTCGAGACCTATGAAATCTGTCCTCAGAAATATAAATTTGCCTATATTGATGGCCTTAAAATTGAGGAAGAAGGCATTGAAGCTTTTCTCGGTGCCCGTTTTCATGAAGCCATGGAAAAACTCTATGCAGAAAGACGCTTCCGGTTGATGTCGCTGGAAGAGCTTCAAGCCTATTATGAAGAAAGATGGCGCAAAAATTTTCATGAAAAGGTCATCATTGTCAGCGAAGGTCGAACGTCTGAGGATTATTTTCAGCTTGGACTCAAATTTATTGAAGATTATTATCGGCATTATTATCCTTTCGATCAAAATAGAATCCTGGGCCTCGAACAGAAAATTGAGGTCGATCTTGACGGAACCGGCCGCTATCTTCTCCTGGGCTTTATTGATCGCATTGATCTTACACCTGATGGGACGATCGAAATTCACGACTATAAGACCAGTTCAACGCTACCCGCTCAGGAGGAAATCGATACTGACCGCCAGCTGGCCCTCTATCAGCTTGGCTTACAGCAGAAATGGCCCTGGGCGGAAAAGGTGAAACTTGTCTGGCATTATGTCGCCTTTGACCTGGAGCTTCGCTCAACGCGGACGCCGGCTCAGCTTGAAGCTCTCCGTCGCGAAACCATCGAGCTTATCAATTTAATTGAAGCTGATGAGCAATTTCTGCCTCGAGAAAGCCAGCTCTGCCTCTGGTGTGGCTTTTTTAACCTCTGTCCCCTGAAAAAACATGAGGCCGAGCTGGAGCGCCTTTCGCCCAGCGAATACCTGAAAGAAGAAGGTGTGGTCCTAGTTAATAAATACATGGAATATTTCAAACAGAAAAGGGAGGCTGAAGCTGAACTCGAAAAATTGAAGGAGGCCATCATCAATTATGCTGAAGTTCGCGGCCTTGCGCGGGTCATGGGAAGCGAATTTTATCTCAATCTGAAAAAACAGCAAAGATTCGTTTTTCCCCGCGTCGAAGAAAAAGAAAGGCAGCTTTTAGAAAATATTATCAAACAGGCTGGATTATGGGATAAATATTCGACCCTGGATCGCTACGCTCTGGAAAGAGATTTAAAGTCAGCTCAGATTGACGCTTCCTTAGTTGAATCCTTAGCTAAATTCATCAGGAAAGAAGTAGCCATTACTCTTCATCCGGCCAGGATTAAATCCCCTGAAGATTGATAAGCCTCGGTCCAGTCTATCTGGAGAAAATTTGTGGGAGAATTTTCGCGGGGAGAATTTAAATATTTGATAAGACAGAAATTATTCTTTTCTTGGTCAAGCCAGGGAAAAAGAGGCCAGGCAGAGCCGATTATTTCATGGAGAAAAGAAAATCGTGGTCGAATTGACCCCTGAAAATAAGATCTGGTGATTTCCTCAAGTAATCAATGATATTCGGGCAATCCTCAAGATCTATCTCTTCGCAATGGATAATGATTAAATCTATGCCCAGGTTACGCCAGAAAATCAGATTTTCTTCGAGAGATTGTTGATTCAGCTTTTCCCTAATTTGCAAATAAACCGGAGAGAAAAAACCACTGTAGCCATTAACCAGACGATGGCCATGAAAAAGAGAATAGTACATTCGGAGCCCTTCAACACGGCCAATTCCTGATTGGCGCTCAGGCAAAGGCAATTCCAGAATGACCTTCTTTTCTGGCCAGCGGCTGAGTTCTTGATAGACCGCTGGCAATTCTTGCCTTGAGCTAACCGGCCTTAATGGAAGGGGAACGGAAATATATTCAAGAATGATTAAAACCAGGAGGGAGAAAATTAAAAGGCTTCTTAAATTTTGCTTTTTTATTCTATCCAGCAACTGAATGGACCCAAAGGCAGCGAGAATCGCTAAAGCTAACATGGTGAAAATATGAAAACGAGTTACGGCCCGGATCGCCCTGTAACCCGGAACAAATCGATGAAAAAAATAAAAAGGTCCCTTTGAACCGAGGGAGAAGAGCACGCCCCAAATCAGAAAAAAGAAATAGAGAAAAACTAATTTTTCCCGGGAAGAAGGAAATTTCTTGGCTGAGCTGACCTCTTCCTGGGATTCAATTGCTACCGAAGAAAAATCCTCTTTCAATATTCTTGACATCCTGGAAATTCCACCCTCAGGCTGAAAATCAGTCCTTTTCTTAAGAACAGAAGGAACGAATATTTTAACTGAGGCCGAAATTAAAGCGATCAGAGTCAGAAGCAGGGGAATAAATCCAGGGAAGAGTTCCTGTTCGGGCCGGCGGAAACGGCTCGACCAGTGGCCATAAAACCAGTTGGTTCTCGGCGTCACCAGGAAACTGGTGATGGTTGCTTCAGCTCCAATTGTTCTTTCAAAGCCAACTTTAGCCTGCTGCCGGGCATAGGCCAGGAATATCGGTCCTAAAAAAATCATAAAAAGACAGAAAAAGACAAAAAGATGAAACCAGAAAGCTTTCTGCCGATAGGTTCTTCTGGTGTAAGCTCCAATTAAAATAAAAAGGCCAGAAAATATTATCAAAAAGAGGGCGTAATAGATGTTAGCTAAAGACTGAATTATAAAAACCAGAGTAAAGGCCAGCCAGTCAGCCCATCTCCCGAAACTGAAATAACGATGCAAAAAAAGGAAGGTAAGGGGAAGACCTCCAGCACTCAGCACCTGAATCTGGAAAGTATGGGCCAGCATAAAGGGCGAAAAGGCAAAAATAACTCCTGCGAGCAAAGAAGGCCAGAATTGCCGCGAAAGATAGCGGGCCAGAAGAAATAGACCCATGGCCGAAGTTAGCAGAGCCAGCAAAAGAATAAGGTTATGGGCAAGCACCGGATTGCCGCTGATTTTTATTATTGGCCAGGCCAGAAGAGCCTGAGGAATAAGAAGCTCAGAATAAAGGAGAGGCCTTTCTTCAGGATAAAAAATGTTGGCTGAAAAAAAATCCTTAAGTTCCAACCGGGCCAATTTGCCCGCCACCGTTGTCATAATCCAGGTGTTCAGGAGGGAATCGCCATAATCTCTAACTTTGCTTCCAGCAAAGAAGGGCAGGGGATAGGTCAGGAGAAGGGTTAACAGGAAATAAAGGAAAAGAGCCAGCCAGATTTCCTGCCAGCTCCTTCTTAGGGCCATATCAGAGAATTCTGGAGATAAGAACCTGGCCGTTTTTGATTTCAGGAGGAATGTTGGTATAGGGATGATTATAAGCGGCCCGGACATATTCCAGGCGGGCCTCATTTTTATCGATAATTAATCGAGTATAACCCGAAGGACCCCAGAAATTAGCTTTCCTGGGATCGCCCAGTTTGATTTCAGTCCAGTAAGCTCCATAGGGGCCATAAAATCTATTCCAGAGTTCTCCTTTATACCAGAGAAGTTCGCCCACGTGCTTAGTTGAGCCGACACAAATTCCCAGCATCTGTCGGTTCTGATTATCCTTAATCATCTTAAGGTGAAAGACATGGTCATGTCCGTAAAAAAGGGCCTTAACGCCGCTTTCCAGCATCCAGCGAGTCAGAGTTACCTGTTCAACCGACTCTGGACGAGCACAGAGCCCCTGATAATCTTCGAGAGTAAAAAGAGGGCCCCGACCATAACAATAATCGGTTACAGCCTCATTGGTTCCTCTTGGCCAGCCTCCCAGGACGTGATGAAAACAAACGAACTTCCAAGATGCTTCCCGACTCAATTCATTTTTAAACCATTGCTTTTGAGTCTCGCCCAGGGTCCATTGTTCTGGAATCAAGGGCATCCAGGGAGGATTGTAACTTTCATTATCCAGAACAATGATCTGTAAGTCCGAAGTTTCAGGCCATCTTTCGCCCCACCGCAGAGAAAAGTAATTCTGAAAGATGGAGCTACCTGATTCAGCTCCTGGCTGTCGCCAGTATTTCTGGCGATAAAATCGAGCAGCCTCGCGGGCAACATCATAGGAGGATTCGCCATCATGATTGCCCAGAACGAGATAAACAGGAATGGTTGGGGTTATGGCTGAAAGCATTTTCCTCATTCTCAGCCAGAAAAGGCGGCTGTATTCATCAAGGTCAGCCTGATTCAATCCATAGACCGGATCCTTCAAGCCAAGACCTTTCCATTTATAACCGGCGCCTATTCCCGTCGTATCCCCTAGGATAAAAATCAAATCTGGCTTTTCAAACAACATAATCTGCCGCAGCGCCGAGGCCAGACAGAAACCGCTCATCATTTTGGACCATTCTGAATTTTCATCTGGAATGAAATCCGGCTGAGTCATTAATTCCTTAAGGAATAAATTGATATAATCGCCATTCAGGCGGAGGTTCCGCAGAGTTTTGTCCTCAACCACCCTCTGGCCCATATCAGCGTCATCAAAGGTGTGATCATCGCTGTAAAATATTATTTTGACGTTCCCCTTCTGAAGATAGGAAAGGGGAGTTTTGACCCGGCGCCAGGGAGTGGCACGCCAGCCAGTTTTAGCTGAGCTTTCCCGGTATTCAAGACGATATGAAAGTTCGGGTCCCCAGAAATAATTTTCGATTAGTATATCGAGGCTATCCTTCACCCCCTGGAAACTCAGGGTTTTCATCCGGGAAATGAAAATATCGGCTGAACTTAGAACAAGCCTGAGATCAAGAGAAAGGCCTGATCTGGGAATAACATTAACTACCGCCTGATGGGAATTTAAAAAAACAATTCTTTCAGCCGCTTCAAAAGCTGAAGCATCGTAAGGCAGAAAAGAATCGGAGGCAAAGATTGTGGCCTCGTCCTTTTGGACCTCTTCTTGAATCAGGCGAGGCCAATTCTTCTCGAGGGCCAGAGAAACCGGAAAAAGCCCGGAAAGGCGAAGAAAATCTCGTCTTTTCATGGCTGATTAAATTATCCGATAAAAATTCAGCTAGATAAACTTCATTTTTTCCAGGCCCAATTATACTGATTGCCCCTCACCATTTCAATGGAAAAATACTGGCCACAGATGGAAATAGGTAAGAGATGGAATTAAGCATAGCCAAGCCTGTTTCTCCATTTTTAAAATTTGGCTCACTCCAGGTCGGGGATAGATAAATCGAAGGATAAAAGAGAGGAGAAGACCTTTAAGCCTGGAGAGATCTTTGAAACCAAAATTTCAAAAAATTTCTCCTGGCCTTTTATTTAATTTTATTTTTTAATTGACTTAATCAACCCTACAAGTATAAGACCTCGCTCCAACCGCAAAGGCTATTAAATTCTCAAAAATTTCTTCTTTTTATCATCAGGATAACCGGTTGAAATAAGACCTGAAAGCTGATTTCAATCAGAGAAACTTCCATCTGGCTCCTGAAAAAGGCCACTTGAGAAATGTCAGTCTAAAAATTTAATGAGAGGGCAAATAATTTAATCCAGGGCCAGACTCTTGCTCTTGAGACCTCCTTTGAGAGAATCATAAACAACTTCTATCTTTCCCTCAGCTTCGATTAATAATCTCAGATTAATCCGGCCAAAGCCAGGAACGCCATTTTCCACCAATAATCTGTTCTTGACAATCTTCAGGGGCCTTGTCAGGCCTCGGAACTCATCAATCAGATAGCCAGCGGCAACGAGCTTCACCTTTTTCCCTTCAAGACGAACCTCATCCGGACGATGGAGCCTGTTTTGAATAGCTACAGCAGACATGCTGGGAGTAACACGGCTATTAACCACTGAGAGATCAAGCTGATAAAGGGAACCGCTAATTTTTTTAATTTCAGCTTTCGAAATTTCCAATCGGGGCAGCTGGTCAGCATGATAGAAACAAAAGGCAGCATTGCGATGACAGGTTTCAGCCAGTTTAAAAGTGGGCGGGACCCGTCGACCGAACTTTTTTATTCCGCCAATTTCAATTTCACCAAAAAGAGGATGCTTATAGGGCTTCCAGGGAGTAAAATGCTCGCCCAAAAGAACAAGGTCATGATACTCCATTTCTTCAAGGCGACCCACCTGTCCCAGCATGGCCCTGATATCAGGAGATTCTTCCTCTCTTGTCGGGCGAGGCCGCTGGGCTTCCAGGGGATCCTGATCAAGTTCATTGGAAAAAGTGAAGGCTCCCAGAACATTGTAGATGAAATCAATTGTGCCACCATAAACTGTATACATATCTTTATAAACCACGATATAACGATAGCCCGGTAGAATCTTTTCTCCATTCTTGCCGACGAAATCATAAACCTGCCGGTCGGCCGGCAAATATTCTCCCATATTCTTAGCCCCCGGTCCCCGCAAAATCATCCCTCCATAGTTGTGGAAACTCTGGGCTCCGGCGATATTCGGATGAGCCAGGATAAAATCACGAAGGGAGGCCGTCTCAGGAAAGCAAAAGGGAAAATCGCCTGCTCCTCTCTGTACATATTCCGGCTGCCAGTTAAAGCCAAAATTGCGGTTGAGATCATAGCCACCAGGCCCGTCTTCATTAATCTGACCATCGTCATCATTATCAATCCCTTCCTCCCCGAGAAGAAGATAATCACCTTTTTCTCCCGGTTTTATTCTGACGAGAATCCGGGAATCGTCAGGATGAAGCCGGTGGGTACCGGTGCCCAGGGGAACCTTTTTCCTCATCATGGTTATTGAGCCATCGCCATCGAGGTCATCCGGCCCATCCTCATCGGCCAGACCATCGCGATCTTCATCATAGGGCATTAAACCGGACCGGGGTGAATCTGGATCCGCAACCTGACGGAGATAGACATCGCGGCTGTCGGGATTTACTGTAGGCACAATGTAAAAAACTTTCTCATCGAGGAGCCGGGTGGCCAGCTCATTGCGACCATAATGAGTTAACAGCCACCAGATAGCATAAAGGGCCACTTCCGTTCCCTGGATTTCATTGCCATGAATGTTGCCATCAATGTAATAACCTGGTTTATTTTCAGCCGGTCCTGTCTTGGGATTGTTTAAGATGACAGCCCAGATATCCTTTCCCTGGTAGGAACGGCCGATGGATTTCAAAGTCATGAATTGAGGATAGGCTTTCTCAAGGTTACGGAGAGCCTGGGTCAGTTCAGCGTGATCATAAAAATGGTCAAAGGAAAGCCTGATTTCTGTCTGCGCCGCTGATAGGGCCAGAAAAAAGCTGAAGAAAAGAAGCAAAGAAGCTTTTATAAAATTTGATGTTATGAAATTTGATTTTGTTATTTTAGTCATTTTCCCCTCCCTCAGGGCAGAATCATGGAGCGAGCGACCTTTCCCAGTTTAGGTGAAAAGGCTTCGACCTCCAGGCGGCTCCCCTTCTTCGCTCTGATGGTCCAGGTAACCTTTTTGACTTCACCACTTCCGTTGATAAAGGGAATCAGGGCCACAGGCTGGCCAGAGAATAACTCCTGATCTTTGTTCAAATTGAGCTTGACTCTTATCGGCCATGAGGTCATAGCCCGTCTTCCCTGAGCCGTAGAAGTGGGAAACCAGCCAGGATTGGTCAGATAAACATTAACTTCATAAACTCCCTCGCTCAGGGCGGTAGCTTTAATTTCCTGAATTTCGATTTCAGGAACCCGCCTCATGAGATCAAGATAAAAATTCAGATGGAAATCAATAGCTTTTTCAGCCAGTTCAGCGGGTGGCAAAAGCTTTAAGCCGGGAATAAAGCCGCCTATTTCAACTTCACCCAGAGTGGGATGTTTAAAGGGCGTCCAGTTGATGAAACCCTGGCCGCCGAGAGCCGTGTTTGACCAGGCCAGAAGATAGGCTTCAGGATGTTCTTCCTCTGATAAAGCAGGTCGGGGCGGCATCTTTTCCATCATTTCCGCCAGGCGGGCCGGTGTCAATTTTCCTGATTTGACCATCTCGAAAAGCGACGTGGCTTGAAGAGAAGCTGGTGCGCCCATGGCTTTAAGAAAAGCATTTATCCTGTCTTCACCCAGAGAGATAAATTCCTCGGGAGTCATGGATTTCAGCCGGTCCGGGGTCAGGGTCTCCTTTTCGCCAGCCTTTTTTGGCTCAGGGACATTCCAGATATCGACTGAAAAGACGGGAACCCCATATTGGTAATAACCATAAGCCACAAAGGAGCCTTTCTGGACAGGTCTGGCTCTTCTTTCAGGATAATCCAGACCGGCTTTATTGAGAGCATCTTTATATTCTTTCTGGATCGCTTCCAGGATAGGTAAATCCTGCCGATCAATGGAGACCGCCGGCCCGAGACCAAGGAAAGAAGCGACCATTTCTTCTGTAATTTCCATGCCTCCAGCCATGCCCGAACCCCGCAGGGCCTCAACAATTTCCTTCAGCGTATATTCCTGATCAGGCTCAAGACCTAGCATGGAAGCATACATACGGGGAAGGCGAACCCGGTCAGCGCCAGCCCTGGCCTGGCCGGTCTGCTGAAGATTGAGAATGGTGTTTTCCGTAGAGAAATTCAGAATCAAGGCAATGTGACGCCGGCTGGCCAGGAACTTAAGCAGAGCCTGAGTCTCCGGCTCTGAAGCCGGGAATGGCCCGCAGGTTTTGACAAAATATTCAAAATCATGGGGAAAATTGCGGTTAATTTCAATGCCACCAGGGGGATCTTCGTTAATGGCGCCATCACCATCATTGTCAATACCTTCAGTGTAAATTTTATACATCCCTTTCTCGCCTTTCTTGGGGTCAGCTAATCTCATCAGCCTTGGCTCCCTGGGGTCAGCAATATAAGTTCCTTCCGGGTCCTTCACCCGCATCTGAGTAATATAGCCATCATGGTTAAGGTCTTCCGGCCCGTCCTCATCAATCTGGCCATCATTGTCTTCGTCCACAGGTCTTGAATTGGCCATCCTCTCCCATTTGAAGCTACCAGTCCAGGTGGCGTAGGCATCAGGATTAAGAAGGGGGGCTATATAAACTGTCCGGCGATTAAGAATTTCGGTTATTACTTTATCTTTTCCATAGCCTTCCACCATTTTCCTGGCCAGGCGGCAGGAAGCTTCAGTTCCCAGAAAATGAAGTCCCTCCAGATTGGCAGTTACCAGAATAGCTGGTCTTTCTTCAGGCGGCCGGGCTGAAGGTGCATCCTTTGCAGCCAGTTCCACAACGATAAGATCACGCTGACCATAACTTTCACCTATCTTGATGATTCTGGCTAATTTTTCATTTTGAGACGCCAGAGAACGTAAAGAAGAGAGGATTTCTTCCAGAGAGCGAATGGGGAAGGGCTGACTCTTTTTTTCCGTTTGATTACTTAAAATGGATCCACTGAAAAATATAAGCCCGCCAAGAAAAATGATGGCAACTAAAAGTCTGCCTCTTTTCATCCTGCCTCCTTCATTTTTAAATTTTCTGATTCTAATTTCCTGAAATTTTTCTTCTATGTTAAATTTTCTGGAATAAAATTACAACCTGAATCAGGTTGGTCCTGAATTCAACTGACTGATTTTAGCCGTCTTTTCCTGAAGTCAGCGTACGGACTCTTCAGCCTGCGCCGCCAGATATAAATCTACGAAAATCTAAGAAAAATAGTTTCCCTGCCCCTGGCTCCGCCGGGTGAATGCACCCTTCAGCTGAAAGTTTATAATTGGTGCCATCTTATTTATTTACCCAATTTTTAAGTTGATGGCCTATATAATTATTTCCCTCTTATAATTGGTTCCGTCTTTATAATTGGTTCCGTCTTATTTATTTACCCAATTTTTTGCCTTTACCTATATAATTGGTGCCATCTATGTAATTGGTGTCATCTATGTAATTGGTGTCATCTTATTCATTTACTCAATTTTTTGCTTTTACCTATTTCTTGCCATTTTTTTAACAGAATTTCCCTGCCTTTCTGCTGGTTCTCATTGCGCCTGTTTCTCTATTTATTTTCCCTATTTATTTTTCCTCAGATCTATCTGGTTCGGCCTTTAAATAGTTCTATATTATTTTGTTCCCCGGTACATAATGCCATTTTACGCGTTATCTTTTTAAAGAATTTTCGTTCAAATTATTTTATGGTTCTTCAGACTTTTTGTGGCTGAGATAGATTTTAACGGCACTCGACAGCGGCTTGAATCCAGACCAGTTCATCGTGGCCGACGACGCTTAGAAAAAAGCCTTAAGAGGCGAAATATTGGGCTCCAATTCGCCTTTAAATATTTATCTGCGGGCTCTATATAGGCTCTCGGAGTTTGATAATTCTTTAGATGGGCGAGGGTGATTTTCCGTAGCGCTTTCATTGGGTTCTATCTAGGTAGTCGGGAATTGATAATTATTCAGGTCTACTTGTTAAAACGCGGAAGAGCCTCAGGAATTAGCGCAAAAGCTTCAGCTAAACTTTGAAGCAGTCTTTTTAAGCCGAGAAGGGGAGACTTTCAAGACCAAAAAGTCTGGCTTCGCTCTTCATCAGCCTGGTCAATTCCTTCAGGATTTCCGGTGGAGGTAAATTGGGAGAACTGGAAGTAAGTAATCTACTTACTTCTTCTTTTGCCCTTTGGGCGATATCCTTTCGACCTGCGGCCACCCAGGCCTCATAAGTATTTCGATCAAGAAGAGGAAAATATCTATGCTCCTGGCGATACCATTTTCGGGTATGAGGATGGGCGAGGAAATTAGGCCATTCACCCTGCTGTTCAAAGAAAAATAAGGCCATGGGTTCATCCCTTTGCGCTATGCCTTCAATCAATCTTAAAGCCTGACCACAGATGGCATCATCAATGAGAAGCTTTTCCAGGCTCTGGGCACTTTCAAAGGCCAGCATTCCCGGTCCGGAGATCACATTGATTCCCGCCAGGGCGGCCAGGAGAGCTCCGTTCGCAGTTTCGAGTCCAGCCTGATAATCAATGATTTTGGCATCAGACAGGCCCATATAAGCATGGGTCGGCAGGCCGAGCTCCTTACCTATCTGGGCTGCCGCCATATCTATCATCATGGTTTCTACGGCGCCCATGGGAGTTGTTCCATACCTCAGGTCAAAACTTGACGGCGAGCCGCCAAAGATCACAGGAGCTCCTGGTTCCGCCAGTTCGACAATGACAAGACCGGCCAGATTTTCAGCCACATGCTGAACCAATGTCCCAGTAATGGTTACAGGTGAGGTGGCTCCAGTCAGGCCCATGGAAATCAGCTCTGAGGGTTGACCGCAGCGGGCCGCATCAATTAAACTCTGGGCAGTAAGGTCGCTCCATTTCAGGGGAGGGGAGGGGCAGGCGTCAAAAATAGCCAGCGGCTTTGCCCTGAGTTCAGCTTCGCTGCCACGGACAGCGACCAGCATATCTTTCATTATTTTGAAACTTTCGCGGCGGAAGGTTCCAGTGACGACTGGCTTGGAGGAAAAGAGAAGAGCCACATAGAGCCGGTAGCTATCAGCCATTTCCTGAGGCACATCAGAGGGAACAAGGGCAGTGCTTTGAAAATCGAGATGGGGCAGAAGCTCGGTCAAACGGGTTAATTTAATCAGGTCTTGGGTAACCGGAGGCCGTAAGGATTGAGTTTCAGCATCGAGAAAACTGATGGCGGCTGAGCCAGGATTAAAATGGACCTCATCACCACCAACAAGAAAGGCTCTTTTCCCCTCACGATCATAAAGATGGATCGTCCCGGGCGCTTTTTCCAGGCAACTTTTAACCAGGTCAGGCGGAAGATAAACCCGCTGCCCACTCCGGCCAATTTTTGCCCCAGCTTCAGCCAGCAGGGTTCTGGCTTCTTCATTCTCTACAAAGACGCCGATTCTTTCGAGCAGGACGAGAGCTTCATCAATTATTTTATGCACCAGCTCCTGACTCAAAATATTTACCTTTGGTCTTACTGGTGACATCATGGTCTTATCTCTCCCTTGTTGTTTCTAAAAGCTTTCCTACAAGATGAACCGCCGCCACCGCATTTTCGGCATAGCCATCAGCTCCAATATCCTTTGCCCAGCGAGCTGTTACCGGCGCTCCACCCACAATAACTTTATAGCGTTCTCTCAACTTGAGCTGTTGCAAAAGCTCGATGAGCCGTTTCTGACCAATCATGGTGGTGGTCAGGAGAGCGGAAAGGCCAATGATGTCTGCTTTTATTTCCTCCGCTTTTTCAATAAATTTTTCAAGTTTAACATCAGCTCCAAGATCAAAAACTTCAAAGCCTGAGGCCTGAAGCATTGAGGCCACGATATTTTTCCCGATATCGTGAATATCTCCTTCAACCGTGCCGATAACCACTTTACCCCTGGCTCTGAGACCCTGATCCAGTTTCCTGATTTCCGGTTCCAGCACAGCCATAGCTGCTTTCATCGCCTCAGAAGAAGTAATTAATTCAGGCAGGAAGTATTCGCCCTTTTCCCAGAGTTCGCCAACCTTTTGAATTCCCGGAACATATCCTTTTTCAATGACTTCGGCCGGATCAAGTTTGAGCTCCAGGGCTTCTCTGGCCAGACGCACTGCTTCTTCCTGGTGGCCTTCAATGATGGCCTGACTCATGAGAGCAAAAATTCTTTCTTTATTCATGGACCTCCTTTCTTTATTCATATCAGGGCCAGGGCCCAAATTTTAAAGCCTGAAGAAAATAGTCCTGAAAATTCGGTTCCATTGCCAGAGAAATATACTCAATTTTTTCGAGAAAAGAAAGAAGGTCCTTTCTTGAACTGTTATTCAGAAGAAGTAATCTGGCTCCAGCGAGCGAGGTATTGCCAAGAAAGATAACCTTTTCCTTTTCGATTCTGGGAATCAGCCCTATAGCCTGACTGTTTTCGATGGACAATTCCTGGCCAAAACCACCGGCCAGATAAATAGCCTGCAATTGCCGGGGATCAAGAGATAAATTTTCAAGGAGAAGGCGAAAGCCTGTTTTTAAAGCGGCGCAGGCCAGCTGCGCCTGCCTTATATCTTCCTGGGTAAGGAAAATATCAGCCTGAATTTCTATCTTTTCCTGTCCGCGAGCAATCCGGCCATCCGGTTTGATCACCCCTTGTTGAAGAAAGATAGCCAGAAGATCTATCAAGCCTGAGCCACAGATTCCCCGGGCTGGCCGGCCATTTACAGTTTCAATTTTCAATTCATGATTGATTAATTCAGCCCGCCAGATGGCTCCATTAACGGCCGGCAAACCACAGCTAAGATTGCCACCTTCAAAGGCTGGTCCAGCTGCGGTTGAGGTAACCACGATCTGGTCATCCTTTTTGACGACAATTTCACCATTTGTTCCGAGATCAATAAAGGCAAAAGGCCCCGGGTGATCAAATAGACCAGCGGCCATTAACCCGGCTGATATATCCCCACCTACAAAACTCCGAATATTGGGAGCAATAAAAATTCTGGCCTCAGGATTTATCCGGAGATTAAGGTCTTTTGCCCGAAGAGGCTCGATGGAGGAAAATAAGGAAATAAAAGGAGCGCGGGCGAGGCTGGCGACAGGCAATCCAAGCAGAAGGTGATTCATGGTGGCATTACCCGCGACGACAGCCTCCATAAAATTTTCTTCCTCCAGCCCGCAGCCATCACGGAACTTTCCTATCATCTGATTGAGTTCGTCAATGATAGTTGTCTGTAACTTTTTGAGATTATCCGGGCTCGTACAGGCAAAGGCAATTCTCGAAAGAATGTCGCTCCCGAAACTGAGCTGATGATTGAAATCGGTTTGCCTCCCCAAAATTTCTCCTGATTCCAGATCGATGGCTTCCATCACAATCGTAGTCGTTCCCAGATCAATAGCTAATCCCAGAAGAGGGGAGGCCGGGGCTCCCTTTGAGAGGCGAACCAATTCTTTCCCATCATAGACATAAATAATGACATCATTTTCTAAATCAAACTCGCTTAGACCTTCGAGAGAACTCAAACTGAATTTTAGTTCTTCTATGTTCAGTTTTTCCCTTAGATAATCCAGAATCGATCCCGCGCGAACCAGGTCATTATGGACAAAGCTTATTTGATACGTTTTTATGGCTGGCTCAATTTCTTTTTTAATCATTAAGCCTCTATCGAGGATTTTAAAATCTTTTATGATTGACTCTTCCGGAATTTTTATTTTGATATCACCCTCTAAAAATATCTGGCAGGCCAATCTATAAGTTTTCGGCCAATTTTTTATTTTCCAAATTTTTATTTCTTCTTCCTTCTTTTCATTTACCCTCCCTTCAATTATCTCTATGGCGCATTTCCCGCAAATTCCTTTCAGATTGCACCATGTATTCAAATTTATTCCCCCTCTTTTTAATATTTGAGCCAAATTTTCACCCCTTTTTCCCTGTATAATCCTTCCTTCTGGCTCTATTATTACTTTTATTTCCTTTAAATTTTCCACTAATTTACCCATTTTCCACTATTTTATTAAGTCTTTTTATTTGCTTACCTATATCTTCCTATTATGGATATATTCATTAATTAGATTCACTTTATTTGCCTTCTTTATCCTATAGTTTTATTCTTTCTTTCTTTCTTTCTTTCTCTTTCTCTTTCTTTCTCTCTCTCTCTCTCTCTCTCTCTCTCTCTCTCTCTCTTCCTCTTTTTTATTTAATTCTTCCATTTAATTCTTTTAACGTTGCAATTTCAGCCTCATCTTTCACCTTTTAATATGATACTATCATAGTATCATTTTTCATCTCTTTTTTATCCTAATCACATAATTTCCTTCTATTTTTGGCATCATCCATTTCTATCTTCTTTATATAACATTTTTTTTATATTTTTTTTTAATATCACTCTCATTTCTAACGATCTTAACATGCTTCTTGATATTTTTTTAATGTTTTTTCACTTTCATAATTTTGCTTTATCTCTTATTATTTTCATTTCAAATTTTTTCTTATTAAATTTTATCTTATTTTTTCTTTCTTTTTCCAATAGAAATAAGCTGGTAAACCGCTCAGGGTAATGACCAATCCAAGAAGCACTTCCTTTGTTTTCCAGAAGAAGCAGCTCAGATAAATTATAAGACAGCTCAAGATGAAAACACTTGCGGCCAACAGTATTAAGCTCTCTAATCTTATTTTTTCACGAAGATGATTATCTTTAAGTTTTCCTTTTTCTTTAAAGACTGCCAGACCCAGTCCGGCGAAAAAGACAATCAGACTGAAAACAACATATTCATACAGCGATTGAAATTTCCCCAGAAGACAAAGAACTGAAGAGAGGCAAGCCTGAATCCAGATGGCCTGGCTTGGAACTCTTGTTTTTTCATTTAATTTTCCCAGTCTGGCGAAAAAAACCCGATCTCTGGCCATAGCAAAATAGACTCTTGGACCATAAATTATGGTTGCACATAAACAACCGAAAATAACCAGGGCAATGCCTGCAGTTATTAATGGTCCGGCTTTGTCACCAAAAATTATTCTGGATACAATTTCGCCAATCCTGTCCTCTCCCGCCATATTTCCAGCCGTTAAGGCGAAAACATAGACTGAATTTACTAATAAATATATAGCTGTTATTCCCGCAATCCCGAGAATGATCGCTCTCGGGAGATCCCTTTCCGGATTTTTCATTTCTTCAGCGGTGCAATTGGCTGCATACCAGCCATCATAGGTCCAGAGGGTGGCTAACATAGCCAGAAAATAACCTTCAAAACCAGCTCCTACTTTTATCGAATCTATTTGGTCTAATGAAACTAAGCCCTTTTTCCTCAGGATAAAATATCCAAAGCCTACAAGAACGATAATTAAAGTTACCCTGATGAACATAGAAATATTCTGGATAAATATGGCTAATTTTATGCCATAATTATTAATGGCCGATAATATCAGAATGGGAAAAATTGCCATTAATTGAGACAAATTTATTTCCACATCCAGCAAGGAAAATAGTTTAATTTTTGCCAGAATGATGTTTTCTATTTTCGCCAGGCTCAGGATATGGTCAGTAAAGCCTACGCTTAAAGCGGCTATCCCACCGCTTTCTATTATCCAGAAAAATATCCAGCCGAAAAGAAACCCTGCCCACTGACCATAGGCCTCTCTGAGATAAACGTATGGCCCGCCAGCTTTGGGATAAATTACTCCCAGTTTGGCCATACACAGGCCACCGCACAGAGTAAACAGTCCACCAAATAACCAAATAAAAAGCATCCATTTTTCACTTCCGACATATCTAATGATGTGCCCGCTTGTCATAAAAATTCCAGAACCAAGAACTGAACCCATAACAAAAAGAACCGCATCCAGTAAGCCAATTTGTTTAACCAGCCCGGATTCAGAAATCTCCTTTTTTCCTTTTTTCTTTTCGCTTTTCTGGCTATTCATATTGAATCTATCATAAAAAAAATTTTTTTCTTAAACAATCATTTTTATCTCTTTTATTTTCAATAATTTACAGAGAATGTCGGCATGCCGACATTTTTTCATTTTTACTCTTGCTTTTTCCTTCCATTTAATTTATTTAATCAATAAATAAGTTCAGGAGCTAAAGGTGGTTATTGCTATTGCCAATCAAAAAGGTGGAGTAGGGAAGACAACGACAGCAATTAATCTTTCTTCAGCTCTTGCTTTCATGGGCTATAAAGTTCTTCTGGTTGATACTGACCCTCAGGCCCACAGCACCATTTCCTGTTTAAATGACTCCTCCAACTTTGATCGCTCCTTATATGATGTTCTAATCAATCCTCAGATACCTATAAGCTCAGTCATCGTTAAAACTAATATTCCTGGTCTTGATATAGCTATCAGTAAAATTTCTATGGCCAAACTTGAACCCACCCTGATTGGTGAAATCGATGGACACTTCCGCTTAAAGGATGCTCTCCAGTCAGTAAGAAATCAGTACCATTTTATTTTCATTGATACGCCTCCCACGCTTGGCTTAATTACCGTAAATTCTCTCGTTGCAGCTGATTCTGTTTTGATCCCCATCCAATCGTCCTATCTCTGTCTTGAAGGAACTGATGATCTCCTGGAAACAATTGAAAAGGTGAAAAGGGTGGCCAATCCTGGTCTCTACATCATTGGTGTGGTTATAACTCTTTTCGATAAAAGAACGAATCTCGCCCGGGATGTCGTAAAAAAAATCAGGCAAGTTTTCGGGCCGAAAGTTTTTAGAACCTTTATTTCAAAAAGCGTTAAATTAGAAGAAAGCCCGGCTTATAAAGAATCAATTTTCACCTATGCGCCCGATTCTGTTGGCGCCTGGCAATACCGAAAAATTGCCGAAGAAATCCTCGAAAGGATTAAAAATGAGAAAAACAGGCTTGCCTGAAAATATTGCCATGAGGCATGATTTTCATTTCGTTGAGCTTATTGCGGCCAGGAGCCCGGCTCCAAGAATCCGCATGATCCCAGTAAATAAGATTGATCCCAATCCTCATCAGGCCCGAAGCGAACTCGGCGATTTACAGGAACTCATGGCCTCGATCAAAGCCAAGGGAATCCTGGAACCAATACTTGTTCGGCCCAAGGGGGATAGATTTGAAATTATTGCCGGTGAACGAAGATATGTAGCTGCTTTAAATGTAGGCCTGACCGAAGTCCCCTGTATTGAGATGAATGTCAATGACCAGGAGGCCCTGGAATTAGCTCTGATTGAGAATTTACAGCGCAAGGACCTTGATGTCTTTGAAGAAGCTGATGGCCTGAAGACCCTGGTTGATCTTTATGGTTACAGCCATCAGCAATTAGCTGAAAGAATTGGCAAGGCCAGGTCAACTATCACCGAAATTATCAATGTCGCCAAAATACCATATCACCTAAGAGAGCTTTGCAAAAAGCATGGTTTAATGAGTCGAAGCACTTTGATTGAAATCGCTAAACTGGATAAACCTGAGGATATGGAAAAGCTTATAAATCAGATTATTGAAAGGGGCCTGAAGCGCGATGAAACCCGCGAACTAGGTAAAAAATTAAAGGGCAAATTGAAGAAATCCAAGCCCTTTGTCTTCCGTTTTTATCCCAAGGATAGAAAGTTTCTTCTCAAGATAGAATTTAAGCGAGAAAATGTTTCTCGAGATGAACTTATAGTTATCCTGGAAGATATCCTTAAAAAGCTCAAATCCGGCGAGATCTAACTTCAAAATGCTCAATAAATTTTTAATTTTAAAACAATTTTATTGAATGCTTATTATTTCTGATTTTGAATAATCATTTTTTTTATTCTTACTAGCAGTTTTTTACCTAAAATTTTCTTTTTCTATATCATTCAATCATGCAGATTAAAAAAAAATATGGAAAATTAAAGGATCTCTTAATTTTATTGAAGATTTATTCGTTACATGTTAAATTTTACTTTTGGCGGATTTCCAGATTGAGCTAAATTTTATTCTGAAACAAATTCCTTTTAGCTTAATTTCAGCCTAATTTAGGCTAAATTCTAAGCGGAAAAATAATGAGGTATGAATTAATCTCGCCACCTAGTTAAAAAGGGATTTTTAGAAAAAAAGAGATTATTAGTTGACATAATATATCTTATGCGACATTAATTTTAATCTTTCAGATGGAATAAACTTCGCCTCATGCGTATGCGGCTCAAACTAACATTAAGAGCCAGGTGATATTACAGGCGATATTTGAGCAAATTTTGCGTTAATTTTGAATTGCAAATTTTGAGTAAATTTGGAGTTAAATGAGTTAATGAGGCAATAATAAATTCGATTTTAGAAGCTACAGAAAGATAAATTAATGAGGGATGATCTTGTCTTATTTAAAGCCCTTTGCTCATAGCTGCCAGGAACTCCTCATTGGTCTTTGTTTTGGAAAGCTTTTCAATCAGGAGTTCCATGGCCTCAACTTCATTCAGCTGACTCAGGACTTTCCTCAAGATCCAGATTCGGTTCAAGTCTTTTTCTGGAATTAAGAGCTCCTCCTTTCGCGTCCCGGAGCGATTAATATCAATAGCCGGGAAAAGCCGCTTATCCACCAGGCGCCGGTCAAGATTTATCTCCATGTTACCTGTTCCCTTAAATTCTTCAAAAATAACTTCATCCATGCGGCTTCCTGTGTCAATAAGGGCTGTCGCCACAATAGTCAGGCTGCCGCCCTCTTCAACTTTTCTGGCCGAGCCAAAAAATTTCTTGGGCTTATTAAGAGCGTTAGCATCAATACCACCTGATAAAACTTTACCGGAAGGCGGAACGATGGCGTTATGAGCCCTGGCCAGCCGGGTAATGCTATCAAGAAGGATGACCACGTCCTTCTTGATTTCCACCAGGCGCTTGGCCTTTTCCAGAACAATGTTAGCCACCTGGGTATTCCTGGTGGGTGGTTCATCAAAGGTGGAAGCCACAACTTCGGCCTGGACACTGCGTTTAAAATCGGTTACTTCCTCCGGCCTCTCCGCCACTAAAAGTACAATCAGATAAATCTCCGGATGATTCTTTTCTATAGATTTGGCGATTGTTTTAAGCAGGGTCGTTTTGCCTGCTCTCGGAGGAGAGACAATCAGACCTCTCTGCCCTTTGCCTATAGGCGTCAGCAACTCCATTATCCGGGCATTGAGGTTTTTCGGATCGCCATCCTGAAGTCTGATTTTTTCGTAGGGATAAAGAGGAGTAAGGTGATCGAAATGGACATTGTGCCTTAGCTCCATCAGAGCTTCAGGATGCATGAAATTAACCGCATCAATCTTAATCAGGGCAAAATACTTTTCGCCTTCCTTGGGCGGCCGCACCACCCCGGAGATGGTATCGCCTGTCCTCAGCTGAAATTTCCTTATCTGGGAAGGAGAAACATAGATATCATCGGGGCTCGGCAAATAAGAAAATTCAGGGGAACGAAGGAAGCCAAAGCCATCTTCCAGAACCTCCAGAACACCCTCGGAGAAAAGCAAACCATTCTTTTTGGCCTGAGCCTCGAGGATTTTGAAAATAAGCTGATGCCGGTTGGCGGCCTGCTCAATTTCTTCATCAGGAACACCAACCCGGCCGGCTATCCTCTGCAACTGGGAAGTATCTTTCTCTTCAAGTTCCAGCAAACTATATTCCTTTTCTCTCATTCCAGACACCTCTCTTTAAGATTAAATTGATGAAAATGCTTTAGCGAATTTTTATAAGTCCCTGACAGAGACTATTAGCTTCTCTTCAGAGGACGGCACCATCAGCCCAGAAACAAGCAGAAGCTTAATGGGGCAATGGTGGCGGCTCCTGGGCACCGCCCTCATTACTACCTGGAGATATCTCAGACGTCACGGCCATGGTCTCTTTCTCAGCGGCCATTTCTTCCTTCTTAGGCAGATCACGGGTCAGAGCAATCTTTAACACCTCATCCATGTTTTCAACCAGGTGGATGGTCATTTCCTGTTTGATAACTTTGGGTATATCTCTCAGGTCAGGCCGATTATCCACAGGCAAAATAACCTCTTTGATGCCTTCTCGATGAGCCGCCAGCAATTTTTCCTTTATACCGCCAACAGGCAGCACCTTGCCTCTCAGAGTGATTTCTCCTGACATAGCCACCTTTTTATTTACAGGAATGCCTGTCAGCAGCGAGATAATGGCCGTGGCAATGGTTATGCCGGCCGAGGGTCCATCCTTGGGTGTGGCCCCTTCAGGCACATGAATGTGGATATCAAAATTCTTATGTAAATCTTTGGCTATATTCAATTCATAAATCTTACTCCGAACATAGCTAAAAGCAGCCTGGGCCGATTCCTGCATGATCTCGCCGAGCTGACCGGTCAGGGTAAAATTGCCCTTGCCATGAACCTTGGTCGCTTCAAAAGTCAGCAGCTCGCCACCAAATTCAGTCCAGGCCATACCGATGGCCACCCCGACTTCTTCCCTGGTGTCAATCTCAATATGGCGGAATTTAGGAATGCCCAGGTATTTTTCCAAATTTCTGGCCGTAACTCTTTCACAGTAATCTTTCCCCTTGACCACGACCTTTTTAACCAGCTTCCGGCAGATGGAGGTTATTTCCCTCTCCAGGTTGCGCACACCAGCTTCCCTCGTATATTCCCGGATTATTCTGAGAATAGCCTGGTCAGCAATTTTCAGATTTTCCGGCCTGAGACCATGAGCTTTAAGCTGCTTGGGTATAAGAAATCTTTTGGCAATCTGTAATTTTTCATCCTCAGTATAGCCTGGTATGCGGATTATCTCCATCCGGTCAATGAGGGGCCGGGGTATGGGTTCAAGCTGGTTGGCCGTGACGATGAACATGACCTGGGAGAGATCGAAATCCGTATCGATATAATGGTCAAGGAAGGTGCTGTTTTGTTCAGGGTCAAGGACTTCCATTAAAGCTGCCGCTGGATCGCCGCGGAAGTCCATGCTCATTTTATCCACTTCATCCAGCAGGAAAACCGGATTCTTCGTTCCGGCCCGTTTAATCATCTGAATTATCCGGCCAGGATAAGCTCCAATATAGGTCCGTCGATGGCCTCTAATTTCAGCCTCATCCCGTACCCCTCCCAGGGAAAGCCGCACAAACTTCCGGCCAGTGGCTCGAGCGATTGATTTGGCTAGGGAGCTCTTACCTACTCCAGGCGGTCCGATAAAGCCGAGAATAACTCCTTTGGGATTTTTGACCAGCTGACGGATGGCCAGAAACTCAATAATTCTTTCCTTAACTTTCTCCAGGCCATAATGGTCTTCATTAAGAATTCTTTCCGCCTCTTTGAGGTCTCTTTTCTCGCGCGATTTCTTGTTCCAGGGAAGAGAAAGAAGCCAATCAAGGTAATTCCGACAGACAGTCGCTTCCGCCGACATCGGCGGCATGCTCTCCAGACGCTCTATTTCCTTATAGGCTTTCTCCTCAGCATCAGGAGGCATTTTCGCCCTGGCAACCCTCTGCCTCAATTCTTCTATCTCGTTGGGCTGATCCTCTTTTCTCATCCCGCCTGACGGGAAAATAGGCTGTCTTGATTCCCGGCCTGAGACCCGTCTTCTCTCGCTTCGAGCTGTTCTTCCCTGAAGCTTGAGCAGCTCATTTTCCAGCAGAAAACTGAGGCGGCGAAGCCTTTCAACCGGATTGATGGTCTCAAGAAGATTTTGTTTTTCTTCGACCGGCAGGAAAAGATGGGAAGCAATAATATCGGAAATTCTTTCCGGCGAAGTATCCTTTATAGCCGGAATAATTGATTCAATATTGGCCGTCTGACTGATTCTCAGATAGTCTTCAAAAAGGGAAAGCACCTTCCGCAGGAGCTCCTTCCCTTCTCCACTGGTGTCCTCCATCTCTTTAATCACCTTGATGAGCACCTGATAAAAGGGATAGGTACTCAAATACTCAATTATTCTGGCTCTTCTTTTGGCCTCAACAATAACCTTGATATTCTTCTCATCGGAGCGCACAGTCCTGATTATTTTGGCCATCACGCCCATGGAATAGATATCTTTGGGAGCAGGATTATCCAGAGAAGCATCCATCTGGGCTGAAAGGAAAATCAGCTTATCCTTTTCTAGGGCTTTCTCCAGGGCCTGAATGGACGAGGGTCGGCCAATGATGAAAGGCACGAGGGTCGAGGGGAAGATAACCAGCTCCCGCAGGGGAATAAGGGGTAGATTGCGCAAGACTTCAGTCTGATCGTAATTTTCTATCGTCATGTTAGGCTCCTGCTATTTTATTGAAAATATTATTAGCCAGGGCATTGGTTTCGACCATTTCCCTGGTAACGACAATCTTGGTCTTTGTTTTCATCGAAGGTAGATAAAACATAAGGTCGAGCATCAAATCTTCCATGATAGTTCGCAGACCTCTTGCCCCGAGCTTGCGCTCCAAGGATTTGCGGGCAATAGCTCTAAGGGCTTCCTCAGTAAATTCAAGTTCAACACCCTCCATTTCAAAGAGCTTCTGAAACTGCCTGACAATGGCATTTTTGGGCTTGGTCAGGATGGCCACCAGGTCTTCTTCCGTAAGATCAGTGAAGGTAGCCACCACCGGAAAACGGCCCACCAGCTCAGGGATGAGACCATATTTTATCAAATCCTGGGGAATCAATTCACGGTAAATCTCCTCCAGGTCATCAGGAGAAGGAGATTTCAATTCAGCTTTAAAGCCCACGGCGGTCTGGCCAATTCTCTGTCTGATAATTTTATCCAGGCCAACAAAGGCTCCGCCAGCAATGAAAAGAATATCCGTGGTATCAATGGGAATGAATTCCTGATAGGGATGTTTTCTTCCGCCCTGAGGCGGAACATTGGCCACGGTCCCTTCCACGATTTTGAGCAGAGCCTGCTGAACACCTTCTCCAGAAACATCCCGGGTAATGGAAGGGCTGTCACTCTTGCGGCTTATCTTATCTATTTCATCAATATAAACAATGCCCCGCTGGGTTTTCTCAATATTGCCTCTGGCTGCCTGATAGAGTTTTAGAATCACATTTTCCACATCTTCACCGACATAGCCAGCCTCGGTTAAGCTGGTAGCATCAGCAATGGCAAAGGGAACAGAAAGCAACTTGGCCAGGGTCTGGGCCATCAGGGTCTTCCCTGTTCCTGTGGGCCCGATCAGGAGGATATTACTTTTCTGAACTTCCACCTCAGCTCCCTGCCTTTTCAGATTGATCCGTTTATAATGATTATAAACAGCCACCGATATCTTCTTTTTAGCCTGCTCCTGGCCAATTATATATTCATCCAGGGCTTTCTTGATTTCTATCGGGGTGGGGAAACTCGCTTTCTGCCTTTTCTCTTCCCCTTCTCGCAGCCGGTCTTCCTGAATGAGGCTATGAGCTATCTCAATACAATGATCACAGATATAAACACTCTTTGGCCCGGCAATCAGCCTTCTCACCTGGTTCTGCGGCCGGCCACAAAAGCTACAGCTTATCAGCGGGCTTAATGGCTCTTTTTCTTTCTCTTCCATGGTTTTTTCACTTCTTACATCTTGCACCAGGCCAGGTCTTCAGGGCCATTATTCTGTCTGCTGACGGGAACGGATGATCCGGTCAATCAGGCCATATTCCAGGGCTTCTTCCGGGGTCATGATGAAATCCCGCTCAATATCGGCCTGGATTTTTTCCTTTGGCTGTCGGGTATGAAAGGCGAGAATCTCATTGATTTTTTCCCGGATTCGGAGCATCTCCCTGGCCTGAATGGCAATATCTGAAGCTGGCCCCTGAAAGCCACCAAAGGGCTGATGGAGAATAATCCGGGAATTGGGCAGAGAATATCTCTTTCCCCGGCGGCCAGCGGCCAGGAGAACGGCCGCCATGGAAGCGGCCTGGCCTACACAGATGGTAGCTACATCTGATTTTATAAATTGCATCGTATCATAAATAGCAATGCCAGCTGTAATGCTCCCGCCCGGAGAATTTATATATAAGGAGATTTCTTTTTCAGGGTTTTCAGCCTCAAGATAAAGCATTTGAGCAATGACCGTATTGGCTAATTCATCAGTTATCTCAGAACCGATAAAGATGATGTTGTCTTTAAGGAGACGGGAATAAATATCATAAACTCTTTCTGTACGACCATCATGTTCGACAACGAAGGGAATTAAGGCCATGGGCTTAAGCACAATCTATTATAAAGCCTGGCGGAGCAAAAAGTCAACGACTTTCCTCAGGAGAAGATGATGACGCACACTTTCCAGCCGCCCCTCCCTTTCGAATTTTTCTTTGAGCTCAAAAAAGGAAAGGCGGTTTAACCGGGCCAGGCTTCGTATTTCCTCTTCCACTTCACTTTCGGATACCTCGAAGCCTTCTTTCTGGGCTATTTTTTCGAGAATTAGCCTGTCCTTCAACCTCTTTTCAGCCTGGCGTCTGGCTTCGGCTTTAAGCGCCTCCAGTTCGGCTTCAGACCAGCGCTCGCCCTGGTTTGAAGATAACCAGCGGTTCAGGAGAACCTGGCTTTCTTCTTCAATTGCGGCCTCGGGTAAGGAAAAAGAAATCTGAGCTTCCAATTTCTCGAGAATCATCTCAAGGGTGCGCTCGCGGTTTTCCTCTTTCTTTTTTTCGAGAAGCTCTTCCCTGATTTTTTCTTTAAGCTGGTCCAGATTATCAAAATTTCCTAAGGACCGGGCAAAATCATCGCTTATTTCCGGTATTTTCCTTTCCCTCAGGGCTAAAATCCTCACCGTGTATTCCACCTTTTTTCCAGCCAGAGCAGAATTGGCATGATCAGAGGGATAATCAACCGTAAAGGTTCTGGTCTCTCCGGGCATCAAATTCGTCAGATTACTTTCCAGCAAAGGGTCATTTGTCGGTCTTCCAGCTTCGATCTGGATTTTCTGAGTAGGCCAGAATTTTCTGGTTTTTAAGTCCCTGGCTCTGACCTCAATCAGGGCAAAATCACCTGGCAAAATTCCTCTTCCGGTGACGGGAATAAATTCAGCTGACCTCTGCTGAAGTTCCTGCAAGACTTTTTCTATCTCCTCCTCCTTTACCTCCAGGGGAAGTTGAGGCACCTTTATGGCCTTATAATCAGGGAGCGTAAAATCAGGCCAGAGGTCAACTCTGACCCTGAAGGTCATCGCCTCACCTTCCTCCCAGCGGATATTTTGAATAGCCGGGTCAACCGCGGGGTCAAGGTGATGAGCCCTGAGACTTTCTTCGACTGCCCTGGGCACAAGACTGCTGATCAATCTTTCTCTTATTTCTGAGGCAAAAGTTCGGCGGACGATATCGCGGGGAGCCCTCCCCACCCTGAAACCTGGAATTCTGGCTCTTCTGACGAAAGTCTCCACTATTTTGTCGTATTCGGAATTAACTACATCCGCTGGAATTTCAAACTCAATTTCTCGGGAACTGGGTCCAGTCTCCACCAGATTATCTTTGAACCAGGTCTTTCCTTCTTCCATGATTTTCTCTTTCAGAGGCATTTTTTCGGGGGAAGCGGGCTTCATGGGCAGAGCGGGACTCGAACCCGCACTCCTTCATCAGGAACTAGGTCCTAAGCCTAGTGCGTCTGCCAATTCCGCCACCTGCCCGCCTTGATCTATTCTTTTAAGATCAAAGAATTCTGACAAGGTGCTTAAACTTATTTATACCATATCACCGGACTTTAAATCAATTTAGATCAGCTCTGGTGCTGAAGTTATTGATTCAGCAAGGGAAACAGACTAATTCTTCCTTTACCTTGCCCAGGGCTCAGAGTCAGAAGTCTATTTTATCTCAGGAATTTCTTTAACTTATCGGCTAAACCGGGATCGACGGAGACAAGCTTTTTATAAATTTCTCGGGCGCTGAGGTTGTCATGGACATTAAGATATGCTATAGCCAGATTATAGAGGGCAATGCCATAATCTGGCTTCAATTCTACCGCCTTTTCCAGGGGCTCAATGGCATTTTTGAAATCCTTGAGGAGCAGATAGCTGACGCCGATATTGAACCAGCCATCGTAGGAATCAGGCATAAGCTCAACAAATTTCTTGAAAGCTTCAATTGCCTCCTTATATTTTTTCTGCCTGGAATAGGAATAGCCAATCTGATACCAGGCATATTCATAGGTCGGCCTTATTTCCAGCGCCTTTCTGAAAGCAGCAATGGCTTCATCATAGCGCTCAAGCTTGAAATACATTATGCCCAGATTATAAACGGCCATCTCACTCGTTGGATTTAATTCGACAACCTTTTTGGCGGCCTCGACTGCCCGCTCATATTGACCAACTTCATCATACATTCTAACAATAAGCCCATAGTAGGACGAAGCGTCAGCTGGACTTAACTCAGCCAGAAGGCGATAGGTCTTTTCAGCGTTTTCATACTGTTTGGCCTTTTGATAAGCTTGAGCCAGGGAATAATTGACTTTGATGTCATCGGGCTTTCTCTTTTGAGCTTCCTCAAGGGCCTTAACCGCCGCTTCAAACTGCTGCAGCTCCAGGCGACACAGGCCAAGCCGCAGATAGGCTCCCCAGGCTTCAGGCGGATTAAAGGAAACGTATTTCTCATAGGCTTCAGCCGCCCGCTCAAAATTTTTCATCTCTTCAAAAGCCGTGGCCATCAATCGCCAGGCTTCCTGCTCCTGAACACCCAAGTGAATGGCCTTTTCAAGGGGAGCTATGGCTTCGGACCATTTCATCATGCGGACATATACAGAGCCAAGACCGAAATAGGCTTCACCGAGATTGGGATTGATTTCCAGAACCTTTCTGTAGGCATTTACAGCCGAGCTGAAATCCCTCTGGCGAGAATAAATTTCGGCCAGCTCGTATTGAACCTCGACCAGATTGGGATTGATTTTTATCGCCCTCTCCAGATATTTCTGGGCATTACCCCAGTCCTCATTTAAAGTATGTATCTTCCCCACGAGAAGAGCTCCCTCGAGGGTAGCCAGATAATCTTCCTTTTTCCAGTTCTTGAATTCCGTCGACCGACCGGGCTTGATCTGAGCCTGCCATGTATTCACAGGAATAATTCCAACCCCGCCTCTCTCCACCACATGAATCAAACCAACGACTTCGCCATTTTCGTTAAGGGCCGGGCCGCCGCTAAAACCAGCTGGCACCGCCAGAGAAGCGGTAAAAATAGCCAGAGAAGAATCTTTTCTGGCTATTTGCCTGACATTCCCTTCAGCCGAAACAATTTCACCAGCTTCGTTGGGACCGAGCCCGATAATCTTCATATTCGGAGTTACGTTATCCGAGTTACCCAATTTTAAAACCGGGAGATCTCCCTTAATTTTCAAAATGGCCACACCCAGATTCCGGTCAACGGCCACAATGCCTTCTACTTTAATCTTTTTTCCTCTTGCGGTTGTCCCTTCCACTGTATCTGCGTTCGCCACCAGCTCGTAGGCTGTAGCCGCAAGTTCCTGCCCTACAGAAAAGGCGCAACCTTTATTAATTAGCTCCTTATTGGCTCCATAAACGGCCAGGGCGAGGAGGCTATCCTTGCTTGTTTCAAAAACTTTGCTCGTCTGGGAAAAAGCGACTGCCGGCGCAAATAAGAGCAGGGCAAGTGCGACCAATCTTAAATGCCGGTAATCCATTTTGGTCCTCCTTTTTTAAAAAAATTTCAATCAAATCAATTTATACTCAGCCAGAGCAGGATGTCAAATGAATCTCCTCCCTGAGTTCGATGGCGCCCTTCATCTTTCTGGTTTGTACTACACCCTATTTGTTAAGACATTTTTTTATGCCCGAAGGCTGTAGAGGTCAGGCTGCCTTTCTTATCCTCTCTTCCTCGAGCTTTGCCTCAAACTTCTCTGGACTCATGTATCCAAGCTTTGAGTGTACATTGAGCTTGTTATCGTCTTCCTGTATCCACCTCCCTATTTTTTCTTTTGCCTCCTCACATGGAGCAAATTCATTGAGCCAGATAATCTCCTCCTTTATCATCCTCATTACCCCCCCTCTGTCTCTGTATTGCTGAAATGCTTCCCCAAAACGTGGCTGGGTAATGAGGCGAAAAGGGTCTTGCCATAATTTCAGAGCCAATCGGTAAAACCCATGTTTATAGGGCTGATTTAAATGCTTAAAATAGATAAGGAATAGATTTTTTCAGGCATGCCTATCTTTATACAATCGAGGTGCAAAATATTATTAACAAAAAGACGTTCCCTAATTTTATAGCGTGATTTGAGAAAAGGGCGCGCAAGGATAACAAATTAAAAAAACGCGGGAAAATGAGGGAAACAATACTCATTCCCCGATTTATAATTTTTGATTTTTGAATAATGGGGAATAATTGGCTATTCCCCAATTTTATTTTATTATCTCAATGTCTTTCTGGCACGGTGATGAGGTCACTTTGAGCTGGGTAAGCTGGCCGTGGCGCACCTCGCCCTCAATCATGGTTCAGTATAGGTTTGTGTCTATTTCAAAAAATAAAACCACTGCTCTTTCTCGTTGATTTTTTTTAAAAGATAAAATATTTCTGAAAACAGCTCTCCTCTTAATTCATCAGACCTGCCATAAAGTTTACCTAATCTTTAAACAGAATTAATCTTCAGGTTTAATTGACAAAATCGCGAACCTAATTTAGCCTTTATTAAACGTGAAAATTAAGAGCTGGCTCTTGCTTCTTTTTATCATCCTGGGCCTTTCCCTAGTCATTTTTAAGTTTTTCCCTCAATTGATTCTGCCGCGAATGGTGGACTTTGAAGTCAATTATCAGGCCGGCCAGAGAATCTGGCGGGGTGAAACTCTTTATCGGGTTGAAGATGGTCATTATCAATTTAAATATCCACCCTTTGCTTCTCTTCTTTATTTTCCCCTGGGATTTCTTTCCCTGAATCAGGCTAAATTTATCTGGTTCATGCTCACTGTTACGGCCACATTTGCCCTGATTATTCTTTCTTCCCGGCTCGCAGCTTTTCCCTCCAGCGCACCCGCCTATGTCCCTGTCTTCACTTTTCTTATCCTGGCTCGCTTTCTGGCTCGAGAACTTTCCCTGGGCCAGATAAATACCCTGATCATCTGCCTTCTTCTACTCATGCTTAAAAACTGGTTGATCGATTCAGGTTCGTTCGCCACCTCGCTGAAAACGGGTTTTCTTTGGGGCTTGGCAACATCCCTTAAACCCTACGCCCTGATTTTTTTCCCTTTATTTCTGCTGCGAAGGAGGTGGAAAATAATAGGTTCAGCCCTTTTCTTTTTCATTCTGAGCTTCTTTATGCCTGCCATCTTTTATGGCCTTAAAGGAAATCTTATAGTCCATCAGGAATGGCTGAATCATCTTAAAGCATCCACCCCTCCCCTTCTCTCTTCCCAGGATAATATTTCTCTTTTTGCTCTCCTTTACAAATGGTTCGGGCCTGAAATTCCTGTCTGGACCCTGGGTCTTTTCGCCATAGCTCTTCTGGCTGCGGCCATATTTCTGGCTGTGATTAGAGCCAAAAATATGAACTATCCAGTTATTCTTGAGGCGGCCGCTTTGCTTCTTCTGATGCCCATCGTCAGTCCTCTTGGCTGGGACTATACCCTTCTTTCCTCCTCCCTGGCCATCTCCCTTATTCTGTACCACTTCCCCACTTTTCCCCGGCTGAGCCGCTATTTTCTTGGTCTTATTTTTATTCTTATTGCCTTTATGATTTTTGACCTCCTTGGCCGTCAAGTTTATTCCTTTCTCATGATGAAGATTTCTTTACCCACATTGCTCTTTCTGCTTGTTCTGGGCTATCTTCTCTGGCTCAGATTCAAGGGTAAAGCATGAAAGACCCTGTCTTAAAAAAGAAGCCCTTTTTTCTCTGGCTCTGCCTGATATTTCTAAATCTAATTTTTATTTTTCTTGTTCTGGCCGCACCCGTAATTCGCCACCGCTCGCCTCAGCTGAGTCTGGCTATTTATGCTGCCTATGCTCCTTTCTGTCATCAGATAAAGGAGCGCTGCTTTGCTCTTGCCGGCGAGCCCCTGGCTATCTGTGCGCGCTGTTTCGGAATTATGACCGGCTTTTTCCTGAGCTTAATCCTATATCCTCTGATCAGAAAACTTACCTGCCCTGAACCTTTCAGTCCCTCTCTATTAATTGGAGTGTCCTTTCCGATGGCCGTGGATCTTTTCGGCAATGGCTTGCATTTCTGGTCAAGTCCTAACTGGCTCCGTTTCCTTATCGGTTCAGGCTGGGGCTTTTCTCTTCCCTTTTATTTCTGGCCAGCAGCCATAAGCCTTTGGCTGACAAAAACCAGCAGGAAAAAATATGAGATAAAAAAGAAGGATGACCAGTCAGCTAAGACTCGGTTCTTAAATCAGAATTAGTCTCGAGAAAAGCATAAAAATTATTTCATATAGAGCTCAAGGTCAGGCCTGAAAGCTACCCGAAAGGGCCGGACTCTTGAAAAATGGTTAAAAATAGCAATAAAATGGGGGCTTAAAGAAAATGGCTAAAGAGAGGGATAAGGTTTTCGTTCCGGCTCTGGTAGGTGGCCTCGCCGCCGGCGTTCTTTCAGCCCTGCCCGTGGCCAACTGTTTTTGCTGCCTCTGGATAATAGCTGGCGCGGTCCTGGCGGTTTATCTTTATGTCCGGGACTCATCCCAGCCTGTAAGTTCCAGCGATGGTCTCCTTTTAGGCCTTCTAACCGGCCTCATGGCCACCCTCATTGATTTCTTTCTTTCCATCCCCTTTCAGGCCATGAATTTAGCCTTTGCGCGGCGCTTTCTTGAAACCATGGCTCAATTCACTGAGGAAATGCCTCTTAACTGGGAAGACTGGCTCAAAGAAGGGCCAATTGGCCGTTTCTCTTTTCCTCTGGCTATCTTTACCTTGATGATAAGGGCTATAATTTTTGCTGCCCTGGGAGCTATTGGTGGAGCCATCGGCGCTTCTCTCTTTGGCCGTCGGCCTAAAAAGCCTCCAGCTCCGCCCGTGTCAATTTCCCCACCGAATGCCTCCAGGGAAAACATACCCCGGGATGATTCAAAGTAAATAAAAAATAAAAATTGAAATTAAATCATGGATGGACCATTGAAGTAAGTAAGTAAGTGAGGAACGAAGGAAGAAAGGAAGAAAGAAAAAGAGAGATAAAGATAAGGAAGGATAAAAATAAGAAAAAAGAAACAAAGAAGAAGGAAAGAAAATAAGAGGAAAAGAAAAAAATAAAAAAGAGAAAAATAGATCCGCAAATTGATGGATTAAGAAGTGATTGATTGGTTAATTGAGAAATTGACCAATCGAAATTTTAAGGGCCTGACGGGATAAAGAGATGCTTGAAATCGCCTTTAAAGGCAGACGTCATGATTAAATTAAAAACTCAGGTAATTGTTAATCCGGCTTCTGACCAGGGCCGGACCAGACGACGCTGGCGTGAAATAAAGGAAGCCCTCAAAACTTTCATTCGCGAATTTCACTATGAATTTACCGAAAAGCCTCTCCAGGCCATTGATCTTACCCGTGAGGCCATCAAGAACGGCACTGAGCTGGTTATTGGTGTGGGCGGCGATGGCACCCTGAATGAAATCGCCAATGGCTTCTTTGAAAAAAACAGAATAATTAACCCTGAAACCGAATTAGCCATTGTTCCCTCGGGAACAGGCTGCGACTTTATGCGTAGTCTCAATTTGCCCATCAGTCTGAAACAGGCTCTTCAGGTTATCGCCCGGGCTGTGGCCAGGCCGGTTGATGTCGGCCGGGTTACCTACATCAATAAAGAAGGAAAGGAGGAACAGAGGTTTTTCCTCAATGTGGCCGATTTTGGCGTCGGGGGTGAAGTCGTTCACGAAGTCAACCGCAAAAGACTTGAAAGAAAGGCTTCTTCTTATTTCCGAACCCTGGTGGCGACTATGATTCGCTATCGCCAGAAGAGAATCAGGCTCAGGGTGGAAAATCAGGAATTGCCTGAAGATGAATATCTTATTGGCGCTGTGGCTAATGGTCGAATTTTTGGTAAAGGCATGAAAATTGCTCCCCTGGCCGAAGTCGATGATGGCTTTTTTGACCTGGTTCTGATAAGGGGCATGAAATTTTTCGAGTTTTTAAGAAACAGCTGGAAAATTTTTACGGGAGCCCATTTAAGGCATCCTAAAACCTCTCTCTGGAAGGCCCGGTATCTTGAAGCGCGACCAGCTCAGGATGAAGAAGTTATTCTTGAACTTGACGGCGAGGAGGTTGGCCGCCTGCCAGCCACCTTTGAAATCATTCCCTCACAGCTTCTGATTAAGGCCAAAATTCAGCCTTGATCTCGCCTGTTTCATTTTTTTCAGGAAAGATTCACTGTCTATTCTGGTGCTGAAGATTGAATCGCAGGAGGGGATCGTTAGTCAGAATTGTCTTTCCCTTTTCATCCTGAAGCCGATAGATGGGCAAACCTGAGGGAATGTAGGGCCTTGGATATAAAGCCATGACTTTTTTGATATATTCGATTGTTTCTTTATAGGGCGGAATACCATTAAATTTTTTTAGGGCTTCCTGGCCGGCATTATAAGCTGCCAGAACCAGGTTGGTCTGGCCCTTAAATAAACGAATAAGGTCTTTGAGATAAAGAACTCCTCCTTTAATGTTTTCTTCAGGATCAAAGGGATTCCTGACACCATAATATCTGGCTGTCTCGGGCATAAGCTGCATCAAGCCCATGGCTCCTTTGGGAGAAACAGCCTTTTCATCATAATTGGATTCAATCTTAATTACCGAATGAATAAGCTCGGCAGGTACACCATGGGCAAGGGCATAGGAATTAACAAGAGGCTCATAGCGCGCTTTCCGGGAATTATCCTGGGCAAAAATAGTTAAAGGCAAGATCCCTATTGCGAAGAAGAGGCTAAAAAAAACCTTTGCCAGAGTTCTGTTTTTACTGACCATCATCAATCTAATTTATAAAAATCTTTTTTAAAAGAAAATCCCCCTTTGAGGTGATTTCTCAGAGCATTTCCTCGACCAGGGCTACACCTTCTTTGAGCGCCTGTTCCAGGCCTTCTGGGTTTTTCCCGCCTGCCTGGGCAAAATCAGGTCTACCGCCACCTCCCCCGCCAATCAGAGGGGCAATTTTGCGGACGATTTCGCTGGCTGGAACTTTTTCCGCAATATCTCTGGTGACCGAAACTACAAGCAAAACCTTGCCATCTATCGACTCGCCCAGAATAACCACGCCCCGGCCTAGTTTCTGCTTGAGATTATCAGCCAGATTTCTGAGCTCCTCAGCCTTTAATCCTTCCACCTTCTGGGCCAGAACGGAAACGCCCTTTATTTTCTTTATTTCAATCTGCTGATCCAGATAACGAAGCTCGCTCAATTTCTGTCTCAGCTGACGATTTTCCTTCTCTAAGCGCTCAATTTCCTGACGCAGGCGCTCGATTTGCCTTAAAATCTCCTGCTTTGAAGCTTTCAAGCTATGCTCAATTTCTTTTAATAAATTGTCTTTTTCCTGAATATGACGGAGAGCTTCCTCCCCTGTCAGAGCCTCAATCCTTCTTATACCTGCCGCCACACTGGATTCGTCAATTATCTTAAAAAGGCCAATATCACCTGTGGCCTTCACATGAATCCCCCCGCAGAGTTCCCGGCTAAAATCACCAATTCTGACCAATCGCACCACCTCACCATATTTTTCCTCAAAGATGGCCATAGCTCCTTCTTTCAAGCCTTCCTCAAGGGTGGTAATCCTGGTCTCAACTGGGATATTTTCCCTTATCTTTTCATTGACCAGGTTTTCAACTCGCTGGATTTCCTCCTGGCTGAGGGGAGCAAAATGGGTGAAATCAAAACGGAGTCTTTCGGCGGCCACAAGAGAACCAGCCTGTTTTACGTGGTCTCCCAGGATCTGACGCAGACTGGCATGCAAGAGGTGAGTGGCCGTATGGTTGGCCCGGATAGCCCGCCTCCTCTCCCGGTTTACCGTGGCTTTAACCAGGTCCCCCTGCCGGATAGAACCAGAAATAACCCTGATTTTTTGAGTGATTATTTCAGGGATGGGATAATAGGAATAGTCAACAATAGCGACTCCATGGGGGCCATGAATCTCACCCGTGTCACCTATTTGGCCGCCAGCCTCACCATAAAATGGCGTTATGTCCAGAACTAATTCTCCACTTTCACCAGCCTTTAGCTCAGACTCTTTCTGGCCATTTTTTAAAATGACCAAGACCTTAGCCTCGTCAACGGCCTCAGCCTCATAACCAACAAAAACAACCTGAAGCGAGGCCAGATCTTCATAAACTTTCCTTCCTTCCAGTCTGGCCTCCCCTTTCCAGGCCTGCCTGGCCCTCTGCCTCTGACCTTCGAGATGCTCTCTGAAACCAGGCTCGTCGATGGCCAGTCCTTCTTCTTCAGCCAGCTCCATTGTCAGATCAAGGGGGAAGCCAAAGGTATCGTAAAGTTTGAAAACCTCAGCGCCGGTAAGATAATTCCGACCGGAGGCTCTGGCTTCAGCCACAAAATCCTTAAAATATCTCAGCCCGGCGCTCAGGGTTCCGGAAAATCTCTCCTCCTCGGCAAGACAAATTCTGGAGATATAACGGGCTGAAGCCATTATCTCGGGATAGGCCTCCTTCATGATTTCAGCCACAATGCCTACCAGGCTATGTAAAAAGGGTTTTTCAATTCCCAGCCAATTACCCCGCCGGAAAGCCCGACGAATCAATCGCCTCAGGACATAGCCCCGGCCTTCATTAGCTGGCATGACGCCATCACCGATAAGGAAAGTAATCGCTCGAATATGGTCAGCAATTATCCGGACGGCCACATCCCCTTCATCATTAGCCGGATACTCCCTTTGAGCCAGCTCAGTGATTTTTTCAATGATGGGCCGGAAAAGGTCTGTTTCAAAGTTAGAAGTCTTCTTTTGCAGGGCAGCTGCCATCCTTTCAAGGCCCATGCCGGTATCAATTGAGGGCCGCGGTAAAGGATGGAGTTGCCCCGAAGCATCCTGCTCATATTGCATGAAGACAAGATTCCACAGCTCCACCAGGCGGTCGCTCCCCCGGGCAATTAAATCGTATATATCGCCTTCTTCCAGGGATGGATTTAAATCGTAGTGAATCTCGGAACAGGGGCCACAGGGCCCAGTTTCTCCCATGGACCAGAAATTGTCCTTTTTACCAAAGCGAAATATTCGACTGGCTTCAACACCAATTTTCTCATTCCAGATACGAAAGGCTTCCTCATCCTCTTCGTAAATAGTTATGTAAAGTTTTTCCCTGGGAAAACCAAAAACCTCAGTCACCAGCTCCCAGGCATAGCTGATGGCTTCTTCCTTGAAATAATCGCCAAAGGAGAAATTGCCCAGCATCTCAAAAAAGGTATGATGCTTGGTGGTTCGACCAACCTGCTCCAGGTCATTATGTTTGCCTGAAACCCGCAGACATTTCTGAACAGAGGCCGCCCGCGTATAGCTTCTTTTTTCCAGCCCTAAAAAGACATTCTTAAATTGATTCATGCCGGCATTGGTAAAAAGCAGGGTTGGATCGTCCTTAGGGATAAGGGATGAACTGGGGACAATTCGATGTCCCTTTTTTTCAAAAAAGAGCAAAAAAGTCTCTCTTATCTCCTGAGCTCTCATGTAACCTCTTCTTCAACAGGTGGCGTTTCCTCTGAGGTTCGACCAATGGCCCTTTCCATTTCTTCCAGGGCCAGATCCAGGGTTGACTGAATGCCCATCACCCGAAGCTTAAAATTGTCAGGTGAGGAGGAATAGCGCAATCCCTGTTCAAAGGAGATATAGCCATCGCGATAAAGCTGAAAAACAGACTGATCGAAGGTCTGCATACCATACTGGGATGTGCCAGCCGCAATTGCATCCTTGATCAGGCCTGTTTTCTCCCGGTCAGCAATGCATTCCTGAATATAGGGGGTAGAAATCATGACCTCGACAGCCGGCACCCGGCCCTGCCCATCCATTCTCGGGATAAGGCGCTGCGAAATGACAGCTTTAAGAATGGAAGCCAATTGCAATCTAACCTGACGCTGGTGATGGGGCGGGAAAACGGAAACAATGCGGTTAATGCTTTCAGGCGCATCGAGAGTGTGGAGCGTACTCAGAACCAAATGCCCGGTTTCAGCGGCCAGGAGTGCTGTTTCGATCGTATCCAGGTCGCGCATCTCGCCAACCAGGATAACATCCGGATCCTCGCGCAGGGCAGCTCTGAGACCGCGGGCAAAATTACGGACATCAGTCCCCACCTCTCTCTGGCTGATGGTGCTCTTTTTGTCCTTATGCAGATACTCTATAGGGTCTTCAATCGTGATAATGTGCTCCTTGCGATAGGTATTAATATGGTCAATCATCGCGGCCAGAGTGGTGGTTTTGCCGCAGCCAGTGGTTCCGGTTACCAGGACCAGACCGCGTTGATACAGGGCAATTTTTTCAATAATTTCAGGTAGCAAAAGCTGTCGGATAGTCTTGACTTCCATAGGGATAATTCGCAGGGCAATAGCAATGGTCCCCCGCTGATAGAAAATGCTTCCCCGGAAACGGCCAAAGCCAGGTAAACTATAGGCCAGGTCAATATCCAGTTCTTCCTTTAGTCTAACTTTTTGATAATCCGACATCAATTGGTCAGCCAGTTCAAAGGTATCCTTCGAGGTTAATCGAGGGTAGGAGGTCAGGGGAATTAAGTTGCCGTGAACGCGAATAATGGGATAGTTTCCCGCTTTAAGATGGAGATCGGAGGCATCTCTTTCAATGGCAATTTTTAATAATTCATCAATATCCATTTTTTACCCCCTCCTATCCTTAAATATACGTTAACCAGCCATAGGTATCTTCCCTATCGCCGTTAACATAAGCGAAAAATTCTTTCTGTAATTTCCTGGTCACGGGGCCGGGCTCACCGGCCCCAATAATAATCCGATCGATGGACCTGATGGGAGTGATCTCAGCCGCTGAACCTGTAAAGAAGACCTCATCGGCAATATAAAGCATTTCCCTGGGAATTGTTTCCTCAACTACGGGAATATTCATTTCCCTTAAGAGAGTAATGACCGAATCCCGGGTAATTCCGGGCAGAACTGAGGAGGAAAGAGGCGGTGTCAAGACTTTACCATTCATTACCAGGAAAATATTTTCACCGCTACCCTCGCTAATATGACCTCTTATATTCAGAGCGATGCCTTCGCTGTAACCGTCAACCAGAGCTTCCATTTTGATTAGCTGGGAATTCATATAATTGGCTCCTGATTTGGCCAGAGCCGGAAAGGTATTGGGAGCCATGCGCCACCAGGAAGAAATGCAAACGTCAACACCCTTTTCCAGAGCCTCATCGCCCAGATATTTGCCCCAGTTCCAGACAAGAATAGCACAATCCACCGGATTAGGAAAGGGATCAACGCCCAGGGCACTATAACCGCGATAGACAATCGGTCGGATATAACAGGCTTTCATCTTATTGGCCCTGATGGTCTCAATCACTGCCTGACAGAATTGCTCTTCAGTATAAGGAATTTCCATCCGGTAGATTTTGCAGGAATTATAGAGACGGCGAATATGGGCTTGAAGCCGGAATATGGCTGTTCCTCTGGGGGTATCATAAGCACGAAAACCCTCAAAGATGGAACTGCCATAATGAATAACATGGGAGGCAATATGAATTTTGGCATCTTTCCAGGGAACAAGCTGACCATTCATCCAGACTAACCCATCTTCCTTAAAAGGGCTCATTTATTACTCCTTTTTATAAGATTTTAATATCATGAATCCGGCCTGATGGCCGTCCTCATGGTATCCCAAGCTCACCATCAAGTCAAACCAGAGTTTTTACTTTACCTTTTCACCGCAATGGGGACATTGATGGGATTTAAGCGGCAGGGGCCGCCGGCAATTCCAGCAAAAACCGGCCCGCTGGCTCTCCCTGGCTTTAATCCTCATCATGATATCCTCAAGTTCTGAGGTTCTTCCTTTCTCGCCTTTAATTGTTTCCAGCCGGCGAATAACCTCACCGGCCCGTTGAATCCTATCCTCAACTCTGGGGGCTAAACAATGCATAATCAGTTCATCAATTTCTCTGGGGATGCGATTATTCTTCAAACGAGGGGGTGTAATTTTTCCCTGCTGAGACTTTTCCAGAATTTTAAAAGGGTCAGGGTCAAATATAGGCGGATGGCCAATAAGCATCTCATAAAAAATACAGCCAAGGGAATAAATATCAGAAGCGTAGGTAGCTTTTCCCAGAAATTGTTCTGGCGCCATATAGGGCGGGCTGCCGATTCTGGTTGAAGCATAGGGAACATTGGCCAGCCAGGCTGATGTTCCAAAATCAGTTATTTTAGCCAGTCCATCATCAGAAATCATGATATTGGATGGTCTCAAATCGCGGTGAATTATTTTATGCTTATGGGCATGTTCAATACCATGAGCAATCTGCCTGGTATAATCAATGGCCAGCTCAAGAGACAAAACCTTTTCCTTTTCCAGGATTTTTTCCAGGGTTCTGCCCTTGACATACTCCATAACCATAAAAAAGACCTGCTTTTCCTTTTCTGCCGCCAGAACCCGAACAATATTGGGGTGGTTGAGAGCCGCCTGTAACCTTGGCTCTTTAAGCAGCTTATAAAGCTCCATGGATTGCTTGTGAGGAACTTTGATGGCCACTTTTATATCAAGCCAGGTATCCCGGGCTAAATAGACCGAGCCAAAGCCACCGCTACCCAGGGGGCGAATAATTTCATATTTACCTATTCTTTCACCCTGGAGAAACATGATTCAGGCATTCCAGAAATGGGATAAAATGGAAGTAGCCATAAACATGGCGGTTTCAGCACGATAAATCATGCTTCCCAGGCTTACAGGAACAAAGCCCCTGGACCTGAAAAGCTCCTCCTCTTCCCTTGTCCAGCCTCCTTCAGGGCCAGCACAGATGGCTATCGAAGCGGGCCTTTGAACTGGATTCACCTGAAATTCGAGGCTGAGAATGTCTCTAAGAAGTTCGCCGCCATGCTCACTCAGAAAATATTTCCTCTCAGTCTGACACGAAAAAATAAAATCCTCCACTTTTAAGGGCGGGCTTATTTCCGGAATCAGGGAGGACTGAGATTGTTTGGCTGACTCAAGGGCCAGGCGCTGCCAGCGCTTTATCTTTTGGCCCGCCCCGGCTTCAAGGCGGGCTATGGTTCTTCTGGTAATCAAAGGAACTATTCTGGCCACCCTTAACTCGGTCATTTTGCCAATCAGCCAGTCCATCATTCTGGCTTTAAGGCAAGCCTGAGCCACAGTCAGGGGGACCAGAATTCTCTCCGATTGAATCCTGGCCTCCAGCCTGAGGACGCTTCTTTCAGGCTCAATTCTTTCGATAAGGGCCGAAAAGACTTCGCCCCTTTCATTGAAGATTCTTACCTTTTCTCCTCTCTTTAGCCTCAGGACATGGGCCAGATGATGATGTTCCCGACCATAAAGAATGACCAGGGGGGAGCGAACTTTTTCGGCTTCGACAAAAAAATGGTGGATCGTCAAAATTCGGTCCTCAGTTGATTTTTTGTTTGTATTTCAAAGCGATACGACGATCAACCGCATCCGGGTCTTCGCCCATTTGCCTGGCCAGTTCCCGCAACAGAGCCTTCTGCTCTTTGGATAAATTAGTCGGGGTCTTAACCACCACTCTGACAATTAAATCTCCCCGGCCATGGCCTCGAATATCCCTTATTCCCTTTCCCTTGAGTTTAAAAACTTCACCGCTCTGAGTACCAGCTGGAATTTTCAGAATTTCGCTGCTACCGTCTAAAGTTGGAATTTCAATTGATGCGCCGAGAGCCGCCTGAACGAAGCTGATGGGAATTTCACAAATAAGATTATTTCCCTCCCTGACAAAAAAGTCATGGGGTTTAAGGCGAACAATTATATAAAGGTCGCCAGCAAGTCCTTCCCTTTCTCCAGGTTCGCCTTCACCTTCAATTCTGAGTCTGGCTCCATCATCAATTCCAGCCGGAATTCTTACCTTTAAAACTTTCTTTTGCCTGGTTAAACCTGTACCCCGGCACTCAGAGCAGGGAGTGGAGATGATTTCGCCTGAGCCGCCGCAATGGGAGCAGGTACGGGTTATGATGACAAAGCCATGCTGATTTCTTATCTGGCCTCGACCATGGCAAACCGGACAGACTGAAGGCCTGGTGCCTGGTGCCAGCCCCTGACCGTGACACACATGGCAGATTTCGTGACGATTGAGTTTGATCTCCTTTTCCGCACCAAAAGCGGCTTCTTCGAGACTGACCTCTACTTCCATGATAAGATCCCGGCCTCGCTGGGGAGCCCGCTGTCGCCTTCTTTCGCCGGAAGTAAAGAAATCGCCAAATCCAAAGAAACTACCCAGAATATCGGCAAATTCCTCAAAAAGGCTTGATTCAAAGCCAGTAAAACCGGTGAAGCCTTCGCCTCTTAAGCCCTCATGGCCGTAGCGGTCATAAGTAGCTCTTTTCTGAGGGTCGCCCAGAACACTATAGGCCTCGGCGGCTTCTTTAAATTTTTCTTCTGCTTCCTTGTCACCAGGATTGCGGTCGGGATGATATTTGAGGGCCAGTCTGCGATAGGCTTTTTTTATTTCTTCTTGCGTGGCATTACGGGGAACTCCAAGTATTTCGTAATAGTCCTTCTTGGTCATTTCTTCCCTGGAAGTTCAAAGGGACGATGTTTTTCCTTGAGAGACTGCACTTCGCCCCTGGTCAGGCCAGCGGCATAATGGATTTCCATACCTTGTTCCCGGCCAGTAGCTGCGTCCCGGGCAGAAACCCGGAGAATACCATCGGCATCAATCTCAAAGGTGACATCAATCTGGGGAACGCCGGCTGGGGCCGGCTCAATACCAATCAAATCAAACCAGCCAAGAGACTTGTTCATAGAAGCGACAGGGTTTTCACCTTGCAGAACGTGAATTCTCACCCGAACCTGATTGTGTTCTACTGTCGTAAAGGCCATGGTCTTTCTTGTGGGAATGGTCGTATTTTTTTCTATTATTACCTGATAGGTATCCCCTTCTGTTTCGATTCCCAGGGAGAAGGGAGTTACATCTAAAAGAACCGCCAGTTGATTTGCGCCTCCTTTAATAATCCCGGCTTGGATGGCTGCTCCCATGGCCACAATGAGGTCAGGATCAATATTCGCTCGGGGTTCTTTACGGAAAAAATTGCCTACGACCTGTCGTAAATAGGGCATCCTGGTCTGACCGCCAACAAGAATTATTTCATCTATATTTTCCGGTCGAAGGCGCGCCTCTTCAAGCGCCTGCTCAATTAAGGGTATAGTTTTCCAGACAAGATCTTTGGTCAATTCCTCAAGCTTGGCCCGGGTGATTTTTTTCAGAATGTGTTTGGAACCGGATTCACTGACCGCAATAAAGGGAAGATTGATCTCCGTTTCATAAACAAAGGATAACTCCCTTTTTGCTCTTTCCGCTGCCTCCTTTATTCTCTGAAGAGAAAATTTGTCAGCGCTGAGATCGAGACCACTTTCCTTTTTAAACTCTTCAAGAAGCCAGGCAACCAGGCGGTTGTCAAAATCTTCGCCGCCAAGGTAAGTATCACCGTTGGTACTCAAAACTTGAAAAACACCATCCTGAATTTCAAGGATAGTAATATCAAAGGTTCCGCCACCCATATCAAAAACAGCGACAGTGCCATTTTTTCTTGCTTCCAGACCAAAGGCCAGAGAAGCTGCTGTCGGTTCGTTGATCACCCGTAAAACTTCCAGCCCGGCAATACTGGCAGCATCCTTAGTGGCCTGACGCTGATGGTCATTAAAATGGGCGGGGACAGTTATCACGGCCTCGGTAATCCTTTCGCCAAGATAGGATTCAGCGCAGGCCTTCAGATAAGAAAGAATAATGGAGGATATTTCCTGAGGAGATATAATCTGATTGTCGATGGCAATCATCACATCGCCATTAGATGCGGGAACCAGCTTATAGGGAACCCTCTTCCTGACCTCCTCAATTTCCGGCGAGTCAAACTTCCGGCCAATCAGCCGCTTGACCGCCGTGATTGTCCTTTCCGGATTGGCTACAGCCTGTCTCTGGGCCAGATTACCTACCAGAACCTGGCCATCCGCCGTAAAGCTAACCACGGAGGGAGTCACTAAGTGGCCGTCCAGATTGGGGATAACCTCAGGTTTGTCTCCATTTAAATAAGCCAGGCAGGAATAAGTTGTACCTAAATCAATGCCAATAACAGAAGACATCTTCTTATTGATTTTTTCGTGGAACGAAAACTTTAACCAGAGCGGGTCGCAGCAAGCGGTCATGGAGGAAGTAGCCCTTCTGCAGAACCTCCGCTACTTCTGGCTCCTCGATCCCTTCTGCCTCTTCTGAAATTAGAGCCTGATGAATGTTGGGGTCGAATTTATTGTCCTGTCTTTCGATCGGCTTTACTCCCTGTTTGCGCAGAAGATCCAGTAGCTGACGATAGATCATGGCTACCCCTTCCTGGAAAGGACGGCCATCAGTTTCATCCCTGGTCTCAAGAGCTCGCTCCAGGTTATCCACAACTGAAAGCAGGTCCTTTAAGAATTCACTCAGGGCAAAGCGGGTAAACTCTTCCTTTTCCCTTTCCAGTCTTTTTCTCGCATTATCCATTTCGGCCAGAGCCCTGAGATATTTATCCTTCCATTCCTCCTTCTCTTTCCGGAGATTCTTTAGTTCTGTTTCCTTTTTCTGAAGTTTGGCTTTAAGTTTTTTTATCTCTTCTTCCCTGGGATCAACCTTCTCCTGGGTTTTATCGGCCTCTGCTTCTCGAGTCTCCTGGCCACCTTCAGGTTGTCCCTGGCTTCTTTCTCCCTGAGTCATCTCCTCCCTGGATTCAGAGGTTTTCTCTTCAGATTTTTCTTTCCCGGCAACGGCGCCGGGCTCAGTGATGAATTCAATCGTATCTCCTTCATTAATTTCAATTTCTCTTGCCTTTTCCGTTTCAGAATTGTCGTTTTTCAATTCCCTTCTCCTTTAATGGTCTTGTCGAAGAGCCTGACTGAGGCGAAAGGCCACCCTTTCCACCAGGGGAATTATTTCGCCATAGGGTATTCTTTTTGGACCAATAATACCGACAGTTCCCAGAATCTGATTTTCATAGCCGTAATTGGAAACGACAAGGGAGCAATCGGCAATATCGGGCAATTCAGCTTCCGAACCGATGAGCACCTTTACCCTGTCCAGAGAAATCAGCTCGGAAAGAAAACGAACAAGTCGGGCCTTCTCTTCAAAATCCTGAAAGAGAGACCTTAGTTTTTCCAGGGAGAAAAACTGTGATTTTTCTAAAAGATTGGCCGTTCCCTGAATATAAATCCGGCTCTTTTTTTCGGTTTGACTGGTTGAGGCCTTAAGAAGGTCCAGGATTTTCTTCAACAGGTCTTCATAACTCCAGCGAACTCGTGGCAGCTCACTCAGCAGATAATCCCGGACAAAGATCAGGTTGCGAAAGCGAAAATTCTGATTGATATAAAAGGCAGCCCGGTCAAGCTCGGCCTGGGAAAATCTTTCCTCAGTCTGGATAATATCGGTGAAAACAAGGTTATTAGAGGTGGTCAGAATGATAAGCACTCGATTTTCGCCAATAAGAAGGAATCTCAGATGATGGAAGATTAGTTTCGACAGAGGTGGAGAAAGAACGAAACCCAGGTTACGGCTGTGCTCGGCCAGAATCCGGCTGGCTTGAAAGAAAAGGGAATCCAGATTCCCTTCGGCGGCTAAAATTTCAGGCGACCCCGCCAGAAGGCTATCCTTTGGCGGCTGGCATTTTTCGAGAAGACCATTGACATAGAAGCGCAACCCTTTGTCTGTCGGAATACGACCTGCAGATGTGTGGGGCTGATAGAGATAACCGAGCCTCTCCAGGCGAGCCATGATATTTCTCACGGTGGCCGGTGAAGCCTCCAGAACACCTAAGGAGGCAATATGGCCTGAGCTTACAGGTCGGCCCAGCTGGAGATAGCTTTCCACCAGACAATTAAGAACAATTTTCTCTTTTTCCCTTAAAAGTTCACCCATCTTATTAATCTTTCTTTGAAAATTTTATAGCATTAAACCTTGAAGCTTGTCAATTAAGCCCCGAGGTGTCCTGAGCCTTCCTTTTTCAGGTAACAGAAGGGAGAAAAAGGCTATTTTTCCAGCTTCAATCAGCCTTGCTCCGGCCATTTTCTTCCTTCTGGTCTGAGCCCGCCTGACGGGCGAAGCGGCGGTAAATAAGAAAAGTGGCCAGAAAGGAGACAAGAAACACGCCTGCCGGAATAACGAAACCAAAGATCAAACGTTCATTCACCCTTACCCCCCCTTCTTTTCCTGTAAGAAAAATAGGCCAGAAGGAGTCCCAGAAAGGAGACTCCATAGGCTATGGTTAAGCCGAGAACCACAAAAAGTCCCCTATTCATCTTCCCTCCAGCGAACCACAAGCTCAAGGCGTCTTAAATATTCTTTCTGTTTCTTTTCATATTCTGAAGAAATGGCCTTCAATTTCGGGTCAATAATCAGATGGAGTAAAACCGTGGCCACCACTCCCCCAAGGAAAATAATCAGACCATCAATTCGCAAAAAAAGAAGAAGGGCCAGGCCAATCATAAGTAGAGCGTAAGCCAGAGGTGAAATCACTATGGCCAGCCAGTCTTCCCTGGTCCAGGATTCAGCTTCTTCTGGCTTCCAATCCCGCCGCAGTCCCAGAAATTTTCTTTTCTTCATGGTTCTACCTCCTCCCTGATTAAGCCCAGGCGCAGGGCTTCTTGCTTGATGGGTCGCCACCAGCCAAGTGGTCGGGTCATGGCATAATATTTCGCCAGATGAAGCTTATTCTCTGGCGGCGTGAGAAGAGTTACCGGTATATAGACAAGGGCTGTTAGCACCATCAGCGCCCAGAATTGAAGATAGTCTGGCAGTTCAGGAATGACACCAAAGGCAGGCAAAATCCAGACAATGAGCCAGCTGAAACCCAGATTGGCTATCCAGGCAGAAAGATAGCCCCAGCTGTTGAAGCGCCACCAGATAACCTGAAGAATGTTGGGCAACCACATGCCAGCTCCCATAATCCACAGGGCAAAAATGAGCCAGCGGGTAATTTCCTCCATCATCAGGCCGTAAATGAATGAGCCAAGAAGAAGAAGGGCTGTGGCTACCCGGCCAGCCATAACCAGTTTCCGCTCACTGGCTTCAGGATTGATATAATGATGATAAATATCCCTGGTGAGATAAACCGCGCCCAGATTGAGATGGGTGGAGATAGTGGAAAAATGAATGGCGATTATCCCGGCAAAGAGAAAACCCAGCATGCCAGCTGGAATATGCTCAAAGGCAATCCTGTACCAGGCCATCTCATATTGAGAGGCTTCGGTGATGTTAGGATAAAGGACGAAAAAGGCAATGATGGCAGCCGCCCAGAAGGCATTGCGCGTCAGGGTCAAAGCTGTCCCCCACCAGATAGAATAGGCGGCATCCCGCACTGTTTTTGAAGACTGGATTCTCTGGGCTTCCGCATACCAGTCAATGCTCGTGCCCATGCCGAAACCGCCAAGAACAGCAATAAAGATCATTGTCAGAAACCAGGCTAAGGGAAAATCGCCGCTAAAAAAGCCAGAAAATTTAAAGGGATTAAGGCGCCAGCCCTCTCCCAGGGCATTCAATCTGGCCACAATATTTTCTGGCCCGCCAGCCACTTTGATTCCCCAGAGGGAAGCAAAGACAATGATGAAAAAAGCAATGATGCCCTGCTGGAAATCAGCCATAACCACGCCCCAGTAGCCAGCAGAAAGAACATAAAGAGCGACTATAATCGAGGGAATAACCAGACCCACCCAGTTGTCCCAGCCAAAAAGGTAATGGCAGAGTTTGCCCATGGCCATGCTGACCCAGCCGAGGATAAACATATTGAGGAATGATCCCCAGCCTGACATCCAGCCCCGGAGCAATTCTCCTCCCAGGCCACTGTAACGAAGGCTCTGCCATTCAGCCTGAGAATAGGCCAGGGAGCGACGGAAGATGCGGGCCGAAACAAAGGCAGCTACCGCACACCAGGCTGAAAAAAAGGTATACCACAGACCCCTGAGACCATATTTATAAATCACGCCGCTCACCCACATGGGTGTATCCGTAGCTGTATGGGTGGCGTAGACACTCATGCCGGGAATCCACCAGGGCAGGCCACGACCGGCAAGAAAGAAATCAGCCTCTGAACGCTTGCCTAAACGATAAAAAATGAAGCCACATCCAGTCATCAAAATTAAATAGATGACCAGCCAGATCCAGTCCAGAGGACTAAAATGAATCATGACCCCGCTCAGCCTCCTCCATTTAAGTTCATTTTCCCTCTATCCTAAAAAAAATCTGATGTCAAACTAATTATTTCCTAGTTTTTAGATAGAAATAATAGGAATATGATTACAACCAACTAACTCGATACCATCTAAAATAAAAATATATGAAATGTGTTAAAAAATTTAGGCACTAAAAGCAGGAACGGAACTTGAACTCTTATCTCGGGACTTACATAAATTATTTGCATCATCTCCAGATTGACTGATTAATCAGGACAAAATTCAGATTATCCGGCAGCCGGCGTAGCCCACGACTTCCCTTCTATCCCCAGTAACATCGCCCGATGTCTGATAAAGAATGAGTTCCCCCTGCTCTGCCCCCAGCTCTTTACAGGCAATGAGAGCGGCACAGGTTGGCTGAAAGCCACACATAGAAATATTTTCCCTAAGAACAACATCATATAGGCCCCGGGCATCAAGAGCCTCAATCTTCTTTATTGCCAGAAAATCCTTTTTCTCTGCTTCCACCTGACTGATATAATGGCTCATATCGGTAGAAGCAACAAGAAGAATTTCCTTTTTCTCTTCTTTGATAGCTCTCGCCAGTGACTGACCGAGTTCTTCCAAAGAAGGAAAATCAGCCTCAGGCGAAACGCAGATGGGTAAAATCAGTATATCCGGACGGAAAAACTGGAGAAAGGGAACCTGAACTTCCAGGGAATGTTCAAGAGCATGAGCCTTTGGGTCATCTTCTAAAAGAGAACAAAACTGCCTTAAGCGCTCAGCCAGCTCTGAATAAATCTTAACCTCACCCAGAGGAGTTCGCCAGCTACCCTCTGCTTGAACCGCAAACAGGGGCTCTATCCCCCGATGGCTGGGACCGAGAATAACGGCCACCTCGGGGATTTCAACCGAAGCAAAAACAGCTGCCGCAACTCGACCTGAATACATATAGCCAGCATGGGGCGAAACAATACCATAAGCCCTTTTTCTTTCCCTTTTTGCGGGGACCATGGCTTCAATCATCTGCCTGAGCTCAGAGGCTCGGCCAGGATAAAAATATCCTGCGACCGCAGGCGGTCTTATCATTTTGGCCTCCTTTCCCCCAAAATATTCAGTTGAAGAAATAAAGTCAAATCTACTTAAAAGCACGCTGAGATTTATTGACTCAGAGAGGCGTTGATTTCATAATAGGAAAGCTATGATTCGATTCTATAATACTCTTTCCGGCGAGATTGAGGTTTTTGAGCCTCTCAGACCAGGAGAGGTTCGTCTTTATACCTGCGGCCCAACTGTCTATGATTACGCCCATATTGGCAATTTCAGGGCCTATATTTTTGAAGATCTACTGAAGAGGTTCCTCCTTTACTCTGGCTATAAAGTTTTTCATGTCATGAATATTACTGATGTCGACGATAAGACGATCCGTAATTCTCAGGCTCTTGGCCTCAGCCTGAATGAGTATACGCAAAAATACATCGAGGCTTTTTTTGAAGACATAAAGACCCTGAATATCCTTCCGGCTGATGTCTATCCCCGGGCTACAGAACATATCCCGGAAATGGTTAATTTGATCAAAATTTTACTGGACAAGGGCTATGCCTATGAGAAAGACGGCTCCATTTATTACAGCATTGCCCGTTTTCCTGGCTACGGTAAGCTGGCCAAAATAAAGCCAGAAGAGCTTAAAATTGGCGCTCGCATTGAAGCCGATGAATACGAAAAAGAAAGGGCTCATGACTTCGCTCTCTGGAAAAAAAGAAAGGAAGGCGAACCTTACTGGGAAACTGAGCTTGGACCGGGCCGACCTGGCTGGCATATCGAATGCTCGGCCATGAGCATGAAATATCTCGGGGAAACCTTTGATATCCATTGCGGGGGAATAGATAATATCTTCCCTCACCATGAGAATGAAATTGCCCAGTCCGAGGCCGCAACGGGAAAGCCCTTTGTCCGCTACTGGCTTCATTGTCACCACCTCATCGTTGAAGGTGAAAAAATGTCCAAATCCAGGGGAAATTTCTATACCCTGAGGGACCTTCTGGCTCGAGGGGTTGATCCTCTGGCTCTACGATTTTTGCTTCTATCAACCCATTATCGTAAGACGCTCAATTTTACCTTTGAAGCCCTTGACCAGGCAGCGGCGTCCCTTGACCGGCTCCGGGATTTTCAGCTTGAGCTCGAAAGCCGGACCTTTCCTGAGGGGGAGAACCAGGAAATAACCCGGATTATTGAAACTGCGACCGAAGAATTCAGAGAAGGCCTGAGCGATGACCTTAATATCTCGACTGCTCTCTCGGCTGTTTTCAGTTTAGTGAAAAAAGTCAATGTCCAGCTCCAGCAGGGAAAGGTGAAAATCAAGGATGCCCTGGCGCTAAAAAAATGGCTCCAGGAGATTGACGGGGTTCTGGCTGTCCTGCCGCCACCACCAAAGGAACTGCCGGCTGAAATCATGGAAAAAATAAAGTTAAGGGAAAAGGCCAGGCAAGAAAAAAACTATGCGCTGGCTGACCGCATCCGCCAGGAGCTTTTAGAACAGGGTATTATCCTTGAGGATACCCGGGAAGGAACCAGGTGGAAAATCATCTCCCGAAAAAAACAGAGTCAATCCTGACTTCAAGCCATAGTCGCCAGGAACTCGGGCAAAGGGGCGAGGATATTGCCTGCCATTACCTTGAACAAAAAGGCTATAAAATTATAGCCCGTCGCTTTCGCTATCACCGGGCTGAAATAGATATAATTGCCCGTAAAGGCTCAGTCCTCGTTTTTATCGAAGTAAAGACCAGGCGACATGATGAATTCGGTTACCCTGAGGAGTCTGTCAGGAAAGCCAAGAAGGACAAGCTAAGAGAGGCGGCCCTGGGCTTTCTTTCTGAGAAAAGAGAGAGAAGCAGTGAGTACCGCTTCGATATTCTTTCCATTCTCCTTAAATCAGAAAGAGAATATGAAATCGCTCATTTTGAGGACGTTTTCTAACTAACTGACTTTTAAGCTAATTAAGCACCATTTTAATTTTTTCTATTTACAGATTCAGGATTTTTAAAAAGGCGATTTTTTATAATTAAAAAATTTAAAATCAATTCACTGGCCGGAGTTTATTTATCATCTCTCCATCTCAGAACTATAGAATTGTCATCAAGTTGCCTGAGCAGGGTTTTGATTTTCTTCTTTTTCCGGGGATGAATTGCCTCCGGCGCAATTTCGTTTAAAGGCTCAAGCACAAAGCGCCTTTGATGCATCCGGGGATGGGGAATTTTCAGCTCTTTTTTATTGATGATCAGCCGGCCAGAAAGAAGCAGGTCAATATCAATCGGACGTGGACCGAAGCGAACTGTTTTCTTTCTTTTTAACTGCCTTTCTATTTTTTTGGCTAAAAAAAGGAGCTCCAGGGGACTAAGTTTTGTCGCCACCTCAATAACTTGATTATAAAACCAGGGCTGTTTCTTAAAACCCACGGGCTGCGTGATATAGATAGCTGAGGCCCGGAGAATATTTACTCCTGAAGTCTCGAGAAGCTGGCGGGCCAGAGCCAGATTCCTTACTGGAGAGCCCAGGTTACTTCCCAGGCTCAGAAAATATTTCCGGCAGTTCATTTTCTGGCTTATAAAAAAAATTTAAAATTTTTCGCTTGAAGCCTTTCATCGCCTGATTTATACCCGTCGCTCAGACTGAACTCAGCTTTTAATCAGCCCGAATCGCTTGAAAATCCGGAGAACTGAAAGCGTCACCCAGAGATGGTCTTCAAAGCCTGCCCCATGATTGGAACATTCCCAGAATCCCTGGGGGTTCTGCCTTTTCAAAAGGCACTCTAAGGATTGGGCAATTTTGGGATGATCGGGGCTAAAATTAAGCCGGCTGAGCAAATCCAGGACACTCAAAATATCTGTTGTCCAGAAAGGATAATGGAGCTCCAGCCAGGCATCACGCTCGGGATGAAGTTCATAGTTATCGGGCTCGAAAAGGCGGCTGGCCAGCCACTCAGCAGATTGCCTGACTATCTTTTTGTTTTTCCAGGTACTCGACTCAACAAAAGGCCTGAGAACAATGCCGGTTACTCTGACTGAGCTCGGCAGGGAATCATCAAAGGGAATAGGCTGCCCGGACGCGGGTGTCGGCAGGCGATACCATCCTTTCTGACGGTTGTTATGGACCTGATAGGGAATGATCCAGCCCCCGTCCTTCTGCCGGTGATCAATTAACCAGCGAAAACCACGCTGGACTCTTTTATCCCGGTCAAAACCAAAGCGACAGAGAATTTCAAGGGCTAAGGCATGAAAAGTCGGGACATATTCGTTATAAAAGGCCCCCCTGAAGTCGCCTTCTTTGGTCTGGGTGGAAAAGAGAAATTCTGCCCCTTTCGTCACCCCCTCATCCTTCAGGGTGCAGCCATAATCATAAAGATGAAAGAGATTCTTGAGAGTATCAATAATTATCCAGGCCCGGCTTTGAATGGTGATTTTATCAATAACCCGGTCACACCAGCTGCCATCAGGGCGTTGCGTTTCAAAGAGACGAACTCGATGAGCAAACTTCTTCAGATTCTTCTGTTCCCGTTCATAGGAGATTTCCAGAATATCCTTTTTCAGCCAGAAAAGAATGGGGAGATTTCCTCTTGCCAGAAGAAACTCAATCGCCCGATTGATCTGTTGTTTCATCGAGCTTCTTCAGATCGCTAAGTTCAGCTTTTCCGGCCAGAAAAAGCGCCTTTTCCTCTGAGAATTTTACCGGGAAAAACTGGCTTCATTTCGCCCTGTTCAAAAACAATCTGACCATTAACCACAACCAGATGAAGACCGGAAGCATAACGGTGGGGCTCGCCGTAGGTGGCCTCGTCTCGGAACTTTTCGGGATCAAAAACAGTTATATCAGCAAAATAGCCTTCTTTGAGGCTTCCTCTCTTTTCAAGCTCAAAGGCCGCCGCCGGAAGAGAAGTCATTTTTTCAATGGCCTGTTCAAGGCTGATGGTCTTTTTTTCCCGGCAATAAAGGGCAATTACGCGGGGAAAGGTGCCATAGGAGCGAGGATGAGGAAAGCCCTGGCCCAAAACCTGAATTTCGCCATCCGAGCCTATCATGACATAGGGAAGCTTCATGAGTTCCGCCACATCGGCCTCATCCATTTGAAAGAAAATTCCCTGGGCCCCACCCTCTTTCTCTATTTCGATAATCAGATCAGCCGCTGCTTCTATCGTCGGCTCTTTCCCCTTCATCCTTAAAATTTGTTCGAGATTCTTCCCTTCATATTCGGGATGCTGCCGGCAGCGGGCAATGAGAATGGCCTGGAGCCGGTTAATTCCCCGCTCAGACCTGAGCCTTCTTTCAATAATAAAATCCTTAATTTTCTGATAGATTTCGCTATCCTGGAGTCTCTCCCTGAATTTTTCCTCACCACCTTCAAATACCCAGGAAGGAAAGCTGGAGGTAAAGCCAGAACTTGTGGCTGTATAAGGATAGAGGTCGCAATAAACTTCAATGCCTTCTCTTCTGGCTTTTTCTACGGGGCCGGAAATCCGGTTAACTTCATTCCAGACGGCCTCATCAGCCAGCTTGATATGGGAAATCTGAACCTTCATGCGATTACGCCGACCAACTTCAATGGCCTCTTCTATCGCTTCAGTTATCTTTCTCCCCTGATCCCGGATGTGTGAGGCATAGATACCGCCATAGCGAGCAGCAACTGAAGCCAGCTCCACTATCTCTTCCGTTTGAGAATAGGTTCCAGGAAGATAAGCCAGGCCTGTAGAAAAACCCAGAGCGCCAGCCCTCATTTCCTGCTCGATTAATCGCTTCATCTCAGCCATTTCTTCCTCTGTCGGCTTTTCCATTTTCAGGCCCATAACCTTTTCTCGGATGGTGTTGTGACCGACGAGGCAGCCAAAATTGAGGGCTATCCCGGTCTTTTCCAGTTGCTCGAAGAGCTCGCTCAGAGGGAAAGGATGACCCCCGCAATTTCCCCCGATGATGGTCGTCACTCCCTGGCGAATATAATTATCCGCACTCGGTACCCGCAGAAGGCCCCGATCGCCATGGGTATGAACATCAATAAAACCAGGAGTGACAACAAGGCCGCTGGCATCAATCACTCTTTTTGCCCGGGCTTTACTCAGATGACCGATTTTAGCAATGCGCTCCCCCTGGATGGCCAGGTCAGCCTGAAAGGCCTTTTTCCCTGTCCCATCAATTATCAGGCCATTTTTGATTAGCAGAGAATAGGACTTCCGGGAGGAACAGCTAACAAAATTCAGGATTAAGAAGCCAGAAGTGAGGAGATAAAGGCTTAATTTAAGACCCTTTTTGAAAACCTCGAAGGGCATGGAGGTTAATTTTATTGAAATTCGGCTTTTCTGTCAATGATTATATGGCTTTTCCTTAAAAAGAAGCGCCTTTAAAGGCTCCTTTCAAGGGGATGTCATGTCTATTCTGGGTACATCGTTTGAAGAAGATGCCTGAAGTCAGGAGGCACCTGGAGCAATATTTTAGCCTTTTTGGGGAATTTAGGGATAAATCCTCTGCTAATTTACAAGATTCTGTTAAGAGCGGGTTAAAATCCTTTATCCATTAACGCGTCTGAAGCACCGGGAAGTAAATTTTTAAAAAGAACCGGATAAGGCTCCAGCAAAAAAATAACTTATTCAGGCAGCTGACATTCCTCAAGATGGATGGCTAACAGAGTATGATTGATTTAGAGGGCAAAAATAAAGTAGCATATTAGGTCATTTTCTATCTAAGATCTGGAGGCAATCATGAAAAACATAATTTACCTTGATAATAGCGCTACGGCTTTTCCCAAACCGGAGGAAGTTTATACCTTTATGGATTATTTTTATCGCCATTATGGGGTTAATCCTGGCCGTTCCGGCTATGACCTCTGTGTTGAGGCTGGACATCTCGTTGAAAAGACCAGGAAGCTGCTGACGGAATTCTTTAACGGGGATGATCCCAACCGTCTCTGCTTTACCTATAACTCAACCGATGCCCTCAATCTTATTATCTTTGGCCTGCTCAAAGAGGGCGATCACGCCATTACGACCAATCTCGAGCATAACTCGGTTTTAAGACCCCTCTATCATCTCTGGAAATGGGGCGGCGTCGAGGTGGACTATGTGCCCTTTGATGGGCAGGGTTTTATTTGCCCGGATGATATTAAAAAAAGGATTAAACCCAACACCCGCCTGGTAATTGTCAATCATGCTTCCAACGTTATTGGTACCCTGCAGCCCCTGAGGGAAATAGGGCTTATTTGTCGGACCCATGAAATTCCCTTTGTCGTCGATGCTTCTCAGAGCGCCGGCCAGGTGCCCATAAATATTAAAGAATCGCTGGTGGATGTTCTTGCCTTCACCGGCCATAAAAGTCTGATGGGCCCGACTGGTATCGGAGGCTTATATGTCAGGGAAGGTATCGAGATCCGCTTCACCCGGGCTGGCGGCACGGGGGTTCGCTCAGCCCAGCGCACCCATCTTGAAGAATATCCCTACCGGCTTGAGTATGGAACTCCTAATATTGTCGGCATAGCCGGTCTCTATGCTGGTGTAAATTGGGTCAGGAAGCAGGGTATTGAAAATATCCATGAGCGAGAAATGGAGCTTCTGCGCAAATTAAGAGATGGACTTAGAGAAATAGAAGGAGTTACCCTCTACTGCCAGGATTCTCTGGAGAATCATATAGCAGTTCTGCTGTTCAACATTGATGGTCTCGAGGCCACGGAAACGGCCACTCTTCTTGATGTTGATTACAATATTGCCTGTCGGGCGGGGCTCCAGTGCGCCCCGCTCGTTCATGAACAGCTCGGAACAGACAAAATTAAAGGCGGAGTCCGGTTCAGCCTGGGTCCCTTTAACACCGAAGAGCATATCGAGTCAGCCCTGAGAGCCGTCCGGGAAATAGCGGAATTTGCCAGGAAAAAGAAAAAGGCCTCAGCCTGAAGTAATTGCAACAGAATCCCCGGACAGAGCCTGCAGAGTAAAATTGACCGCAGTTGATTTTTCAGAGACTCAGCTGGAAGCAAGTCGGGATTCAGTCAGAATTAAAGCAGGATTTAAACAGGATTTAAAAAAGAATATTTATTTCCCTTCACCTGTCATCAATTTAAAGCGGATGGCTCATAACCAGCTTTCTCAGGTTAGCCTTAGGGAAAAAGCTTATTTATCTCAGGACAAGGGCTTCAGCGACGACTTCGCACACCGTTTTTAGCTGAACTCCAAGTTTATAAACCCGATTGAGCTCAAGGAGCTGATCAAGGCAGTTATGGCAGGGAGCGACCACTATTTTGGCGCCTGTCTCCTTGATCTGCCTGGCCTTGATTTCCCCTGCCTTTAGCCTTCTGGGGGCAAACTCGGTCATGGCCAGTTGTCCACCACCTCCACCGCAGCAAAAATTTTCCACTCCATGAGGCGTCATTTCAATGAAATTCATAACTGACTGGCGCAGAAGAAAGCGGGCTTCCTCGAGCAGCCCGCCCAGTCGGACCAGGTTACAGGGATCATGGAGAGTAACCGGGAGGGGATTACGGGAAGGATCGAGCTTTAATCGGCCCTGGCGGACATAATCAGCCACTATCTCCAAGATGCTTCTGATTTCAAAATCAGGCTGATAACCCAGCCAGGCCGGTGCTTCCCACCGCGCTGAATTAAAGCCATGACCGCATTCGGTCAGAACAAGCACCTCGCAGCCCAGCCTTTTCATCGAAGCCTCAAGGCGGTGAAAGAACTCCGCTGCCAGGCTATCCTGACCTGAATAATAGGCATAATTGGTGACATCATAATTAATGCTGGAGAGCGTCCAGCTTTCTCCGGCTGCATAAAAGATTTTGCCGACCGCCAGCAAAGATAAGGGGAAAAATTTGGCCTCGCGGGGATTGATAGCATAAAGGAATCTGGCTCCGGGGCGGTCCAGGGGAAGGCAAGCTGAGGGATTATCGACCTCACTCCGGAGCTCCTCTTCCAGCCAGCGCACTGTTTCCACCCACTCCCCGGTTTTTATGCCCATATTATTATCTGAATTGACTGCAGTCCTGATAGTAGAAGCCAGGCCTGAGGGAATCCGGGCGAGCTCGGCCAGAATGCTTCGGCCAAAACGAATGAGATCATGGATTTTAAGGCCCAGGGGACAGTTGAGCGAACAGCGACCGCAGAGGCTGCAGCGACCAAAAAGAACGTCCACCCATTCTTCGATAAGATTGGCATCAAGATTTTGGCTGCCAAGACGGTAAGAAGAAATGGGGCCGCCGAGATTGACATAGCAATAGAAGGCTCTCTGAACGAGGCCGACTTTATAGGCAGGAATCGACTTAACGTCTCTGTCGGCCAGAAAATAATGGCAGCTTTGCTCACAGAGGCCACAGCGAACACAGGAGGAAAGCTGAAGGGCTCTCTCGAAATCGAGGTATTTAATCAGAGCTTCCCTTTCCTTTGACTCCTTCTTTTTTCCTTCTAAGGCCATGGCTTCACACCAAAATTAAAGAATTAAAAAGGCTATAAACGATAAATGGGAACATGCATAGACGGAACTGCGGATGAAACAGGTAAATCTGTAAAATGGTATCGGCCAGAATGAGAAAATAGGGAGAGAAAATAGGTAAATAAGTAGGATGGCACCAAATAAAATGGGGGTCATTTCAGGGAGGTTCGCCAGGTGAATCTTCCTGGGGGCGGTAAAACAGCCCTCAGCCCAAAATAATGGCCAAAAATTAAGCGGCTCGGGACAAAGAAAACACAGTGGCGGATTTTACCCAGAGGAAGGTAAAGAATAAGAATTAGTCCGCTCAGGAGAAAAGAGATGATAGCTCCTGGCCATAAAATGCTTATGGCGCCAGTGAGGAGAAAGAGATCAACCAGGAGATTGGCCAGATAATCGTCTGGCAGACTCAGCTGGCGCAGTTCCACTCGCATCAGCCGGCGGAAAAAGAGCCCAAGACCGCAGCCTGTGCCGACAACCAGAAAGAAAAAAGTTGATTGACCGGACAATAAGCGCCAATTGAGGAGAAGAGCCAGCAACCTGAAAAAAGCCACAGAAATGGACAAATGATAAACTATCCCGGTGATATATATAAGCCAGTTTCTCCTGGTACTTTCTTTTTCCCAGGGTAAAAGGCCAATGGTGAGAGCATAAATTTTCCCCCTTTTTATCTCACCTCGAGGCTTAGCCTGGGCTCTGGGACGATAATAATGGTAAATTTTAAAAAAATACAAAATAAAATAGCTCAGAGAGAAAAGAAAAGCCACGAGCAGACTTAGCTTTAACCAGATCATACTTTCTTCCCTTAAACACAACCATCCGGTTTGGGCAGACCGGCCACCTTGCAGGCACCCTTGGCCGGGCCTGAAGGAAAGAGCTCATAAATTTTCCGCAGAGAAAAACCGGTTTCCTGACAGAGAAGCCTGATCATCGGAGCCAGACCATGCTTTTCCCAGTAAGACCTCAGAAAATTGATAACTTTCCAGTGATCCTCAGTAAGATTTTCAATCCCTTCCTGGCTTCTGGCCAGCCAGCAGGCTACCTGCTCATTCCACTTTTCTGGCTGGATGAGAAATCCTTCCTCATTCAATTCAAGCTTTTCCATTTCCTCTTTCTGTTCAGCCATATTCTTCTCCTCTTACCATCAAAGATAACCTATTATTTTAGCAATTAATCCTTCCCAGGCAAGGCCTGGCGCTTCATATATTTTATTATTTTTGCCTCTCCTGGCTCTGGCCTGATTGACCTGGAGAAATTAAATTCTTTGAGGGCTGAAAAATGCTTTGGTATGTGAAGATTTAAAAAATTTATCCTGTCGGCGCTGTAGTTTCAACTTGTTTCTCGCTTTTTCTTAAAAATTGTATTGATTTCAGATAATTTGTATCGTGAATAATTTTATCTTATTTAAGCCTCGATCAGCCTTTTTATAAGGACATGTGTAGGGTTTTAAAAAGTCTAATCTGGCTCGCTTTTTAATAGCTAGAATGAAAAAATTTATTTCCTTCTCAGAATTGATTTTTATCTTGTTTAAAATCTTAGATCGTATTGAGGTTAAAAGAAATAACGTCGCTAAAGTCCTAAGAAATTACTCCACTCTTTACGGAAAAATCCCCATATTTTAAAAATTAGAATATCTAATCCCATGAAAATTGAATTTCCCGCACCCGCATTCGAGGTTAGCTTCTCCTAATCTGCTATTTTCTCCAGAAAATCAGCTCGACCCAATTTCCGGCTTTTCCCGATGGGAATAGCGGGAACGCACCCGGCTATCGGTGGATCAACTTGATTATCTTCTGATGGTCGGATAATATTATATTTTCTTTATAATTAAGGAGAAGGGACCATGAAAGATTTCTGGCGTGAAAGAGGGTGGCTAATAGCCGTTTTTATTTTAGCCTCAGCTTCCATTTATTTCATCCATTATCTTATATTTCGCGATGCCCACCACATCTTCATTTACATGATTGGGGATCTGGGCTTTCTTTTTCTTGATGTTATGTTAGTCGTAATTGTTATTGAGCAATTGCTTAATCAAAGAGAAAAAAGAAATCGCCTGGATAAACTTAATATGTTAATCAGTGCCTTCTTCAGCGAGGTAGGCAACGGCTTCCTGCAGCATCTGGCCAATTTAATTGAAAATAAAGAAGCCTTCAGGGACAGGGTCCTTTTTAATTCAGGCTGGCAAAAACGGGACTTCAGGCGGGCGGCTGAAGAAATTAAATCCTTGCCCGTAGTTATTTCTTTCGAGCCGGAAAAGCTTGAACAGCTCCGCCATTTTCTTCTGCCCAAAAGGGATTTTCTTCTCTCTCTTCTGGCCAATCCTTCCCTTCTGGAGCATGAGGCCTTTACCAATCTTCTCTGGGCTATCTTTCATCTGGCTGAAGAACTGGCCTTGAGACCAGAAGAAATGGATGATTTACCTCCTGCTGATCTGAATCACCTCAATAATGATGCGGGCCGGGTAGTGATACTTCTTCTTGAAGCCTGGCTAAATTATGCCGCTCATCTTAAAGAAAGATATCCCTTCCTGTTCTCACTTATTGTCAGAATCAATCCTTTTGCTGTCAGCCCGACGCCCATAGTCAGCCAGTGAGCTTCAATCTTCAAAAAGAAAAAGAGTCAGGATGAAAGTTTTCGCGAATCCATTTTTTGATTTCATCCCTCGTCGCCCGGAAAGCTTCCAGCTTCTCCTCTTCGGAGCCGGTAACGGAAGCCGGATCCGGGAAACTCTGATGAATCCTTTTTTTAGCATAGGGAAAGAAAAGACATTTTTCCCGGGCTGAGTCACAGACCGTTACAACCAAATCAATCTCCTGACCTCTGAATTCATCGACGGACTTAGACCTCTGACCTGAAAGATCGATGCCATCTTCAGCCATTACTTTTACGGTCAAAGGATGAACCTTTCCCGGTTCGGTGCCGGCACTCAGAGATTCGTAGTGGTCGCCATAAAAATAACGGAGAAAGGCTTCAGCCATCTGAGATCGGGCTGAATTGTGCAGACAAACAAAAAGTACCCTTTTTTTCATATACAATTCCCTTTATTTGTTTTTATTGACTCAGGGAAATATAATTTAAGCTAAGGAGGCCAGAATGACAAGAGGCTTTATTTTAATTATTCTGTTTGCTTTAATCTCACCTGTCATGATCTACGCCCAGAATCAGAATTATGAACAAGATGTTTTTTCGACCTCTAAAGGACCTTTAAAAATCACCTTTTTTGGCCATGCTTCGCTTATGCTGGAATGGGCTGGTCGGGTAATTTACATTGACCCTGTCACTCAATTTGCTGATTATAGCCAGCTGCCCAAGGCTGACCTTATTCTCATTACGCACGACCATTATGACCATTTTGACCTTAAAGCCATCAATCTTCTTTCCCGGGAAAAAACAACAGTTGTCCTGACGCAGAAATGTGCCGCCAGATTCCCCGGCGGAAGGATTATGGCCAATGGGGAAACAATCAAAATCGACGATCTGGTCATAGAAGCTGTGCCTGCTTACAATATCGTTCATATGAGGAGTCAGGGAGTCCCCTATCATCCTAAGGGTGAAGGCAATGGCTATGTTCTGACTCTGGGTGATAAAAGGATTTATATAGCCGGGGATACGGAAAATATTCCTGAAATGAAAAATTTAAAAAATATAGATATTGCCTTTTTGCCCATGAATCTTCCTTACACGATGACACCCGAAATGGTGGCTGATGCGGCCCGGGCTATCAGGCCCAGAATTCTTTACCCCTATCATTATGGTGAGACTGATCCCTCTCAGCTGGTCAATTTACTTAAAGGGGAACAGGGAATAGAAGTGCGGATTCGAAAGATGAAATAATTATTTCCCCCCGGATTCAACCATGGAAATTATCCTTTTCTTGATAGCAGCATTATTTTCTCCATCAACTTCAAATAAAACGACATCCGGCCTTGAGCGAATCTGATCAAGCAAAGGCAGGCGAGCCAGGTGGATAACGCCGAGGACTCTTTTAGGTGAATTTAAGGCGGCCAGAACCGCCTGTTGAAACTTCAAAGAATAAAGCTCCATTTTACCAATCTCATCAATAACAACTATTTCCCTGGATTCAATGGCTCGATAAATAGCTTCGACGCCAATTTTATCAAGGCTTTCCACATCAACTCCATACCGGCTAACCCGATAGGGGCTGGTTAAATGAATTGAGGCTAAAATAGCCATGCGCCCATCGAGTGTCCGCAGGCGGAAGCCAAGGCGCTCTCCCCTTTCCCTGATTTCCTCAGTGATGAAGCCGCCACAGCGCTCCGGCCAGCGCTGGATGAGCTCAGAAATAAGGGTTGTTTTTCCTGTCCTTGGCCGGCCGGTAATTAGTATGTGAGGCCGATTCAAATTTGATTTCAGCTCTTCAGCTCGCACCTTTTTTCTTCGATGTGATGCTTGATCGTCTTACCTTTGACCAGATAGATAACATCTTCACCGATATTGGTGGCGTGGTCGGCAATTCTTTCGAGATGTCGACCGATGAGAATCAGATTAACCGCCCGTTTTATCGTCTGCGGGTCTTCAATCATATAAGTTAAAAGCTCTCGAAAAATCTGGTCATTGAGGCAATCGACTTCATCGTCTCGCTCGCAAACGGCCCGGGCCAGCTTCTCATCATGATTGATGAAAGCATTAATGGAATCGCGCACCATTTCCTGAGCAATGGTGGCCATGCGCGGAATGTCAATTAGTGGCTTGAGCAAGGGATATTTAAGTAGTTCCTCAGTTCTTTCAGCAATATTTACGGCCTGGTCGCCCATTCTTTCGAGCTCAGCCGCGATTTTCATGGCTGAAGTAATGAAGCGTAAATCGCTGGCCATAGGCTGCCTCAGCGCCAGCAGTTTCATACAGAGTTCATCAATATCAATTTCAATTAAATTTACCCCCTCTTCCCTTCTCAAAACTTCCTGAACCAGCTCTTCATTCCTCTCCTTTAACCCTCTTATGGCTAAAGCAATAGATTCTTCCACCATCGTCGCCATGCGCAGCAGCTTCTCATTGAGTTCCCTCAGTTCCTCATCAAATTTTCTTTCCATTCTTCCTCCTGAAAATATATTTCAGTATACGGCCAATTATTCCCTGAAATCAAGCCTCCCCAAATGGGGACACAAACATTTTTTTAAAATCTTCTTCCTCCGGTCAGCTACTTCTTAATCTGCTTTATTTTTCTTTAAAAAATATTAAAAATCGTTAAATTTTTGATCAATTTTTCCCTCAGGAAATTACCTACAGAATAGATTAAATCATCAATAAAAAATCACAGACCCACACTTTTACAATTAGCTGATTTTCTGGCCAGCTTTGTTAAGACAAATCAACGGCTCAGAGCACCTGATATTTCCCAGGACGGGCTGAGAACAAGGGTACCTCCAGGGATTCTGACAACTGCCGGATTACCTTCTCTTCCCTGGCTATCCACGGCTAAAACCGCATAGATATAGCTCCTCGTCGGATCTATATTGCGCCTCCAGTAATATAAGCTGGTTGCCTTCAATTCCGCCAGAAGCTGCCTTTCACCCTTGGAAACATCATAAATTCTGTAACCTGCGGGAGAAATGGACCCTGCAGGTGGCTCCCAGGAAAGAAAATGAACAGTTTCTTTCATAAAGAGAGATCGATTTTCACCTGCTCTGACAGAAAAATTACGGGGAGCAGGTAGAGCATCATTGGGCTTGCTGCAGGCTAAGAAGCAGGCATAGGCCACCGAGGCTATCTCATTCTGGAACAGGCTAATTTGAGAGGAGGTCGGTTTTTCCTGTCGCCATCGAGCCAGAATCTCTTGAGTTTTTCTGAAAACCCAATCTTCAAGGGCAAAAGTATAGGAAAAAAGACCCCCTCCCCGACCATCATCAAGGACAGCTGTATTAAGATATTCCGGGCTTGTCCTCAAAGGATAACATAAGTCTTTTTTAATCAGAGCAGCATCACAAAAGGCGGCTGTGGTTAAACCATCGAGCTCCGGCGGCACTTTTTCCGCCATAAGCCAGAGGGGAAGAGCTATGGTGCAAACAGGTTCTCCCAGCATTACCCACATGGTTATCATTTTTGGGTCCTCTCCCGCCTTAACTCCCTGAAAAACCACAGCCGACCGTGTCCGGTACCTGTTAATGGAATTGGCCGTTCGGATAAAACCAGCAGGCAGGCCATCCTGACCATAAGGATAAGGCAGAGGGTAAGGGTTGAGAATATCATTGACCAGGTCCCGCGCAACGTGGCGCAAAATAAATTCAGGGGAGATAGCTCGACTCGAGATGGCTTCACCGATCAACTGATAAGCTCGCTCATAGCGAAATCTTCCTGTGCCTGTGCCATCGCCCGTAAAGGCAAAATTTGTTCGGATAAGAAAACCTGAGCTGCTGACATCAAATCGGGTGTAGACATGATTTCCGGTTTCAAAATAGGCGGCAGCACCCGTCGCATCAATAACGCCATAATTAGCCTTTGTCGCTCGACCCGAAGAATTGGTCTGGCGCAATAATTCTTCAAATTCATCAACCGTCCGGCAATTAAGAAGGGCCTTTTTCTGAAAGGAACCATTCTGACTGCTCGATGAGCCCTCCAGGTCTTCAGAGGATGTATTGATGATAGCCAGACCGGCTTCGTTGACACCCATCCAGATAGAAGCTGTGCTATCTGCATTGACCAGAGCCAGGGCTTTCAGCGGACCTTCCTGGAGAAAAACAATCTTATTATCAGCGACATCAATATCTCGATTCTTCCAGAGAATGGGGCGACCGTCCGGTGTAGCCCAGCCAGCAATGACGGCACTCGTACAAGCCTCATTTGCTTGCCCTCTGTGACTGGCTTGAGAAAGGAAGGAAGGTAAAAAAGAGAAAAATAAAGCAAGAAATAAAAGAACCCAGCCCCATGATAGAAAACGTTGATTTTTTTTCAAATTCATTTTCCCCTTTCCTATGCTAATGAATTAAATTTTTTTCAATTTCCAAGATAAATTCCACTTTCCAGATTTAAAACTTAAAAAGGCTCTCTTCCGTAATCCAAAAATATTATAATAAAAAATTTTAAATTGGCAGCAAATAAACTTTGCAGACTAATAAGATAAAGGCGAAGTTTCAGTGTTCTCTGAATAAGGTCATAAAGCTAAGGAAATAGATAAAGGAAGAAACACCCAAGTATATGCCCAGTTCAAAGAAGTCAAAAGAGAGCTGACTCCAGCGGTTAGACAAAACGTTTTGACAACACCCCACACGTATAGAGAGGTGACAAAGGATATCCTGGCGAGACATCGTGTGAAAAAAGAGCCTAGACTAATTTCAGTTTTATAATTTGCCGAGATAAAAGATGATCGTATCTTCCCAGATCAGCTAGTTATGAAGAACGAATCACAAGCTCAGACTGAAGAGATAGGCAGGAGCGATTTTTCTCCTCGTTGCTTTCCATTTTACCTGCTTTTTTCTCATTACTGATTTCCAGTCCATTTCTGTTTCCAGGACTATTTCGTTCCTTTTAAGTTAAATTGATAATGGTCTTGACAATTTTTTTTCTCCGGCTATAATTACGGCGAAATGTGTAACAGGCTTAAGGATATGAAGAAGATCCACCCCCTCTGGTACTACTGGTACTGGTACGCCCAGAGGGTGGGTCTCTAAGATTTCCTTAAGCCTCAAGACCCTCCAAGATAGGAAATCAAAAGACCCACCTGCGAGCAAAAGCAGGTGGGTTTTTTTTTGGAGGAAAAAATGGAGCTAAGAAGGTTTGACAATAGAATGGTTGGCTGGGAGGAGCTTCCGCTTGATTTAGTTACCCCTGTTTCCGCCTATCTCCGTTTAAGAAAAAAAGGCGCTGTTTTTCTCCTGGAAAGTGTGGAGAAGGGAGAGAAGTTGGGTAGGTATTCATTTATTGGAATAGATCCTGAGGAAAAGATTGTCGTTGATGGAAATAGTTTAAGGACAGGTGGAAGAGAGATAGCCATAAATAGAGATAATATTAAAACGATTTTAGATTCTATCCTGAAAGAGAGATGTTATCAAACCCCTGAAGAGCTAGCCTTCGCTGGTGGCTGGGCTGGCTACATTAGCTATGAGTTTGTCCGCTTTTTTGATGAGATCAATTTTAAAAAGCAAAGGAGCCTGTTCCCCCAATTATATCTGTTTAAAGTTAATAAACTACTGGTCTTTGATCATGTGAAACATATCGGGAAAATATTGGTGGGAGGTAATGAGCTAACCGAAGAAGATATCGAAGAAACTATCGCCTCAATTAAGCTTGCCCTGACTTCTGGACGAAGCTTGGGAAATAAAAGAAGGGATTCCAGCCGATATTTTGATTCCTCGCTGAGTTCCAGTCTTTCTGAAGAGGAATTTATAAATAGAGTCATCGAAGCGAAGAATTTTATAAAAGCAGGTGATATTTTTCAGGTAGTTTTATCTATAAAATTCAAAGGAAGAACTTCGGCTGCACCTTTTAATATTTATCGGGCTCTGAGAATTCTTAATCCCTCTCCTTATATGTTCTATTTTGATTTCGACGAGTTCCAAATCATAGGTTCTTCTCCAGAATCTCACGTTAAAGTTGAAAAAGATACTGTGTCCATCCGGCCCATAGCTGGGACAAGAAGAAGAGGCAAAACTAAAGAAGAAGATTTCCAATTAGAACAGCAATTGATTAATGATCAGAAAGAGAGAGCCGAGCATATCATGTTGATTGATCTGGCCAGAAATGACCTGGGGAAAATATGCCTACCTGGGAGCATTCAGATTTCAGAAAAGATGTCGATAGAAAAGTATTCACATGTTATGCACATCGTTTCCCAGGTTGAAGGAAAACTCAGTCCCAATAAAACTTTTTTTGACATTCTTCAAGCGACCTTTCCGGCAGGCACGGTTACCGGAGCCCCCAAGCTCAGAGCCATGGAGATAATTGACCAGCTTGAACCGGTAGAAAGAGGACCTTATGGCGGCGTTGTTGGATATTTTGCCTTCAATGGCAATGTCGATCTATGTATTGGCATAAGAATGATTATCTATAAAAAAAGGGGGTTTTTCCTTCAGGGCGGCGCGGGCATTGTTTATGGCTCTAAACCCCAAAATGAATATTACGAAATTCAAAACAAAATAAAAGGCATGTACGAGGCGATAAAGCTGGCCGAGGAAGGAGGGTTTTAAAAGATGATTTTAATTATAGATAATTTCGATTCCTTTGTTTATAACCTCTTTCAAATGTTCAAGACCCTGACAGAAGATGTCATCGTCCGTCGAAGAAACAATCTCACCCTTCAGGAGGTCAAATCCCTAGCGCCACATTATATTGTTATCTCTCCTGGACCGGGTAAGCCAGAGGAAGCTGCAGAGTGTATAGAAATAATCAGGTACTTCACTGGCAAAATTCCTATCCTTGGCGTCTGTCTGGGACATCAATGTATTGCCCAGGCCTTTGGAGGCCATGTTGTTCCGGCTGGAAAGGTAATGCATGGCCTTACTTCCGAGATTTATCATGACGAGCAGTCCATTTTTTACGATATTCCCAATCCTTTTGAAGCTACCAGATATCATTCTCTCATTGTTTCTGAAGAAAATCTTCCTGAGGAAATAGAAGTATCCGCTTATACTGCAGAAGGCGAAATAATGGGGATCAGGTTAAAAGGGACAGCAACCGAAGGAGTCCAATTTCATCCTGAGTCGTTTTTAACCAGAGAAGGCATAAAAATAATAAAAAACTTTCTCGAATTGGGAAGCCAAAAATGATTGAACAGGCTATAAAAAAACTATGTGATGGACATGACCTTGACCTTTCTTTGGCTAAGGCTTCAGTATTGGAAATGATCGAAGGCATGGCCACCCCAGCCCAGATTTCGGCTTTTCTCATCAGTTTGAGGATGAAAGGAGAAACGCCGGACGAAATCTTTTCGTTTGTAACGGCTCTGAGAGAAAAGGCCACCAAAATTGAGTTAAGCGAAGAAGGGGTTATAGATTTATGTGGGACTGGAGGAGATGGAAAATCTACCTTCAATATCTCCACCATCTCGGCTTTTGTCGTTGCGGCCGCAGGGGTCAAGGTGGCCAAACATGGAAACCGGGCGATTTCCAGCCAATGCGGTAGCGCTGATCTCGTAGAAGGATTGGGAATCAGACTTCCTGATTCTCCTTCCAAGATAAGACAATCAGTTGCCGAATTGGGCCTGGGCTTTATCTATGCTCCCTATTTTCATCCTTCGATGAAAAATGTCCAGCCAATAAGAAAAGAGATAGGCGTTAGAACAATTTTTAATCTTTTAGGGCCGTTGATTAATCCAGCTGGAACTAAAAGACAGTTAATTGGCTTATTTTGTGAAAATGTCATGAAAAAGGTAGCGGAGGTACTTAGAAAACTTGGAGGCGAAAGATATCTCCTGGTTCATTCTCTGGATGGCCTTGATGAAATTTCTATTTCAGCCCCAACTGCCGGCATTTTGTTAGAGAAAGATGAGATAAAGGAAATAGAGATAGTTCCCGAAGATTACGGAATTAAAATGAGGCAAGTCAGTATCAAAGCACTATCCCTCGAGGAGAATCTCGATATTCTATTCAGTGTCCTGCAAGGCGAGGATTCGGCTTACCGAGATTCCGTTCTTATTAACGCCGGCGCAGCTATTTTTGTTTCCGGCAAAGCTGCCGATTTGAAGGAAGGCATAGAATTAGCCAGGGACTCAATCGATTCGGGAAGAGCCAGACAAAAGCTTGAAGCCTTCATAAAGTTTCATCAGGAGGGCTGAATGAATTTTCTTGAAAGAATTAAAGAACAAATTGAAGCTCAGGAAATGAAAGAAGAAATTCTTCAGAGAAAGGAAAAACCTCTTTCTCTTTCCAGCTATCTGAAAAAGGGTAATGGCATTATTGGTGAATTCAAGAGAGCCACGCCCACCAGAATATTTGATACCAAATGGCAGCCTGAACAACTGGCTCGGCAATATGAAGCCAATGGCTTTTCAGCCATTTCGGTAGTGGTTGAGGAAAAGTATTTTTTAACCACGGCTGATGATTTGAAGAAAATTAAGAGCGCTGTTTCCATACCGGTAATACAGAAAGGTTTTATTATTCACGAGTCTCAGATAATTCAAGCCAGGAATAATGGGGCTGATAGTGTACTGTTGATAGCCACTCTGGTAGATAAAAGAAAATTGACCTGCCTGCTAGAAAAATGCCAGGAGCTTCAAATGGAGCCACTGGTGGAAATTCATGCTGAAGAAGATATCAAAAAAATATCAGAGTTGCCGGTAAAGATTATCGGCATTAATAACCGAGATCTTACCTCATTAAAAATCGACTTATCCCATGGGGAGAGAATCCTTGCTCTTTTAAAGGAAAAAAACATTGGAGAAATAAGGATTATTGAAAGCGGCTTAAAGACTCCGGAAGATTTAAAAAGATTCAAAAAGGCCGGAGCCGACGGTTTCCTTATTGGAAGTTATTTTATGGAGTCCGATAGGATTGAAGAAAGAATAATGAAATTATTGGAAGCACTGCGGGAATGACCAGAATAAAAATTTGTGGCCTGACCAATCTGGAAGACGCCCTTCTGGCTGTGGAACTCGGAGCTGATGCCCTAGGATTTATTTTTTCTGAAAGTCCGCGAAAAATAACCGTGGAGAAAGCCAGGTTTATAATAAGTCATCTTCCGCCATTCATAATCAAAGTCGGTGTGTTCGTTAATGAAGCTGTGGACTCAGTTAAAAAAATTGACAGCGCACTGGGGCTTCATTTATTGCAATTTCACGGAGATGAATCGGTAGATTATCTGAGAAGTTTTGATGGCAAGGGAATAAAAGCTTTTAGAGTAGCCGAACTTCTAGACCTGGAAATCATTGCCCATTCAGGATTTGATTTCTTTATCCTTGATTCAAAAATTAAAGGGCAGCCATTTGATTTGGAGATAGCCCTCAGGGCCAAAAGATATGGCAAATTTTTGCTTGGCGGCGGATTAAATCCTGAAAATGTGGAGCAAGTTTTAGAAAAAGTCTCTCCTTTTGGCGTTGACGCTTGTTCAGGGATAGAAATTCATCCGGGCAAAAAGGACCCGGAAAAGCTTCGAGAATTTATCTGGAGGATCAAAAAATGGGATTATCAGCTGGCAAGTTCGGCAAATTCGGGGGTCGTTTTATCCCCGAAACCTTGATGGGACCTTTGATTGAACTCGAAAGAGAGTTTTATGCTGCACGCAGGGATCCAGCCTTTAGAAAAGAATTTAGTTACTATCTCGAAAATTATTGCGGCCGACCCACACCTTTGTTTTATGCAGAAAATCTTAGCGAGATCTATGGAGTAAAATTGTATTTAAAGCGAGAAGATCTTAACCCTACGGGAGCCCATAAAATCACCAATTGCCTCGGCCAGGCTCTCCTGGCCAAAAGATTAGGGAAAAAAAGATTAATTGCTGAAACCGGAGCTGGACAGCACGGAATTGCCGTAGCTACGGTGGCCGCCCTCTTTGGTCTGGAATGCACCATTTATATGGGCGAAGCTGACATGAAAAGGCAGGCTCTAAACCTTTCCAAGATGCGTCTTCTGGGAGCTGAGGTTATTAAAGTGACTTCTGGTTCAAAAACCCTTAAAGATGCTACCAATGAAGCCATGAGAGATTGGGTGACAAATATTCGGACAAGTCATTATCTGCTTGGTTCGGCCGTTGGTCCCCATCCCTATCCCCTAATGGTCAGAGAATTTCAGTCAATTATAGGGAAAGAAGTTAAAAAGCAAATAAAGAAAAAAGAAGGGCAGCTGCCGGACTATCTGGTTGCCTGCATCGGCGGAGGCTCAAATTCAATTGGTCTATTTCATCCATTTTTAAAAGAAAAAGGAGTTAAGAAGATAGGTGTAGAAGCGGCCGGGAAGGGTCAGAACACTTCTTTTCATGCCTTGTCCCTGCTCAAAGGAAAATCGGGTATTTTTCATGGGGCTTACACTTATGTTCTTCAAGATGAAGAGGGTCAGATATTAGATTCCTATTCGATCTCCGCCGGGCTTGACTATCCTGGTGTCGGACCGGAGCTGGTTTATCTGATGAAGGCAGGAAAAATACTTGTGGAGGGTGTAGATGACCAGCTGGCTCTTGAAGCTTTTAATGATCTGGCCAGATGGGAAGGGATTATACCGTCATTGGAATCTTCACATGCTGTAGCCTGGGTAAAGAAATTTGAGGGATTTAAAAAAGGAGAAATTGTCATAGTTAATTTATCTGGAAGAGGAGATAAAGACATTGCCATTAACGAGGTTAAAAGATGCAAAGACTTGAAGCAATAACTGAGGGAATCAGGCAACGAGGCAAGAAAGCTCTCATTCCCTTTTTCACTGCTTTTTATCCCACAGAAAGAGATTTTGCTGACTTGCTGATTGCAGCCCAACAGTCGGGTGCTGACCTGGTAGAAATTGGTCTCCCTTTTTCTGACCCGATTGCTGATGGAAAGTTTATCCAGCATTCTTCAGCTTGGGTTCTAAAAAAAGGTTTTAAGCTTTCCAAGTTTATCTCTTTCTTCAAGGAATTCAGGAAAAATTTAGAAGTTCCCGTTGTAATCATGAGCTATTTAAATCCAGTTTATCAATATGGCTTCGATCGATTTGCTGATTTTATGAGAGAGGAAAATATATCCGGAATCCTATTTCCCGATTTGCCAGTGGAAGAATCTGGCTTCCTCCGTAATTATTTTAAAAAGAGAAACATTGCGGTGATAAACATGATCGCCCCATCAACAGACGGTAAAAGAATTAAACTTATCGCCAGAAATTCCGAAGGATTTATATATCTAGTTTCGGTTTTCGGAGTTACCGGCGTCAGAAATCAGATTGCACCTGAACTCAGCGAAACAATAAATAGAGTTAAATCCATTACCAACAAACCTCTTTATGCTGGATTTGGCATTTCCACCCCATCTCAGGCAGCCCAAATAGCCAGGGATGTGGATGGGGTGATCGTAGGAAGTGCCATAATTAAAATTATGATGGGCCGGGAAAAAAATTTCAGTATTAAAGAGGTTAAAGCATTTTTGAAGGCGATGAGAGGTGCTTTATGAGAACAAAATCCAGATTAAGAGGAATCAGGGGAGCCATTCGAATCAAGAAAAATAATAAAAATGAAATCCTTAATAGGACCATTGAGCTAATTCAGCAAATAATTCTGGCTAATAATCTGGAAAAACAGGATATCGTGGCCGTGTTTTTTACGGTGACACCTGATATAAATAAGGAATTTCCAGCCTATGCTTTAAGGGAAATTGGTCTGAATTATGTTCCAGCTCTCTGTGCTAAAGAAATTGACGTTCCTGGAGCCATGAAAAAAGTCATCAGAGCACTCGTTCTGGCTTACACAGATTTAAAACCTGAAGAAATCAGACATCAGTATCTCGGTCGGACAAGAATTTTAAGACCAGATCTTTCAGGAGGACAGGAATGATTATAGTAATGAAACCAAAAGCTTCAGTCAAATCTGTCTCCCAGGTATTAACAAAAATCAGAGAGCTGGGCCTTAAACCAAATTTAAGCAAAGGCAGAGAAAGAACAGTTATAGGAGTAATTGGCCGGGTTAACGTTGAACCAGAATATTTTGAAGTACTGCCTGAGGTTGAAAAAGTTGTCCGTATTTTGAGTCCCTTTAAATTAGCTAGCAGAGAATTTAAAAACGAAGATACCATAATTAAAATTAATGGTTTAGAAATTGGGGGAACAAAAATAGCTTTAATGGCCGGTCCATGTGCCATCGAGGGGAAAGAGCAGATTAAAGAAATAGCCTGGTTTCTAAAAGAAAAGGGCGTGAGGATTTTAAGAGGAGGGGCTTATAAACCCAGAACCTCACCTTATTCCTTTCAAGGATTGAAAGAAAAAGGCCTCGAATATCTCGAGGAGGCAAAGAGAGAAACGGGGTTGGCCGTGGTGACAGAAGTAATGTCTTCTGAGGATGTGGAAAAAGTCAGTCAGGTTGCTGATATCCTTCAAATTGGCGCTAGGAACATGCAGAATTATTCCCTCCTTCAGGCTGTTGGGAAGACGGATAAGCCAGTTTTGCTCAAGCGTGGCTTAATGGCCACAATTGAAGAACTACTGATGTCTGCGGAGTATATTTTATCTACTGGAAATAACAGAGTCATTTTATGTGAAAGAGGCATAAGAACATTTGAAAAATATACCCGGAATACCTTCGACGTTTCGGCCATTCCCCTGATTAAAAAGCTCTCCCATCTGCCTGTCATTGCTGATCCCAGCCATGGAACAGGAATTAGAGATCTGGTCACTCCGGTAGCCAAAGCTGCGCTCGTGGCTGGCGCTGATGGACTAATAGTGGAGGTCCATAAAGATCCACAGTCCGCCCTGAGCGATGGATCTCAGACTCTTGATTTTAAAATGTTCTCAAAACTTATTGAGGAAATAAGGAGCCTCTGTTCAATTTGTGGGAGAGAGATATGAAATATCATTTTTTTATTATCGGTCTTGGTCAGATTGGGTGTTCTCTGGCTTTAGCCTTAAGGAAAAGCAAGGTGGCTGCCGCTATTTATGGGAAGGATAAGCAATATAAGAAAGTCTATTCTCAAGTTCTGGATGAATATCTGGACGATATCGAAGCTGGAGTCAGGCAGTCTGATATTATCATTCTGTCGACACCAATCAAAGAGATTCAACAGCTGATAACTGAGATTGCACCAATTTTAGAAGAAAAAAAGATTTTACTCGATACTGGGAGCACTAAAGGTGAGATAGTCAGAGAAATGAAAAAATATCCAAAAAAAATACTTATTGGCGGGCATCCTATGGCCGGTACAGTGAGAGCGGGTGAAAAGGCATGGCAAGCTGAACTTTTTTCAGGCAAACCATTTTTTCTCTGTTTTCCTCATCACTATTCAAAACAGGGAAAACCGGTAATTGAAAAAATCCTTAATAAGATTGGCGCTGTGCCGGTAGAAATAGAACCAGCTCATCATGATTTCTTGGCTGCTGTTACCAGTCATTTACCTTATATTATTTCTATTATTCTTTTTTCAATTTATCTAAAGCATTATCGTCGGAACAGATTAGTTGATTATTTCATTTCTACCGGATTTCTGGGCTCGACCCGCCTGGCTCTGACACCCTCAAGAGTTGGTTCCGACATTATTCTGACAAATAAGAATAATATTATTAAAAATATTAAAAAAATCATCCATGAACTCGATAGGTTTCAGGAGCAGATGGAAACAGATGAAATTTTCAGAATTATCGAGTTTATAAAGCGGGAAGCAGAAAAAAGGAGAAAGATCTATGAAAATGCCGTTTTCTAATGGCCAAAATTTGATCGGAGAAATAATTCCACCTCCGGATAAGTCTATTACCCACCGAGCTTTGATGGTGGGTGCAATATCTAAGAAAGGAATAAAAATAAATAATCCTCTTATCTCAGGTGATACGCTCTCAACTGTTGATTGCCTCAGAAAACTCGGAAAAGACCTGGCCGTAAGCCCCGGCGAGATCGTTATAAAGCCTGGCCACCTGAAAGAATCGAAAGACATTCTTTATTGTGGAAATTCAGGTACTACCGCCAGATTGCTTATGGGAATTCTCAGCGGACAAAAATTCTTTTCGGTAATTGATGGCGATGATTCCCTGAAGCGAAGGCCAATGAAAAGAGTTATCGAACCCCTGAGAAAAATGGGTGCAATCATTTTTGGCCGGGAAAATGATTCATTTCTACCAGTTTCCATAAAAGGTAATCAACTTCATAGTCTTGATCTTGAGCTCAATGTTCCCAGCGCTCAGGTAAAATCGGCTATTATTCTGGCCGCCTTGTCAGCCGAAGGAAAAACAGTTATCAGGGAAAAAATAAAAACGAGGGACCATTTGGAAAAAATGCTTGAATGGTTCGGGGTCAACCTTCAAGTTCAGGATAATATAATTACTTTAGATGGAGGCTCTCAAATCGAAGGTGGGGAAATTACGGTTCCAGGAGATATCTCCTCAGCTGCTTTTTTGATAGGAGCCGCAGTTGTCACCCCTGGATCGCACCTGATAGTCAAAGAAGTTGGTTATAATCCGACGAGGACCGGATTTATAAGAGTCCTCCAAAGAATGGGAGCCAGGATTTCTGTCCTGAAAATCGAAGAGCAGGCCAGGGAAATTGTCGCTGATCTCGAGATAGAATCGAGCTCTTTAAGAGCCACAGAAGTAACTCAGGAGGAGATGCCTTCTCTGATTGACGAGATTCCACTCATTGCTCTGCTGGCCACCCAGGCCGAAGGAGTCACCAGGATCACCGGTGCCGGTGAATTGAGGCATAAAGAAAGTGATCGCATCAAGGCAGTGTGCGAAAATTTAAAAAAAATGGAAGCTAAGATAGAGGAGCTCCAAGACGGCATGGTCATTGAGGGACCAACACTTTTGAAAGGCAGCAAGGTAAGCAGCTTCGGGGACCACAGAATAGCCATGATGTTGGCAGTAGCCTCGCTAATTACTCGAGGCGAAACCTGGATAGAAGATTTCAACTGCATCCACATTTCTTATCCTGATTTTATGAAAGATCTTTCATCCCTCTGTAAAAATTATTGATAAACCGGAAGGGAATCAAAATGAGATTCGGAATAATTGGTCATCCTCTGAAGCATTCAATCTCGCCCAGGCTATTTAATGAAATATTTAATATGATGAATTTAGGCTTCGTTTATGAGGCCTTTGAATTGCCGCCGGAAGATTTAGAAACATTCATTAATTTTTTAAGGCAATCGCAAATAGTCGGAATCAATGTGACTCTCCCTTTCAAAGAAAAAGTATGTGATTTGCTGGACTGGCTTGACCCGCCAGCCAAACGGATCAGGGCTGTAAACACCATACATAAAGTCAACGATAAATTATGTGGTTATAACACAGATTATTATGGCTTCTCTGAATCGATTAAGGAATTTAAGGATAGGCTGAGAAACGTGTTGATTTTTGGTGGCGGTGGTGCAGCTCGCGCTGTGCTATATTCCATTTCTCAGTTGAATTATCAGAAGGTCTTTCTGGTCGAAAGATCGGCCAGAAGAAGGGAAAAATTGCAGGAAGATTTCGGATACATGAAGAATTTAGAAATAAAGGAATGGGAGGATGATTATATTCTGGAAACACTCAAAGGAATAGATTTTGTTGTTAATACCACTCCCCTCGGGATGGAGGGCTTCTCTGATTCTTTTCCTTTGAAACCAGCCTATTCTCTTCAGGGTAAAGTTTTTATGGATCTTGTTTATAAGCCAGAGCTAACGCCTTTCCTGAAAATAGGTCAGTCCTTCGGAGCTGAAATAAAAAATGGCGTAGAGATGCTTATTTTTCAGGCAATTAAATCTCTTGAGATCTGGACAGACTTGAAGACAGAATTTAAAGATTGGCAGAGAATTTACAATTCTATTTATAAATCATCAGACAAATTTTAACGTCAGGAGAAAAATTTGAGAAAAAACTATATATTTAACAATCACAGTAACTAAATCATAAGGAGGGAGGGGATGCTTAGATATCTTACAGCCGGTGAATCCCATGGGGATTCTTTAGTGGGAATACTCGAAGGGATGGTAGCGGGGGTCAGGATCTACCCGGAGAAAATTTCCGAGGAATTAAAACATAGGAGTCGTCACTTTGGAAGAAGCGAGAGGCAGAAGATAGAAAATGAGTCTTTTGAGATACTTAGTGGCTTAAGAAATCAAGTGACTACAGGGGCACCAATAGCCATAAGAATAAAAAATAAGGAGGTAAAGGAGATCGAAGATTATTCGCCCAGGCCCGGACATGCTGATCTGGCCGGCTGTCTGAAATATGGCTTTCAGAATATTCACCTGATTGCTGAAAGGGCTAGTGCCAGGGAAACCAGTATCAGGGTGGCTCTAGGGGTGATAGCCAAATCCTTTCTTCTTCATTTCAAAATAGATTTTGTGTCTCATACTGTTAGTATTGGTGAAATAAGAAATCAGAAATCATATTCGTTCGAATTCATAAAAGAAAAAAGATTTCTTTCCTCTATTTATTGTGTAGAAAAAGAAACGGAAAAATTAATGATTGAGAAGATAAAAGAAGCCATGGCCGCTGGTGATACTATAGGTGGAGAAACTGAAGTCCTGATCAGGGGGTTGCCGGTAGGTCTTGGATCTCATGTTCATTATGATCGGAGGCTGGAATTTAAAATAGGCGGTGCTCTGCTCTCGATACCAGGAGTTAAGGGTCTCCAGCTCGGCGCACCCCAGTATCTTGGCTCCTTAAATAATGACCCAATTATTGTCAATAAGGGCAAGATCATACGGGGGAGCAATAAAGCTGGCGGAATAGAGGGAGGCATCTCTAACGGACAGGATATCCTCATCAGACTCATTGTTAAACCACCCCCATCACTACGTCAAAAAGTGGCTTCAGTTGATCTTAGAAATATTAAGCCCTCGTTAGCGCCGGTGTTAAGAGGAGACACCTGTATTGTACCAGCGGCCGGAATTGTGGCTGAAAATGTTTTAGCGCTGGAAATAGCGAATCTTTTTTTAGAGAAGTTCGGAGGGGATTCTCTGGAAGAAGTGAAAAGAAACTGGAGAGCCTATCTCGAAAAAATACCTTCTGTAAACTGGAGAATAGAAGAATGAACATCGTTCTTACCGGATTCATGGGAACAGGAAAAACGACTCTTGGCCGATTGCTGGCTAAGAAACTTTCTTTGACACACGTTGATACTGATGAGCTGATTGAAAAAAGCCAGGGACTTTCCGTTTCGGCAATATTTAATAAATATGGAGAAAATTATTTCAGACAATTAGAAGCTGAGGTTATTAAAAAACTTGCACAAGAGAATGAAAACTTGGTTATTTCTACCGGAGGTAAGACTTTACTTAATAAAAGAAATTTAAATCTATTAACAAAAAAAGGGATAATCATTACCCTTATGGGAGAGCCTGAACTTCTCTGGGAAAGAGTTAAAAATAGTTTTCTCAGACCATTAGTTAATCTTTCGAACAAAGAAAGATTTATTGATCTTTATAGAAAAAGAGAACCTCTCTACGAACAATTGCCGAATAAAATTAAAATTGATAATCTGAGTATAGTTGAAGCCATCCAAAAAATAATGGACATCCTGAAAGCGGAAACAAGACAACTTGAAGTCAAATTGGGCGAAAGGAAATCTCTAATAATCTTTAATAGATTTCTATTATCCTCCCCTGAAAAGATCGTCGGTCCGGATTCAGCTCATAAGATTTTTTTGGTTTGTGATAAAAAAGTTTATCAAATAAATAAGCCATATCTTCAGCGAATTTTCCCCTTATACTATCTTGTACCAGGAAAGGACAGGAGCAAAAATCTAAGCCAGGCAGAAAAAATCTGGCAATGGCTGATTGCCCATAACGTCAAAAGGGATTCAATCCTGATTTCAATTGGCGGCGGAGTGATAGGAGATCTCTGTGGATTTATATCTTCAACTATCTTAAGGGGCATAAAGCATTATCATATTCCTTCAACGCTCTTAGCCATGATTGATTCAAGCCTGGGCGGAAAAAATGGGCTTAATTTTCGCTCGATAAAGAATGCTATTGGTACCTTCAGCCCGGCTGATAAAGTTTTTATCGATCCTCTTTTTCTCCACTCGCTTGATAAAAAGCAGCTGGCCTCCGGTCTTGTCGAAGCGATTAAAGCTGGACTTATAGGAGACTCAAAGCTTTTTCATTTAATCGAAGAGAAAACAGAGATGATCAGAAGACTTGATCTCGAAACCATCGACGAGGTAATTTATAGAGCTATTCAGGTCAAAAAGGAAATAGTTGAAAAAGATCCCTATGAAACAGGTTTGAGGAAAAGGTTAAATCTCGGTCACACTTTAGGCCATGCTCTGGAATCGTTTTATCGCTTCAAAATTCCTCACGGGGAAGCTGTTGGGATTGGCTTAATCTATTCGCTGAAAATTTCTGAAAAACTGGGTTTATGTTCTCCTGAATTAAGAGAACGAGTAAAATCATTATTAGAAAAGCTTGAATTGAGAACTCAGATCCGAGCAGATAAAAAAAAGCTGATTGATTATATGAAAATGGATAAAAAGATTACAGAGAAGGGTCTTGATTTTGTTTTGATGAGTGAAGCCCAAGGGGTAATTATTAAGAAAAATATTCCTGAAGAAATCATGCTTGAGGCCCTAAAGGAGTTCATAATTGAAAATATTGATAATTAATGGACCAAATTTAAATTTTCTTGGAAGAAGAAATGTCCATATTTATGGACATATGACCCTAGATGAAATTAATAGCCAGTTGAAGATGCAAGCTAAAGAAATGGGGATGGAAGTTGAATTTTTTCAGAGTAATCATGAAGGAGAAATCATTGACAGACTTCAATCGGTAGATAAGTTCGATGGTGTTATTATTAATCCAGGGGCTCTGGCTCACTATTCTTATTCATTAAGAGATGCCCTAGAACCCTTGACCATTCCAGTAATAGAGGTTCATTTATCAAATATTTTTGCCAGAGAAGATTTTAGATGCCGCTCCGTTACAGCCCCTGTCTGTAGGGGGTTTTTATCAGGATTCGGCTGGCAGGTTTATTTTTTTGCTCTGGACATAATGTTCAAATTGTTAACTAGCAAGAAGAAATAATTTACCTTTTTCCTGAGGAATCAGGAAGTTATTATGGGCTTATGGAAATATTTTACAACATAGTTTTAAAATTAGAATAAACATTTTGATGGAGAAAGAAGGCCGTGTCAATTTTTGTTCGCAAAATAGCCATCGTAAACTCTCCATATTTAGCTCCTAATTAGCCGCTAAAATTTGTTCCTGCTCTAATATAGGACTCAGCTTATCAGCTTTGATATAAGCATAATCGTTAGCCCAGTCTTCGGTATATTCAAGAAGATAGCAAGTAA